>WBZO01000170.1_pt1 | contig 168375 bp, 162 predicted proteins | sample 5204261 | NCBI WGS metagenome assembly WBZO01 (sample SAMN12412400, study PRJNA552823) | activated sludge metagenome | isolation source: activated sludge from anammox sidestream of wastewater treatment plant... | place: USA: North Carolina | collected 2017-09 | reverse complement strand
TGAGAAATGGTTCCAGGAATCGTTCCCTGGTCTGACTGCCGATCTCAGGAATTCATTCCCGCCTCGTCTTCTGCATGCCGCGTTAGGAGTGCCGATTGGCCATCGCATCAATGATCTGAGTGGTGCCGTTAGCACCAAGCACAAGCCCCGATTTTCCGAACTTCCCTTCGTCAGTTGCGTTTTCTTCGAGAACGTATGGCTTGCGGCGCAAGCGTTCAGGCCCTTCTGAGTTCGTGCCATGCGCGATATGCTATGAGCTTGGAAGTGGTTAAGATGGCTCCATGCCCAAGAAACTCAGCGCCGGGGTTGTGCTCTATCGCAGGAGCGGCGGAAGGCTGGAAGTGTTTCTCGTCCATTCTGGCCGGCGGGACCGTTCTCCGATGAGTTGCGGAGCCTTGTCGCCTAGTCCTTGTATTGATACACTTTACGTTGCTGTGCTAGGGTAAAGCGCTAGGGAGGGCAGCTAGATGGCCGTTCAGAAGCTCAGTAGTAAGAACCAAATTGTGATCCCAAAGGAAGCACGACAAGCAATGGGTGTGAAAGGGGGAGATGAGTTGTTGGTTGTCGTCAAGGATGACCTTACCCTTATCCTTCCCAAGCCTAAACGCTATGCCCGTGCGCTGCAGGGGTTGGCTAAAGGGACCTACTCATCTCGGTATCTCAAGCGAGAACGTCGCTCGTGGTGAAGACAGGAGCGACGTCTCTTCCTCCCGAACGAATCCGAATCGCGCTCGACACCAACGTCTTCATCTATTTCCTCGAAGACCATCCGCGTTATCGTTCAGTGTGTGCATCCCTGTTCGATAGGATTGAGCGCGGCCACAATCCGGCCGTGACCTCCACCGTCACCCTCTTGGAGTTGCTTGTTCAGCCTTATCGAGACCAGAAAGAGGAACTGGCGCACAAGATCTTTGCCCTCACGACCAGCTACCCTCAGCTCGAATGGGGGCCGGTGACGATGGCAGTGGCTGACCGCGCAGCCGAATTGCGCGCCCGCTATCGGCTCAGCACGCCGGATGCGATCCAATTGGCCACGGCGATTGGTTCCAATGCAATGCGATTCTATGGCAACGATCGTAGCTTGCGTCGTGTGAAAGAAATTGAATGTCTGATTCTAGACGATCTCACGTAACTGGCTTGTTAGTGCTGGGATGGGTCAATGCCCAAGAAACTCAGCGCCGGGGTTGTGCTCTATCGCAGAAGCGGCGGAAGGCTGGAAGTCTTCCTCGTCCATCCGGGCGGGCCGTTTTGGGCGAAGAAGGATGTTGGCGCTTGGTCGATTCCGAAAGGTGAATACGCCGAAGGCGAAGATCCGGCGACAGTCGCACGGCGGGAGTTTGCGGAAGAAACCGGCTGCGAGGTGACGGGCCGGCTTCAGCCGCTGACGCCGCTCAAGCAACCAAGCGGGAAAATCATCTCAGCCTGGGCCGTGGAAGGCGACCTCGATCCCGCGGCGCTGAAGAGCAATACGTTTCCTCTCGAATGGCCGCCCCACTCCCGAAAGATTCAACACTTCCCCGAAGTCGACCGCGGCGCCTGGTTCGATCTCCCCACCTCACGCGAAAAGATTCTCGCCGGACAGCGGCCGTTCTTGGATGAGCTGCAGCTTCTGTTGAAGCGCTAGAGAAGCCTCTGTGTTCAGTGCCCGCCTCGGTTGGAACTCATCCGACAGGCCGCGTTTCGTTTGTGCGGCGCGTTCTGTTGGTCGGCTGCCATGTGTTGCCCGCAAGTAAATACGTAATCACTTCAGTCTCGCTGGCGCACGCCATTCCGTCACGATGATGGTTGGTCGGGGAGCATGAGGTGCTCAGAGTGCTCTGAAAATGCTGGTATTTCATGCTAGGCAGGGCCGTTCGGACATATTGTATGAACGTATAAGTTTGCACTACAAGACTCGTTAAGCGTTCCCTCGAGAAACGACGACACCTCAATGCTAGAGCGCAATGCCGCTTTGACGGTATCACGGGTACAGGAGGGGCCCATGAAATGGTCGCAGTTCACTGGGGAACAGGTGGTCTTTGTGCTCCGTTCAACGTAGGCCGATGCCCCAGTGAAAGACGTCCGTCGGCATCTGGGCGTGGCCGAAGCGATGCTGCATTCCTGGAAGAAGTGATATGCGTATCTCGGCGTGAGTAAACCGCGGCGGCTGCGACAACCGGAGGCCGCGAAGTGCCGATTGCAACGGCTGGTAGTCAATCTCTCGCTGGATAAGGACATGCTTTCAGAAGCTCTCCGAACAAGGTCTCAGGCTCGCCCTACGAGGGGGACATGCCGGGTGGTTCCAGGACGCGTTCTAGATTAGTTGCTTGCTGGCCTGACGGTTCGCGCGGTTCAGGCTGGCTGTGTGGACTTGCGGTAATCGAGTGAAGGAATCATAGCTCCTCCGCCTGCGCATTCGAGACCGTACCCATCTCCTCTTGCGGTGGGGATGAACTATCTTGTTGAGAGTTGTCCGGAAAGGGGCAACGCCGAGGGTCTTCGTGATGATCAACCGACTTAGACTTTGTGTTGCCGGAATCCCGAGCCTCCTTCTGACCTTGTGCGGCTGCACGAATTTTCACCAGGGCGCCGATGAGGTGTTGATTCGGGATCCTGAAGCCGGTCGTTACGGAGATCCGGAACCGGCCGCGACACCGGCGAAGAAACAGTGGGAGTATGCCGCGCTGAGTGAGAATGTCTATCAGGAAGGGCGTGTGAAGGTCGGTGCCAAATCGGTTCCGTTGAAGCAGAATTTGCGAATGGACCTGGCTGAGTTTGAGTCGGCTTGCAAGGATGAGAGCTTTGCGCTGCCTGTGCCGGGATGGAATAAATGGACCTTCCCAAGTAAAGAACTTCAGGAGCGGATGTTAAGGCAGGGGATGTATGTGGAAGTTCTTGAAAGAACGGCACATCCTCACATGATTGCGGTTGTTTTTGAGGGGACTAATTTTCTGCAATGGCAAGATTGGATGAGTAATCTGAGATGGTTCCTTCGCTTTGTCCCAGGTTATGAGGACCAGTACATTACTGCGGCAAAGGAACTCGCTGAGGAGTTTTACGCTGCCATCACATCTCCCGAGGGACCATACAGAATTTCCGACTCGACGCGCCGATTGGAGACGCGAGAAGGCGTTCCAGTCAGGATTGTGGCAACTGGACACTCCCTCGGCGGGGGCCTTGCCCAGCATTTTGCCTATGCGTTCAAGCAACCTGAGAGGGAACCCTATGGCCCAAAGGTCGATGAGGTGTTTGCCTTTGATCCTTCGCCGGTGACCGGCTGGTTTTCGGCTAAGAATCCTCCTCGCAACTACAATGCAACTGGGCTTCGGATTCATAGGATTTTTGAACATGGTGAGATTCTGGCATATTTAAGGCTTCTGACAAGCCGACTTGCTGTCACGTCTCAGGATCCAGCCATCTGGGAGTATCGCTATAATTTCGATTCAGGGACAGGGCTGGTTGCCAATCACTCGATGCGGCGCCTGGCTTGCGGATTGATTCGCGCTGCCGAGCCTTGGGTGGAGCAAGCCAAATCGAAGTCCGTGGATAAGATGGGAATTGGACCTGCCCCGGTCGACCGTTGACCTTCCCCTCCTAACCTCCGATACTTCCCTTCCATGAGTCCGACAGCCTCCCCAGACTCCGAACTCACCCTGACCCTCGCCGACCAACGCGCCGTGGTCTCCCCTTGGGGCGCGTCGCTGCGGCGGTACTTTATCGTTGCGCCTGATGGAGCCGAGACGGACATCGTCTGGGGCTATTCGGGAGGCGCGAATAAGAAGGGCGGGCAGGGGGATGTGTTGATTCCGTTCCCCGGGCGCGTGGCGGATGGTCGCTATAGCTTCGAGGGGGAGAGCTTTCAACTCGAACGGAACGACAAGGAAGGGCCGAACGCAATCCACGGCTTCGTGCGGGCGCAGCCTTGGCGGGTCGTGCGACAGGAGGCTCCGGAGGCGGTCTTCGCGATCGACCTTTCTGCCGAGCACTATGCCGCGAAAGGCTATCCCTTCTCGCTTGCAATCACCGTCTCCTATCGGTTGGATGTACAAGGCCTGTCCTGTTCGTTCGAGATCCGCAACGTCGGCTCACGTGTGGCACCGGTCGGTGTCGGGTTTCATCCCTATTTCACGGTCGGGCTCGATCCGGTCGATGGGGCAGAAGCCAAGATTCCTGCCGCCGCCACGCTGGAGTTCAACGACAATTTGGTTCCGACCGGCCGCGTCCTGCCGGTGGCCGGTACAGACTGGGATTTTCGCCGGTCTCGCCAGATCGGTTCGCGCCGCTTCAACCACTGCTACCTGCAGCTCGACCGTGATCCGGACGGCTGGGCCAGGGCCTCGCTCCGCAATTTCGACAACGGTCGCACGGTCGAAGTTTCAATGGACCGCTCTTTCACGGCGATCGTCGTCTACACCGGCGACGCGATACCGAACCATGCTCGCCGCGCTTTCGCGATCGAACCGATGACCTGCGGGACGGATGCGTTCAATCATCCCGAATGGGGGCTGAAGAAGGTCGCAGTAGGCGAGCGGTTCACAGGCCGTTACCATGTCAGAGGCCTGTGAAAAGGTATCTCGCATCCCGCTTGTACGTTAGACGTGAATCAGGAGACGTGAGGCGCTTGAAAGAGTGAGTATTCCATCCGAAACAATCCGGGTCCCGCGTCTCTCGCCTGACGTCTCACCCCTTACCTTCTCTCCGGCCATCTGCCGTTCGCCATCAGAGGCTTCATCCTGTAGCTTGTATCTCGTCGTTCGTATCTGACGGGAATTTTGCTCTTCTTGATCCCACCCGACGAACCCGCTAGGCTAGGCACGTAACGGGAGGAGGGTCCGCATGGATGCCGATCAACCGAGCGACCGTTCCGCCCCTGACGTCCCCTTGCCTTCGCGTTCTGCCGAGCCTACCGCTGCCGACGAGCGGGGCTTTCGTATCAAGCTCGCCGTCTTTGCGTGTGCGGTGGTCGCTGCGCTGGTCGGCGCGCTCGTCGGTTATCCGACCTGGCAGGAATACGTCGCGCAGCAAGAAGCCAAACTTGAACTGCGTGCCTACGTCGACGTTCGCGCGCTCGGGCCGGCGGTCCTGAAGGAAGGGGTGTCCCCTCGAGTGCGGGAAACGATCCGGAACATCGGGCGGACCCCGGCATACAACGATGCGATTCAGGCCTACATCACCGTCGCCGACTATCCGCTGATCAAGAGATTCGAGCGGGTCACCTGCCCGCCTGACGATCACCAGCCGGACAAGCGGAGGTGGTTTTTAGGCAAGGTGCCGCGAATGGAAACCGTCCGCGAGACGCCGTTGACTGCCGAGGAGGTCACGGCCATCCAGACGGCCAAGTCGGCTCTCTATTTCCATGGGACTGTCTGTTACCGGGATATCTTTCACGAACTCCACCGCACCGACTTCTGTATGTTTTGGAAATGGGATGCAGGTCGCGTGAGTCCCTCGCTCTCCTGCGATGAAGGGAACCGCGTGGATTGACCGTAAGAGGGAAGACGTCAGGCGGCAGACGGGTTTCTGGTGCGATTCAAGGCCCAATAGCGAGCTTGAACGTCCCACGTCTCCCGTTTGTTGTCTCAGGTCTGACGAATCACATGACGTTTCACGAGATACGTTGTCTGCATGCTCAGATCGTCGCTCTGTAGAGTTCTGTCCGGTCTCGCGCTCATGTTTGCTGCGGGATGTGCCACGGTGGAGGTAGTTCCGCCGACGGAGTTGCACGAGCAGCGGTTGGGCACGGGCCTGAAGCCGGTGGCCCATCTCTATGCGGATGTGTGGGGGATCTATCTTTTTCGGCGAGTGCCGTTGATCACCGGCAATATCGACGGAAGCGGGATGGGCCTTCCCTTCCACCTCTTTACGGACAGCGTCAGGGTCGAGTCGTTGGTTGAGCGGGTGAGCCGGGAATCGCAACAGCGCGGCGGCACTACACTCACCGATCTTCAGAGCCGCGACCGCTCCTACTGGCTGCCCTGGACCCTGTTGTTTTGGCTGAAAGAGTACGAAGTCTCCGCGAATGCCTCAGTTCCTTAGCCCGCCTCGTTGACAGCCTCCTCCGTCATCGGTAGCCTACGCTTGTCCCTTCCGGAGGTCCCTTGTCCGATCTCAACGATCCCCGCGTGCTCTTCGCCGCAGAGCGGACGTTGCTGGCCTGGAGCAGAACGAGCTTGGCGCTCCTCGCGTTCGGCTTCGTGATCGAACGCGCGGGACTGATCCTGAAAATCCTCGCGCCGCAACATAGCGGGCTTGGCCACGAGACGCTGACGTTCTGGCTCGGCTTGAGTTTTATCGCGCTGGGCACATTCTCGGCCGTCTACTCGGCGCGCCAATATCTGGCTGTGCTCAAGACGCTCTCGCCGGCCGAAATCCCCGCAGGCTACTCGCCGCGTTGGGGGCTCGTGGTCAATGCGGTCGTGGCAGGGCTCGGTGGATTGCTGGTGGCGGCGCTGTATCTGGCGCGGGGATGAAAATGGACGGCTCCGCTCCCCGACAACGAGGAGAGGTTCAGCCGAAAAGGCCTTACGAATAGGGTGCCTTCGCCGAGAAGGTCGGTTCGGCAGCCGGAGGGGTGTTCGGCTCGTTCGCCCCGTCTTGGTCGATTAGGTGAGCAAGATATCGACTCCTTCACCGAAATCCGCGGCATCTTGGGTCACATATACCTTCGAGCAGCTGTCTTTCAACGCCTGCATCAGTCTTCCATGAGGAATCATGGTTTCCTCTGACTTCCCATAGACATTGCGGCAGGTGCTGACCAGGGCGATCGTCTGCCTGCGAGGTTTGACCAGCCGGCTGAGCACCGCCGTGGGCCCTTCGAACGGCATGCCGTTGATGCTGCCGTGGTGCGCAATTTTCAAGAAATCAACCGGTGCAAGGAGCCGTCGGTCGCGCATCTGAGCCCAACTTTCCTGTTCCGCATCACCGGGGAACAGCAGGATCTTGCCGTTCACAGTCACACGGACCACGAGACTGGTATTGTTGGCAGCCTTGTCGATCATCAGGAGATCCGCAAGGTCCAGTTCTGCGATCGCCTCGCGCAGTTCCATGAACTCGTCGAGCGAGATTTGTGCCGGAGCTTTTGGGGTACGGGGTCTCGACGGAGGAACACCGCCGGTCATGCGCCCGGCGGCCTGGAGCCACATGCGGCCGTTCTTGTCAGGGTAGTAGGTGCTGGCATCCTTTTCCGGCGCGAGGATCTCAATCCGCACGCCGGGCCCCAGCGAGGGCGTAGCGGGCACGCGGGCTCCACGGTGTAGGTATTTTACATTCTTTTTCGGCGGCAGGCCGCGCAGGTAGTCGATCCGATTCCTATTGGCCACTGCCAGCACGTTGTTGGCGATGAGTGCGCGCATCGGCTCGGGCAGTCGATCCCACAGGCCACGGCTGTCCCAGCGGCGTGCTGTTTCCAGCAGAGCCAGCCTTGCGGATTTTTCGGGTTTGCAGTTCGGGAATCGATCATAGTAGTCCGGTGCGCTCATGATCGACATCCACACTTCCCGTACCGTCATCCGGTCGAACACCGTTTTTTCGCTGTAGAACCCTTCCATATGATCCAGATGCTCGTGGCTCATCACCAACAGATCCAAGACGCCTTTCGTACGCGCGGTGATGTCGGCCGCGATGGGGGCGAACACGTCGTTCTTGCCGCCTTCATTTTGGACCCCAGAGGGGGCGTTCCCGAAGTCGAATAGAATGTGCTTTTCTCCAACCCCGGCGTCGAAAGAAATCAGGACGCAGTCGCCGAAACGGACGTTGTACGCGCGGATCCGAACAGCGGGTTGGCTAGCGGGCACGATGGACCGCCTTTCCCCGTCCGTCGTGGAGCCGGGCGGTGTTCAGCATCAAGCGGATGCTGCCGGTTCCGTCCATTCCCGCGACGATGGGTCTGCCGCTTCGCACAGTCGGAATCGGGGCTAAATCGATGGCTCGGTCCTGAAGGAGGCGCACCAAATGCTCACGCGCGGCTTCGCGTCTGGCCGTCGTGACCTGCTGTGGGCTCCAGTGGACGAGGTTGACGTTGTCGTCGACGGCGACGGTCCCGCCTCCCCTGACGACAGCATGATCGAGCGCGGTCGTGCGCATGTCGGCCGGCAGCTTGACGCGCTCCTCCCATACGTATTGGATGATCGTCTCGGCCGGTGGGAGATAGCCACGGTCCAATTCACGATGATTGGTGGCCAGCCCGACCACGCGGAAGTCTCTCAGAGGGGAAATGCCGAAGGCCTTGCGGTTGGCGTCGAGGAATCGGTACGCCCCGACACGCGAACTGCGAATCATGTCGATATTACGCTCGCGGAGGCGCCGGTGCTCAGGCGGCTGTGCGGCCGCTTCCCATTCATAATTGAAGGTAGCGGGATGCAATCCGCGGCGCCGAAGAATCCGTTCCAGCGCGGCTCGGTAGCCGAGGTTGTCACCTGCATGAAAATGCTGGTCGATGCGCAAAAGGATGGACGCGTATTCGGGAAACGTGATCTCGCCGGGCGGCAAGAGATCGAGGGGACGCAGCAACATCTGCGCGACATGCCGCGCCGTGGTAACCAAATTCTTGAAGCTTGTCCCGGGTCCCGGCTCCGAGGCCGCTGCTTCCGGTGTCCGGCTGCGGATGTCGAAAATGTCCCGGAAAAGATCGAACGCCAGTCCGGTCAGCACTTCACAGCGGCGATGAGGCTCGGAATGCGGCTGCACGTGCTGATAGGTGGTCGAATTTGCGGCCGTTCTAAGGAAGGCGCGGTCGGCATCTCCATATACACCGAGCGCAACTTGGGGCGCGAGGTTGGTGATCAGGTTGTAGAAGGACCGGCTGCCGCGCGGTTGTTCGACGACCTGGCCGATGAACTCGCGCTGCCGGAAGAGTGACAACATGGCGGACAGGTCGCCGACGTACTCATGGAACGCAGGCGTGTCCGGGTGCGAGGTTTCCAGGTAATACGGCCGGAGCCCATCCAGGATTGCGTGAGCCGTTTCGTGCGCGACGATGTCGTGACTCAAAGCCGTCTTAATCGATTGCCCATGCGAATCGTGGAAGTAGCCGAAATGGAGGGCTCGGGTCTGACGGCTGTAGAAGGCGTTGGCTTCATACATGGCCTGCGGCAGGATGCGCAATCGGCTCGCATCAAAGGCCCAGGGTATCTCGCGGCCGAGTGCGATCGGTTGTTGGAACAGGTCCAGGGTGTCGACGGCCGTAGCCCAGGCATTGATTTGCGCTTCTTCGCGTTGTCCGGTTCGTCCACGAAAGTCGATCAGGCGTTCCCCGAGCCCTTTGCTCCAATGCACGATTCGTTCCGGCAGGGGATAAGCAGGGCGGTGTACGCGATCGGCCGAGGCATCGTAGTCCACCACCATGAACCGCGAGGAAGTCGGGCCAGGACCAATGCTCGTATCGCCGCCCACGATGGCGAATCCAACCGGAAATTCCCCCGGCTTCGACAGGGCCATCGGGTCTTTGAGGTAGATCTGCGCGCGGGCACGGGTGCGGTAGGTGTCGGTCCTCCGGAACCTGGATTGCGTCAGCGGCGGGCCGGTCGAAACGCGTCGTCGAAGAAGCATAGGCATCGACAATGGTGTGAGTTTTAGGGTCGCAGGCGGTCCAAGCCTACGGCAGGTTGCAAAGGTAGTCAATACAGCAGACTCTTCACGCGGAGTGCGAATGATTCCGCGGCGACCTTTCCCACGATACGGCATTGAGTCGTCTCACAAACATCCGTACAATGCTCCTATGGACAACACCCCCGTCACCCGTATCAAGACCAAGCAGGCGGTGCCCTACGAGCTCACCGCCGTCCATCAAGACACGCACGACACGAAGACGTTCTGTTTCGCCCTGCCGGAGGAGGCCACACTCGATTTGCTTCCGGGCGATCACCTCTATGTCCATGCCGAGATCGAGGGCAAGACGATCAAGCGTCCCTACACGCCGTCCTCGATGCCCGGCGCGACCGGCTATTTCGACCTGACGGTCAAACGGTACGAAAAGGGGCGTGTCTCGAAATACCTGCACGAACGGCAACCGGGCGACAAGGTGTTGATGAGCGGGCCGAACGTCGGCGGCCACTGGGTTGACGGGATGGCGAAGCAAGTCGGGTTCGTCGCGGGCGGGACCGGCATCACGCCGATGATCGCCGTCATCCGCTGGATTCTCGCCACCAGCCAACCGGTCGAATTGTTTCTGCTGTATGCGAACAAAACCGAGGCCGACATCATCTTTCGCGAGGAGTGGGACGAAAACGCGCGCGAGCACGCGAGCTTTCACTGCTACCATGTGCTGAATCAGCCGCCGGCCGGCTGGACGCAGGGCACGGGCCACATCAACGAAGAGCTGCTGCGCAAGCACCTTCCGCTTCCCGGTCCCGACAGTGTCGTCTTTCTCTGCGGTCCTCCCCCCATGGTGGATGCGCTGGAGGCGACGCTCAAAAAGATCGGGCATGGTCAGCAGGCCATCATCCTTCCGTAAGTCGTTTCTCTTCTCATCCCCGCAGCGGTTTGTATCGCATCGGATATCGGCCAGTATCCGATGGGATACTGCGTGGCGCAGTCCGATCTGTTGCAACCCGACACAATTCGCCATGAGAAGCGGGAAATTCCGCCCATGCAGCGGCGCCTCCTAGGGTTCAACAATTGCAGGGACTCGACGTGCAGAAGTTCGTCCGCGCAAGGAGGCCGATGATGGGGCATGCATGCTCGACGCCGCCGCGATATCGGATCCATGATGGGGTTGTGTCCGCCGCCGCATTGCTGGTGCTGTTGGCGCTGAGCGCCTGTCGCACGTACCGGGTGGACAGTCTGGTCGATGCGCCGGATGCCAACCCAGGCGACCATGTCTGTGCGAAGGCGGTTGCACCTGGAAGCGAAGCCGCCGGGCCGGGAGGCCTCTGTACGTTGCGCGCGGCCGTGATGGAGTCCAACGCCTCCGTGTGGCGCGACACGATCGAGGTGCCGGAAGGCCTGTATCGCCTGACGCTGCCCCCCAACGCGGGCGGCGGGGGACTGCACATCACCGACGGAGTGAAGATTCAAGGAGCCGGCGCAATGAACACGATCGTCGACGGCAATCGTGCCGACACCGTCATCTATGTGGACCAGGAAGGGCTCGAGTTGAATCACGTGACGGTGCAAGGCGGGCTGCAGCAGAACGGGGGCGGCATTCGCGTCAATGCCGGGACGTCGGAATTCTCGAACCTGATCATCCGCGACAACGAAGCCTTCACCGGCGGCGGGGGACTGTTGATCGCCGACGGGGCCGTCGCCGAGCTGCGTCGAAGCACCGTCATTCAGAACCATGCGGTTGGGGCTTTCGGCGGCGGCATCCAGAACAAGGGCGAGCTGTGGGTCTACGACACGACGATCACGGGGAACGAGTCCAACCGAGCGGGCGGTATTCGCAACGAGGGCCAACTCAATTTGCGCAATGTCACGGTCAGCGGGAACGTGGCCAGCTCGACGGAGGCGGGCACCGGTGGCATCTCGCAGAACGGGTTCGCCGTGCTCAACAACGTGACGATTACCGACAACACGGGCGTCGGAAACAACGCGGCGAGTTTTCGCGGCGGCGGCATTCAGATCGTGGCGGGGAAAACGACGGTCGTGAAGAACAGCATCATCGCCGGCAACCACGGCGGCCTCGGCCCCAACGATTGCGACGGGACGTTGAGCGGCGACAGCAAGTACAACCTCATCGGCGATACGACCGCATGCACGATTCCCCTGTACGTCTCGACGTTTCTTTTGAACGCCGAGCCCCAATTGGCTCCACTGGCCGCGAACGGGGGACCGACCCCCACGCATCTGCCGGCAACCGACAGTCCCGTCATCGAAGCGGCGTACCAATATCCACCGCCCACCGCGGATGCCTGCGAAGCGCTCGATCAACGGGGCGTGCCGAGACCGCAAGGAAACGGGCATTGCGACATGGGGGCCGTGGAACGCACGAGCCTCAACGTCTTCGTCACGGGGTTCATGTTGGTGGATGCCGGGGCGAACAGCGACATCGGACCGGTGCTCCACGGCGATCGGCTCGTGTTGTCGTCGTTACCGGCGCAGCTTTCGATTCGAGCGGTTGTCTCGGGCTCGCCGGGCAGCGTGCAGTTCGGCTATGACTCGACGCCGGCGATTCAGATAGAGAACCTCTCTCCCTATGCGCTGGCCGGTGACACAGCCGGCGACTATGTGCCCTTCACCTTTAGCAAGGGGACCCATACGGTGACGGCGACGCCCTTTGCCTCCTCCGGGGGAGCCGGGGCTGCAGGCGGTCGTTTGACGATCACCATCGCGGTGGAATAAAGAGCGCCGTTGCCAGCTCGTCAGTCTTTCTCGCGTCACCCACTCACTCACCAACCCATTCATTGTCTTTGCTGCGCTTGTTCCTCCTCGCCGGATGGCGTATCGTCGAGCGTCATGGGCGATGAAGGACCATTGCGTGGCACGTCGGTGATCGTAGCAGGGGCAGGGCTTGCAGGACTCACCGCCGCGTTCGAGCTGCGAAAGGCCGGTGCAACAATCACGGTCCTCGAGGCGCGGGACCGTTTGGGCGGGCGCGTATGGACCGTACGAGAGGGGTTTGCCGAGGGTCAACATGCCGAAGCGGGCGGGGACTTGATCGATGAAGACCAGGAAGCCATCCGGAAATTGGCCAAGGAATTGGGGCTTCGTCTTGTACCGATTCTCAAGAGCGGATTCACGTTTGTTTCCAAGGCTCCCGGTGGTCGAGTCGGCAAGAGAGTGTCTCCGGCCGGAGGGGTATGGGAATACTTGGCCGAGAAGGCGGAACCTTGGATCGCAGCCTATAAGAAGAGCGAGCAGCGGTGGGATGGGCCGGTTGCGAGGCTGTTGGCCGAGCGGTCGGTCGCGGACTGGTTGACCGACATCCATGCCGATCGAACTCTTCGTGCACGGATGGATGGGTTGCGCGGGTTCTTCCTGGCCGATCCTACGGAGCTGTCACTCTTGGCGTTGGTGGATCAGCTGGCGACCGAGTCGGCCGGGCAGGGGCGCTTCTATCGCATCGGAGGGGGTAACGATCGTTTGGCGGCGGCACTGGCCGATCGGTTGCCGGAGCCGGTGCTGTTGCAGAGCAGGTTGGTGGCGGTATCGCAGCAGCGGCATGCTGTGCAGGTCACGCTGCGGCACGCGACCGGCCAGGCAAGAATGAAGGCCGACTATCTCATCCTTGCGCTGCCTGCCACGATGGTCGGCCGAATCATCTTTCGCCCTGCCCTGCCTCAGGCCCAACGGCAAGCTATGAATGGGTTATGTTACGGCCGCGGGACGAAGACGCTGCTGCAGTTCGAGCGTCGATTCTGGCATCGGCGAGGGCAGCCGCGCGCCTATGGAACGAATTTGCCGGTCGGCGCGGTCTGGGACGGCAATGAAGAACAGCCCGGTCGGCCCGGTATCCTCGCGTTGCTCGCAGGCGGATCGGCCAGTGACGAGACGAAGCGAGCGACGGAGGTTCGTGGGATCGAAGGCTTGATCAAATCGCTCGGGTGGCTTGGAGCCGACACATTACGGGTGCTGGCCTCCCGTATGATCAGGTGGGAAGATGATCCGTTGGTGGGCGGCGGCTATGCGGTCTTTCAGAAGGGGTATGATCCGGCCCAGCGAGCATGGTTGGCGCGACCTCATGGGCGAGTGTTGTTCGCCGGCGAACACACCAGCCTGCGCTGGCAAGGCTACATGAACGGCGCAGTCGAAAGCGGGCAGCGAGCGGCAGCAGAAGTGCACGCGTTTCGAGCTCTTGAGAGGCGGTGAGGGCTTGTTCCTGACGGCTGTCTGGGGCTAAGGGCGACGGGAGGCTCTCTGAACTGGCCGGTCGAGCCTGATGGCTGGAGATGTTCACAGTAGAGAAGGAGGTGACGGATGAAGGTTCCATTCACGCTTGGGCCTGTGTGGCATTTCGGCTTGGCGGTCCGAGATTCGCGGGCGAGCGCCAAGTGGTTTATGAAATTGTTCGGCCTTGCGAAAATGTTCGAGCACGACGGTTGGATCGGGGTCGGTAACAAGAACGTACTCATCGTCTTTTTCAACGGCAAGCCCTCACCCAAGACGATCGGGCATATCGCCTTCCACCTGCCGAATCTGGCGGCTCTGAAAAAGGCCTTGGCCCATTTGAAGAAGCACAAGGTCGAGGTCGAGGATCCCGGCAACGAAATCGGACCGGTGGCGCCCGGCTCCGCAAGCCTGGGTATTTGGTTCAAAGACCCGGATGGGTATCGGTGGGAACTGGCCGTCTACAAGAAATCCTAGAAAGCTGCCCACTAGCTGTTGAGGCATCTCCACTGTCTTGGTGAGGCGGCAGGGGCTCCGTTCAGGATGTTTGCAAGCCGAGAAGAAAGCGGGCGGTCTTTTTCACCATTCTGCCGGGGTCCGGCGGCTACTTGGCGATCGTAATGCTGGGTACGCCGGCCCGCGGCAGGTCCGTCACCGTCATCTCAAAGAGTTGGAACAGGAGCTTGAAGGCTTCCCGGTTCCAACGGGCCAGGGGGCCGGTGGTATTGACGGCGTAGGATGTGCCATTGGCCTGCACGACGGTTTCGACGCCCTTGGGCAGGCGGTCGCCTACGAGGAGGTCGAGTGTGCGGACCGGATTCTCCGCGACCGGCGGGGTGCGGGCGTCTTTCTCGACGGGGAATTCCGGCTCTTCCTCGATCGACTGGCCGAGGAAGTTCAGCATGGCGTTGAAGCTGCGGAGGCGGAACTTGCCCTGCATGGGCCATTCACCGCCGTAGTGACCGGGACGAATGTCGAAGGAGACGTCGGTCCCCGGTTGTTGGTCTGCCGTTTCATGCAGCTTCGTGCGTTCATCGAACGGCAGCGTGTCCGGATCGTAGTTCGTGATCAGGATGCGCCCCGACACCGGCTTGCGCAGCAGATAGGTGTTTTGCTGCCGGTCATAGGTGATCAGGTACTCCTGCTCCAGCCCCTTGAACCCCTCCGCCGTCACGGATGTAGCCGGGATCGTCCAGGTCCGCTCGAAGATCAAGGGCTCGACATAGAGCCGATTGGCATCCTGGATGGCCGACAGGTGCAGCACGACCTTGCGGAACATCGTGTAGCCGTTTTTGTCCGACGGGCTATTCCGATACGAGACCTCCTCATTGTTGTCCTTCAGCCGAAGTTCCTTGGCCATCAGCCGCAACAGGAGGTCGATGTCGACGCCTTGCCGGAGCAGCAGGGTGAACTTGGATTCTTGGAACGGCGTGAGGAGTCGGCGTGTGAATTCCTCGCCCTCGATTGGGGCGATGCTGATCGTCGGATTTTCCGCGACGCTACCGCCGAACAGCGGCAGGATCTTGCCGCCGGATTCGCCGGTCAACGCGGGCGTGGCGCCGGCGTTGATGCGAAAATCGAAGGTCGCGGCCACGTTGGAGACTCCGGTGAAATGGATCGGCTGGTGATAGTGCGCCCGCGCGATATTGATAAGCAGCTGCTTGGACAGGGCATCGGTAATCGCCTCGTCGTAGGCCAGCACGGCCCGGTTCAACGTCGGGGGCGAGAGGCAGCCGGCGAACAGGGCTGCGCCCAGGCAGGCGGTGAGGATGTGGACGAGGGAACTGGCGTGGCGCATGGTGGTCCGACCGGTCAGGGATGGTCTCGCGGGTTGTACCACAAGCGACTTGCGCCTTCCTAGCCGGGAGTCCGCGCGTCGGCAAGGCTGTCGCCTCACGGGGCGCGATGTTCTACAATAGGCCCACAGACCGGACATCGCCGCACAACCGTGCCTGTCCTCGATCGAGGAGGTTGCCATGTTGAAACCGGAACCGGCCGGTGGGCCGACCCCGCAGTTGTTCTTCCAGACTGCCAATGCCTATCAGCGGTCGCAGGCCCTCAAGGCCGCCGTCGACCTGGATCTCTTCACCGCCATCGGATTGGGCCATGACCAGGTGCCGACGCTGGCCGAACGTTGCGGGGCGGCCAAGCGCGGCGTGCGCATTCTCGCGGACTACCTGACCATCCAAGGGTTCCTGACCAAAGAAGGCGATCGATATAAATTGACGCCGGACAGCGCGGTGTTTTTGGACCGCCGCTCGCCTGCCTATATGGGTTCGGTGTTGGGGTTCCTGCATGCGCCCAAGTTCATCGCAGCGTTTGAGAACCTCACTGAGGCGGTGCGCAAGGGAGGAACGGTGGCAGGCGAGGCAGGGACGGTCACGCCCGAGCATCCCCTCTGGGTGGATTTCGCGCGCTCCATGATCCCGATGATGGCCAAGCCGGCGGAAGAGATCGGCATGTTCGTGCGGCAGTCGCAGCCGAACGTGAAGAAGGTGCTGGATATCGCGGCGGGGCACGGTTTGTTCGGCATCGAGATCGGGAGCCGTTGTCCCTTGGCGGAGATCGTGGCTCTGGATTGGCCCAATGTGCTGACCGTGGCTCGCGGGTTGGCCCAGAAGGCCGGCATCGAGCCGCGCTATCGCACCATCGCAGGCGATGCATTCCAGCAGGAGTTCGGCGAGGGGTACGATCTCGTTCTGCTCACCAACTTTCTCCACCATTTCTCGGTGCAGACGTGCGAATCGTTGTTGCGCAAGGTTCATCGGTCGCTTGCGCCGGGCGGGCGGGTCATCACGTTGGAGTTCGTCCCGCACGAGGACCGTGTCACGCCGCCGCCGGTGGCCGAGTTCAGCTTGATCATGCTGGCCACGACGCCGGAAGGGGATGCCTACACGTTTCGGGAGTACGAACAGATGTTTGCCGCTGCGGGATTCTCTCGGACGGAGTTACACCCCGTGGCAGGCTCGATCGAACAGGTGCTGGTCTCGAGTCGTTGACGGCGGGCCCGAGAGGTAAACAGCCGCGAGGCATCAATACCGGCGCCAGCCGAATTTCCCTCCGGTGCCGGTTTCTGTCGGACTGAAGCGTCGGGCATCCTGATCCGCCGGCGCCCGGTTCGACAGACTTCTCCAGCCGTAGAGCTGCTGCTGGTCGTTGACGCGCTCGAAGCAGTCCACTGCCGCGGCCACGATCCGGCGCGTCTTCCAGAGACCGTCCCGCGGCCGCTGGTAGGCGTTGGTACCGCCTGATTCGTCGCGCCCGTCGTACTCCAATAACTTTTTGAAATGCGGAGCGGCTGTCTCACATTGGCCTAGGCTTGCGAGTTCCGCGGCCGCCAAGGCTCGATTGGTCCTCATCAGCTCACCGAACGTCGGTGCCACCTGTCGCATGCCGGCCGGAAGATTCGGCAGGGGGAGCATGGCGGAGTCGACCCGTTCCTTCAGGGCTTCGCCTCTGAACCAGGATTCGATGGCGACGTTTTGAAGGTAAAGTCCCGCTGCCTGCAGGGGCTGCTGTCCGCGGATCAAATCCGCAATCCGGCTTCGCAGCTCGGTGGCCAGTCCCGTGTCGCGCACGTACCATCTCCCATTGCCCTGTATCCAGGATCCGCCCCGTTGGTTGGCATGAGCCTCTTCCAGCGCAAAGGCCGCGCGATACAGCGCTAGCGCCTCGACTCTATTTCCTTGGCCTTCGGCTGCCACCGCCATGTAGGCCGGGATGCGGGCGTCACCCGGATCGACCGTCACGGCCTGATCGAGGAAGTCGAGAGCCTTCGTGAATCCGCCGTTAGCGATGAGATCCCAGGCCTGCTCGAGCTGTGTCGCGGGTGTCGTATGCTCGAGATTCCGTCCGGCCGTGGCCTGTTGCATGTAGGCCTCGAGGTCCCCGAGCTCCGAATAGGCGTTGGCGAGGCTGTAGCGGTACTGCCTGGTCGCGGGGTCGAACCGTACCGCCTTTTCCCATGCCCGTGCCGCGGCCTTCCAGTCCTTGGCGGCGAACGCCATCGAGCCGACAAAATCGTGGCCGGCGGCATCGTCACTCAGGGTATTCAAGGCGCGCCTGATGTAATCTTTGGCCGTCACGAGCAATCTTGCCGCCTGAGCATCGTAGTCGTTGGCCTTTGCCAAGTCCTCGGCACTCGGCATGGCCGTATATTCATAGAGAGTATTGCCGAGCTTGTCTTCCCAGTGATAGCTCATTCGCAGGCTGACCGAGCCAGCCGCCCGTTGCGCCGCTGCGGCCCGCATGACGTCGCGCATCAGTTTCAGCACGTCCCTGTCCATGCCGCCCGTCGCCAGAGCCCTTCGCAGATAACGTTCGGCGTTCGCCCAGAGGCTCTCTCGTGCTTCCATCCGGGCCAGGCCGATGAGGGAAGGTACGTGATCCGGTTTCACAGCCAGCGCGTCGTTGAAAAGCCGTCTGGCTTCCCGGAGTTCCGCTGCCTTGAGCGACTTGTCCTGTTGGCGGTAGGGAATCGTGGACTGGGTGGGCTCGACCGAATCGCCGCGGACGTCCACCTCATCCAGAAGGAACTGTCCGAGCGCCGCGAGCCGATCCGCATTCCTGGGCTGAGCCATTAACGCCCAGGTCAGCTCCCGTCGAGCTTCGGCATACCGTTCGTCTCCGAGCCGCCGTTCCCTGTTCGAAGCCTTAAGCAGCGCGCTCGCTTGGCCGGCCAATTGATCCATCGGCAGCCCCTTACGCGCGTCTTGTAGTAGATCGCCGTACAGCCTGTCGGCCCGTTCTGTGGGAGCCGACGACAGCGCCTTCTCGATGCGCGCCGCCGCAGGAGCGATGGACTTGGTGTGGTCCTGTGGGTCGAGCCGACGCGCGAGTTCGAGATCCTGCGAGGCTTGGTGGACCGAGCCCATTTCGGCCGCGCTCACCGCCCGCACCACGTAGCCGTCGGGCCAAGCGGGATTCCAACTCAAGACGACCGACACCTGCTGCCGCGCCCGTTCGTAATCGCCGGCGAGCGACAGGGCCGTGGCATAACAGGCGCGGGCGGTCATCTCCGTGGACGTAAAGTCGACGATCGGGCCGAGCAGAGAGAGGGCCTGTTCGGCTTCGCCCGAACGGGCGAGTTCGCAGCCGTGCGTAACGTCGCGACTATTGGAAGGAGCTAGGGACGTTGCCGGAGGCGCCGGGGCGTCGGCCAGGGCCCAATTTACCGTAGCCAATAGGATTGTCAGGGCTATGACCTGCCGCATCGTACCTCCGGACTCGTTGGGGGAAATCTTACTCTCTCATCGTTTGAAGAGACAATCGCAGCGTGTGCCGGCACGTCGATGGCTGCTTACCGGCGAACTTGCCCGCCGCTGCAATGGGGAGACGCCGCACCGTTCGGTCGGAAGATTTCATTCGATACGCCAGCGATGGTGGGCCCCTCCGAAATCCGGGTATTGTTTTGGCGCGTGGGAGGACCGTCCGAGCGGCGCAGTCTCGAGCGGTTCACGATAGGGGATAGGAACGGATCCACGAGGCTGGATGCGACCCCTGACTCTGACGGCCCATTCCTAGCCTGGTTGACGAGGCGGTCATGCTTGCATACAATCCACCTCCGGTTGTCCCCGCAGCGCAGTGATCTTGCCGAGGACGCAATGGCTCGACCAGTCGGCCCTGCAGTGGCGTTCGCCGTCGTTGCGTATGCCGGGTGTGCCGCCAACGTCCGTGACACGGATCTGCTTGCCAGCAACAGCGTGATGCTGGCGCCCTCCACCGCGAACACCATTTTCATTCAAAACCGGAACTCGTCCGACAATCAGGCCGTCAGTCTCAGCGATCTGGGCGCACGCTTGAGCGCCAAGGGCTATCAGGTCGTCACCGATCCGCAGGCCGCCGCCTATGTGGTGCTGACCAACATCGTGTACTGCAATCAAACCAAAGTCGAACTGCCGGTCGACGACATGGTCGCCGGCGGCTATGGGTCCGGCTTCAACTCCGTCATGTCAGGCTTGGGCAGTCTTTCGAGTATGGCCGGCATGGCGGGTCCGCAAGGCGCGATGGCGGGGGCCGCCGCCTCGATGGGCATCGGCGCGATCAGCAGCATTGGAAACTCGGTCGGCAACCTGTTCGGTGGACGGTCGCGGCCCAAGTTCGATGAGAACGTCAACTATGCCTGCGTGGCGGACGTGCAGATTACCGATCGAGCCTTGACGGGAGGCGCCATCGCCCCTCCTGCATCCGGCGGTCCGCCACCCACCGGCTGGTATCAAACGAGGCTCGCGGCCAGCGTGCATCAGAAAAAACTCGATGCGCAGGAGGCCACGCCGTTGGTCCAGCAGCGGCTCAGTGCTGCCGTGGCCGGGCACTTCTAACAGGATGTTGAACATGACCGCCAGCTTCGTTGCTGCTTCCCATCGGCTCTCACCGTATCTCCTCGCGACCCTGTTACTCTCCACCGGCTGCTCCAACATCCTGACGTCCGGACTGATGAACGATACCTCGATTCTTCTGCCGCCCAGCGGGGAACGGACGATATACCTGCAGCTCAGGAACACCTCAGAGAATCAGCAGGCCACGCCGGCCGATCTGACCAAGCGATTGGGGGAAAAGGGCTATCAGGTCGTGACCGACCCGGCAGGAGCTGCCTACTGGCTCCAGACGCAAATCCTCTATTGCCACAAGGCCGGCGAAGGGATCACACCGGAATCAGTGGCCAAGTCTGGGTTCGGAACCGGGCTCGGCAGCGGCGGCACACCGCTGGCGAACCAGAGCGGCGGCGACATGCAGGCAATGGTGGGTCGGATGATGGCAGGTATGCCTGACGTGAACGCGATGATGCGGATGGCGATGAGCGGGCGCGGCGGTTATATGGGCGGAGGGCCTCCGCCGAAGGATGAAAGCGTCACCTACATGTGCGTCGCCGATATCTTGGTGACGGAGCGAGGCAAAAACGGACAACCCACCGCTCAACGGATGCGCTCGGTCGCCCATGTGCTTCAAAAAGAGCTGAACATCGAGGAGGCCACCCCGATCGTCCGGGACAAACTGGCGATCGGCATGGTGGGACCGTTTTAGTCGGCCGCGTATCGCCCCGCTCCGAACCCTCTTCACGAAATCGCGTTCAGTTCAATGGAATCGCCGGTCGGCCGGCAGGGCGATCACTCTGTGCCTGGCCGTACGACAATCGGCGTTGTCCCAATGATCTTGAGGAGGTCTGTCCCATGACAGGGATCGATCGGGGGTTTGCGGAGGCATTTGCGCAAGAATGGCTGGCGGCCTGGAACAGCCGCGATCTCGAGCGGGTCCTCTCACACTATGCCGATGAGTTCGAACTGTCGTCGCCGTTGATTGTGACATTCGGAGGCGAGCCGTCCGGTCGGCTCAAGGGCAAGGCCGCGATCAGGGCCTACTGGGCCAAGTGTCTTCAGGCGGTGCCGGACCTCAAGTTGGAAGCGATCGCGGTCCTGTTGGGCGTCGGAAACTCCATGGCCCTGCATTACCGCTCCCTCAACGGACGGCTGGCGATAGAACTGCTGGAGTTCGGGGAGGGAGGCAAGGTCGTGAAGGCCTCCGCGCTGTATGGTCTCTGATTGTTGACCCGCCCTACACTTTTTGTGCGATGAGAGTGAGTTTCTCCGCTCTGGTCAGGGCCTTGATGGCGGCTTCACGTTTGAGCGCCGCCCCCTTGGTCCGTCGGAACTCGGTGTGACGCAACTGCACGGGCCTCCGGGCCTTCGTATACTTGGCCCCGCGACCGGCGCAGTGGGCTTCAAGCCGCTGCGGCAGGTTGTTGGTGATGCCGGTGTAGAAACTCCCGTCGGCGCACTCTACCATATAGATCACCCATTTCATCCTGTTCATCCCTCGTTGGGCCTGCGTCATGTCAGTTTGGGCTGAGTGCTCCGGGAGCTAGGGTTCCTGAGAGGCGCCTTCTTGCCGCCGCCATGGTTATATGGCTCATAGGCCGCCTCCACCGGGGGGGTGAAAGGAGGATTCCATGCGTCTTGCCATCGCCGTCATCGTGATCTGTTTGTCCCTTGCCGCCGTCGTCCGCTCCGCCGGCGCTCGGGATCGCAGCGGCGTGTTCAAGGCCAGTGAACTCATCGGGATGAAGGTGCTTGGGACGGATGGAAAAAACTTGGGCGACATCAAGGATCTGGTGATCAATCCCGATGACGGGGCCATCGACTACGCGGTCCTGGATTTCGGCGGCTTCCTCGGCATCAAAGACAAATACTTTGCGATTCCATGGGATGCGCTGCAGGTCGCCTCGGACAAAAGCAAGATCCTTATCGACGCCACGAAGCGGGATCTGAAGAACGCGCCGGGTTTCGATAAGAACAACTGGCCCGACTTCGGTGATCTGGCCCAGACCACCGTGATCTATGAGTTCTACGGGGTTCCCGTTCCCAACGTGACGGGGGAGCACAAGGTCACCAGGTAAGGAGGAGGCTGCCATGTTTCTCAAGTGGGCCGCCATATTCTTCGTCATCTCGATTGCCGCAGCAGCCATGGGCTTCGGCGGTATTGCCGAGGGCGCGGCCGATATCGCCCAGATTCTGTTCTATATCTTCCTGGCACTCGCCGGCGCCTTCCTTGTCGCAGCCCTCTTCGTCGCCGGCAAACTGGCGCCCTGACCTCGCCCGCGGGTTGCGCCTCAGAACCCGCGGCCGCCTCCTCCGCCGAAGCCTCCCCCGGACGAGCCGCCGCTGAAGCCCGAGCCGCCGGAGCTTCGCGGCGCCGAGGTCATCGTCGAACCGGTTCGTGACGCCATGTCACCCATGCGGCTCGTGAAGCCGCGCGTATTGAACTGCGCGAGGTCGCTTCCTTGGTACCAGGATGGGGCGGCCGTTACGATGGATTCGAACGCGCGCGCCCAATTCGTCTCCACACCGAGCGCCATCGCATAGGGAAGAAATCTCTCGAACAGCTCCGGCGTTTTCACGACCCGCTCGAACCGATCCGCCTCGACCCTTGTCAGAAATTCCTCGAAGCCCAGCACTCCTTCCACCGCGCGCGTTCCTTTGACCGTTCTGGCCGGCATGATGCGGCCGAAGCCCGCCACGATCAGGCCCGAGAGGATGCCGGAGCCGAACAAGGCCAGCGGAGCAATGCCCCAGTTGTCGGCCATGGTTGCGAGGGAGAAAATGAGTCCCAGCGCTGTCAGGCCTCCGGCGAGGTAATAGTTCTGCTTCACGCGGTCGGGGCGTTGGGCGTAGTAGGCACGGGTTAGCAGCGAGTCGAAGATCGCGTCGCGAATTCCAGGCAGGGAGCGGTAGAACTTGTTCTCCAGGCTGCCCAGCGAGACTTCGTCGCTGTCTTCATCCTTGAAGAGGGCCTCCAACAGGAGCCGCTCGTGTTTCGGGAGCGCGGCCCAGTCCTTCCTGGGCTGGTTGCGGTGGAAGAGATAGTCCGTACTCGTCCAGAGGCCGAAGAGCTGTTCGGTCTTGTGTTCTTTGATGCGGAGGTATCCTCGTACGGCGAGATCGACGACGGTGGCGGTGATGTCGCGCACGTCCGGGCTCTCGTCCGCGAGGGTGCCGACTTCCGCCGGCGTCAGGTTGTCGGGCGGTTCATACGCGACCGTGATGGGCCGCAAGCGCGGGTCTCGCCCCCTGGTCCACCAGAGACGAAGCATCACCCCCAGCACGAGCGGCGGGATGGCCAAAGGCCAGTTCGCCCGCAAGAAGAGCTGCGCCTCGTCCATCGGTGTCGGCGCCGCCACCAGCCCCTTGTCCCATCCGACCACGGCCGTGAGTCCTTCGCGGAATCCGAGCGGGCGGGTCATCGTCATCGTGACACGGGAGCCTTCAAGGGTGACCGTAGCCGCTTCTTCCCGCGCCCCGTAGGCGCCGGTGAAGGCGAGAGCCCGCACGCCGGTCGCATTGGACGGGAGCCGGATGCGGGCGGACGCGTGCTCGATCGGGACATCCCACTCGTCGCCGGTGACGTTCCAGTAGAGTTCGTCGTGGTCTTCGAAGAACTTCAGCCCGTTGCGGACTCGGTACTTCAATACGAAGGTCCGCGTGGCGTCGTTCGCCCCGGGAATCCAAATGCGGAAGTTCCGATAATGCCGCTCACGACTGCTCTCGAGCTTGAGCGGAGCGCCCCGCTCGTCGGTGACCGTCACGTCGTCGAGCAGCAGTTGGTAGTTGAAGCCTTGCGGCGTCCGGTACTCAACGGGGATGAGGCGCTCGATGCCGTTCCACGATCCTTCGAAGCGGGGGCTGACGGTTTCCGTGACGAGCAACTCGCCGTTTGGGAGGACTTGCAGGTCGACGTCGAAGCGGCTGAGCACGAAGGAGCGTGCGTCGGCGGGGAGCGCAGGCCACAGGAGCAAGAGGCAGAGCAAGGCCAGGAGCAAGAAGCAACTGGGCGGGCGGAGAGTCGGTCGTGCGGCCACCATGAACGGGCGGCAAATCTCAAAATTGAACGCGCGGCGGCTCGCGCTGGACATTGTCGGTCAATTCGAAGAACTGTCGCCCCACGAACCCGAACCACTGCGCGATGAAGTTGGTGGGGATCTCGAGCCGTTTGGCGTTGTAGTCCCGCACCACCGCGTTGTAGTAGCGGCGCGCGTTTTGGAGCGCGTCTTCGATCTGATTCAGGCTGCCTTGCAATTGATTGAAGGCCTCGACGGCCCGCAGCTGAGGGTAGGCTTCGGCCAGCGCAAAAAGCGATCGCAGCGATTGGGTGAGTTGGTTTTCGGCCGCGGCCTTGGCCTCCGGCCCCTGCGCCGCCATGGCCTTGGCCCTGGCGTTGATCACGGCTTCGAGGGCACCTTTTTCATGCGCGGCGTAGGCCTTGACCGTTTCGACGAGGTTGGGAATCAAGTCGTAGCGGCGCTTGAGTTGGACGTCGATGTCGGCCCAGGCGCTCTCACAGGCTGCGCGAAGCCGTACCAGGCCGTTGTACATCCCGATGACGATCAGCACGAGCAGCACCGGGACGATGAGGATGATCCAGCCCATGAATGTCTCCTTCGTCGGATCGCGCGGCCTGTGTCGGCCCGGCGGAATGATAGCGTGGGTGAGCACGCCTGTAAAGCAGCGGTGAGGGCTTCGTCGGCAAGCCGCGATCCCTTCCAAACTCCGCGGATTGTCGTAGACGGCGAAGAAATCGAAACGGAGTGTGTTCCGGAGCGGAATGGTTGCATAGCCGAAGACGGATCGCGCGAATGTATCTCTTGTGATACTTGCGGTGAACGATTGGATACGAATCTCCTCGCGATGAAAGTTCAGGACGTAATACGTCCAATCGCATCCTCAAGAAAAGTCAGCGTGGCGCTCTGCGAGATGATTGGGTACCTCGATTGCACTTGCTCAATCAGGTCGCTGTGGATTCGATCCTATTCACAAAGGAGTAATCGGCCATGTCTGACGAAAAAGATGTCTTCGCCATCTACGACAATCTCAGGAGCAAGGCGTTGGGGATCAGCGATCGGAGTAAGCCCCCCGAGGGTTTCATCGTCTCATTTCTTCCCTGCGGTCGTCCGGTCAATCCTGATGACTATCTGAATCCGTGGACTCCGGATCTGACCACGGATACATCGAGTCCGGGGGGATCCGGGACAGGCACCGCCGGTACTTCAACCGGAACCGAGGGTGGGGGTACGACGCAGCCGGATGCGCAGACCCTGAATCAAATCACGAAGCGCCAGCGAAATCTGATGAATCTCAGTCGTCTAGTCGACCATAAGTTGCAGATGAACGGGTCGGGATTGGTCGTGCCGGGAAGTTCGGAAATCAGCAACACGTGGTGGGCCATCCTGCAGGGCGCCAACGCGCGGCCACTTCCGCCGATCAATGATCCGGCGCTCAAAAAACGGGTGGAGGAGTCTACCAAGCTGCTGATGAAGCCCGATCCCGACGATCCCGAAGGCCAGATCGAAACGGGTACGTATCAACGGTATAAGGACTACCGGCGCAAGTACTATCGGGCGATCCAGAACTATACCGCGCAATATACCGCCGCCATGGCCTCGCCGGTGTCGGCGCAGACATGGCCTGTCGTGGGTAAGGCCGCGTTCAACGAGTGTGAAAGCGCCATGGAGGATTGGGTGTCGTTGGGGAAGAAGGACAAGGTCGAAGAAGCACTGGCCGTCTTGGGGTCTCAGGGCACCGACGCGGCCACGGCGTTGATCCATTCCGCCAAGAAGAACTACGAGCGGTGGCAGGTGGCGGCGGGGATGATCAATGCCACGATTCCATTCGTGCAGGTGTTCCCCACGAACTGGTGCGACCTGAAGCGGGAGCACGATGGGTGGACGGAGTATGGGTACTCCCGGACGAATACTTCGAGCGCTGCCAGCTCGGAAGCCACGTCCTGGGGTGCCAACGCCGGGGTGAAGTTCGGGTTTTGGAGCTTTGGAGCCGGTGCGAGCCATTCCAGTTCTCACACCCACAACGAATTGTCTTCCGACGGCCTCGGCATACGAATGCGCTATGCCGTGATCGACATCGATCGCCCCTGGCTGAATACCGTTTTGTTGAACGTCAGCAATTGGTTCCTTGTCGGGTACAAGAAGAATTCGATTTCGCAAGGCACGATCACCCAATCCGCTCCCTCGCAGGATGAGGCGTTCTGGCTTCCCTCGTTGCCGACACAAATGGTCGTTGTGAAGGATTTGCGGATTCGCACCAACAACATGCAGGCCGCCTATGACGCCATGCAATCCAAAACCGCCGTGGGTGGGTCCGTGGGGTGGGGGCCGTTTTCTATCGGAGGCAATTATAGTCACAGCGAGGGAAAGGTGACGCAGACGTTTCACATGGAGGGTGAATGGCTGGTCGTGGACGGTGTGCAGATCATCGGGTGGATCAGCCAAATCCTTCCGGCGAGCCCCAAGCTCGACGCACCGAATGCCTAACCGTGGCGGGGCCCGCCCCGGGCCCCGCACAATTTGGAGAACGACGATGGCCGAGGAGCAAGATGCGGTTTCCACGGCGCTTCACGAATTCTTCCTGCAGGAGTTCAAGAAGGGGCGTCCGAGCGCTGACGCAGAACCGTCGGAGGTGGTGTTTACGTTTGAGCAGTTTCCCGTGAGTCTCGTGCCGGAAGACTACATGCACGATCCTCAGGACCCCGCCACCTTTTCAAAGGCCAAGCTGGATGAAATGTTCTCGCGTATGTTGACCGACAATCCGACCCTCATCAGCGGCAACTACCGACTCCCCGCCGCCGATTCGATCAGCGAATCGTATTTCTATGAAGTGGTCGGTCCTGCGCAATTCGTGTCGAACCCTCAAGCGACGTCGCAAGCCAACGAAGATGCGGCGGGGTGGTTCGCGACATTGAAGGCGAAAGCCAAATCCGAGTTCAAGACCGTGGTATCGGTTATGGGGGTCGCAGAAGAGTTCGCCCCAAGCGACTCCCTGCCCGACGCCTGGCTCGATCCCCGCCACGCTGAATTGTGGAGAAAGTATTCATTCACGGCGCAGGACCAGCCGGCCCCCCCCGTCGCCGGGCCCGGTGCCCCATCCGGGCCCACCAAGCTGGGACTCGCGTGGCGTGCGCTCGATGAGCGTCTCGTCGGGACCAAAATCCAAGCGCTGACGGAGGACGGCATAGGGGGCTCGCCTCCGCCGAGGGCCCCCTCGGATTCCGGCGTCCCTCCGAGAACGCTCCCCGGATCGCCAATGGGCATGCGGCCGATCGTGTCGAGCCTGGCCGCCGGTCGGGCTTCGGCCTCGGTGTCCGCGCCCGTCGCGGCGGTCTCCCCTTCGGCTCTGCGCGCGACGCCAGGGCGATTCTCGGCCGGCCTGCGGCCGCCCGCGACGTTAAGGGCAGCTGACGGTCTGTCGGCGAAGAGCAAGGTGGCTGGATCGTTGAGGGATGCGGTGCCGATGGTCCGGAATACCCGTTTGGTGCAACTGCTGCAAGGTGTCCCGCGTCAAGTCGAGTGGGCGAAGCCGTTGTCATTGCGAGATCGCATCCTGCTTCGCGACGAGATGGCCCATACGTTGTCCGGGGCGGTCGTCGAGAGCAAGCCCACCGTGAACCAGGTGCGCGCGGATTTCGAATATCAAATCATCCGCGTGTCGCGCCCATGGCTGTTCTACCCGTTTCTCCGATATTCGCAGTGGTATATCCCCGGTCTCAAGCGGGGCGCCCTGGCCGATGCAGAAACGACGGACCCGACCGGCCGGCTGGCGTTGATCCCTGTTGCCTTGATTGCGATCAGGAACCTCTCGATTCAGGCCGATTGGTCTGAAGCCGATGCGGCACGACTGTCGACGGCGTTCGCAATCGGTCCTTTCGGTCGAGGCCAGAAAGCCGAGATCGTAGGCCAATCGTTGAAGTGTGAGGGAGTCCAAATTCTCGGGTGCATCAGCGAGCGCCTGCCGACGCTGCCGCCTCAGAGCGATCCCGGCCTTTGATAAGGACTCCAGCGGGCGGAAGTCCCGGGCCCGGGAGAGGCGGGTCGGGTTGAAGATGACGGCCACGCCGCACGTTGGGACAGGGTGCGACATGGAGCCATGGAAGGAGGGAATCGTGAGTCTATTGTTGAATGGGACGGGAACGCTGGCTTCGTGGATTGAAAAGGAAATCGACCTCGGACAAACCGTAAAGACCGGGGCCCGCGGGCAAGCGGTGACGCGCATTCAAGAGTGGCTCAACCTCCACGGGTTCGGGCTTGCGATCGACTCAGATTTTGGCCCGGTCACGAAACGAAAGGTACAGGAATTTCAGGAAGACCGGGGCATCGCGACCACCGGCATCGTGAATCCGAGCACCTTTGAGGCACTCGTGGACCCGTTGCGACAAGTGCTGGCTTCCCTCAACCCGGGGCGTCACACCTTGGGAAGTTTGGTGCTGAAATATGCCGAATCGCATTTGAAGCAGAACCCACGCGAGGTAGGCGGGCAAAACTGTGGGCCTTGGGTGCGGTTGTATATGAAGGGCCATGAAGGGGAAGAATGGCCCTGGTGCGCCGGGTTCGTCTCCTTTGTGTTGAAGCAGGCCGCTGAAACGCTGCAGATGAGCCAACCGATCGAAGGATCCTTCTCCTGTGACACCTTGGCCGCCCAGGCCAAGGCCGCGGGGATTTTCGTGAAAGGCTCCGATCTTGCCCGCGGCGTCGAGGCCATCGATGAGTTGTCGGACGCGTGCATTTTTCTGATGAGAAGAACGGACACGGATTGGACCCACACGGGCTTCGCGACCGCCTTCGACGACGTGGCGTTCGACACCATCGAAGGGAATACCAACGACGAGGGGAGCCGAGAGGGCTACGAAGTCTGTTCCCGTTCGCGCGGATATTCGGACAAAGACTTTATCGTGTTGTAGCGGACGCCGTCGCTGGAGAAGCTGCACACCCGACCCGAATCGACGCGCCCGTTCGCCTGATCGTTGCGAAGGCCGCCATGCTTGGACGTGCCGGTGGTGCGTGTCATCGCTCTGCGCCCGCAGCCTTGTGCCACGCGTGACTTTGCCCTGGTTCCCAGGTATCCTCCCGGCCATCAGTCACAGGGAGGATTGCATGAAATCACACAACGGATGGGTCGTTGTCGGTGTGGTGGTGGCGCTGGTCTGTGCGCTCGCGGGCGGATTCTCCGCCGTGCCGACCGTATCGGCCGACGAGCCGACGGTGGATGCCGACAGCCCCGATGCGGTCAAATAGACGCTCGAACAACAGCAGGGCAAGCGAGTAAAGGTGAAGGTGGTCTCCGGACAGGATCTCGACGGCAAGGTCGTGAAGGTCGGCAGCCAGGTGGTGGTCCTCAGCGAGTTGTCCGGGATGGAATTGTTCGATGCGACCGTACGATTGGATCAGGTGGCCGCCGTGATCGTGCGGCGCGGCAAGTAATCCTCGACCCCGGTCATGCGTCGGCCCGACCGGGTCGCGTTTCATTCGCCTAGAGGCGACGATGCTCAACACAATCCTGCGTAGGACCGTCGACCTCTCCGGATTCCCGGACCTCGTCGTCATCTACCTCGGTATGAGGGTCAACCGCTGGACCGGGCTCAAGACGCTGTTCGGGTTCGGTCCGAAGATCGCCCAGTCGGTCGAAGCCCAACCGGACGGGCTGCTGCTCCATGAAAACCTCGTCTGGTCGCTGTTGCCGCCGCATATCGGGATGCGGCAATACTGGCGCGACTTTGACTCCCTGGAGCACTGGGCACGCTCCGATCCCCATCGCCGATGGTGGCAGCGGTTTCTCCGTGATACCGGGGGGACGGGATTCTGGCATGAGACCTACTTCATGCGCGGCGGGATGGAAGCGGTCTACGACGACATCCTGCAGGAGATCGGGTTCCTGCGGTTCGCACCCGCGCAGGCGGCCAAAGGGGCTCTGTTTACCGCCCGAAGTCGAGCGGGGCGGCCCGGTGAATCGACATTGCCGCCGGCGGTGACCGAACAAGAGTTCGATCGGTGACCGGCCCATCCTCGATCCGACTCCTCAGGAAGCTCGAGGGTGGGGATCGCCGGTCGATCGGGCGGTCGGAGCTGGTCGTGGCGGAGGTGTTGGCCAATCCTGCCCTTTTTGACGTACTCTTCTCCGGGCTGCGCTCTCCCGATCCTGTGGTACGCATTCGGGCGGCTGATGCGGTCGAGAAGGTCACTGCGACCCGTCCCGATCTTCTCCCACCATACAAGCGTGATCTCTTGGGGCCGCTCGCGGAGAGTGCTGACAAGGAAATCCGGTGGCACGTTGCTCAAATGTTGCCGCGGGTTCGATGGAGCGGTCGAGAGCACCGGCTTGTGTACGAGATCCTGCGCACGTACCTCCGGGATTCCAGCAGCATCGTGAAGACTTGTGCCCTGCAGGCGCTGGTCGAGCTCACGGCGCAGGCACCGGGCCTTCGCCCCCCCGTGTTGCGACAGGTTCGACGGTCGACGACCATCGGCACCCCCGCGATGCGGGCTCGCGGGCGAAAACTGCTGAAGGCGCTGGCGCGGGTCCCATCGTAAGCGCCGTCCGGTCGCTCAGGCCGGCTTTTCGGAGAGCACAATCCTGGCGGAGGTTTCGAGGGCGAACCGCCCGCGGCCGCGGGGCACGAGCCGTACGTCGGGGCATTTCTGTTCCAGCCGCTTCCGCAGCAGGATCAACCGGGTTTCAAAGTTGTCCTTCCACTCAGGCAGACCCAGCCAACCGTCCATTCTCAGTTCGCGATTCGTAAACTCCACCCGCTGTTCGTCCTGATGCTGTTTCAGGATTCGCCACAGAATCCGTCCCGGGACGTTCTTGATGAGGTATTCGCCGTCGACGAAGATGCAATCGTCGGCGTGGTAGAAGCAGAACGACCGTTGGGGGAGGGGCGAGCGGAACGGGGTCGGTGTTGCCGCAGGGGAGTCCGTGGAAACGTGGTCGTCGGCCTCCTGCGCCAGGTGTTCGATTCCGGCAGCCAGATGACCGGCGACGATGGCCATGAGGGCTTCCTCACGGATCAGCAACGTGAGGGGTTCCAACGTTTCAGCGACCAACACTCCGAGACAGCGGTTGCGGATCATGAGCGGGACCGCGATCTGCGTCGAGGCGTTCGATAGACCGGGCAAGGGAATTTCGCGGGAGACCGCGTCGGGTCCCGAGACCTCCTCGGCGCGATCCCGCACGGCGCGGGCGTAGCGGAGCGTGTGGTCGAGGCCGGAGAGCCGCAGCGGCAGTTTCGCCGTCGCCACCGTGCCGATGAGGCCCTCGCCGAAACCCACCTCGGAGCCGACCCCGTTCTCCTGGTAGCCGCGGCTTGCAATGGTCTGCAGTTTGCGGCGCTTCTCATCGACCAGCAGCAGCATCGTCTGGTGCAGGCCGAAGAACTCATCCAGGCATTGGAGCGCGGTTTCCAACAGCTCTCCAAGACATTCCGCGCGGTTCAGCCGTTCGGCGATGACCCGTAAGGCATGCAGGTCCGGTTCGACGAACAGGGACGGGGGCCGCAGGTCGTGAGGCGGGGTCGGCAGCGAGGTCATGCCTTCCACCCGCTCGATGCGTCGCACGGCATAAATATCCGCGGCGCGCAGACGGAACACTTCGGACATGCCCGCATGGGAGGCGATGGCCTGCAGCTGCAACGACATGGCCTGGAACAGCGGGCCGGAGGATTCGGATCGCTCGTACGTCAGGTAGAGCCGGTAGGCCTGCATGGCGCGCGGGTCCAGGACCATTACGCAGGCGAAGGGATGCTCGGCGATGTTCTTGCGTGTCTTGTTGAAGAACTGAAATGAGATCGCGACGTGGGCGGGATCGACGTAATGGACCTGGCTCACGTAGCTGATGTTCGGGGTGCCGTCGCGTGCGCAGGTCGCGATGGTCGCCGGGATGATACCCTCGAAACAGGGCCACAGGTCTTCGAGTTTCAGCGCGGCGGCGTCCATTCGTCAAACCCTTTCGCCCGCACCAGGACCCGGTGTTTGGGCGAAGACGCCCGTGACCTGCACCTCGACCGCGACGGCGGGTTGCATGATGATGGCGTCGGCCTGCTCGGTCGGGACGCCGACCGCCATGAGTTCTCCGAGAAACGCCCGGCGCCATTGCCCCTGCCGCTCATAGTCCCGAGAGGTCGCCGGCCGGAGCCGCGTGACGGTTCCCTTGAGTTGGCAGGTGACGTGGTCGGTGGGCCGCGAGCACGTGACGGCGATGAGCCCGTTTTCGCGGAGGTTGGCCAGGGTGCGTTCCGAAGCGGATTCCGTGAGCAGCAGAGTGACGGAATCCTGATTCGTTCCCACCCAGATGCCCCATCCTCTGGTGCATTCCGGCATGAGTTGGGCATCTCGGGTGCCGACGTTGACGGAGACCCCGGCGTGGAGCAGTTCGACGATGGAGGGAGGGATCATCGCGGCTGTAGTGACATCTTATTAGGAATAATTTAGCGACACCATAGCATATTCTTAGGATGGAAAGCCGCGCCTCCCGTGGTACCTTCCCTCGCGACAGGCCGCTCTTTCAGCCACTGTCCGTGACCGAGGAGGTTCCCCATGCTGACTCGAATGTTCATTTCCGCAAGTGCCGTCGCGCTGGCGCTCATGGCCTTCCATTCCACCGGAAAGGCGGCCACTGCACAGACCGGCCACCTCACGATGACCGCGACGGACTACGGCTTCACCGGACCGGAGCTGGTGCCGGCCGGCCTGACCGCCGTCGAGGTGGTGAACCAGGGTACCGAAGTGCACCATGCGCAGCTTATCCGGTTGGCACCGGGCAAGACCGCGGACGACTTCGCCGCGGCGATGAAGGCCGATCCCGACCATCCGCCGACCTGGGTCACCTTCGTCGGGGGGCCGAACGCCGTGTTGCCCGGTGATCGTGCGACCGCGGTGATGGATCTCAGCCCCGGCCAGCACCTGGTGCTCTGTCTGGTCCCGAACAAGGCCGGAGTGGCGCATGTGGTCTTGGGGATGGCGAAGCCGTTTCTGGTTACCGAGGCGGTCGGTGCGCCCGTTGCCGAACCCAAGCCTGACGTGGTGATCACCGCTCGGGATTTTCAATTTGTGCTCTCCCGTCCCATCACGGCGGGCGCGCACACCATTCAACTTGTGAACGAGGGCTCGCAGGCCCGTGAGGTCGTGCTGGTCCGGCTGGCGCCGGACGCGAAGGCCAAGGACTTCATCGCGGCGTTCGAACCCGGTGCCGGTGGCCCTCCGCCGGGACGGCCGCTGGGGGGCATCGTGGGGATCGAACGTGGGGCGCGGGGGGTCTTCACCGCCAAGTTCGATCCCGGGCAGTATGCGCTGATCTGTTTCTTCCCCGATGTGAAAACCGGCGCACCGCATTTCACGAAAGGTATGACCTGGGACTTTGAAGTACGGTGACGATTTGGGGCATGAACGGGCGAGGGGGGACAGTTGCATAGGGACCCGGACAGGACCTTATACTATGGCCATGCATGAGATGATCCCAATCGGCGTCGAACCCTCTGCGACCGATCAACGAGCGGCCCTGCTGCAGGTGGCGGAGGCCAGCGCCACGCACAGGGATTTGCCCTCGCTCTTCCGCGACCTCGCGCAGCGGCTGCCGGGCGTGGCGCCGTTCGACTTTATCGGACTTGTTCTCCATGACCCGGCGAAACACGTGATGCGGGTCCATGTGCTGGAAACGGCCGAAGCGCAGCGGATGACGACCAGGCTCGATGGGATGCAGATTCCGGTGGAGGAGTCCGCCAGCGGCTGGGTGTGGAGTCACCAGCGCCCCTTGATCGTGCAGTCGTTGGCGGAAGAAACCCGGTTCCAGATCGGGATGGGCGCGCTTCGTGACATCGGAGTCAGGTCGCTGTGCCTGTTTCCGTTGACGACGGCCATGCGCCGTCTGGGGGCCATCGGGTTCGGCAGCTTGAAACCCTTTGCGTTCGACGAAGGCAGCGTGGCGTTCCTCAATCAAGTGGCCAAGCTGGTCGCGGTGGCGGTGGACAACGTGCTGCACCACCAGGACGTGGTGCACCAGCGAGATCGCTTGCGGTTGTTGCTGGAGGTCACCGAATCAATCGCCGCGCATCGTGACCTCACATTGTTGCTGAAAGATCTGGCGACTCGACTGCCGGACATCGTCCCGTTCGACTTCATCAATGCCGTGCTGCACGACGCGGAGCGGGACGTGATGCGCCTCTGGCTGCTGGTGTCCGCCGTGCCGTCATCCATCAAGCCGGGGTTGGAGACGCTGGTGGATCAGTCTCCCGGCGGCCTGGTGTGGAAGACCCAACAGCCCCTGACGGTCGACGACGTGACCAAGGAAGAACGATTCCCCAGCTTGATGGCCCTGTTCCGCGAAAACGGCGTGCGGTCCTTCTGTGTGGTGCCGCTCACGACCGCGCAACGCCGGCTCGGCGCCATGGGCTTCGGCAGCCTGCAGGCGCGGGCCTATCAGGAGTCTGAAATCGCCTTCATGCAGCAGGTGGCCAAACAGGTGGCGGTGGCGTTGGACAACGCGCTCAATTCCAAGACGGCGATCGAATCTCAAGGGCAATTGACCAAGGAGCGCGATCGCCAGCGGCTTCTGCTTGAAATCAACAATGCGGTGGTCTCACACCTGAATCTGGAGGAGCTGTTTGCCGCGGTGAGCGACTGCCTCCGGCGGGTGATTCAGCACGACGGATCGAGCCTGCTGCTCTTCAACGGCGATACCGGCCAGTGGCGCATCCATGTATTGGATTTCCAACGAAACGAAAGCTTCATTGAGGAGGGGTTGGCGGAGGAATGCACGCAGTCTCCCTCTTGCGAGGCGATCAACTCGGGTCGGCCGGCGATGTTCGGGGAGTCGGATCTGCGCGAGATGGCGAAATCCTCGCCCATCGCCCAAGAGTTGCTGGACCGCGGCCTCCGGTCGTTCTGTTCGATTCCCCTCCAGTCCCGCGATCGGACGCTGGGGGCGCTCAATGTGGGCCGACGCGCGGGCGGCGGTTTCGCGCAGGACGACATCGAGTTGCTGAACCAGGTCGCGCAACAGATCGCGATCGCCGTTGAGAACGCGTTGAATTATCAGCGGACCCAACAGGCCCGGCGCGAACTGGCCAGGGAACGGGACCGTTCCAACCTGCTTCTGGAAATCAACAATGCCGTCGTGTCGCATCTGGAGTTGCGGGAGTTGTTCTCCTCGATTACCGTCAGCATCCGGCGTGTGATGAAAGCGGACGTCGTCAGCTTGACCCTGCTGGATCAGGATACCAACCAGCTCAAGCTGTACGCGCTGGACTTCCCCGGGAGGAAGGGCTTCATCGAAGAAGGCACGACTTGCATGCTCTGCGGGTGTCCGTCCTCGACCGCCATCACGCAGCGGATGCCGGTGGTGTTGGGGCGGGAGGATCTCGAACAGTCGGAGAGCACGGTGTCCAAGCGGCTCGTGGCGGAGGGCGTTCGATCCGCCTGCTGTGTGCCGTTGCTGTTGGGGGATCGTATCCTCGGCGGGTTGAATATCGGCAGTTTGCAGGAACGTGCGTTTACCACCGGCGATGCGGAACTCTTAGGGGAAGTCGCCAAACAAATCGCCCTCGCGGTGGCCAATTCGATCGCCTTCCAGGAGATCGCCGCGCTCAAGGACAAGCTGACGAAGGAAAAGGTCTATCTCCAGGAAGAAATCCAAACCGAGTACAACTTCGAGGAGATCATCGGCGACAGCCGCGCGCTCAAGCAGGTGCTCAAGGAGGTGCAGACCGTCGCCGCCACCGATTCAACCGTGCTGATTCTCGGCGAGACGGGGAGCGGCAAGGAGCTGATCGCGCGGGCGTTGCACAACCTGAGCGACCGCCGGGACCGGACGTTCGTCAAGCTCAATTGCGCCGCGATTCCCACCGGCTTGTTGGAGAGCGAACTGTTCGGGCACGAGAAGGGGGCCTTCACCGGAGCGATCGCCACGAAGATCGGCCGATTCGAGTTGGCCGACGGCGGCACGATCTTCCTGGATGAGGTCGGGGAGATTCCGCTGGAATTGCAGGTGAAGCTGCTGCGCGTGCTCCAGGAGCAGGAGTTCGAGCGACTCGGCGGCACTAGGACGATGCGCGTGAACGTGCGCGTCGTCGCGGCCACCAATCGCGATTTGAGCCAGATGGTGGAAGAACAGAGGTTCCGCAGCGATCTATACTACCGCCTCAAAGTGTTTCCGATCACCGTTCCTCCATTGCGCGATCGCCCGGAAGACGTTCCCCTGTTGGTCCGGCATTTCGCCCAGAAGTTTGCGACCAGGATGAAGAAGCGGATCGAGGCAGTGCCTGCCGCGGCCATGAAGGCGCTCCAAGTCTATCCCTGGCCGGGCAATGTGCGGGAACTCGAAAACTTCATCGAGCGCGCCGTCATCCTCTCCTCCGGGTCGGACCTGTTTGTTCCGCTGGCCGAGCTGAAGCGCCCGAACCTTGTGAACAACGGTTCGGTCGCCACGCTCGAAGACGCCGAGCGCGAGCACATTCTCAAGGCGTTGCGTGAGAGCAACTGGGTGATCGGGGGGGCTCAGGGCGCCGCCACCAGGCTGGGCATGAAGCGCACCACCCTCCAATCCAAGATGCAGAAATTAGGTATCGCCAGGCCGTCCTGAACGTCGCGGTGCCTTCTGCGTGACAAGTGACCGATGAGAGGATAGCCAGAAGCCAACCTCTCGTATCCTGAAACCGACCGCCGACTGTCGATAGCTCTCTGCTGCCGCGCGCCGAACAATCGGCAGGCGCCGAGATTTCGGCAGTGCTCCACTCGTCAGCCGTCCTCCAGCTCCTCTGGTTGTTTACCTCCGCATCTCTCGCAATTCCGCGTCCGACAACCACTTACGGACAATCCTAGCCGCTACCTGTCCGGTGGTATGGACCATGCTTGCTCCGTTCATCAGAATGTGCAGTGCAGGCCACCACAGGTGAGAAAGGAGCGCGCGCCATGAAGTCGGGTAAGAACCAAGTCGGAACATCCGCGATGCGGCCAACGTCGAATCTTCATGTGGAATGCCGGCATCGGCGGAGTTCAGCCTACGCGGGGCCGGTCCGAACCGTGATCGACGACAGCGGCTCGTTGGCGATTACGGTTTGGACCTGCACGTTGTGCGGCGTTCTGATCGAAGAGATTCGTGTGCTCTCACGCGATGGGAGCAGCCGTCCTTATCCGATCCGATACGCCGTTGCTTCCCAGGTATCCGCGAACAAGCCTGCGGCGGTGGCGGCTTCAAGGTAAAGAAAGGGAGCGTGTGATGCTTGCGCAAGCACCCGACTCGTGGGCTGTTCCTTGCATGGATTGAAAGGGCGGTGGGACGCAATAAACCGAAAAAATGGATGCATATCCATCGAGGAGGATCAGATGGCAGCCGACGAAACACTGTTCAGACCGACGACGATCGGATCCATGGAACTCAAGAATCGTATTGTGATGGCGCCGATGACGCGCAGTCGCGCGGACGTGCATGGAATTCCCGCCGCCGCCGCCGCGACATACTACAGTCAACGTGCGGAAGCAGGGTTGATCATTTCCGAGGGGACGCAGCCCAGCATCAACGGTCAGGGGTACCCACGAACTCCGGGCATTCACGCTCCCGAACAGGTTGCTGCCTGGCGGACAATCACGGAAGCGGTTCACCGGCAGGGCGGGCGTATCGTGCTGCAAATCATGCATGTCGGGCGCATTGCGCACCGGGCGAACCGCGTGGTCGATATGGCTCCGGTCGCCCCTTCGGCCGTCCGGGCGCCGGGGGAAATCTATACCGATGCCTTCGGGAAGCAAGTGCACAGTATGCCGCGGGCCCTCGCATTGGAGGAAATTCCATCGGTCATCGACGAGTACCGACAGGCGACCATCAATGCCCTGGCTGCGGGTTTTGACGGCGTGGAACTGCACGGCGCAAACGGTTACCTGCCGATGCAATTCCTGTCCTCCAACAGCAACCGACGGACGGATCAATACGGAGGTTCCGTGAAAAATCGCGCGCGGTTCGTGATCGAGACGCTCGAAGCGATGGTGGAGGTGGCCGGTGCGGGCCGCGTGGGGTTGCGGATCAGTCCTGATACCACCTTCAACGACATGCATGATGCCGACCCGGCTGGGACGCATCTCTATCTCGTGCAAACGGTGAACCGGTTCGGTCTGGCGTATCTCCATGTGCAGCGTGCGCCGGGAGAATTGCCGCCCGAGCGTGCTTTCGATCCGCTGGCGTTGTTGCGAGCGCATTTTGACGGCCCGATCATTGCCACCGGTGGGTTTGATTACCGAACGGGGGCTCAACTGATTGAGCAGGGAGGGGCGGACCTGATCGGGTATGCCAGCCTCTTCATTGCCAATCCCGATCTGGTGGGGAGGTTCCGGCGAGGGGCGCCATTGGCGCCGGCGGATACCTCGACGTTCTATACCCCGGGGGAACAGGGCTATATCGACTATCCGGTTCTTTCAGCTGTCTGAATAGGGGAGCGTGATGGAACTGTTGACCGACATCCTGCATCGCCACGGGGCTCTGGTGGTGTTCGGCGTGGTCTTTGCCGAACAACTGGGGCTGCCGTTGCCCGCACTGCCGATCCTGGTGGCGGCCGGCGTCCTGATCGGCACCGGCCATCTGCCGTGGTTCGAGGTGCTCGCTGCGGCGATGCTCGCCACGATGCTGGCGGACGGGCTGTGGTACGCCGCCGGATGCTGGCGCGGGCGCTCGGTGCTGACGCTGGTGTGCCGTATCGCGCTCGAACCGGCGTCCTGCATCCGCAGGACGGAGGCGTTCTTTCACAAGCATGGAGCTCCATCGCTGGTCCTGGCGAAGTTCATTCCTGGTTTGAGCACGATCGCACCGCCACTGGCCGGCATCATGGGATTGAGCCTCTCGGCGTTTGTGTTTTACGACGGACTCGGCACCGTGATCTGGGTGGGGTCGAGTCTCGGCCTCGGTTACGTGTTCAGCGATCGGGTCGAACAGGCGTTGCTCTATGCCCAGCAGGTGACCCCCGCGGTCGTGCTGGCGCTGGGCGCCGGGGCGCTCGGGTATCTCGTGTACAAAGGGCTAACCGGTCGGCGGCTCCTGCGTGGCGTGCCCCGCGTCACGGTCGAGAAGCTGCATCGCGAGCTTGAGCGCGAACAGGGCCCGCTCCTCATCGACGTGCGCAGCGGCGAGGCGGTCGAGGTGGAACCGGGCTTGCCCGGCGCACTCCACCTGCCGCTGGACGAATTGGATCGCCGTCACGCCACGATCCCACGTGGTCGCGAGTTGGTGCTCTACTGTGCTTGCCCGGGGGATGTGAGCAGCGCCTTGGCCGCAGTCAAGCTGCATCGACGCGGCTTCGAACAGGTACGAGTGTTGGAAGGCGGTCTCGGTGCCTGGCAGGCGTGGCTGCGACAGTCAAGCCCCCGCGAGTCGGTTCCCGTGGTGTCTTTGGCGTCGTAACCGGAAACAAGAGGTTGGATCATGAACCTGCAGCCGTCTCGTTCCGTGTTGTTGTCATGTATCTTCGTGGTGGGGATGGCCGGTGTGACGCCGGCCTCGCCGTCGTCCGAGGTGCGCAAAGACCCTCATATACCGCTCTATGACAATCTGGGCTCTTCGCATCATCCGATCACGACCAAGCATCCGAAGGCGCAGCAGTACTTCGATCAAGGGCTGCGCCTCGTCTATGCGTTCAACCATGAAGAGGCGATCAATTCATTCGAGCAGGCCCTGGTCTTCGACGATACAGCCGCGATGGCTTGGTGGGGCATCGCCTTGGCGCTCGGACCGAACATCAACGCTCCGATGGGACCGGCGGAGGAACGGCGCGCCTTCGAGGCCGTGCAACGGGCAAAGAGCCTGATGGACGGCATCAGCCCTTCGGAACGGGGGTACATCGAAGCCTTGGCGGTGCGGTATTCCTCCTCGTCGGAGATGGGACGGGTGGAACGTGATCGTGCTTATGCGGCGGCAATGGAGCAACTCTGGCAGCAGTTCCCGGGCGACGTCGACGTCGGCACGCTGTTCGCGGAATCGTTGATGGTACTCCAGCCGTGGGATTTCTGGACGCCGGACGGGCACCCCAAGGGACGCGCGGCGGACATCGCCGCGGTGCTGGAACGCGTCCTGGCCATGAACCCGGCCCATCCGGGTGCGTGCCATTACTACATTCACACGGTCGAGGCATCGCCTCATCCCGAGCGGGCACTCTCCTGTGCGGATCGGCTGCCGAGCCTGACTCCGGGTGCGGGGCATCTCGTCCACATGCCCGGCCACATCTACCTGCGCTTGGGGCGATATCGGGAGGCGGCTGAACGGAACATCCATGCGGCCGCCGTGGACCATGACTTGCTGGAGCATCGCAGGCTCAACGGGATCTATCCGGCCGGCTATTACCCCCATAACGTGCACTTCCTCTGGTCCGCGCTCACCATGGAGGGACGCAGTCGCGAGGCAATTCAGGCGGCGCGGCAGCTGATGACGCTCGTGCCGTGGGAGAAAGCGAGACAGGAACCTTCCATGGAAGAGTTCACCCCGACGCTCCTGTTCGCGCTCACGCGATTTGGAAGGTGGCAGGACACGGTGGAAGTGCCTGAGCCGCCGGCGGAACTACTCTATACGCGGGCGATCTGGCACTACGCGCGGGGGCTGTCCTTCGCCGCGCTGGGCCGCGTCGAGGAAGCCGTCTCGGAACGCGACCGTCTGGAATACTTGGTGAAGACCCTGCCGGATGATCGGACCATCGGCGTGTCATCGATCAACGCACTGGCGCACATTGCGCAGGAAGTGTTGAGCGGCGAGATCGAGGCGCGTCTGGGCCGGCTCGAGGACGCGATCGTATCGCTGCGGCAGGCCGTGGCCCTCGAGGATGGATTGCGCTACTACGAGCCTCCGCTGTGGCATTATCCCGTTCGCCATTCGCTCGGGTCGGTCTTGCTGAGGGCCGGTCGGGCCGCTGAAGCGGAGCAGGTCTATCGGGAGGATCTCGCGCAACATCCGGAGAACGGGTGGGCACTGTTCGGGCTGGTCGAAAGTCTCCGCGCGCAGGGCCAACACGAGGCTGCGGCGGCGGCCGAGGAACGATTTCGGAAAGCCTGGGCCCGCGCGGATGTTCAACTGACCGCCTCGCGCTTCTAGGGGGAAGGTCGCAGTGGAGCGGCTGAAAGGATCTCGGAATGACCGCACATGAAAGTGGTGGCGAGCGCGTGCTCGATCTGCTGGAGGTGGAAGCCCTCGAAGTCCAGGTGCTGGTCGCCAACGTGACTAATCCGTTCTGGACAAATCATCCAACCCTAGTTCAGAACCGGTATGAGGGGAATCAAGTCCTGGTGGAGAATCACCGCATATGACGGCTGCAGTGACGGGAACTGAAACGGCGGAACATGCGGATCCGGCGGTCACACGAGGAAAACGCTCCTCAGGCAGAACAGAGACTGCCCCCGCACTCTTCCGGAAAGCAAGCCCAACTCGGCTAGAGCGGAGAGGCCGGGTCAGTTTCCCGCGTCGATCGGCAACTTCACCAGCTTGGTGATTTTGCCATCGCCGTTGAGCTCGAGGCTCACGTGGTCGCCCACCTTGATGTCCCGCAGCAGGCCGCGGTCGACCACTGGGAGGAGCCAGGATTCCCCCTTCGGCATCCGCAAGGAAATCGCCGCCGCTTCCGCATCGATCGCGAGCACGGTTCCGCCGATCAAGGTCGTGCCGGTCGTGACAGGGATGCCGCTGAACACCACCAGGAGCACGAGGCCTAGAACGAGATAGAAGTGGGTCGGTACATATCTCATCATCCGCCTCCTTTGTGAACGGCTCACGACAGAGAGTTTCCCTTCTATTGATACCGGCATCGGGACCACAAAGAAAGCTGGGAAATTCCCCAGGATGATCCGGCGGGCGGTCCGCGATACAGTGCGGGGATGGATATGAACCGAAAACGTGTGGTCATTGTCGGGGGTGGATTCGGCGGGCTGGCTGCGGCGCAGACGTTGCGGCAGGCCGACGCCGACATCACGCTGATCGACCGCACGAATCATCACCTCTTCCAGCCGTTGCTCTACCAGGTGGCGACGGCGGCGCTCTCTCCCGGCGATATCGCCTGGCCCCTGCGGACCATCTTTCGCTCGCAGCCGAACGTTCGAGTTGTGATGGGGGAGGTGCAAGGGATCGATCGAGTCGCCAGGCAGGTCCAGGCAACGGACCAGCCTCCGATTCCGTTCGATGCCTTGATCGTCGCGGTCGGGTCCCGACACGCCTATTTCAACCGTCCCGACTGGGAGGGGTTCGCCCCCGGGCTCAAGACGCTCGCCGATGCGGTCGCCTTGCGCGCGCGCATGCTGCTGGCCTTCGAGCAGGCTGAGCGCCGGGCCGCCACCACCGCGCGTGCGACTCCGTTGACCTTTGTCATCGTGGGCGGTGGACCCACCGGCGTGGAATTGGCCGGTGCCATGGCGGAGATCGGTCGAAACGCCATGTTGCCGGACTTTCCCTTTTTGCGAAGACAGGCGGTCAGGATCCTGCTCGTGGAAGCGGGAGCGAGGATCCTCTCCGGCTTTGCGCCGGATCTCTCCGCGAAAGCGCAGGCTGCGCTGGAGTCGATGGGTGTGACCGTCCTGCTTAACCAGGCGGTGCGGGAGGTCGGCCCGGACGGAGTGACGCTGGACGGGCAGTTCATCGAGACCGGCAACGTCATCTGGGCGGCCGGCAATTGCGCCTCTCCGCTCCTGTCCTCGCTTAAGGTCCCCTTGGATAAGGCAGGTCGGGTCCTCGTGCGGCCTGACTTGACGGTGCCGGATGACGAGTGGGTGTTCGTGATCGGTGATGCCGCCGCCGTGCAGTACGGGCACGGTCGTTTGCTGCCGGGTTTGGCGCCGGTCGCGATGCAGGAGGGACGCTACGTGGCCACGGTGATTGCGGAGCGCAAACCGTCGGACAGGCGGGCAGCCTTTCGCTACGCCGATCGAGGCACGTTGGCTACCATCGGGCGCGCAAAGGCCGTCGCGCAATTCGGATCGATTCACGTATCCGGTCTATGGGCCTGGCTGCTCTGGTGCACGGTGCATATCTTCTTTCTAATCGGCTTCCGCAACCGCTTCCGGGTCGTCTCCGAGTGGATCTGGTACTACCTGACGTTCAAGCCCGGCGCTCGATTGCTCTATCAATCCCAAGACACAGACCACTGCTGATTGCACTTCAGCGGATTCTCCGCGGTCATTCACGAAAGCGTGACGATATTTCGGCGTCTGCCGAACGGACGGCTGTGTCGCGTCGGCAGGCGGTGCCACGTATCGTCCTGCTGCAGGAATTCCCGCCACGAAACTGGCCTCTTCTCAATGAGTTAGTCGGTTGCGGCCCTGTGGACGCCGACTGGAACGGCGATTGCTCAGTTCTTGGTCAAGACATGATCGCTGTGGAATGGACCGGAGCAGGATTCAATCGGCAACGAGCAGGAGGGGATTGGTTATGAATCGTCGAGTCGTCGGATCATCGCTGCTGCTGGCCTTGGTGGTAGGCACCGGGCTTGGGTTGGCGGTCTGGAAATACGGGAACCTACAGGGGAACGCCGTCGCCGCTGCGCATCAACCGGAACCGATGGAGGCGGTGACGGTCGCCGTCGCCAAGGAGGTTGAGCACCATCGCAGCGCGACGGCCATCGGTACGGTGTTGGCGCTGCGGTCGATCACCCTGCAGAACGAACTGGCCGGCACCGTCAGCCAGGTGCGATTCGTGCCGGGGCAGATCGTGGAAGCAGGGTCGGTCCTGGTGGCGCTCGACGTGTCCGTTGAAGAGGCGGATCTCAAGGCCCAACAGGCGCAGGCGGTGCTGGCGCGGACCGTGCTCGATCGCCGGCGCGCGTTGAATCAGGATCTTGCCGCGGCGCAGGAAGAAGTGGACCGGGCTCGGGCCGATCTGGACGTGGCCCTGGCGCAGATCGCGCGGACCAAGGCCATCATCGCCCGCAAGACCATTCGCGCGCCCTTCCGCGCCCGCGTCGGGCTGGCGGACATCCACCAAGGCCAATATCTCAACGAAGGAACACAGCTCACCACGCTGCAGGGCATTGATGACGCGGTCCATGTGGACTTCGCGGTGCCGCAGCACGTCGCGGCGGAGTTGCGTGAGGGATCGCCGGTCGAGGTCTACGGGACCGGGAGCAGCCTGCCCATCCCGGCCAAGATTGTCGCGCTGGACGCACGGATCGATCCCGCCACCCGCAATTCCATGGTCCGGGCCAGAATCGATCAGGCTTCGATGGCACCGTCGCCCGGCGCCGCCGTCCGGATTCGGATCGCGGTCGGGGCCTCGCGAAAGGCGGTGGCGATCCCGGTGAACGCGCTCCGGAAGGGGCCTGCCGGCGACCAGGTCTTCGTGATCGAAGAGGATGGAGAGGGCAAGTCCCGCGCCCGCGTCCGCCGGGTGGAGAGCGGCGCCATGCTCGGGGATGACATCGTGATTCAGGGTGGCCTGGCGGCTGGCGAGCGGGTGGCCGCCTCCGGCTCCTTCAAATTGCGCGATGGGGTGCTCGTGGCGGCGGCGGGAGCGCCGTCACCAGGGCGTGAACAAGACCAATTACTCACCGAACGTTGAGACTGAAACAGGGGAGCCCGTCCATGCGATCCTTCACCGATCTCTTCATCAAGCACCCGGTTCTGGCGATCGTCGTCAACCTGGTCCTCGTGCTCGTCGGCTGGCGAGCGCTGACGGCCCTGCCGGTGCAGCAATATCCCAAGATCGAGAGTTCCTCGGTCATCATCAACACCATTTACTACGGGGCGAGCGCCGAAACGGTGCGCGGCTTCCTGACCACGCCGATCGAACGTGTCGTGTCGGCGATCAGCGGGGTCGACTACGTCGAGTCGACGAGCCGGGCCGGCTTGAGCACCGTGACCGTGCATCTCAAGCTCAACCACAACAGCACCGCGGCCTTGGCGGAAGTGACGGCGCGGCTTCAGCAGGTGCGGTCGGAATTGCCGGCCGAGGCGGAGCCGCCGGCGATCGAGGTGCAGCGCGCCGACCGGCCCTATGCCTCGTTCTATCTGAGCTTCACGTCGAACGAGCGGAGCGTTCCGGCGGTCACCGACTGGCTGTTGCGGAGCCTGCAACCGCAGTTCGCGACGTTGTCGGGCGTACAGCGCGTGACGATCGAAGGCGGTCGCCAGATTGCCATGCGCGTGTGGATCGATCCGGATCGGCTCGCCGCCTTCAACCTGTCGCCCGGCGACGTGCAGGGCGCCCTGCGCCGCAACAATTATCTCGCCGCGGTCGGCCGGACCAAAGGCAACCTGGTGCAGGTGAACCTGCTCGCGAACACCGATTTGCGTTCCACGGAGGAGTTCGAGGAACTCATCGTTTCCGAACGCGGTGGCGCGATCATCCGCCTGAAGGACGTGGCGCGGGTCGAGCGCGGGGCGGAAGAGGCCGAGATGGTGGCCAAGTACAACCGGTTGGAAGGGGTCTATCTCGGTATCTGGCCGGTGCCGGGTGCAAACGAGATCGACGTGGCCCATCGGCTGCGGGACGAAATGGAACGGATCCGTCCGACGCTGCCCAAGGACATCGAAATGCAGTTGGTGTGGGACGGCACCATGTTCATGCGGAGCGCGCTGGCTGAGATCACCAAGACGCTCGGCGAGACGATCCTGATCGTCGCGACGGTGGTGTTCCTCTTCATGGGCTCTCTGCGTACGGCCTTGGTGCCGCTCGTGGCCATGCCCGTGTCGCTGATCGGCGCCGCCGTGTTCATGTATGCGTTCGGCTTCAGCCTCAATCTCCTGACGATCCTCGCGATCGTGCTCGCAGTGGGGCTGGTGGTGGACGACGCCATCGTGGTCGTGGAGAATGTCGAGCGGCATGTGCGGGAGGGGAAGACGAGGCTCCAAGCGGCGCTGGTCGGCGCGCGCGAGTTGGTTGGGCCGATCATCGCGATGACGATCACGCTGGCGACCGTCTATGCGCCGATCGGATTCCAAGGAGGCCTGACCGGCTCGCTGTTCTTGGAGTTCGCGATGACCCTCGCGGCGGCGGTCGTGCTGTCCGGTGTGGTGGCGGTCACGTTGTCGCCCGTGATGAGTTCGCGGTTCGTCCATCCGGAAGGCCAGGAAGGCCGGCTGACGCGTTGGGTCAATCACGGTTTCGACGGCGTGCGGCGGGTCTATGCTCGTCTGCTCGACGGGGCCTTGGAAATCCGGTGGGCGATCGTCGCGGTGTCCCTGCTGATCATGGTGTCGGCCTGGCCCCTCTACCAGTTCTCGCGCCAGGAGTTGGCGCCGGTGGAGGACCAAAGCCACATCAGCCTGTTCATGGAGGCGTCGCCCGATTCGACCGTGGCGGCCACGAACCAGGATTCATTGAACGTGGTTCGGGCCATCACCTCGTTTCCGGAAGCCCGGTTCATGTGGTCGCTCACGTCGTCCTGGGGCGGTTTCGGCGGGCTGGTGGCCAAAGATTGGCGGGAGCGCACCCGTTCGACCGAGCTCATGTACGGAGAGGTCTACGGCGCCATTTCCCAAATACCCGGGCTCAGGGTGTTCCCGCGATTGGATCCGCCCTTGCCCACGCCGGGCCAATACGATGTCGAGTTGATCCTCGAGAGCGAGGCACCGGCCGAGCAGTTGCTGGAGACCGTGGGAACCGTGCTCGGGGCAGGCTGGCGAAGCGGGAAGTTCCTGTACGTCGATACCGATCTGAAAGTCGATCTGCCCGAAGCGCGGGTCGTGCTCGATCGCGAACGGCTGGCCGATCTCGGGCTGGACCTGGCCGGGGTCGGGCGGGAACTCGGCACGATGCTCGGAGGGGCGTACGTCAATCGCTTCAACTTTTACGACCGCAGCTACAAGGTCATTCCGCAGATCGGGGACAAGGACCGGGCGACGCTCGACCCGTTGCTCGATCTGAAGATCAAGACGCCGAGCGGCCAGCTCGTGCCGGTGTCGACCTTCACCCACATCGAAACCAGCACGGCGCCGCGGACATTGAATCGGTTTCAGCAGCGCAACGCGGTGCGGGTCTTCGGCGGGGTGAAGCCGGGGATCACCAAGGAGGAGGGCCTGCGGGTGCTTGAAGAAGCCGCCGCGGCCGCGACCGGCCCACGGGTGACGCTCGATTACGCGGGTGAATCGCGGCAGATCCGTCACGAGGGGTCGGCCTTGACCGTGACCCTCGGTTTCGCCGTGGTGCTGATCTATCTGGTGTTGGCGGCCCAGTTCCAAAGCTTCCGCGATCCGCTGATCGTGCTGCTCGGGTCGGTGCCGCTGGCGATTTCAGGTGCTCTCGTGTTCAGTTTCCTGGACCTGACCACCATCAACATCTATTCGCAGGTCGGGTTGATCACGCTGGTGGGGTTGATCGCAAAGAACGGCATCCTGATCGTGGAGTTCGCGAACACGCTGCAGGAGCGGGGCTTGCCGAAGATGGCGGCGTTGCGCGAGGCGGCCTTGACGCGGTTGCGCCCGGTGTTGATGACGTCGGCGGCGACGGTGTTCGGGCATCTGCCGCTCGTGCTGGTTTCCGGACCTGGCGCCGCCGCCCGGAACAGCATCGGGATGGTGCTGGTGACGGGGATGACCGTCGGCACCCTGTTCACCTTATTCGTCGTGCCGGTGTTCTACTCCCTGATCGCCGCCCAACGGGAACCGCAACGGGAGACGGAGGCGGCCGAGGCGAGCGGTCTCATGCTCGTGCCGGCCAAGGGATGAGGCGATAACGCGCAAAGGAATGGGACGATCGACCATGTTGAAAATCACAGCTCACAAGTCTTCCAACTCGGCCCGTCTGACGTTGGAAGGACGACTGACCGGGCCGTGGGTCAACGAACTCGAACGGGTCTGGCAGACGGTGCGGCCGTCGGTGCCGGTCCCTCCGGAAGTGGATCTGACCGGCGTGACCTTCGTCGCCGAAGAGGGCCGGGCGCTCTTGAACCGGATGTGGCAACAGGGCGCGGTCTTCATTGCCGAGGGCTGCTGCACCGGCCACATGGTGGATGAGATTACAGGGGCGAGACGAGGCCGTCGATTTGAAGGGAGCGAACATGAATTCTGACATCACTGGGAAACTCACGGGGCTTCTGGCGGTCGCCATGCTGGCGGCCGGTTGCGCGATCGGGCCTGATTACAAGCGCCCGGATGTGACGACGCCGACTTCCTTCAGAGCCGAGGCGGCCGCGAAGGACACGGACTCGTTCGCGAACCTTCCCTGGTGGGATCTGCTGAAGGATCATGAACTGCAACGGCTGATCCGCACCGCTCTGGAGGGCAACAGGGATCTCGCCAAAGCGGTCGCGTCGGTCGAGGAATTCCAGGCGCGCCTGTTCGTGTCCAGGATGGACTTCGCGCCGAAGGCGGACGTGACCAGCAATGCGCCAGCGTTCGGCCGCAAGGCGCAGTTCCTCTTTCCCGGGTTTCCCAACCCCTTCAATTATTACCTGCAGGGGAATCTTTCTTGGGAACTCGACATCTGGGGACGCATTCGTCGCTCGAACGAAGCTTCGCGCGGCGATCTCTTGGCCCGCGAGGAGGCGCGACGGGCCGTGGTGCTGCAACTCGTGAGCGGCGTGGCGGAAGCGTACTTCGACCTTCGGCAATTCGATATGCAGCTCGACGTGGCGACGCGCACGCTGGCTTCGTGGGAAGAGTCGGTTCGCATCGCCCAGGCGCGGCTGCGGCAGGGCATGATCTCCAAGATCGATGCGGATCAGTTCGAGGCGGAGCGGGCCAACGCGGCGGCGCGGGTTGCGGAACTGACCAGGCAGATGGTGCAAAAGGAAAATCAATTGAGTGTGTTGCTGGGACGGAATCCCGGCTCGATTGCGAGGGGACAGTCGCTGACCGAGCAGGTCCTGCCTCCGGATATCCCGGCCGGCCTGCCGTCTGAATTGTTGCAGAGGAGGCCGGATCTCGTGCAGGCCGAGCAGGAACTGGCGGCGGCGACCGCGCGGATCGGGGTGGCCAAGGCCGACCGGTTCCCGAAGCTCAGCATCACCGGAATCCTGGGCGTCGCCAGTCCGCAATTGTCGAGATTGGTGGCGAACGAGACGGCCTTCGGGGTCGCGGGGCCGAGCGTGGCCGGCCCCCTGCTCAACGCGCAAGTGCTGGGGTTCCAGCAGGAGGCGGTCGAGGCGCAGATGCGGCAGGCGCTCGCGCAGTATGAACAGTCGATTCTGGTGGCGTTCCGTGAAGTGGAGGATGCCTTGGTGGCGGTGCGGACGGCACGGGACCAGCGTGACGCGCAGGCGGTGCAGGTGGAGGCTTTGCGGTCGGCCCTGCGGCTCGCGACGCTCCGCTATAAAGGTGGTCTGGCGAACTATCTGGACGTCTTGATCGCGCAGAGGAACCTGTTCGACGCCGAGTTGTCGCTCACGAGCACGCACCGGCTCCATCTCGTATCGGTGGTTCAACTGTATAAGGCGTTGGGAGGCGGGTGGTCGCCCGATGACGTCGCCCAGCAAAGGCCGGGGCGAACGGTGGAATCCGGCAAGGGGTGACGTGGCTTGGTTTCAACGGAAAGCGTCGGGTACGGATCCGATGAAAGCGGAGCGGAAGGGCAGGTGGTGGGGTATGAAGGGCATGAAGCTATGGACAGTCGTGGTAGCCGCGAGCCTGGTGGGGGTAGTGACGGTCTGGGCGGCGGCGCCGGAAGCCCATGTCCAACGGAGCGCCTCGCAATTGTCCCTGCTCCAGGGACCTGACATTCCCGGCGGCAACGGAGGGCCCTGGCAGGTAAGGACGATGGAACTCCGCCCCGGTTTCAGAAGCGAACGGCAGTTTTATGCGAGCGGAGACCTTGTCTATGTCATCGAGGGCGCGGGGCGGCTCGAGGGACCCGGTCAACCGCCGCTCTCTTTGAATCAAGGAAGCGTCGTCACGGTTGATTTGTCACGGGACTATGTGCTCAGGAATATCAGCCGCACGAAGCTGTTGAAAGTCCTCGTCCTGTTTCACGAGGACAGGAGTCAGCGACAAGCATCGTCGAAAGACCGTCGCACGCAAGGAGATGTAGCGAAGACCAAGCCCCCGATAGAACCGGAGGGTCTTGCGCCTAAGCCTGCCCCGGTGCCGAAGACCTCGGATATGGGGTTGGTCTTCTAATCGGAGCCATGAAAGGAATACGCGATGTCTTATCCGGAACCGAGATATCGGGGCGACAAGGGTGAAGTCACCGCCCGGCTCAGGCGAGCCGACCTGGCGCCAGATTTGGCGATTGGGGCCAGCACGCAGGTGCATTTTGTCGCGACCGGCGCGTCAACCGGCGGGCAGTTCGGTCTGTATCGTTGGGACGCCAAGCCGCGGTCGCCGGGGCCGAGCGCGCATTTCCACCGCACTATGTCGGAATCCTTCTACATCTTGAACGGGACGATTCGTCTTTTTGACGGCTCGCGCTGGATCGATGCCAAGGAAGGCGACTTTCTCTTTGTTCCGGAAGGCGGCATCCACGGCTTTCGCAATGAGTCCGACGACCCGGCCTCCATGTTGATCCTCTTTACTCCTGGTGCTCCACGAGAGGGCTATTTCCAAGCTCTGGCCGAAAAGGCGGCAGGGGGGCATTTCTCTGAGGAAGAATGGAAAGAACTTTGTCTCCGCCACGACAACTATTTCGTCTAAATGAGGGCGAATGGTGCCCGTGAAAGAGACGAGATGAAGCCGAGTGAGTGCGCGATCGGATGGCGAGTGGGTCGCCGGAGGCGACGGGATATGGGATGAGGCATCTGCATGCAAGACGTCTGGGCCGCGCTCTCGTCGGGGTCGTCTTCGGCATTCTGCTGGTCACTGTTGCGCAGGGGAATTCGGCAAGTGCCGAATCCATCGCTCCAAGCGTGCATTGGGGCGCCATCGCCTATCCTGACCGCGACCGGACGTTGGTCACCGGGATGACGTTCAATCGGTTTACCGAGTTCGACGGCGCCGGGAGAAAGTTCAACGCCGTCGAGGAATCAGCCGGGTTTAATTTCGCCACGGTCAGTTGGACCGAACGCATCAGCGCGCTTTCCGGATGGAATACCAATTTGACCGTCGGGGCCGGCCCGACCCGGCCGGATCCGACGTTTTTCCTGCAAAACAAGTTCATGCACCGCTTGCTGAAAAACAATGCGGTGCCGGTGGGCCAACGGCGCAGAGAGACGGATTTCATGATCAACGGCTCGGTGACAAGGTGGATGAAGCTGTTTGGCGACCATGAAGTCGGGTTTTTCGGCTTCGGCTTTGCATCCGGGTCGCTCTATCACGAAGCCTTTGCACGGACCGGACTGCGCCGCGTTTCACTGGCCGAGGTTTTCGAACCGATCGTGGGGGCGAATTCCGCGTTGCAGGCCTTCTCGCGCTATGTGAGGGTCTCGGCCATGGGACAGTACGGCCGATTGTTCGGCGGTGCGGCATTCGGCCGCTCCGTGTTGGCCGACCAATCGCTGCTCGGCCAGGTCTCTGTCTCGATCGCCGCCTACGGCGACGACGATATCGTGCCCGATTGGGAGTTGGAGTTTGCCGCCACAATCGATTCCGGATTGTTTTCCACCGCCTCCGGAGGGTCGATCGAGCGGCGGTTCGGGTCCATCGCCATACGGTTTCCGTACGGATATGTGGAGTCATGGAACGACGTGCTGGGAGGGACCGACAGTGGGCCGACGTATGGATTTCATGTCATGTTCGATGTACGTCGGCTGTATGCCCTGGTGACCGCAGCGAGGCACTGAGACCCCCTGATCACCTTCCGTGGCAGAAGTTGTCCCTGTGGAGGTGGGGACGAGCAAGGGAAGGTAACGATCAGGGGTGGAGCATGACGGAGCCCTTGCGAGTTAAGACTCAGTAGGCGAAGAGATTGTCGACCTCGCCGATCCTCTGGCGGCGCCGATTGCACGAATCGGAGCGGCTGTGGCGGACCCGATTCCGAGACTCGGCATCACGGGACGCCTGGGCGTGGCCAGTCCGCAAGTATCGCGGCCGGTGACGAACGAAACGGCATTGGGAGTGGCGGACCGAACGTGCCCGGGCCTTTGCTCAACGGACAGGTCTCAATGTGGATCGTGAGTATCGTTTCGTCGGATCACGCCGGCCGAGTTATGACCATTGCATGCAACTGTCAAACGTTGACAGTCCGCCCCCCGGGCAGTAGCTTCTGTCCTTGATAAACAATCGGATCAGGCTGTCTGCCGGAGACGACGATCAAGCTCACGCTGGAAGCGGGTCGATGACAGAGGCGGGAATGAAACCACCGGGGCCCATCACGAGCCGGTTGGCGGAGGATCATCGACGACTGGACCGGCTGTTCCTTGCGGCGACCGCTACTACCGATCAGGTGGACCAGGCGGCCTACGATCAATTTCGCGCGGGACTGCTGAAGCATATCGGGATGGAGGAAAAGCTGTTGCTGCCTGCGGTGCAGCGATGGCGCGGCGGGGAGCCTTTGCCGGTCGCCGCAAAGCTTCGGCTCGATCATGGAGCGCTGGCGACACTGCTCATGCCCACCCCGACCGCCCGGATCTTGGCGACGATTCGCCGGATTCTTTCGGACCACAATCGACTGGAAGAAGGCCCTGATGGTCTCTATGCCGTCTGTGATCAGTTGCCGGCTTCGGAGATCGAGCCACTTCTGGCCGCCTTACGGGCTGCGCCGTCTGTGAGCGTCATGCGGCATTCCGATAGTCCGGCGGTGATGAAAACTCTGGAGGGTGCGTTGGCCAGGGCGGGATATCACCTGGAACCAATCGCGGCCCCTGATTCGTCCGGTTCGTGATGAGATTGGAGCAGCGGCCGGCAGCATGATGATCCGCCATCCGCGACGGCTTCCGCTTCTCGGTCTGGGCTGCCCCGGTGGTTCGGCCGGCCTCTCTATCGCGTCGTGTTCTTGTGGGAGCCTTTCTGCTCGTGACGACTGTCGGCGAACGGTTGGAACCGGCTCGGTTGCCGCAAGTCAACGAAGGAGCTCAGGCCACGGTTTTCCTGCTGCTGGGAATGCCGCTGTCCTCGCAGCTAGGGTTGGGTGGAGCCGGTCCGTGAGGGTCCGCCTGCGGCGAGCGATCGGGCGTCTTCGAGTTGATAGGTGCCGCGCGCGGCGATCGGATAGAGGGAAAACATCGGCGTATTCGCGGGTACGACGGCCGTAGTGACGTCCGGGAGAAGTTGCAGGTGCATGTTGATGAAATTGAAGCTCAGGCCCTGCTGCCAGGGTTGGGTGCCGGCGCCGGCATAGGCCGGCGTCTTTTCAGTTGCATAGGTGCGGGTGAGCAGGCCGGCGCCGCCTTGCAGCCCATACTCATGGAGGTCGGGTGCGCCTTGGATGAGGAGCGAGATGGCGCCGGCGTCGAACCATACTTTGATGTTGCAGCCGACCTGCACGAACGGCCCCAGAGTATTGGTGCCTTCGAGATAGGCGCGGGGCAAGGCGACCTCGAAGGGGAGGTCTGAGGCCACGGGGCGATGGACTGTTCCCAGGCGCGGCTCTTTCAACGGCGATACGGAGACGAAGAGCAGATGAGGGTCGCTCATATCCAAGTCCAGCACCTGGTCGTCGTAGTAGCTGACGAGTTTCCCCATCTCGTATCGCAACGGGAAGGAGTAGCCGGTCCTCGCATACCAGATACGGACGCCGGCATCGAGCGGGTCTTCGGGGGAGCGACTGATTTTCAGATCGAACGGCAGCATCACGTGCCAGGCACCGGTTCTGGCGGCGACGAAGGGCGCGCAGGCGCCGGGAAATTCTTTGTGGACGGCGGGATTGTCCGGGGCGAACGTGCGGGTAGGGCCGGCGAAATGCTGCGCGATCTTGGCCTCCTTTGATAGGCGAAACTTCTGCTGGTAATACTCGGATGCCCGCTGCTGCGCGATGGAGAAGACGTAATCGGGCAGGTCGGTTTCGACGATGATGCGCTGCCGCGCGATGGATCCCGCCGCGCCGCCTGGTCGATCCGGTCTCAGTGCGGCGTTGTAGAAGTCCAGTTCGGTGGTAAGGCGCTGAATTTCGTGCTGAATCTGCCGTGCGAGCCCTGCGTCGTAGAAGCGGGTCTTGGGAAGCAGGTCGAGAGCCCTCTGCAGGCAATCCAACTTGTGGCCGTACCGTTTTGGTTCGTCGGCGAAGGCATCGGTGATGGCCATGAACAAGTTGAACTGCTCTTCCGCCGTGAGCCCGACGCTGGGGAAGCTGTGATCCTTGATGAAGGCGAAGGCCATCGGACCGAAAGATTCGGCCTTGCGGATGCACAGGGTCAGGAGAAAGTTGTAATGCGCCCGAGCTTCTTCCGGCGTCATGAACCAGGCTCCAGTGCCGAGATTGTAGCCAGAGCCGTTTCGGGAGGGCAAGTGCGATGGGCGGATCGCGTGAGAATCGTCAACCTGCCTTGACGGCCCCGTCGGGAGCCGGTGGGGCGTCAGTGGTCCGGCCGCCTTGCCGGTGAGACCGGTCGGACCGAAGGATGGTGCTTCATGAAGGCGGCTGAATTGATGGTCCGTTGCCTGGAGAACGAAGGCGTGCAGTATGTGTTCGGGTTACCCGGTGAAGAAACGCTGGAACTGACCGACGCATTGCTCGATTCCCGCCTGCGCTTCATCGAAACGCGCCATGAGCAAGGAGCGGCCTTCATGGCCGACGTCTATGGGCGACTGAGCGGGAAGGCGGGCGTCTGTCTCTCCACGCTGGGGCCCGGTGCTACTAACGTAATGACGGGAGTAGCGGATGCGTATCTGGATCGGGCTCCGCTCGTCGCCCTTACGGGACAGGCCTCATCCAGTCGGCGGCACAAGGAGTCCCATCAGTATATCGACGTGATATCGATGTTGAAGCCGATCACCAAGTGGAACGCCTCGATTCCAAGAGCGGAGGTGATTCCCGAGGCGATGCGGAAGGCCTTCAAGATCGCACAAACGGAGAAGCCCGGCGCGACGCATGTGGAGCTGTCCGAGGACGTTGCAGAGGAGGCTGTGTCAGCGGACCGCGCTCCGCTCTTCGTCCAGGCGCCGGTGCTGCCGGAACCGGCGCCGGTCCAAGTGGGGCGAGCCGTCCATGCCCTCGCGGCTGCCAAGCGCCCCCTCATTCTGGCGGGAAACGGGGTCGTTCGCGGCGGTGCGGCCGAGGCAGTCAGGCATTTTGCTCGGGCGTTTCGCATTCCGGTGCTTCACACGTTCATGGCCAAGGGGGTCTTGTCGGACAGCGATCCCTTGTCCCTCTATACGATCGGGCTGCAGGCGAGGGATTACGCGGCCCTCGTCATGGAACGAGCCGACGTGGTCATGACGGTGGGCTATGATTTCGTGGAGTACGCCCCCTGCTACTGGAATGCCGACCGGGACAAACGCATCGTGCACGTGGATGTGTCGCCGGCCGAGGTGGACGAACACTATATCGTCGATGTGGGCGTGCTCGGTGATCTCCGCCTATCGTTAGGGCTGATGGAGGCCGGGCTGCAGCCGTTCGAGGGGGGGTGGGCGGCCGAGGCGAGAACGACGGTCATGAACGGCTTCGAAGCCGAATCGGACGGGCCTCTATCCGGCTCCTTGCGGCCTCAATGGCTGATGCGGGAACTGCGTGCGGCCTTGGCGCCGGACGACGTGGTGGTGTGTGACGTCGGCGCCCATAAGCTCTGGATGGCACGGATGTATCCCTGCGAGCAGCCGAATTCCTGCATCATCTCGAACGGGTTCGCCGCAATGGGGATTGCGGTGCCCGGCGCGGTGGCCGCGAAATTGTGGATGCCCGGCCGGCGTGTGGTTGCGGTTACCGGCGACGGCGGATTTCTGATGAATTCGCAAGAGTTGGAAACCGCCGTGCGCCTCAAGCTTCCGTTCGTGACCCTGGTATGGCGGGACAACGGATACGGCGTGATCCGATGGAAGCAGCAAGTTCGGTATGGTCGAACGTCGGCGGTCGAATTCGGAAATCCAGATTTCGTGCGGTATGCGGAGAGTTTCGGTGCGATCGGCTACCGCATCACCGACCCTTCTGAACTACGACCCGTCTTGGTCAAGGCGCTGGCCGATTCCGTCCCCGCCGTCATCGACTGTCCCGTCGACTATTCGGAGAATCTTCGGCTCACCGAACGGTTGAAGGCCCTGCCACAGTCACCGACGCGGCGGGTGCATTTCTAGAAGCCGGGAGACGGCCGGTCCATTTCCGGATCGTCTGCATGTCCGTGCGGGGGTGGTGATTCGGGTTGCTGCCTCGGTACAATGGTCTCTCATGAGGTGGGTATGATCTATACGGCGATGAACTTCGGCGACCATCGGCACTGCGAGGCCCTGTCGGGCTGCTTTCGGGGAAAGCTCTGCGATCAACTCACGAACCGCCCCGGCCATCGTGTCGCCAAGGGCGATCTCGTGTATGGACTCGGCGACCCGGCTCAGAGCGTGTTCTTTCTCCGTCGGGGCTTGGTGAAGTTGACCTCGTTGACTGAAGACGGCCGCGAGCTGATCCTGCGCCTCCATCAATCCGGCGATGTGTTCGGCGAACTCTGCCACTGCACCGGCGAACGGCGCGAACAGGCCGTGGCCATGGAGGAGTGCGATGTGGTGGAACTGGGCTTCGAGGAATTCATCGCGCATCTCCAGACCAACCGGCCGGCCTTCATGTTGTTCCTCGCCAATGTGGCGCAGCAGCTTTCCGCCGCCTACGACCAAATCCAGACGCTGTCGTTCGGCACGACCATGGAGCGCCTGGCGCGGACCCTGGGTCGGTTGGCCGAAGACTTCGGCGAGGCCGAGGGTGAGTGGATTCGGTTGACCCACTACTTCCGTCAAGACGAGCTGGCGCAGATGATCGGCGCGCGCCGCGAGGTGGTCTCGACCCTCCTCAATCAACTGCGGGATCAGGGACTGGTCTCGTATGACCGGAAGAACACGCTGCTGGTCCGGCGGGCCGGCCTGGAACGGTTTGCGGCGGCACCTGAAAAGACCCCTGCGCGCCTCTAGCGCAGGCCGGAATTGTTTCCCCCTTGTTATCCCGCTAACAGACAATCGCGCACCCATTCCTTATCTTTGCCGACCAGCGCAACAGTCGGCCGGGGGCCGACACGTTGGGCATGCTGCGGCTGACGGTCTTTTCAAATGAGGTCCGCTGGGCGCCCATCGGTTTATTGGCTGTGTCGTTCAACCAAAGGGGTGTGAGTGATGCGTACTCAAATGTGTCTGTGGTCTCTGTCTCTGCTCGTGCTCTCCAGTGCGGCCTGTTCGACGACCGGCGGGGCACCGGCGGCGTCCGGAGCGGCAACCGCTCCGGCCAAGTCGGCCAAGGTGACCGAAACCAAGGAGGCTCTGCGAGATCTGTGGCTCGGCCACATCGTCTCGATCCGCAACGTGGCGGTGGCAACGGTGGACAAGAACGCACCGGCCCGCGAGGCAGCCGAACAGACGGTCGTGGCCAACGCGCAGCAGATCGCCGGATCCATCGAGCCCTTCTACGGCAAGCCGGCGTCGGACAAGCTCTTCACGTTGCTGGCGGGTCACTACGGCGCGATCCGCGAGCATTTGGATGCCACGGTCGCGGGTGACGCCGCGCGGCAAGATGTCGCGGTGAAGCACTTGACCGCGAACGCGGGAGAGATTTCCACGTTCTTGAGCGGCGCCAATCCCAACTGGCCGAAAGATACGGTCATGAGCCTGCTGACGGCCCACGCGGCCCATCACCTCACGCAGTTCCAGCAACTGAAGGAGGCGGATTACGCGCGCGAGGCGGAGACCTGGCGCGGCATGAAGTCCCACATTTATGTGGTGGCGGACGCGCTGACCGACGGCTTGGCCGCGCAGTTCCCGAATAAGTTCTAGGCAAGCGGTGAGGCCGGCGACACTGTAGTGCCGTCATGTCCTCCAATGCTCCGACGTCGATCGGAGGCCGGTATCCGGCAGCCGGGCGCGGGTACGCCGCGCCCGGCTGTTCGGTTCCGCAGGTCGATTGCCGCCATGCAGCGGTACAACCGCGCAGTTCGTGCGACGATCCGGAACCTTCCCCGCCCGTACTGACTTTCCCTTCGCTCCGTGCTATCCATGAGGCGTGCTTGTCGAATGGACGGCGCCGATGGGTGGCCCGGCCAATCGTTTGTGTTTCCCTTGCCGTGAGAGGTAGCACACGATCGTGAACCAGGATTCCGCAGGCCCGGTGCGCGATCGCATGGAGGCGATCTATCGTGAGGAGTCCCGCCGGGTCCTCGCGACGCTGATCCGTCTGCTCGGCGATTTCGACGCGGCGGAAGAAGCGCTGCACGAGGCCTTCACCGTGGCTGTCGAGCAATGGGCTCGGGAGGGAATCCCTGCGAATCCCCGTGCCTGGCTCGTGTCCACCGGCCGGTTCAAAGCCATCGACGGCATGCGGCGTCGCGCCCGCTTCGACGCATCATTGGAAGAGCTCGCCCGTCAACTCGAATCCGCCACTGCCGGTCTCGACGTCGAATCACTCGACGGGCCCTCGGTGGAAGACGACCGGCTGCGGTTGATCTTCACCTGCTGCCATCCCGCCCTGACACCGGAGGCGCAGATCGCCATGACGATGCGGGAGGTCTGCGGGCTGACGACCGAAGAGATCGCGCGGGCGTTCCTGACGAAACCGGCGACCATCGCCCAACGGATCGTCCGGGCCAAGGCCAAGATTCGTGATGCGCGCATCCCCTATGAAGTGCCTCCGCAAGACGAGTTGCCTGGGCGATTGGACGCGGTGTTGCGTGTCGTATACCTCGTGTTCAACGAAGGCTATTCGGCTTCGTCCGGGGATGCCGTGACCCGGCACGATCTGTCCGGGGAGGCCATTCGCCTCGCGCGGGTCCTGGTACAACTTCTCCCCGATCCGGAAGCCATCGGATTGCTCGCGCTCCTGCTCTTGCAGGATTCCCGGCGTGTGGCTCGCGTGTCCGAATCGGGTGACGTCATTCTGCTCGAGGACCAGGACCGAACGCTCTGGAACCGAGACCAAATCGCCGAGGGGACGGCACTCGTCCAGCGGGCCCTGTCGATGGGGGAGGTCGGCCCCTACACCATTCAATCGGCGATCGCCTCCATCCATGCGCAGGCGGACAGCGCGGCTGAGACCGATTGGGGCCGCATCGTCGGCCTATACGATCTGTTGTTGCAGGCCGAACCTTCCCCGGTGGTCGAACTCAATCGGGCGGTCGCCGTGGCGATGCACGAAGGACCGGCGGCGGGGCTGGCATTGATCGACGGCCTGCTGTCGCGCGGGGAGTTGACGACCTACCACCTGGCCCATGCGGCGAGGGCAGACCTGTGCCGCCGGTTGGGACGGACCGAAGAAGCGCGTCGTGCTTACGAGCAAGCCCTCGGTCTGACCCGGCAGGAGCCGGAACGGCGATTCCTCGAACGCCGGTTGCTGGAACTCTCCGGTCCTCGTCTCTAACGCAGCCCAACGGTTGCGTAACCTATTGAACAATCTGGGAAGCCGGTTATTTATCGAAAAATGACCGAGCCGTGTCGATTTTGGTCGCGGCCGACGACTATCTTGTGAAACGGGCAAGAGTGCGCTGAGGAGATGCATGAGTCGATAACCGAAGGAGATGACGCCATGGCGAAGGTGACGCGGAAACGAACGGGCAAGGTTGCCAAGATGCCGGCCAGTATCTGCTGGTTTGAAGTGCCGGCTGACGATATCGCGCGGGCGAAGAAATTCTACGGCCGGCTGTTCGGTTGGACCTTTGCGAAGATTCCCGCTGCGATCCACGACTATTGGCACATCGACACGGCAGGAAAGGATGCCTCGCCGGACGGCGGACTGATGCCGCGCATGTATCCGGGGCAGAGCATCACCAACTATGTGGCGGTGCCTTCGGTCAGCCGGGCGGCGGCGAAGGTGCAGAAACTCGGCGGCTCGGTGTGCAAACCGAAGACCGAGGTGCCGGGCATGGGCTACTTCGCCATCTGCGAGGACACGGAAGGCAATACCTTCGCTTTGTGGGAGCCGATGCGGCACAAGACTAGGAAAGCTCCCAGGGCCCGGTCCTCAAAAGGGAGGTCATGATGAAATATCTGTGTCTCGTGTACATGGAAGAAAAAGATCTGCAGGCCATGTCGGAGGCTGAACGGAAATTGCTGTCGGATGAGGCGATGGCCTATTGCGATGCGCTGGCCAAGCAGGGCGAGTTGCTCTCGGCCTCACCGTTGCATCCGGTGGAGACGGCCACGACCGTTCGTGTCCGCAACGGTAAGGTTTCTACGACCGACGGGCCCTTCGCCGAAACGAAGGAGCAACTGGGGGGCTATCTGCTGATCGATGTTCGGGATCTGAACGATGCGTTGCGGATCGCGGCGAAATTCCCCGGCGCGAAACATGGCAGTATCGAGGTCAGACCGATCAAGGAAGGCGGCTGCGCCTGATCATCGGCCGGCCGACAACACGCGGAGTCTACGATGAAATATATCTTATTGGTGCATCACGACGAAACAGCGTTTGAGAAATTCAGTGAGGAGAGGAAACGTTCGCTGCTGTCGGACTCCATCGGCCTCTGCCACCAGTTGGACAAGCAGGGCCAGTACGTCCACGCCTCTCCGGTCCATCCGGCGGCCACTGCGACGTTGGTCCGGGTGCGGGACGGTAAGCCCTTCGTGACGGACGGGCCCTTCATTGAAACGCGTGAACAGATGGCGGGGTACTTCCTGATCGAAGCCAAGGACCACGAGGAAGCGGTGGCCATTGCCGCTCGCGTCCCTGGCGCCACCATCGGGACGGTCGAGGTCCGGCCGGTGCGGGAAGTGACGGGATTGCCGTGAAGGTCCGCGAGATGAAGAATACTGAACGCCACGTTTGCGGACTGGCGTGAGTCGGTGAGCGCCCAGTGTCTGGAGATCTCTTCCGAGGTACGAAATACGCTTCACGAACGACGTGACCACAAGCGACGCATCACGAAGATACGAGATACGCCACAGAGGGAGAGCTGATGGCTTATGGCAAAGGGCGTATGCCTGACGATACAGGAAGGAGCCGAATATGAGTCGCATACGAGTGTTGGTGGGAACGAAGAAGGGCGGGTTCATTTTGTCATCGGACGGAACTCGTAAACGGTGGGAGGTGCAGGGGCCGTTCTGGGGTGGGTGGGAAATCTATCATCTGACCGGCTCGCAGGCCGATCCCAACCGGCTCTATGCCTCACAGACGAGCAGTTGGTTCGGACAGGTCATCCAGCGATCGGACGACGGAGGAAAGACGTGGAACCCTCCCGGCACCAAGCCGGAGGATCTCATGGGACCGGACGGCATGCCCAAAGGCGAGAGCAACATGTTCCTCTACGACACCTCTGCGGAAACCGGCAAGCCGTTGACTACTCACCAGCATTACGACGGCACGCAACGCCCTTGGGAATTCAAACGCGTCTGGCATCTGGAACCATCGCCGACGGACCCGGACACAGTCTATGCCGGCGTCGAGGACGCGGCCCTGTTCAAATCGACGGACGGCGGGCGGACCTGGAAGGAACTGGCGGGGTTGCGCAGTGCCAAGGGGCAACTCTGGCAACCGGGCGCCGGCGGAATGTGCCTCCATACGGTGCTGCTGGACCAACGGCAACCCAACCGCATGTTCGTGGCGATCTCAGCCGCCGGCACGTTTCGGAGCGAAGATGGTGGTCGGACCTGGCGGCCTGCGAACAAGGGATTGCTGTCCAAATACGAACTGCCGGATCCGGATGCGGAAGTCGGGCATTGCGTCCACCGGATCACGATGCATCCTTCCCGTCCCAACGTGTTGTTCATGCAGAAGCATTGGGATGTCATGCGCAGCGACGACGGCGGCGACTCCTGGCATGAGATCAGCGGCAATCTGCCGACCGATTTCGGATTTCCCATCGCGGTCCACGCACATGAGCCGGAGACGGTCTATGTCGTGCCGATCAAGAGCGACTCCGAACACTATCCGCCGGACGGAAAGCTGCGGGTCTATCGCAGCCGAACCGGGGGTCATGAATGGGAAGCCCTGACCAACGGTCTACCGCAGGAACATTGCTACGTGAACATTCTCCGTGACGCAATGGCCGTCGATACATTCGATCCTTGCGGCATTTATTTCGGCACGACCGGGGGACAGGTCTATGCTTCGGCCAATGGCGGCGACAGTTGGAGCGCGATCGTGAGCAATTTGCCGGGGGTTCTTTCCGTCGAGGTCCAAACCCTGTGACGGCTGCTGAAAATGGCCGCCAGCGGCGTTCTCCGTCGCGACTCTCACTGCGACGTACCCCAGAGGGTACGCCTCATTCGCGTCGCTCCCTGCGGCCTTGCTGAACAGCCATTTTGAGCAGCCTGTTCCGAAACGGACGCTGACGTTTCAACTGTGACTGTTGGATTTGTCCGTGAAGCGTGAAGAAAAGTCGCTCACTGCCTCTCGCGAAATTCGAGCGACGCTTCACGAGATACCTTTCTGATCCAATGAGATACGAACGACGTTTGGAGCCTACTTCATGGTGCGCGTGATATTGCCCCAACATTTGCGGACGTTGGCGCGGGTCGAGGGTGAAGTGACGCTGGAGGTGGTCGGGCCTGTCACGCAGAGGACGGTGCTCGATGCGTTGGAGGCCCGCTACCCCATGCTGAGGGGGACGATCCGCGACCATGCGAGTAAGCGACGACGGCCCTTCATTCGTTTTTTTGCCTGTGAAGATGACTTGTCGCACGAGCCGGCTGATGCGTTGCTGCCTGATGCCGTTGCGACGGGTAAGGAGGCGTTGTTGATCGTCGGCGCGATGGCGGGAGGATAGCGGGTGCCGCGTGAAGCGTCGGCTCTAGGTTCGTATCTCATGCACGGGAGAGCTGAGCCCTCGGTTCAGAAGTCTCAAACATGTGAAGAATCCCATAAACAAGGAGGAGGCCGGTGATGAAATTCATGGTGCTGGTCAAGGCGACGAAGAATTCCGAGGCAGGCATGATGCCGAGCCAGGAATTGCTGGCCGCCATGATGCAATACAATCAAGCTCTGGTTGATGCCGGCATCCTGCTGGCCGGCGAAGGACTCCAGCCGAGCAGCAAAGGCGTGCGCGTGCGCTTTTCCGGCTCGAAACGGCTTGTAACAGGCGGGCCCTTCACCGAAACGAATGAGTTAGTCGCAGGATATTGGTTGTGGCAATGTCGATCGATGGAGGAAGCGATCGAGTGGGTCAAACGCTGTCCCAATCCCATGCCAGGCGAGGAATCGGAAATCGAGATTCGTCCGCTGTTCGAGGCGGAGGATTTTGGAGCTGAATTTACACCGGAACTGAGGAAGCAAGAAGAGCGGATGCGGGAACAGATCGAAGGGCGGCGATAGCCGGAATTTCGACGGGCGAGGGTTTCAAAAAAGGAGGCCGGTATGATCAGCAAGATTTTCGTGAATCTACCTGTGAAGGACCTGGAGAAGTCCATGTCCTTCTTCAAGACGGTCGGATTTTCTTTCAACCCACAGTTCACCGACGCGACCGCGGCCTGCATGGTAATCAATGAGGATATCTTCGCCATGCTGCTGACTCACGACAAGGTCAAAGAGTTTACGAACAAGCAGATTGCCGACGCCCACAAGACCACCGAAGTGCTCACCGCTCTGGCCGTCGACAGCAAGGCGACGGTGAATGCCGTGGCGGACAAGGCGATCCAAGCCGGAGGCAAAGAGGCCTACCAGCCTAAGGACTATGGGTTCATGTTCGCCCGGAGTTTCGAAGACCCGGACGGCCATATTTGGGAAGTTTTCTGGATGGACCCGGCCCGCGTGCAGGCGCAATAGCCGGTCCAAAGATCTCTCTTGAAGGAGAAGGGGCCATGGCCAAGAAACAAAAGATCTCTCCCTGTCTCTGGTTCGATGGGCAGGCGGAGGAAGCCGCCAAACACTACACGTCGATCTTTCCCGATTCCCATATCGACCATATCCAAAGGTCGAGCATCGATTATCCCGGCGGCAAGGTCGGCGACGTCATTCTCGTGGAGTTCACACTGGCCGGTTCCTCGTACCAAGCGTTGAACGGGGGCGCAAACGACGCATTCAATGATGCGATCTCGCTCTCGGTCGCATGCAAAGACCAAGCGGAGGTCGATCGCTTGTGGAATGCGTTGACGGCTGACGGAGGCAAACCGGTCCAGTGCGGTTGGCTCAAGGATAAGTACGGTATATCGTGGCAAATCGTGCCGGAGGAAATGCTCGCCATGATGCAGGACAAGGATGCCGCGAAATCGAAACGAGTGATGGAAGCCATGATGGAAATGGTGAAGCTCGACGTGGCTGCGTTGAAGCAAGCCTATAACGGGACTTCGTCGTTGCGATGAGCCAACCGCTGAAAGAGAAAGTGGCGCTGGTGGCGGGCGCGACTCGTGCCGCGGGGCGCGGGATCGCCGTGGAACTGGGGGCTGCAGGAGCAACTGTCTACTGTACCGGCCGGACGACCCGCAGCCAACCGTCGGAGATGCAACGGCCCGAAACGATCGAAGAGACCGCCGAGTTGGTCACGCAGGCGGGCGGACAGGGGATTGCCATCCAGGTCGATCATCTCGACCGGCAACAGGTCCGGGAACTCGTCGCGCGCATCGAGCGGGAGCAGGGACGGTTGGACATTCTGGTCAACGACATCTGGGGCGGCGATTTCCTCATCGAGTGGAACGAGCCGATCTGGAAGCAGTCGTTGGACAAGGGGCTGCGGATGCTGCGACTGGCCATCGAGACCCATCTCATCACCAGTCATTTCGCCTTACCGCTGTTGATCAAACGGCCGGGGGGATTGCTCGTGGAAATGACGGATGGCACGATGGAGTACAATCAGACGCACTATCGCAATTCATTGTTCTATGACCTGGCCAAGACATCGGTCACTCGGCTGGCTTGGGGGCAGGCGCAGGAACTACAGGGCCATCAATGCACGGCGGTTGCCCTGACTCCCGGTTGGCTGCGGTCTGAAATGATGCTGGAGATCTTTGGGGTCACGGAGGCGAACTGGCGTGACGCGGCGGCGAGGCAGCCCCATTTCGTGATCAGTGAGTCACCTCGCTTCGTCGGGAGGGCCGTCGCCCATTTGGCGGCGGATGCGGATCTAGGACGCTGGAACGGTCAATGCCTCTCCAGTGCGCAGCTGGCCCAAGTCTACGGCTTTAGGGATGTCGACGGTTCGCAACCGGACTGTTGGCGCTATTTTCGCGAAGTGCATGATGCAGGAAAGCCGGCCGATGCGACCGGCTATCGTTGACCACGTCGGCGACCGATCCGGTTGCCGCTTTTGAGAAGGAGGTTCCCATGCGACGCTCATATGCCATGGTCCTGTGCCTCTGTGCGTTGTTGATGGCGGTTCCCGCCATGGCCAAGGAGAAGAAGGGCGGCAAGGCCATGGATAAGGAAGCGATGATGGAACTCTGGAAGCAGATGGCCACGCCGGGTGAGCCGCACAAATTGTTGGCAGGCCTGGCCGGGAGTTGGACGACCAAGGCCAAAGAGTGGATGGAGCCGGGCAAGCCCGCGATGGAATCGGAGGGCACGGCGGAGATCAAGACCCTGATGGACGGGCGATTCATCTATCAGGAGTATCAAGGTCAGATGATGGGGCAGCCCTTCTCCGGCATCGGGATCGACGGCTACGACAATATGAAGAAAAAGTATGTCACCGCCTGGATGGACAGCATGGGCACCGGGATCTTCATCATGGAAGGCACGGCCGGCGGAGACGGCAAGACGATCACGCTGAAGGGCTCGCATCCGGAGCCGGGCGGAGGCCAGATGCACCATCGCGCGGTCTGGAAGATCGTCGACAACAATAACCAGGTCTTCGAGATGTACGGCACGCACCACGGGCAGAAGGAATCGAAGGTACTGGAAATTGTCTATACAAGGAAGCCATAGGGCTGTCACAGGCCTCTTGCGAGGTTCGGGGCGTGCCCGACAGCCCCGAGATTCCCACTGATTCGCAGGGTGGATCACTCACGGGAGGTTTGCGGTTTGATGTCTTGCACACCGGACCGGTGCTGGAGTTGGGACCGCCGGCCGGTGGCTCCCTTGCGGCGGATGGTCTGTTGCATCGTGGCCATCTTGATTGCCTCCTGTGCTCATTCGACCCCGCCGTTTCTCGATGAATCTGGCGCGCCTCTGAGCGGCAGCATTGCGGAAGAAACCTACCTCCCGATGCCCGGTTCCGAGCAATATTTGCTCGTTCGGGGGCGACATCGACGGAATCCAATCCTCTTGTTCGTGCATGGAGGCCCCGGCGGCAGTGAAACGGCGCTGATGCGACTGTTTCAGGCCGAACTCGAAGACCGGTTCGTCATGGCCTATTGGGACCAGCGGGCTGCGGGAAAATCCTACCGTTCGGATATTTCCCCCGGATCCATGACCATTCGGCAATTTGTTGCCGACATGGATCAGGTTGTCGATCACCTACGCCGACGTCTCCAGCGCGAGCAGGTGTTTGTGCTGGGGCATTCGTGGGGCGCCACCCTCGGGATGGTCTACAGCAAGGAATTTCCCCAGAAGGTCGCCGGCTTCATCGGCGTCGGACAACCTTCCAGCCCTGAGGTCGAGCGACATGCCTACGAGTTTGTGTTGCGGGAGGCGGAACGGCGAGGGGACCATTCGGTAGTTGACGACCTGATCAAGAACGGTCCGCCACCCTATCGCACGCAGGAACGGCTCCATGTCCGAGACCAAGCCTTGTATCGCTACGGCGGCTACGACCATGTGCCGCTAAGCCGTTGGTCGATCGTGTGGCGCGCCCTGTGGCTTCCGGAAATCGGCCTCGGCGATCTCTTCCGACTGTGGAAAGGGATGCTGTTCTCGCAAGAGGCCTTCGCCGCTGAACTGGCTGACTTCGATCTCACCAAAGTGGTTCCGGCCCTTGACGTGCCTGTGACCTTCCTGCTCGGTCGATTTGACCAGCGAACCTGGGCACCGTTGGCCGAGCAGTACCTCTCGCAGCTTCACGCCCCGAGTAAGCGGGTGCTCTGGCTCGAGCGATCCGGGCACAACGGACCATTTGAGGAACCGGTTCGCTTCCGGGAATTGTTGCTGGAGGCGATTGAAGGGCCGGGGAATCAGATCCTGACGCCATAGACGCCGATCCCGCAATATCGCCGGAAGCCCGGATCACGAAGGGCTGTCGGTTTAAGGGGGTATCGCGAGTTTGTCCCTGGCGCCCCATGCTCTTCACGGCCCCGCTTTTCATGTCCACGAGACAACTGCACGAAGCGAAGCGACAGGCCCTAGAGCGATCGTAGGACCGGTGGGTGGAACGGAGGAAGGCGTTCGAGGAGAAGTGGCTGAAGGCCGGCTCGAGCGGAAACTACGAGTCGATGAGCGGAAGCGACCTGACCGGTCTCAACGCGTTGAATCACGTCAACGATCCTATCCGGTAGATGCGCGTCGTGCCGTTCGACTTTCGATCCTTTTCGGAGATCCTCGAGGCCGCGCTGGGTCCGATGCTACCACTCTTGCCCTACCTGACGGATATTCCGGATCCCCTGATCAAGGCGCGTGAAGAGCGGAAGAAGCTGCGAGGTGGGCGGGCGAGGGCCGGCATCGCCCTGGATGCTCACCTGTCATTCCTGCCCACATCGAGTCGATACACCGCCATGAAAATATCACATTGCTAGACGAGACTGACTACTTGCCGGCATCAGCCGCACAATGCTGTGTTGTGGCTGAGCGACTTTTGCTTCTTCATACGCGAGATCGATGATGACCCGTTTTGTATTGTCACCGATCATTCCGAGCAGGTAACGCAGGTATCGGGCGAGTCGGTTGCGGTGTCCCCTCCAATAGCCGAGCAATCCCAACAGCGCAAGCACGGTCGATGAAAGGCTTATCATCTCTACCAAGTTGCTTATGGATCTCTCGCCGAGGAGGCGCGCAAACTCCTGTTCAGAGAGGAGCAACAGTGTAAGACTATATCCGATGAAATTCGAAACGAAGGCGATACCAAGCACGACGCATATTCCGTATTTGTCGGTCCTCGTTCCGACCCATGATCCTGTTAGAAACATACAAGGATAGACAATGGCAATTGTCACGAACATCGTCTGGGCGAGCAACTGCTCAGGTGTCGAAGCGGGCAGACCGGCGCCCATATTTCCGAAGGCAAGAAACAATCCGGACAAACCGGCGCTGAACTGCGTGATACAAGTGACAATGAGCGTGCCGTACAGAATCATCCAATACCAGGGCAACGCAAAGCCCTCAAGACTCACGACATCTTTCGGCAATAAAGCCCAACCGGTTTTGTAATTCTTCTCCATATAGGAATGGACCCATGGCACGGCAACTCCGAACAGTCCGGCGAGTTCGGCGGCGCTCTTTACATCCAGTCCGACGCTGCTCAAGCCAAAGCAACCAATGACGACTGCCGTTAAGACCACCAGAAATGCCAGCAATAGTTTGACCATGGTCGTCCCTCCTACGATGCCGAACCCCGACATTCAATGAGTGAGTCGGATGCGATTTGAGAGGGGCAAGGAGAATGCCAATCGCGCGTGTTTTGGGTTCGCAATGTAACGTGAGGAATGTTCGAATGAAGGGCCTCAGGCAAGGGGGGAAAGTGTCTAAGTGGGAAGTATCTCCCATGATACAACTTGTATCGATTCGGATAATAAACCGACCGGAGCTTCCGAAGCCACAGTATCTCTTCAGTGCATACGCCGGGCCGTGTACTTCGTCCCGCTGGCGCCGGTGAGGAGCACGGTGCCGTCGTCGCTGAGTTCGTATGACATCGAGCCGATCTGGCCCGTTGCCTCGTCGTACAGCATGATCTGGCCCCGCGAGGGCTCTTCTCTGTTGCGTCGCCCCCGTGGATTGCCTTGCAAGTAAGCCGTGCCGCGGATCGTGGCGCCATCCGCATTCGTGACCAAGCTGTAGCCGGAGTCGCGGCCGATCGTGAGCGTGCGTTTCGACGCGGATGGATTGTCCGGGGCCATCTCCCATCGGCCCACCAGGCTCGGCACGAGGGTCGCCAACGGAGGAAGCCGCATCAGCGTGCGGCGAGCCAGATCCCGTTCGCGCTGCGCCTGCCGCTCTGCATTCCGTTCCATTTGCCTTCGTGCCTGTGCCCCTTGCTGTTGACGGAGCTGTTCCAGATATTCCTGTTCTTCCTTCGTATCGGCATAGGGATCCGGGGCCGGCGTCGCCGGCAGGCGGGTGATCGCCTGGTTGATCGCATTGATCTCCTTGCGCAGGTGGTCCGGCACCCCGTTGCCTGCTTCATACAACATGGCCCGCGCCCCCTCGACATCGCCTTTCGCAATCAATTCTTTCGCCAAGAGAATTTGAGCTTCTTGCGCCGGGACACCGGCGAGGCCGCTGTAATTGGTATCTCCCTTGGCGTTACCGATCTTGGGCATGCCGGCCATTTTGAGCTGGCCTGCCATCGCGGCGCTGCGGAGATGTTCGATCGCTTCCTCCCGTTTGCCCATCGCGGCCAGGAGTTTCCCACTCTGCAGATGGGCCTCGGCGATCAGGGTGGCCGCATTCTTCGGCGCCACGACCACCGCCCCCTTCACCGGTTGCTGGTCCGGCCACAGGGCGGTGAACATTTGGCGGGATTCAAAGCCACGGCCCATCCGGCGTTCGTAGCCGAGGATCGCTTGATAATGGGCCAGCGCATCGGTCTGATTCCCTGCTGAAGCCGCCAGCCTCGCAAGATGCAATCGTGCTTGGATGGCCAAGCCGAACTCCATCGCGTCTCTACCAGGGTCGGCTCCTTTCGGGGCCGGCGGGTCGTCCAACTGCAGCCGCGCCTCTTCCAGTGCCAGTGCCGCGCGGTAATGAGCGGTCGCATCGTTGGGCTTGCCGTCGCCCTCCCGGACGACACCCAGATAGGCCGGGATGCGGGCATCTATCGGGTCGATGGCGTCGGCTCGCGCGAGGTAGGCTTTGGCTCCCTGCCAAGCGGTCTTCTCAATCCGGTTCCAGGCGAGGCGGAGCAGCGGTGCCGCAGTGGTTTGCACGAGATTCGCGGCGACGACGCGCTGTTCTTCGGCCTTCTCCGTTTGTCCGGTCTGCGCGTAATGCTGCACGAGGCGATCCTGCGCATCGAGCGAGGTCGGATCGCGCTTGACCGCCTGTTCCAAATGGCTCTGCGCCTCGGCGGTCCTGCCGTCCCAGAGGGCCAGGTCTGCCAGGATGAGGTCCCCGTCCACCGTCCCCTTGGTCACCGCGGCGGCCTTCTCCAGTGCGGCCCTTGCTCGCCGCCGTAGCTCGGCCGCGGTCGATTCCAGTTGCGAGGCCCGTTGCAGGTCTGCTTGTGACGGCGGGTAGCAGGTGGTGGAAGTGACGCGATAGACGCCGTCGCTGCGGGTCTCCTCATGAGAGGAACTGCTGCAGCGTTCTTGCCTGAGGCTCCAGGCCTCGCTGGACATCTGGTTCGCGCGCATGGCCCGGAATTTGGCATAAAGCCGCAGGGCATCGGCGTTGTTTCCAGCCAGGTCGAGCGCTTGATCCGCCAAGGTATCGGCCTGGTCGTATCGCTTCAGCGCCGTCAGCGCGACCGCCTTCTGCATCATGGCGCCGACATGTTTGCCGCTGAGGGCCAATGCCCGATCCGCAAGCTGGATTGCGCGCTGCAATTCCTGCTCACGCGAAATCCGGAATCGGTACGGCTGAAGTTCCCGACGGGGTTCGACTTTCTCTCCGCGATTGTCCGCCTCCGAAACGAGGTAGCTTGCCAGGTCGACCAACCGGTCGGGATTCTTGGGGTTGTCGCGAACGGCGTCCTCCAACAAACGGATGCGGTCCTGGTACAGTTCGTCATAGCGGCGCCGCTGCTTGCCCGCCACGCGATGCAGTCGGGACGCTGTTTCAATCAACACCTCCAGCGGTTTTCCGCCTTGAGCCTGCTCTTGCAGGTCCCGGAGCAGCGCCTCACGTGACCCCTTCGCCTTGTGGTCGCGCAGTTCGTCTTCCACTACCGAACGTGAGGATCTGGTGGCAAACCACCCGCCTTTCTTGTAGACGGCCAGATCCGCCTCCATCCGTGACTCATCCCCTAAGCGGGCGGCGGCGGTGGCACGGCCAAGATAGGCCTCGGCCAGGTCGCTCTTGAGCGTCAGGGCGATCGTAAATTCTTTCCTCGCGCCGGCGGGCCGGCCCGCTTCCAATAGGGCCTTGGCTGCCTGGAGGTGGGCCTCGGGGTCGGCAGGGTTGGCGGCGAGGGCGCGTTCGATGTGGGCTATGGTTCCCGGCATCCCGCCGGTGCCGTCTGACTTCTTGGCACGGGCGACGTTGATCGAGCTCAGTTCGGGGCGGCGATATTGCCGTTCGGCGAACAGCCGTCCGGCTTCGCGCATGGCTTGTCGCATCTGCGGACTCTTCGTCCCCTCGGGATGGCCTGAGCCGCCGTAGTCCGCCGGCAGACGATGCTTCTGATATTCCATCCCGAGACGGTAGACGATGAAGGCTCCGTATTCCGTCGAGTAGTCGTCGTGGCCCTGCGCGATGTGGCCCGGGATGCTGACGACCGCCGGGCGATCCGAGGGCACTCCCCTGGGGCCCCCTCCCAGCGCATGGTGTGGAACCACGATGATGCCGCTCATGGCCTCGGCGACATAGGTCCAGAGCTCCGGTTCGCGTCCACGATAGCCGAGGCGTTTCGCCCGTTCCAGGTCCTTCAAGGCTCGCGGGAACTCTTCCGCCAACGTTTCGGCCACCCCGCGCGCCAACACGATCTCGGGATCGTCTCCGGCCTGCTCCAACGCCCGTGAAAAAGCCGATACCGCTTCGGGCCAGCGGCCGTCCGCGAGCCCATCCAACCCTTCCGCATACATGGGAGCGGCTTTCGGAGCGAGGGTTGCTGAGACCGGGAAAGGCCAGGCGGCGCAGATCAGCGCCAACAGCAGGAGCGTAGGACGAAGACATGAGGCCATGGACGACCTCCTGGGCTAAGCGTCGATTTCCGGAACGCGATGGCAGGGGTTCTCCGGATCGGCGGCTTAGGGTACAGGGGCATTCGGGTTTCGATCAAGAGGCCTTGTACAGTGACGGTAGGGCGGGTAGGCTGACGCTCAGGAGCGCACTGGAAAGCGATGTCGAACAAGCTCAAGGTGCAATGTTGTATTGCGGGCGGGGGGCCGGCCGGCATGATGCTCGGCCTGTTGTTGGCGAGGGCCGGCGTCCACGTGCTGGTCTTGGAGAAGCACCGCGACTTTCTCCGGGATTTTCGTGGGGACACGATTCACCCCTCCACGCTTGAAGTGCTCCACGAGTTGGGTTTGCTCGAGCGTTTTCTGGCCTTGCCCCATCAGAAGGTCTCCCGGATCAACGGCCAGTTCGGTGACCTCGCCCTGACGGTGGCTGACTTTTCTTGCCTTTCCACACAGTGCCGGTATATCGCGTTCATTCCCCAGTGGGATTTTCTGTCGTTTCTGGCAGGGGAGGCGGGGCGCTACCCGACGTTTACGCTGCGGATGCAGGCCGAGGTGACGGACCTGATCGTCGATGGGGAGCGAGTGGCCGGCCTGCGCGCGACGACGGCGGAGGGGTCGCTGGTGGTGTGGTCGGATCTGGTCGTGGGGGCCGACGGCCGCCATTCGATCGTGCGCACCAAAGCCGGGCTGGTGGTGGAGGAGCTCGGCGCGCCGATGGATGTGCTCTGGTTCAGGCTCTCGCGAAAGGCGGGCGATCCCGCCGATCCGGTCGGCCGATTCGATCGAGGGCGGATTTTCATCATGCTGAACCGCGGCGACTATTGGCAGTGCGGGTTCGTCATTCCCAAAGGGAGTAGGGAACAGTTGGAGGCAAGGGGCATGGCGGCATTTCGCGCCGACGTCGCCCGCTTGGCGCCTTCCGTGTCCGATCGGGTCGGGGAGCTTCAGGGGTGGGAGCCGATCAAACTGCTGACGGTGCAAGTCGATCGGCTGCGGGAATGGTCTCGCGCGGGACTGCTCTGTATCGGTGATGCGGCCCACGCGATGTCCCCGGTGGGTGGGGTCGGCATCAATCTAGCGATTCAAGACGCCGTGGCGACGGCCAATCTCTTGGCGGAATCGCTCCGGGAGGGGCGTCTCACGGCCGACGACCTGCGTCTCGTGCAGCGGCGTCGGGCTTGGCCGACCGGCATGACCCAACGGATGCAACTCGCGGTGCAGGACCGCGTGATCAAACGGGTGCTCGATGACCAGGCGCCGCTTGTGCCTCCGCTCGCGCTGACACTGCTGGCCCGTTTCCCATGGCTGCGGCGTATCCCGGCCAGGCTCATCGGCCTGGGTTTTCGGCCCGAGCACGTCCACTCCTCCGCCGTCTCACCAGGGAAATCACCGGCTCCCTAGCACGACTTGGTCCTCTTCATGGTCGCTCTCTGTGCGCGGCACCGGGCAGCGTATCGATGTAGCTGATGAGGTCCCAGATGTCCTCGTCGCGCAGGAGCTTCTTGGGAAACATGGCCGTGCCTGGATGGCCGTACTTGATGCTCCGAAAGCGATCGAGATCGTCGGTGGTTTTCATCCGGGCGGGGTTGCGGAGGTCGGTGGGTGGCGGTTGAAGTCGAGCCAGTTCCTCGCGCAGCTTGGCCGAGAGTTTCGGTCGGTTTCCCGGATTCCCCTGCAAACCGTGGCAGATATAGCAACCGGCGAGCTCATGGTAGAGACGTTGTCCGGCGGCGATGTCGCCGGACGGAAGGACCGCGGGCTTCTCGGGCGCGCCGGCCGTTCCATTGTGCCGAAGCGTGGCGAGGTAGGCCAGCAGCACCAGGATCTGTTCGTCGGGGAGTGCCTCTTCAGAGACGGGATGCATGGCGCTGCGGAGCCTGCCGTGTCTGACCAGGTCGAACCGCTGCTTATCGGTGGTGAGCGTGAGCGTCGCTTGGTTCCTGAGATCCGAGGGCGGGGGAGTCATGGCCTCCACGTTCTTGCGCAGATTGGGGGAGAGGTGAGCGGGAAGGTGTTCGCGGACGCCGTCCACTCCATGACAGGTCGAGCAACGGCCAAGCCCGTTAAAGATGCCCCGCCCCTCTTCCGCCAGTGCCCGACGTCGTTCCTCCGGGGCGGTCTGTCCGGTATCGGTCGGAGCTGCCGGTTGCAGGGGCCAGAGGGCCGCCAGCAGGATCGACAAGAATGCGAGTCGGCGGACCGATCGGGCCATTGGCTTACCCTCTCAGCTTCGGGATTTCGCCGTCATCTGCCCAGGGCGCAAAGCCCGCTGCCGGTCCGAGGCCTCATGCCTCGGCGGGAAAGCCGTGCGCTGCGGCGACAGGACCCCTCTCTGCTCAGGTGCGCCGCAGAAACTCCGGACGATCACGCGCTGCAGCCATCCTCACCAGATCGCGGATTGAAACGACGCCGACGATCTTACGCTGATCCGTCACGGCCAGGTGCCGCACCTGTTGTGTGGTCATGACTTCGCAGGCATCGCGGATGGAGCGGTTGACGTCGATGTCGAGCAATGGATAGCTCAGCAGCGAGCCGACCGCGACGGTCTTCGGATCGCTCCCTTCAGCCATGGCCCGACGTACGATGTCGGTTTCGGTGAGAATGCCCACCAGTTCTCCCGCTTCGCGCATAAACACGGACCCGATCTTGCGCGCCGCCATCACCTCGACGGCCGATGCCAGCGAGTCGCGCGTGTCGATCGTCGCGATGTCCGTCCGCATCAGAATGCTCAGGGGGCGGTACACGTCGTTCAGCGCCTGCACCGGTCCGCTGTCCGCCTGCATGAAGTACCGGACCAGGTCCCGCACGGACACGATGCCGACGATGTCCGTGCCTTCGGTCACGGCCAGGTGGCGCACGTGACGCTGGTCCATCAGGTGGCCGGTATCGAGCATCGGGCGGTCCGCGGCGATCGTCAGGAGAGGGCTGCTCATGATCCGGCCGAGCGTCGTGGCCGAGGTATCGAGTCCTTTCGCCATGACCTTCACGATGAGATCCGTTTCGGTCACGATGCCGGTGATGCGGCAATCGCGTTGCGGGCGATTGAGCGATTCAACCAGCAGCGAGCCTATCCGTTGATCCCGCATGCGGGCGGCGGCGGCGGCGGCGGTCGTTTCCTCCGGGAGGGTTTCCAACTGCCGGTGCATGTACTCGCTGACGCGCGGTCCCGGTGATCCCGTCATGGCAACTCCTTTAGGTCCGAGTTCGGCCGGCTCGCGGCGGCTGTGATTGGGGGCAAGATGACACGTAGCCCAGAATAGTCGGCCTTGGAGGGTCAGTCAATAGGGGTGTGGCTTCGGCATCGCCGAGGGCGCCGCCCGCTTGTATTGTTCGACGGGCCTGTGGCACAAGTGGGCGCACCGTCCCGGCGTAGGGTGTGGGACGTCATGAGGGAGGACGATGATGAGTCAGGATCTGCTTGCGCGGCTGGGGCCCCTGGCGGCCCTCGCCGGGGTGTGGGAAGGGACCAAGGGCGAGGACATTGCTCCGTCGGATGACCGCGGGACGGAGGAGAACAAGTTTCGGGAGCGGATGACGTTCGATCCCTTCGGGCCGGTGCGGAATCACGAACAGGTGCTCTATGGACTGCGGTATGCAACGACGGCCTGGCGGATCGGCGAAGACGGTCCGTTCCATGAAGAGTTGGGTTATTGGCTATGGGATCCGGCGGACAAACAGGTGCTGCGCTGCTTCATGGTTCCTCGCGGCGTGACGATCCTCGCGGGAGGGACGGCCGAACCGACAGCCACTTCGTTCTCGCTGGCCGCGGATCTGGGATCGCCGACCTACGGCATCTGTTCGAATAAGTTCCTGGATCGAGAATTCAAGACTGAGCGATATGAATTGACGGTCACGCTGCTTGATCGCGACCGGATGCGGTATGAGGAAGATACGCAACTCCGCATGCCGGGACGAAAAGACCTGTTCCACCACCGAGACAGCAACACGCTCACGCGGGTCAAGTCCTAGCCGGGTCTGTGCTGGTCAAATGGGCGGGCAAGACGGGAAGCGTGCCGATTCTTGACCGGCGAGCGCTTGCCCGCTAGGCTCAGGTTGTGGATGGGCGGGGACGGACCCGCATGGCAATCATGACCGTGAGGTAGCACTGCATGATTTTGGTGACAGGCGGAGCCGGCTATATCGGGTCGCACACCTGCGTGGAATTGCTTCAGGCAGGACATGCGGTCACGGTGTTCGACAACTTTTCCAACAGCCATCCCGAAGCCCTGGCCCGGGTCGAGCGGATTACCGGCATGAAGGTCCGGCTGATTCGCGGCGATATCCGGCAGCGAGAGGCGCTGGTGTCGGCGCTAAGGGAAAGTCGCGCGACCGCCGTCATTCACTTCGCGGGGCTGAAGGCGGTCGGGGAATCGGTCGAACAGCCCCTGGCCTATTACGACAACAACGTGGTTGGGACGCTGCGGCTGCTGGAGGCGATGCGCGAGTGCGACGTCAAGACGCTCGTGTTCAGTTCGTCCGCGACGGTGTACGGCGAGCCGCAGCGCCTGCCCCTGACGGAAGACCATCCCCTGTCGGCGACCAATCCTTACGGTCGTACCAAACTGATGATCGAAGATATTCTGCGCGACCTGCATTGCAGCGATCCCTCCTGGCGGTCGGCGATCCTCCGGTACTTCAACCCGGTCGGTGCGCATGCCAGCGGCTTGATCGGAGAGGACCCGCAGGGCATCCCGAACAATCTACTGCCTTTCGTGGCGCAGGTGGCGGTCGGCCGCCTGGAACGGTTGAACGTGTGGGGCGGCGACTACCCCACGCCGGACGGCACCGGAGTGCGCGACTTCATTCACGTCGTCGACCTGGCATTGGGCCACCTCAAGGCGCTCGGTGCGCTCGGGAAGCTGCAGGAGCCGGACACGTGCCTGACGGTGAATCTCGGTACCGGGAACGGATACAGCGTGCTTGAGATCGTGAAGGCCTTCGAGAAGGCGAGCGGCAAGGCCGTGCCGTATCGGATCGCCGACCGCCGGCCCGGCGATGTCGCCTCCTGCTATGCCGATCCGGCCCAGGCCTTGGCTCGGTTGGGCTGGCGAGCGGAGCGTGGGCTCGATGCGATGTGCGCCGATACCTGGCGCTGGCAGAGCATGAACCCGCAAGGCTATCGCGACGCGGCGGCATCATGACCCTGCCGACGCTGAAAGGGTGACTGTGTCCGGCGAGCGGTGGCGACGGTGGCACGAGCCGTTTCACCGGGAGCGTGATCGGATACGGGCGGAGATTCTCTCCTGCCAAGGCCTCATGCCGCTGCTGATGAAGCAGCGGAACGGAGCGCCCTGGACGCTCGACGAACGGGCGGAACTCATCGGCCATCTCAGGCGGCTCACTTCGATCGGCCCCTACCTCCTGGCCCTGATTGCACCAGGGTCCTTCCTCCTGTTGCCGTTGCTGGCCTGGTGGCTGGACCGTCGCCGAACGAAGCGATCCGCGCAAGCTCCCCCTTCCGTAAATCCCTGACGGACATCTGCACAGCGACCGGCTCTCTATGGTATGGTGCGCGGAGATGCCGACCGAGACCTCCTTGTCACAATCTGAACTGGCCATTGCGACGGCCAAACGCCGTACGTTCGCGATCATCAGCCATCCCGACGCGGGGAAAACCACGCTGACGGAAAAGCTCCTGCTCTATTCCGGCATGATCCGGACCGCCGGCATGGTGCGCGGCCGGAAGGGCGGCAAGGCCACGTCGTCCGACTGGATGGGGATGGAGCAGGAACGCGGGATCTCCATTACCGCGTCCGCGATGCAATTTCCCTACAAAGATGCCGTGGTGAACCTGCTCGATACCCCGGGGCACCAGGACTTTTCCGAAGACACCTACCGAACTCTGACCGCCGCGGACAGCGCGATCATGGTCATCGATGCGGCCAAGGGCGTCGAGGCTCAGACCCTCAAGTTGTTTGCCGTGTGTCGCCTGCGCCGGATTCCTGTGCTGACGCTCGTCAACAAGATGGACTTGCCGGGACGACCCCCGCTGGATTTGATGACCGAGGTGGAGCAGGCGTTGAACATCCATGCGAGCGCGGTGAATTGGCCGATCGGGTCGGGACAGGATTTTGCCGGCATCGTGAATCGGGCGGATAGTCTCGTACACCTGTTCAGCCGTACCGCCCACGGCGGAGCCACGAAAGTCGCCGTGGATCAGGTGCCGTTCGAGGCATTCGTTCGGAGCGGTCGCGTCCATCCCGAGATTCTCGCCCAGGTCCGACATGATTTGGAATTGCTCGAGATCGCCGGCAATCCCTTTGAGCGCGCGGAGTTTCTCAAGGGCGAGGTCACACCGGTGTTCTTTGCGTCCGCCCTGACGAATTTCGGGATCGAGAGCTTCTTGGATGCATTCGTCTCGCTGGCGCCCAGCCCCGGTCCCCGGTTGGCCGACCGAGAGGACGGCAGCAAGGTCTCGGTCGATCCGATCGACACGCCGTTCAGCGCGTATGTGTTCAAGCTGCAGGCGAACATGAATCCCAAGCACCGCGACAGCACCGCCTTTCTCCGAGTCTGTTCCGGCCGGTTCGAGCGCGACATGGTGGTGAAGCATCACCGGCTCGGCAAGGACGTGCGGCTGTCCCGGCCCCACAGCCTCGTGGCGCAGGATCGCACCACGGTGGAGGAGGCCTATCCCGGCGACATCATCGGCATCATCAATCCCGGCCTGTTCGCGATCGGGGATACGATCTCCGTGACCGGCGGGTTCAATTTCAAGCCGCTCCCGCAATTTCAGCCGGAGATCTTCGCACGCATCCGTCCCACCGACGTGGGCAAGCGCAAGACCTTCGACAAGGGCATGTTGCAGATGGCTCAGGAAGGCACCGTCCAGATCCTGCGCAGCCTGAACGAAACCGAGTCGATGGTGGCGGCAGTCGGTCGGCTCCAGTTCGACGTGCTGCAGTACCGGCTGAGGACCGAATACAAGGTCGAAACCGCGATGGACGTGCTCTCTTTTACCTGCAGCGCCTGGCTGGAGGGCGACCCCGCGACCTTCAAACCGCCGTCCGATTCGATGGTCGTCAAGGATCAGCGCGACCGCATCGTCGTGCTGTTCACCGATCCGCGCATGAAGGCATTTGCCCGCAATCGTAATCCCGACCATGTTCTGCGGGATATGGGGTAGGCCGGGACCGTCCCGCGAACCTCCCACCACTCGAAACGGGGAGCGTTGAACCCAGGTGCCCGCAACCTCCGGTGTCATACATCTGAGTCTGGTCGCACTGCTGGCTCTACTGTCGGGCGGCTGCGCCGGTCGAGCCGCCGTCACCCCACAGACTCCCGGCCCTACGGAGGACGCGAAAGTCGCCGTGGTGGATCTGCTCGCCGTGGCGGAGCGCACGCAGGCCGGGGCGCGTCTGCTGGCTGGGCTGCGCGCCGAAGCGGCCGAGTTCAACCAGAAGATGGCGGAAAAGCGGCAGCAACTGGATCAAGAGCTGCAGGAAGGTCGGATCAGCGCCGAAGCGCGGGAGGCCGAAGAGCAGCGGCTGCGGCAGAATGCGCAAACGCTGCAAACGAAACTCCTTGAGAACAGGAAGCGCGTGTTGGCGACGCTGCATGCCAAGGTGGCGTCGTTGGCGAAGGGCATCGCCGAGCAGCAGGGTTTCACCATGGTTCTCGTGAAGGGGCGGCCGGAAGTCATGATGATTACCTGGCATGTGGCGCCGGAGCTGGACCTGACCGATCGAATCATCGAGGAGATCAACCGGCTGTATCCGTGAGGGTGCGGCCTTGACCGACTCCGTCTGCAGGAGCAAGTATGAATCGGCGCGCAATCGTGGGACTCGTCGGGGCGTTGCTTCCGTCGCTGCTGTTTTCCGGCTGCGGGACCGTGCAGCCGCACGAGAAATTGCACAGCGTCCTCTGGATGCAGCGATCGGCTGAATATCGGGCTGCGACCGTACAAGCCTACCGCGCGGCGACGCAGAGCCTCGCGCAAGCCCTGGCTGATCCTGCCGGCTGGCCGAGTGCCGTCGAGGCCGCCGCGCCCTACGGGGCCAAGCCGTTGGCCGTCATCGTGGATGTCGACGAGACGCTGCTCGACAACAGCCCGGCGGAAGTGGCGAACATCATGGCCGATCGCCGGGAATTCGATGTCCGGTCATGGAAGGACTGGGAGAGTCGGGCCGGGGCGCGTGCCATCGACGGGGCGCGGGAGTTTCTTCAATGGGCCGCTTCCCGCGAGGTCGCGGTGTTCTACGTCACCAATCGATTCGACGAGGATGCCGTGCGGAAGAATCTGCTGAGTCGGCAATTCCCGCTCGAGACCACGGAGGATCGTGTGCGCCTCCCCGGAGAATGTGCCGGCGGCGATCGGTCGACGGACAAGGAATGCCGTCGACAGGACATTGCCGCGAAGTACCATGTGGCGCTTCTGATCGGGGATGATTTGGGGGATTTTTTCAGCGTAGGCGCCCTCACGGCCGCGTCTCGGCTGGATCGTGGCAAGGCCTCCGAAGCGCGATGGGGGCGGGAATGGATCGTCATTCCCAATCCCGCCTACGGCTCCTGGGAGCGGGCCTTCTACGAACCGGGGCGCGACGACGGTGCCACAATACTTCTGAAGAAGCGGCGGGCGCTGGATGCCGGTGGTTCGCCGCCGGACCGGCCGTGAAGTTGCGTCCCGCTTGGTGCCCCCTGCGATCCGTGCTAGAGTCGCACGGTGGATACGCTGTTTCCCTACCTCCTGTTCTGGGGCATCGGTCTCCTTTTCTTCGCGGCAGAGTGGTGCTATCCGGCGAGAGAGGTGCCGTACCGCTCCGTCTTCTGGAGAGACCTGCTCGCGCTGGGCATCTACAACCTGTTCTTTCTCCTCGTGGTTCAAGTCACCGATCGTCTTCCCGTCCCCCAATACGCTCCCGCCGCTCTGGTCGAAATGCCGACGGTCTTCAAGCTCATCCTCTTTTACGTAGTGGAGGATTTCGGCCTCTATTGGGTGCATCGTCTGATGCATACCGGCTACCTGTGGCCCACTCACCGCTGGCACCATTCGCCGTCGTACCTGTACTGGCTGGCAGGTTTTCGGGCTACGATCCCACACGTCCTGCTTTTCAACTGCACCTACGTTCTGGCGCTTCCCCTGCTCAAGGACGCGTCGGACTGGGCGTTTCAGGCCATCATGGTCGAGCACGTCATCCGCAACAACTGGATGCACATGAACCTGACTTGGAACTCGTCGAAGTTGGAGTGGCTCTTCGTGACTCCCCGGTATCACAGCATCCACCACAGCGTCGATCCGCTTCACCACCGGGCCAATCTCGGTGCCTGGCTCACCATCTGGGATCGGCTCTTCGGGACCTATTATGATCCTGCCAAGGCGGTCATGCCGCTCACGTTCGGTATCAACGAACAAGTCCCGACGGCGCGGCTCGTCGCCGGACTGTGAGGCCGGTCCAGTGCCAATGGGCGGTTAGGGGGACGCGACGGCCCCTCGCCCTTTGGCGTAGGGAGAGCGCTCGATGATGCGTCGTGGGTGATTCTTCGAGCGGTAGGCCATCCACCAGAACCAGGCACGAGGCCGTTTGGGGGAAGCCAACTCGAAACGAACGGAAGCGCGGACGGTCGAGGGTGAGGCTGGCTGGGCGAGCAGCAGTCGGATGAAGTAGCTGTTCCCTGGGGCCGTGAGCGACGGCGTGATGAGTTCAAGATCCCGGGCGGCGATGGCGACACGCCCGATATCGAACTGGTTGATTCCACCAACAAAGTCGCCTGAACCGAATGGCACGGTCATGTGCCTGACCTGCTCCAGCGTGACCAGGTCAGCATCGGGCAAGGCCGGAACGACGCCGAGGATTTCCATCGGGGCGTCGCCTCGGGCGATTTCTCCGATCGGGGTACGGGGGAAGAGTTGGGTGATTGGCGTGGCCCAGAGCGAAAAGAGGAACCCACGGTCTGGTGATCGAACGATCGCACCTTCGTCGGCCGGCCGATACTCTCCGATGGACTTGTCGAAGACGTCGGGAATGTTGAAGTCGGCCTGGCCGGCGCGTTCATTCTCTTGTATGGCGAGGGTTTCTTGAGCGTCATCGGCTTCCCGTGCCACCACCAAGTTGAATCGCGCTGCCAACTGGTATTCCCAGATGGCCGGGCGAACCGATGACGGCCGATACACAGCGGCGCTCCAGCGGGATACGGCGCCCATCCGTCTGACGCGCAGGTCCTGGCTCTGCCGGTACCACTCTGGCTCCGGTTCAGGCGCTATACCTTTTCCTGGTACGGTGAATTGCGCGACGCCGCGGACGGCATAGTCTCCGTGCCGTACGTATTCCAATATGGGAGCACCGGAATCGACGGCTTGACCTTGAACGGTCAGCAGGCGGAGGACCCGGCCCGATTCGGGTGGGATGATCGGCTCCAGCGTCTCGAAAACAGGTTGAATCAACCCCACCCCTTCCACTCGAATTTGTTGCGGGTAGAGGGCGTAGGCAACGGCTGCAATCAACGCGAGCGTCGCGAGCCACACGAGGCTGCGCGGGGTATTCCTATCCTTAGAGGTCATTCATTCTTCCAGCGACCGGGATCGGAGTACGACGAAGCAGGCAGCACCGGTCGCTAGGAAATTGTCCCATAGCTCAGGCGAGACGGGGAGAAAAACCGGTTCTGCGGCGAGGGAACGATGATGGAGCGGAAGGCCCAGCAAATCCTGCGTCGGTGCCCGCGAAGGGCGTTGTGGTGGTTCTGCACAACCCTGTTGGTGTGTGGTACAGCGGCATGGGGGCCATCCTGGCTTTCGGCCCGCGTGATCGAAGTGGTGCTCTCGGTGCAGAACGGTAAGGTGTCCGCCATCACCCCGACGAGCGGAACCAGAGAAATCAGCTTGGGCGTGGGCGAAACGGTCCTGAGCGCCGCCGCGAAGGGGATGAACGGGATCGTGGTAAGTTCGACGCGTTTGTTGGCTTTTTCATCTGAAACCATGACTTGGAATGAACAATCGCTGGATGTGAACGAGCAGGTGCTGGATCGGCGAGTCCAGGGAACGTTCAGTCTCGTGCGGACGAACCAACGGCTCCACGCCTTCCGCGCGACGTTGGGCCGGTGGGTGGAGGAGCGGCTCGGCCCCAACGAAACCGTCAAGGCGACCAAGGGGGCCGGCCACTTGATCGCCGTGGTCACGAACGAGCGTGTGTTGGGGTTCTCCGCCTTCGCCGGGGGATTCTTTGCGAAGGGCCTGTCCGGCGATGAAACGGTGACGGCCATGGACGGCCGGATGGACGTGATCGTCCTCACGACCGACCGTCGGCGCTTGATCCTTCGGGCTCAGCAAAACAGTTGGGAGGAGTTGCAGTAAGGTGAAACAGGGGCGAGCAGCCGGGAAGATCGATCAACCGGTGTCCGGGCTGTCCAGCAGATATGCCGGGGTGGCGCCGTCGCCGGTCACCACGCGGCAGGGAGGAATGTCGGCCTGCAGGCGTTTGAGAAGCCGCGGCATCGTCATCGAGGGCGGGTACTCGCAGAGCCACACGTGCATCCCCGAGTCCGGCTCGGCAAAGTGACGCCTGACACGGAACCCCGGGTGCTCCATGAAATAGGCGGAAAGAAACCCCGTGATGGCCTGTACCACCCAGGGGTGTTCATGGGCGTAGCGGGCGCTCAGCCGCAGTTCCGAATCTCTTACTTCGTCGTGACCCGCCACAGGCCCTGTTCCTCCGATTCATTCGGGTTGCCGCACTCTAGCAGGTTCTGTTCGCCGAAGGAACATTGAGAGTCCCGGTCGTTTCTGTGTATGGTAGGTCTTTCACGGATGAACCGCCATGTCGTCGAGCAACCGCGAACATTCCACTCTCTCCTTCATTTACGGCACGGCCTGGAAGAAAGAATCGACGACCGATCTCGTGCTGGCCGCTTTGGAGGCCGGGTTTCGAGCGATCGATACCGCCAACCAGTTGATCCATTACGATGAGGCACGGGTCGGGGAAGCCCTGCGAGTTGCGGCAAGCCGTGGGATCGGACGGGAGCGGTTGTTTCTGCAGACCAAGTTCACGCCGATGAACGGCCAGGATTCCCGGTTGCCGTATGATCCGCAGGCTCCGCTGGCGACTCAGGTGAAACAGTCGTTCGAGAGTTCGCTCGCCCATCTGCACACCGACTATTTGGATTCCTATGTGCTCCACGGGCCCCATTATCGGCGTGGGCTCGAACAGGAGGATTGGGAGGTCTGGGGCGCGATGGAAGCGCTCTATGAAGCCGGACGGACCAAGATGATCGGGGTCAGCAACGTGTCGCTCGACCAGCTGACATTGCTCTACGAACAGGCCACACATAAGCCGATGGTCGTGCAGAATCGCTGTTATGCGGCATTCGGGTGGGACCGGGACATCCGGGCGTTCTGTCGGGATCAAGGCATCGCCTATCAAGGATTTTCGCTGCTGACCGCGAACCGTGAGGTGTTCGTCGAGCCGGACGTGCGGGCCATGGCGGCGAAATATGGGACCGGACTCGCGCAGATCGTATTTCGATTCGCCATGCAGATCGGGATGGTGCCGCTCACCGGGACGAGCAATCCACAGCACATGGCGGCCGACTTGCAGTGCGACCGATTTTCCCTGTCCGAGGACGAACTCCGGCGCATCGAATCGATTGGGATGTCATGACCAGCCACTCCGTTGCCGTCAAGCGGATCTACGAGCCGGCGTCACGCAGCGACGGGTTTCGTGTGCTGGTCGATCGTGTGTGGCCGCGCGGGCTCTCAAAATCACGGGCGAACGTCGACCTGTGGTTGCGTGAGATCGCGCCGTCCACCGAACTGCGGACTTGGTTCGACCATGACCCGGTCAAGTGGAAGGGCTTCTGCGCCCGGTATCGAGCCGAGTTGCGGTTGAAGCGGGACCTGCTAGCCGTACTGCGCAAGGAGGCGGAGCGGGGACCGGTCACGCTCCTCTACGGCGCACGCAATGAGCGGATCAACCAGGCCGTCGTGCTGCAGGAACTGTTGAATCGCCCGTCGAAGCGGCCGGCTCGCAGGGCTCCTCGCCCGGTGCAGTCGTCCGGCGCGTCACGGGCGCGACGGTCATAAGGACGGGACGTTTCGGCCGCAGCGTCATCAAGGCGTCGGGCAGGATGGGTGACCGATCCGCCGATTCCAGGTGCTTGCGCGATGCCAGCGTTGCCAGTACCAACACCCCCTCGAGTTCCGCAAACGATTCCCCCAGACAGCGCCGCCCCCCGCCGCCGAACGGGAGATAGCTGAACGCCGGCCTGGACGGGGCTTTCTGCGGTGAAAAACGCTCGGGGTCGAAGCCCTCGGGGTCCGGGAACCAGCGCGGATCACGGTGAATGGTCCAGGGGCTGATCAGGACATAGGCGCCGGCCGGCAAGCGTACGCCTGACGGAAGCAGATCCTCTGCCGAACCCAGCCTCGTGTGGAGCGACCAGGCCGGCGGATAGAGCCGGAGCGATTCGTCCCACACCATCTTCGTATAGACCAGGCGGGGAAGGTCCGCCAGCGACGGGGCACGGCCTTGCAGGACCTGCTCCAACTCTTGGTCCAGCTTGTCCCGGATCTCGGGTGACCGGGCCAACAGGATCCAGGTCCAGGTCAAGGCGTTGGCCGTCGTCTCGTGTCCCGCCAGCATCAACGTGACCAACTCGTCGCGGATCGCGTCCTCGGTCAGCTGGTGTCCCTGTTCGTCGGTCGCGCGGGAGAGGAGCGAGAGAACGTCTTGGTATTCGCGCCGGTCGGTCCGTCGCTCTCTGATGCGCTGCCGAATGAGTCCATCCAGCGCGGCATGGAAACGGGCGAACCGCCGATGCAACCGGGTCGGGACCCAGAGGGGAGTCAGCTGCGCGAAGATCGAGTGGTACTGTTTGTTGATCAAGCGATGTCCCACCTCGATGGAGGCGGCGACCCGTTCCGCTTCCGCCTCCAATTCCCGTCCGAAGAGCAGGGGCCAGATGATGGACAGGGTCAAGCGGCTCATGACCTGTCCGATGTCGACCATCTGTCCTTCCGCCCAGCCTTCGACCATGCGGGCGGCTCGCGCCACGATCGGGTCGGCATAGGCGTGGATATGCGCGCCGTGAAAAAAAGGCAGCAGTAACCGACGATGCGCATGGTGAGTCGCGCCTTCCAGATGGAGGAGTCCCCGCCCGAAGATCCTGCGTTCGACGGGGGGAACGGGCCCCTTCACATAATTGTGTTGGTTGCCGACCAGCACGTGTTTCACATCGTCGGGATGGTAGAGGACGTAGATGGCCGGATCTGCCCGTCGGAGCAGGAATCCCCCCACGAGCCCTACCGGCAGTTTCACCACATCGCCGTAGCGGCGGCAGTCGGTGAGAAAACCCAACACGTCCTTCTGAAAGTCGGGGAAAAAGCCGAACCATTTCGACAGGGGCGGACTCTGGCAAGACGAGGGGCCTGAAGGGGCGGACGGCATCGGGTGAAATCCTTCCGATCGACGGAGCATAGGGGGCCAAGAATAACCTGTCAACGGCAGGCGACGTTTCTCCGGCTCGCTCTTGTGATATGTTGCCGGGGCGAGCCGGGCGGCGAGCATGGCGGGGCTTGGCACGAACTGCGCGGGCATGCGAAGGGAGCGGGATGCGAATCGCAATCATCGGGGGAGGACCGGCGGGGCTCATGGCCGCCGAGGCGGCCTTGGCTGCGGGCGCGACAGTGGACCTGTTCGATGCCATGCCCTCCGTCGGCCGCAAATTCCTCCTGGCCGGTAAGGGCGGGTTGAACCTGACCCACTCGGAACCGACCGACGCCTTTCTGTCACGTTATGGGCATCGCCGAGGCAAACTTGCGCCGATGCTGGCGGCCTTCGGTCCGGAGCTGGTGCGCGCCTGGGCTTCAGGCTTGGGAATCGAGACCTTTGTCGGATCGTCCGCTCGTATTTTTCCCGTGGACATGAAGGCGGCGCCGCTGTTGCGGGCCTGGCTGCGGCGACTGCGCCAGTCCGGACTGACGGTGCTGGTGCGGCATCGCTGGGAGGGGTGGGAAGGGGGCAAGCTTCGGTTCATCACGCCCGAGGGGCCTCGGCTGGTGCAGGCCGAGGCGGTGGTTCTGGCACTGGGGGGCGCCAGTTGGCCGAGGACCGGTTCGACCGGGAGCTGGGTGCCGCTCTTGCGGGACCGCGGTGTGGAGATCACGCCGCTGAAACCGGCGAACTGCGGGTTCGACGTGGGCTGGAGCGAGTTCTTCCGTACAAAGTTTGCCGGCTATCCGGTGAAGACCGTCGGAGTCGTGGCGAAGGGGGTCGATGGCGAGGTGATCAGACGCCAGGGGGAATTCGTCATTACCGAGCGGGGGATCGAGGGCGGCGTGGTCTATGCGGTGGCGGCCTGCCTTCGTGACGTGATCGAAGCGCACGGGAAGGCAACGCTGCGGTTGGATTTGGCACCCGATCGCCCGCTGCCCCGGCTCATGGCTGATCTGGCGCAGCCGCGCGGCAAACGTACCGTCGCGACTCAATTGAAACGTCGCGCTCATATTGAAGGCGTGAAGTCCGGACTGTTGCATGAAGTACTGCCGAAGGAGGTCTTTGCGGATCCGCAACGGCTCGCCCCCGCGATCAAGTCCTTACCACTGACGCTCACGGCAGCCAGGCCCTTGGAGGAGGCGATCAGCACGGCAGGCGGCGTCCGCTTCGAGGCGTTGGATGCCCATCTCATGTGCAAGAGGCTGCCGGGTCTGTTTTGCGCCGGCGAAATGCTGGATTGGGAGGCGCCGACCGGCGGGTATTTGTTGAACGCCTGTTTCGCCAGCGGCCGCGTCGCCGGGGCCGGTGCCGCGGCTTGGGCCAAGGAGCGAGCCGGTCGTGACCGATGAGGTGGGAGTCGATGCGGTGGAGGTCGGACGGGTTTTTCCGGCCCTCATCGTGCCGGGGATCGGCAATTCGGGCGATCGGCATTGGCAAACGCTGTGGCAGCGGCGGCATCCCGGATGGCGGCGAGTGCAGCAGCGGGACTGGGAGCGACCGGACCGGACGGAGTGGGTAGCAGGTTTGGATCGGGCGCTCCGGGCATTTGCAGAACCGCCGGTGTTGATCGCACACAGTCTCGGGTGCCTGACGGTCGTGCATTGGGCCGGTCAGGGCACTCTCCCTGTGAAGGCTGCATTCCTCGTGGCTCCGCCCGATCCCTCTGCCCCGAGTTTCCCGCCCGGCGCGCATGGATTTCATCCGGTCCCTTCCGCACGATTGCCCTTTCCCAGCCTCGTGGTCACCAGCAGCAACGATCACTTGGGTTCCGCCGGCTTCGCACGGCGATGCGCGACCGTCTGGGGCAGTCTCTTCTTCGGCATCGGGGCCGCAGGCCATATCAACGCCGACAGTCGATTGGGAGACTGGCCGGAAGGCCTGCGCCTGCTCGCGCGTGTGGTGCACCTGACCTGCCGGAACATCGGACCGCGACCAGACCATGGCTGAACCGAGACCGACGGCCGACATCTGTGTCATCGGGGGCGGCGCAGCAGGGTTGGCTGCCGCCATCTTTGCGGCCGAACAGCCGGGGCACCCATCCGTGCATGTGCTCGACGGGGCGAAACGCTTCGGCGCGAAAATTCTGGTTTCGGGCGGCGGTCGCTGCAACGTGACGCATGAGTCGGTGTCGGCGGATGATTTTTTCGGTACCAGGCATCTGGTGCGCAACGTGCTCGCGTCATTTCCCGTGTCGCGGACGGTCGAGTGGTTCGCCTCGCTGGGGGTGGAGCTCAAGGAGGAAGAGACCGGCAAGCTCTTTCCGGTGACGGACAAGGCTCGCACGGTCCTCGAAGCGCTGCTGCGGCGGTGTCGTGAGGCGGGTGTGGTGCTTCGCCCGGACCATCGGGTGCGGACTCTGGTGCGAGCGGCCGACAGCGGTGCGAGCGAGATGGATGAGATACCCCCCTTCGTCGTCGGGCACCGGCATGGCGAGTTGGCCGCCAAGCGGGTCATCCTGGCGACCGGAGGACGTTCGCTCCCGCGCACGGGCAGTGATGGAATGGGCTATGGGTTGGCGCGCGGCCTCGGCCATCGGCTCACAGCAACCGTGCCGGCGTTGGTGGCGCTGACGCTCGAGGCGGCGTTCTTCCACCGGTCGCTCTCCGGCTCCTCGCAGGAAACCGAATTGACGACGGTGATCAACGGACGGGTCGTCGATCGGCGGGCCGGCAATCTGCTCTGGACTCATTTCGGCATCAGCGGTCCCGTGGTCATGGACGCGAGTCGGCTCTGGACCTCGGCCCGCAATGATGGGGAATCGGTGCAGGTACTGGCGAATTTTCTTCCGGGGCGGAATCTCGAGCAGGCGAGGGAATGGTTCTTAGCGGAGGCGACGGCGCATCCCAAACGATCCCTCCTCAAGACGCTGATCACGGTGTTGCCGGAAGGATTGGCCGAGGCGATCAGCCGACGCGCGCAGTGTGATCCGCAACAGGCCACGGCGCAGGTGCCGCGGCCCTCGCGTGAGCAACTCCTGGCGTGGCTGACTCGTTGCCGGCTTCCCGTGACGGGTGACCGAGGCTGGAATTTTGCCGAAGTCACGGCCGGTGGGGTTCCGCTGGAGGAGATCGACTATCGAACCATGGAGTCGAAGCTCGTGCCGGGCTTGTATCTTGTCGGAGAGATTCTCGACTGCGACGGCCGTATCGGCGGGTTCAACTTTCAGTGGGCTTGGGCGACCGGTTATCTGGCAGGTCGCGCCGCCGGCGGTTCCGCGGGGAAGACGTGAAAGGACGTGAGACGGGAGACGTTAGACGCAAGAGACGAACACGGGCTTCGTTCCCCCCTAACGTCTCCCGTTTCACGAATGGGCTACGCCGCCAGGGCGAGGGCTTTGGGATAGATCACGTTGAGGACGTCGCGGAGTTGGCCCTGGACCGCCTCAATGGCCGCGGTCACCTGCCCGAGCGTGAGGTGAATCGGCGCCACGGCGGCCTGGATGACGTTGTGGTCCGTGTCCTTGCCGGCCGGCACGTTTTCGAGATAATCGGACAAGCTGCCGCTGGCTCCGATCACGGTGGCAATCGCCTCATGCTCACCGGCCTCCGCCGGTGTGAGCTGGTGACGGATCGCCGATTCGATCGAAGAGGGCATGCCCCACTTCTTGACCAACTCGCCGCCGACTTCCGTGTAGTCACAGCCGATGTTCGATTGTTCCACCTCTGCGATGGCCTCGCTCAGATGGCCGGCCTCGACGAGGGCCGATTGCGCGCGGGCCGGGATGGTCTGGTACATCACGAGATGGCCCACATCGCGCAACAAGCCGATGACGAAAAGTCCTTCATGGTCGTTGAGACGCGCCAGTTTGCCGAGGCTGGTCGCGAGCAACCCGCAACGCACGCTTTTTCGCCAGTAGGCCGCCATGTCCATCACCGAGGCTTCGATCCTGGGGAAGGCCTTGGCCACCGACGTCGCGAACACGATGTCTTGAATCGGCTGCATGCCGAGCAATCCCACCGCTTGACTCAAGGTGCCGACCTTACGGGGAAGACCGTACAGCGGGCTGTTGACGACCTGGAGAATGCGGGCGGTAATCGCCGGGTCGAGGGCCAACACTTTGGCGAGATCTTCCATCGAGGAATCCGGGTTGTCGACGACTTCGCGGACGCGGAGATAAATTTCCGGCAAGGAGACGAGACAATCACAGGATTCGACGAGTTCTTGAGCCGATGGCATGAACGTGCCTCCTCGTTGCAGCGGTGATCGGTCTGTCCGGGAATAGAGTCTTGTGAGGTTCTTGTCGGTTGTTACGTATGGAATCTGAAGCGACTGCCGTAGGTAGGCTCATCGGGCCTTGGAAGTCGCACCGGGTGCCATATATGGGGTGTCGAGCCGCCCCGCCCGACTTCATATTGACAGGCATGAACCGACCGAGTAGCGTGCGATCGTCCGAGTCCAATGGAGGGCACGGTATGACGGCGTTGGGGCGGGTGCTCTTGGCGGCGGTCCTCGGCTATCTGCTTGGATTCATCGGCGGAATGGTACTCATCGAAGCTCTGTCTTCCAACAGCCATGACAAATCGCTCGAAGCGGCCATGACCGGCGCCTTCGTGGTGGGCCCGGCCTGCTCGTTGCTCTCGGCCATCGCCTCCATCGTGGCTCGGTCACGACGAACAGTCGGGCAGGTCGGACGGTCATGAGCAAGCAAGCCTCTCGAGTCGTCCCGGTTCGTTGCGCCTGGACCGGCGATAAGCCTCACATGATTCGTTACCATGACGAGGAGTGGGGGCGACCGGTCCATGACGATCGGCGGCATTTCGAAATGCTGTTGTTGGAGGGCGCACAGGCCGGCCTGACCTGGGACACGATTCTCCGCCGTCGCGACGGATACCGAAACGCCTTTGCCGGGTTCGATCCTGCCAAAATCGCCCGCTTTGATGCGGCAAAGAAAGCGGCCTTGCTGCAGGATGCGGGCATCATCCGTAATCGGCTGAAGATCGATGCAGCGATCACGAACGCACAGGCATTCCTGGCGATTCAGCAGGAGTTCGGTTCGTTCGACGGCTACGTATGGGCGTTTGTCGAAGGGCGGCCGAAGGTGAATCGTTGGAAGAGCATGAGCGAGGTGCCGGCTACGAGCCCGGAAAGCGACGCGCTCTCGAAAGACCTCAAGAAACGAGGCTTCCGCTTCGTCGGCAGCACGATCATCTATGCCTATATGCAGGCGATCGGCATGGTCGACGACCACACCAGGGACTGCTTCTGCGCCCGCCGTTCCTGAGTAGGGCCTTCAATCCGCCGTGTGGGTGCCGTCGAATTGATCCAGCGCCTGTCCAAGTGCGATGCGCAACTCCTTCAGGTCGGCGGCACTGTCGGAGCGGGCTTGCTCCTGCACCTTCCGGTTCAATTCCTTCAACGGCGACACGATACGTCGGTCCGTTGTGCGTCCGAGGGCGCGGACGATCTCGATTTGCCCGCCGATCGGTTCCCGCGGCAACTGGGCCAGGAGCGCCATGATGATATCGCTGGTGGGGTAGAGCGGCGCCAGTCGCCCCAATCCTCTGATGGCGGCGAGTCTGGTGCGGGGGTCCGTCGAGGCCAGCGCGGTCAGCAAAATCGGAATGCTCTGCTCCTGGCCGATGTTGCCGAGCGCGACCAATGCAGCCTGTGAGACCTCGGTCCGAGGACTTTGAACTGCGATGCCCAATGCAGGGATCGCTTCCACGGCGGACATGTTGCCGAGCAGCGTGGCGATGGCCGCTTGCTGTTGGGCTGTCGTCGCAGGATCACTCAGCACCGGAAGCAACCGCGCCGCCTGTTGCCACTCGGCTGCCAAGAGAAAAGGAAATCCATCCTCCCGCAAGCGCGCAATTAGACGGGGGCCGGCCTGCGTGCCGCTGTCGCCGGCCTGTTCCGCACGGACCTCATGCCGCCAGTCGGCCCACCGTTGCTCCAATCGATAGGAGAACTGACAAGCCGGGCCTTTCCACAGTCGTACCGCGGCATCCGGTTGATCGGCATCACCGCCGGACCGGAGCGGGCCCTCCCACGTCTTGCGTTCTTCGCACTTCACCTTCAGGGTGAGGTCCGAGGGGTGTGCGGCGTCACGGACGATCGTATAGCCGAGGCTCTGCAACCGTTCCGACAAGACGGTTTCGATGCCGGCCCGATCGCTGTCCGCTTGCGAGGTCAGGACGACGGTATCGAGGAACAGGCGCGAGGCCTGTTGCAGCTTGGATTTTTGGTCGTCCGTCCAGACTTCTCGGCGGGCGTCGGCGGGGGAGGCGAACATCGAGGGCAGGAGGCAGAGGCAAAGGGCGAGCCGCGCGGTACGCGAGCGAATCGGTGTCATGGTGAGAGCGATCCTTTCGTTCGTTGCTCCTATAGTGCTGGATCGAGCGGCCGCGATGCAATCGGTGGACGATCGTTCCATCGGCTATGGTATGCTCAGCGACCGCTTTGTTGAAACCGAGGAATGGGGTCGGAACGTGATGGCGATCGGCCTTGAATGGGCACAACCGACGGATGCTCCGGAGATCGCCGTGCTGATCGCAGAGCTGCTCGAAGAAATTATGGCGACGATCGGGCAGCGCGCATTCGAGGTCGACGTCGGTCGAACAACCGAGTTGGCGCGCGAGTGGTTGACCAACCGGCAATGCCGGATCGTGCTCGCACGGGATTCGGTTGCGGCCACGGCTGTCGGCCTGCTCAGTCTGTACGAGGGGTATGCCCTGTATGCAGGGGGGCGGTTCGGCACCATGCCTGAGGTGTATGTGAGACCGGCCTACCGTTCGCAAGGCGTGGGGGCACGGCTGATCCGCGAGGCCGTCGCCTTCGGCCTGGAACGCCAGTGGAAGCGGCTGGAGGTCAACACGCCGCCGCTCCCCGCTTTCGAGCGTTCCCTGGCATTCTACGAACGGCAAGGGTTCAGCCCTTCGGGTGGACGAAAGCTGAAATTGAGTTTGTAATGCGGGCGGTGGTGCAGGAAGACCCAACGGGGTGCGGGATCGCAAGCGTAGCGGCATTGACCGGTCTTCCGTATCGTCGGGTGCGGAGCGATGCGCGGCGACTCGGTATCGTCGTGTCCGACCCACGACTCTGGTCCGAGACCGGGCCTGTCCGTCGATTGTTGGCCTCCTACGGTATCAAGGCGGCTCGGTCGGAGCGTCCCTTTCGCAACTGGATTGTCTTGCCGCCCGTCGCGTTGCTGGCAATCAAATGGCATGGTCGCGGCGGTCGCGCCTCCTGGCATTGGGTTCTGTATCGCCGGGGGCCGGACGGTCCCCGGGTGTTGGATTCCTCACCGTCGCTTCGGCAGCCCGTACGGAGGGACTTCGGCCGCATGCATCCGAAATGGTACATCGAGATCCGCCGTACGGATGATCGTGCGGCTCGGTGAAGGAGCGCGATGAAACGCAGATGGAGAGGCGAGTCATGACGGGAGCGTCCGGTGGCGGTTGGAAGTGGATCGCCGTCGGCTGCGTCTTCATGGCGCTGGCCGGCTGTAGCGGCGCCGCCAAGATCCTGCCGAACCTCAGCATCGAGGAACTCAAGCCGGTTCCGGGGATCGTGCAGAGCGGACGAATGGCCAAGGGCACGATCGTCTCGATAAGCGGCGATCACGTCCAGGTCGATACCGGAGAACGGATGCCGAGGGTTCTGTCCCTTGAAGCCGGCGGCGATGAGGCTCGTGGATTGGGCATCGGCCATCCCGTGGAAATTCTGTTGAATGCAGAGGACGAGGTGGTGGCCTACCAAAAGCCCGCGCCGACACCGCCGACGAAGATTCTGCGCGCCTCGCTGGGCCGAAAATTTCAGGTCGATAAGGAGCGGGTGACGATCCGGCTCGAAACCGGGCGGGACGTGGGGTTCTACGCCCGGGCAGTCGTGATGCAAAAGCTGTCGACGCTCGAAGTCGGTGAAACCGCCGATTTTGCCATCGATCGCTCCTATCTCATCGTTGACGCCTACTCACTCGGTAAGCCGAGGGAACTGGCCATCGCCTCTTCGGCCCAGGCGCCGCAACGCAGGTTGGAAGGGGCATTCGTCACCATCGGCGACGGACGGGTCCGGCTCCGGACGAGGATCGACGAGATTCTCACCTTCCCCGTCAGGCCGCTGCTTCAGCCGGCCATCGAACAACTCGCCCCCAATGAAATGGTTTGGCTCTACCTGGACAGCCAAGGCCTCGTCATCGACATGGCCCGCGTGCCGAAGACCTGACGCGCTCGAGCAGGCCTACCGCGCCTGCAGCATGCCGAGCAGCCAGGGCAGGGCTGGCAGGATCAGCAGGCCGATGCAAATCGAGAGAGTGACCATTGCGGCGGCCAAGGCTTGATCCAACTCTTCTTCCGCCGCGAAGACCAGCGTATTGAGACCGACCGGCATGGCGGCGCTCAGCGTCACGATCGTCCGATCGAGGTCCGACAGCCCCACAAGCCCGCTCCACCACCATCCCACCACCCCGCCGCCGCCCATGCGGAGCAGTACGGCCGGCGCGGCAATCGTGACCCGTTGCGAGAGCGTGTGCATGTCGATCGACAGCCCGAGGATCAGGCTCGCCAGCGGCATGGTCGTCAGGTGAAGGGGAACCAACAGACGGTGCCCCCACTCAGGTAGATGGAGATCGCTCGCTCGCAGCAACGTGCCCAAAATGATCGCCCACAGGGGAGGGGAGCTGAGAAACCGGCCGAGCGCCGCGCGAGGAGAACTCGCGCGACCGCCGAACTGAACGGCGATGCCGTAGATCAGCGTGAATACCAGTAGCCCGTGGCCGAGATCGAAGAAGAGAGCCCGCCCTAACCCTGCCTCACCGAAGACACTCAAGACGACTGCGTAGGCGAAGAAGGCCATGTTCATCACGCTGGTGCCGACCAGCAGGGTTCCCGTGGCCGCGCGGGGAAGGGCCAGGCCGCGGCTCAAGAGCCAGGCGCAAGGGAGGAGAGACAAAATGACCAACCAGGCCGTGAGCGGAATCCGCCACAGGTCAGGCGCCAAGGTCAATCGATCGATGGAGACCAGAATGGTGGCGGGGAGACTGAATCGGAACACGAGGTGGACGAGGCGTTCGAGATGGGATCGGGTCAGAAGGTCGGCCCGCCGCAGGCCCGCTCCAAGCAGGGCGATGAGCAGCATGGCGAGGAGCTGCGGCGGCATCGGGGGACGGCCTCTTCAACGCCGGGTTGGGAGTTTGACGATCCGCGTGATCAGCCAGTCGTTGACCAGATCGGGGAGCAGTGCCGCGAGGCGGGCGCGGATCTTGGCGTCCGAGCCGACGAGGTACCGCGTGCGCGGAAATCGTGATCGCAGGGCGTGGATGACGGCTTCCGCCACGAGGCCTGCCGGCTGCGCCCGTTCTCCTGCTTCGGTGGCTGTTTCTTTCACGCGGGTGAAGCCTTCTTGGTAGAGCGCCTTGAGCTCGGGGCTCCAGGAGGCGTCCCAGGCATCGGTTTCCTTCCTGGTCTTTTTCCAAATCGGAGTCGCGATGGCGCCGGGCTCGATGATGGCCACGCGAATGCCCCAGGGTTGCACCTCGATTCGGAGGGCGTCGGTCAGCGCTTCCAACGCATACTTCGATGCGGAGTAGGGGGCCATGAACGGCATCGCGGCTCGGCCCGCGATCGATCCCATATTGATGATGCGTCCGCGCCCTTGCCGGATCAGCGGAAGAAACGTTTGCGTCACGCTGATCAGGCCGAACACATTCACCTCGAACTGCCGACGCCAATCGCCCAGCGGGAGGACTTCGATCGGACCGGCGACGCCGATCCCGGCATTGTTGACCAACCCGGCGAGTCCGGCTTCGCCCATCATGGCGCGAACCGTGTGACTGGCGGCGAGAATGGTCGCTTCGTCGGTGACGTCGAGACGTACCGGCATGAGACGAGGGCCGGCCTTCTGTTGGAGCGATTCGCCGTCCGTCGACTTTCGTACCCCGGCGAACACCCGATACCCGATTTTGTCGAGGGCCAGGGCACAGGCGGCGCCGATACCCGTGGAGGCGCCGGTGATCAGTACGGCATCGGAGCGGGTGGCGGGAGAAAAGAGTGTGAACACGTCGGGCTCGTTCCTTCGGCGGTAATGCGGGTCGTACCCTATCACACTTTGCCGCTTCCCCCAATGTTTCTCGAATCGAGCCCAGTGCGGGATGCCTTGCCCCTCCAGACCTGCGCCCACGGGCTGAACCCTGATGGCTGGGCTTGTTGACAGCGCCGGGGGAAGGGCATAGCCTGTGCGCGTTTTCGGGTGGTCTCAGTTCCGTTCCGGCTTGCGAGATACCGGTGTCCGACACTGAGGGAGGCGCTATGAGGCGAAAAGGTTTCGGGAACGTGCTGCTCGCTGCAACGTTACTGTGTACGGCCGGCTGTGCGAAAACGGTTGCGGGCCCTCCGGGTCCTCCGGGACCGGCCGGCCCCGCCGGCCCTCCAGGCCCTCCCGGAGTCGCAGGCGCGGCGGGTGTTGGCAATGTCGTAGAACGTCCGCAGTCGGCTGGGCGCTATGAAATTGTGGCGGCGGGGTCGGTGCGCGGGGACGGAAACGCGCGGCAGCCCCTGTACAACGGATTGCGGGCGAAGGCCGAGCGGGATGGAGAGGTGCTGCTCACATTTCCCGGCTATGCGCCGCCTCAGGGCGCGGCCTTCCAGTATGTCGTGAAGGTCGTTGGGCTGGGCACGGCGGCCCGCACGGTGCTGGTGACCGTGGATCGGTTCGAACAACGAGGGGTGGTGTTGCGAGTGACCAATGCCAGCAAAGGATCTCCGGTGCAGAAGGAGGTTTTGTTGAAGACGGAGTTCAGCGTGGAGATCAGCCGGTTCGAGTAGTGGATTCAGCCGGGCGATTACAGCAGACAGAAGAGCGGATTTCGACGGGAATGCGGCTATGACACGTTTCTTGGCGGGCGGACTGTTGATCGGTCATCTGGTGCTCGGCGGAGCTGTGGCTTCTGCAAGCTCGACGGATGCCGATCTGGTCTCAAAGAGCGGGGCGGCGGGAGACTCGGAACGCCGGACGATCGTCACCCCGCGGGAAATCTATGATGTGCTCCACAATCCGGGGATGGGGTTTGCCGATTTTCATTTCGGGTTCGGACATCCGCCGTCGCTGGAGGAGTATCCGAAAACGACGGTCGCCTACTTCCGCTGGCCATGGGCCGACCTGGAACCGGAGGAGGGACGCTACAATTTCGAACTGGTCGATCGCGTAATCGGTGAGGCCCAGGCAAAGGGGGAATCCCTCGCGATCCGAATCGTGTCCGAATACAAGTCCGGCACTCCGCGCTGGTTGCTCGACAAAGGCGTGGCCAACATCAAGGAATCGGACGGGGTGTTCCCCGATTACAACAATCCTACCTTTCTCGAATACCACCGTCGGCTGCTGAAGGCATTCGGCGAGCGGTACGGCAAGGCGGCGGTGCTGGACCACGTGGACATCGGTTCGGTCGGGTGCTGGGGCGAGTGGAACACGGCATGCTGTGAGGGGGTGATCAAGCCAATTTGCCAAAACTATTTTCCGACGGAGGCCAATCAACGCGCGATCATGGACTGGTACTTCGAGTACTTTTCCGGGATTCCGCTCGTGATGTTGCACAATGGACCGTTGCGCTATGCCGCGTCGCGCGGGGCGGGGTGGCGCGGGGACTGCTTCGGGGACTACGGCTACTTCACGCCGGACTGGAACCACATGGAGCATGCCTACCCGCCTTCGTTGGAGGACCCGATCGTGGCGGATGCCTGGAAACAAGGCCCCGTGCAATTCGAGGTGTGCGGGTACATCCACGAGTGGTACGAACGAGGGTTCGACCTGGACAAGATTTTACAAAAGGGACTCGAATGGCATGTGTCCGTGCTCAATGCCAAGTCAAAACCGGTTCCTGCTGCCTGGCGGGCTCGATTCGACGAGTTCCTGAAGAAAATGGGCTATCGATTGGTGCTTCGGAGCTTGACCCACGAGACCCGCGGCAGTGCCGGTCAACCGTTGTCGCTGCGGTCACGCTGGGAGAACGTCGGGGTGGCGCCTGTGTATCGCCCCTGGCCGTTGGCCTACCGACTCCGCAGGGACTCCGGCGAAGTCGTGGGACAGTGGAGGAGCGAGGCCAGACTGCAGGACTGGCTGCCCGGCGGCCCGCACGAAGTTTCGGATCTGATCGAGCTTCCCGGGAATCTTTCGCCCGGTGAGTATGGCCTGGATATCGCGGTCCTGGACCGAGAGGGAGGCGCGCCCCACTTGGACTTGGCGATCGAAGGCAAGCGCCCCGATCGCTGGTATCCCGTCTCGCGATTCATCGTGTCGAACTAGGCGGGGGTCAAGCGGCGAAGCATTTCGGCATACTCTCCAACTGCAGGACGGCCAGCACTTGGTTGCCCTTGCCCCGATACTCCAACTGATCGAAGCTCAGCTTGTTGGCCATCGCGATGCCTCGGCCGTGCGTATCGCACGCCCGTTGAGGATCAAAGTCCAGAAAGCGGCGCCATTCGAACCCGTCTCCCTCATCGAGAATCTGGAGGCAGAGACGTCCGGCTTGCCGGGCGAAGCGCGCCGTTGCGGTTCGAGAGGCATAGCGCGGGTCGGCCAATCGGCGGTCGATTTCTTCGTCGAGGCCGTCACAGTTCAGCAATCGGGACTTCTCCGCATAACCGATCCCCAAGTTCCCATGTTCGACGGCATTGAGTGCCAGTTCCAGAATGCCTACCACCACGCGTTGAGGGTCGGGGTAGGCATGAGAGAGCAGAGTGGCCAGGTTCTTCGCTTCCTCCGGGGTGCGGAAGTGAAAAGTGGCCGAATCGAGTAAGCCCATCGTGGCGTTGGTTCTGAGCAGGTTGCGGCGGACCTCCATATAGCCGGTGCGGTCGCGAACCGCTGCATCGACGATGGCCCGCAGAGTGTCTTTGTCATAGGGTTTGGTCAGGTAGTAATAGGCGCCGGCCTGGAGTCCCTCCAGCATCTCCTGCGGCTCATTCGATGCGGTCTGCATGAGCACCGGGACTTGGCTGAGTGTCGGGTGTCCTTTCATCTTGCGGAGAACTTCCATCCCACCCATTCCGGGCATGACGCGGTCGAGGAGGACGGCGTAATAGCATTCGGGATCGCGCTCCAGCAGTTCCCACGCGTGGTCTCCGCTGCGTGCCGTCACGAGTGCGTAGGGGGCGTCCTTCAGATACTCCAGTAGCAGGTCAACGTTGACCTGCGAATCGTCGACGATGAGGAGATGGATATCCGGGCTTCGCATAGGGGTGAACCTCTGTCCGGGGAGTCACATCCCCGGTCCCGCGCCGAGCCGTGATGATTGTCTGGGGGGCGGCCTTGTCCGGTTCCGAGAAAGTCACCGGCAGGGCGAAGATGCCGCTGCCGGGACATCGGAGTCACTCGGCCCAGACCGTTTCGGAAGAAGGAGGAAAAACCTTAAGTGCGCGATCCGTTGAGGGAAAACATCCGATAAGCTTGTCGGCCTGCATCCTACATGGCTCAAGTCTACTGCTTAGTGATCTCCAGCAATTCCACCTCAAAGACCAAGGTGGAGCCAGGCCTGATGACCGGAGGCTGTCCGCGGTCGCCATAGGCGATGGCGGACGGGCAGACCAGCCGGCTTTTTCCTCCCACCTTGATCTGCTGCACGCCTTCAGTCCAGCACTTGATGACCTGGTTGAGGGGGAAGGTTGCCGGTTCGCCTCGCTTCACGGAGCTGTCGAAGACTGTACCGTCGATCAGGGTACCGTGGTAATGGACCTTCACGGTATCGGTCGCCTTCGGCGTGGCACCCTTGCCTTCCTTGATCGTGGTCACGATCGCGCCGGATTCCGTCTTCTTGGCCCCCGTTTCGGCCGCGGCCTTGGCGACGAATGCCGCGCCGGCCTTCTTTTCGATTTCGGCCAAGGCGTTCAAACGGCTCTGACCGAGCTGGTTGATCTTCTGGGCGTAGGCCTGCAAATCGACCTTCTGCGGCTTCTTGAGGACGCCGTCAGCCATTCCGGCTTTGACGAACTCCAGTTCAGCTTCAGTCAAGGTAAAGGTGGAGAGGGACTGGCTCACGGCCAAGCCGAGGGCGTACAGGGTTTTCTGGTCGTCGGTGTTCGGATCAGCCGATGAGGCGTGGGTAACGGACGTTGCGACCAGGGGCAACAGGGCGAATGCGGCAACGATGAGGCGCATGAAACTTCCTTTCTGCTGGTGGCGTAGCTAACCCACCATACGGGAGGAACGGCCTGGGGTACAAGACAAATTTCCGGTCAGCCGAGCCGATCCCGCCTGTGCGGGGCGCTCAAATCCTGAATCGGTCCCAAGGGGACGATGCGGGTCGGATTGATGTCGTCGTGGGTGACGTAGTAGTGCCGTTTGATGTGGTCGAAGTTGACGGTTTCGGCAATACCGTCGGTTTGATAGAGATCGCGCAGATAGCCTGACAGGTTGGGATAGTCCACGATGCGCCGGAGGTTGCACTTGAAGTGGCCGTGGTAGACGGCATCGAAGCGGACCAATGTGACGAACAGCCGCCAATCGGTCTCCACAAAATAATGGCCGAACAGATATCGCCGATCGGCGAGGCGCTCCTCCAGCGTATCCAGCGCTTCGAACAGGGTGCGGACTGCTTGCTCATAGGCGCGCTGCGACGTGGCGAATCCGGCACGGTAGACGCCGTTGTTGACGCGTTCGTAGATGAACTCATTCAGCTCGTCGATGTCCGCGTGCAGCGGCTTGGGATAAAGATCGAGCGGGCTGTCGGTGAACCGGTCGAACGCGCTGTTGAATATGCGCATGAGGTCGTCGTCCGAGTTCGTGACGATCCTCCGGCTGACTGTGTCCCATAGGACCGGAACCGTGACGCGCCCGCGATAGGTCGGGTCGGTGGCGCGATAGGCCTCGCTGAGAAAGTGAAACCCGTTGATGGGATCGGGAGCGTAGCCCGGGCCTTGGCGGAATGCCCAGCCCCGCTCGTCCCTGATCGGATCGGTCACGGTCATGCCGATGATCGGCTCCAGCCGCTTCAGCTTGCGCACGATGATGGTGCGATGGGCCCAAGGGCAGGCGAGGGAGACGTAGAGGTGGTAGCGGCCCACCGCCGCCGGATAACCGGATGAGCCATCGGCGGTCACCCACTCGCGAAACGCATCAGGTTGGCGTTTGAACTCTCCGCCGTCGGTCTGTTCGTCGGGGAACTGTGCCCTGGGATTGCCGTCCATAGTACTCCCTCTTCACCTTACTGAGAACCTTGCAAACCCGTCAATGAAGCCGCCGTGACTACGGCGACCGGGGCGGCGGGATGCGTTGCGGCTCGGCGAGATCCCATCCGACAGAGAAGAGGACGAGAAGTCCGGCTGCGGTCGTCTGTTTGGTCCTGGCCGAGCTTTCGCGCGGGGGGAGCGGTTCGTTGGCCACCAGTCCATCCCCGAGCACCCGGGCATCCAAGTCCAACACGCCGCCTACGCCGAGGTTGAAGCTGTACCGATCGGCGTGGTGCGGGCGGTAACCCAGCATCACCCCGAAGCCCACCGCGTCCACGACGCGTGACCCTGGCGCCAGGGCCAGGAATGGCCCCCAACTCCAGCGCTGTTCATCCCACCGGTCGAGCCAGACATGCAACTCCGGCATGAATCGCACGAGGTCGTTTTGTTCATTGTCGATACGCACGATGCGATTCACGACGGTGACTGACTCTACGCGCCGGGGTCCGAGATTGTGGGTCCATCCGAGGCCGAGTCCGAATCCGAGATTGCGGAGCAGCCAGGGGCTCCCTGCTGCTTCGCGGACGCGCTCGTCTCGGCTCCTGTCTGGTTGAGTCGTCGCCGTCGATTCGCCCGGCGGCGCCACCGAGGCGGTGGTCGTGGCTGTGGTTGTTTCCCGAGCGGTCTGCGCTGAAATCGGCACGGAGGGCTTGGGACTTTCTCGTTCCGGTGCAGGTTCAGGCGCCTGTTGGACGACCTGAGATACCGACGCCGGACTGGGCCCAACGTCAGTGGGCATGTCGACCGGTCCGGCTGGGGGCTCGGTCGGAGGGGCCAAGGCCTCCTGCACGGCGGGACCCGACGCAGTCGAAAGGACAGGTTCCGCCATGACCGAAGTTCCCACACCCGACGATGGGGCAGATGGCGCTGCGGCAGACCGTTGGTGTTCAGCCCGTGAGGCGCTGTGAACAGCATCCGGCGTCGAGGTTGGAGAGGGCATCGGTTCCGGAGCAGCGGCACTGCGTGGGTCGGTTGATGCCTGCGCACTCTGATCCGCGGTGCGGCTTGCCTCGTTGGCAGGCTGCGGTACGGGTTCGATGTTCGCCTTCGTGGCGGCGGGTGGGGCTGGCGTCGGAGCCGCAGCTGTTGGGATTGCAGACGAAGCCGATGTTTCCGCAATTGGCGCTGCTGGGCCCGGTACCGATCCCTGTTGCCTGTCGGTAGACTCGTGGGCGGGCTGTGCCGGTGCGGGCGGTGCGGGGGATGTCGCTCTCATTGCGCCTGCGGAAGGATCGGTCGTATCGGTGCCTTCTTGGTGACCTTTCAGCGAAGGTTTCTGCGGAGCTGCGGCAGCGGAAGGTGTGACGGGGCTGGTTGGGATGTCTTCCGCTTGCGAGAGGCGTGATGCCGGTGTCGCGACCTGATCGGTGGAGGTTTGCGGCTCCCTGGTGCCTTTTTCGAGCGGCGTCGACGACGGGGCCAAGCTCCCGCGCAGCACATCGTTGTTACTTTCCGTCGCCAGCGTCGAGGGTGTTCTTCCGTTCGCATCGCGTCTGTCCGGGGTGGCACCCTGCTGAAGGAGGAGTGCGATGATGTCATGCTGCCGGTGGAGCCGGTCTCGCTTGGTTTCGCCGGGCAATTCCCAGAATCGGCGGACGGCCTGATGTAGCGGTGTGAAGCCGTCGGCATTGTGAAGCTCCGTCGGGGCTCCGGCCTGCAGAAGCAGTTCGACGCAGTCGACGCACCCCACGAGGCTGGCCTCATGGAGGGCGCTGTTACCGCTTTTATCGGTTGCCGCGACCCGTGCCTGCCGGCTCAACAGGAATCGGACGAGTGGGACGTTCCCTTTTGCTGCGGCGGTAATGAGCGGTGTTGCTCCCCGTGCGTCGCGGGCCTCGATATTCGCGCCACTTTCCAGAAGTTTGCTGATGCGAGGGAGGGGAGATTCCGTGAGGACCCTGTGCAGTCCGGGCTCCAGGCGATCTGTCGAGGCGCTCGACCCACGCGGCCGGTCCGGTCGCGCCTCAGCCGACAGGCTGCCTCCCAGGAGGAGGAGGACCAACGCCGCTGTGAATCGGGTAGGGTAGCAGGGACCTGGCATCGGTATCCTATGTGAAAATTCAAGGTGTTGCCGTCAAGTGTATGGTGTAGCATACAGTCCGGTCCTGCGTCACCGATCTTTCGGCGAATACCGGTCGATCCGACTTGGAAAACGGCGGCAATTTCGCTCAATGATTCGCAGGGAACAGGGAAAGAAGACGGTAAGCGAGGGGAGTCGAACATGGCGCAACTGATTCAGAAGCCGACGAGGATTGCGGCAGCCGGCAACAAACCCAAGCTCATCGACGAATTTATCGGCAGGGTCAACTCCGGCACTGAGGCCATCAGTATCGCCCGGATGCAGAGCCCGGCCGGTTGGCAGGAGCCTGGTCAGACCCCGGAGTTTGACGAATACACCGTGGTGCTGCGTGGAATGTTGCGGGTCGAAACCAAGGCCGGTATCATCCAGGTGGAGGCCGGGCAGGCGATCATTACCAGGCGCGGAGAGTGGATTCGTTATGGGACGCCGGGACCGGAAGGGGCCGAGTACGTTGCCGTCTGTCTGCCTGCCTTCACACCGGCCACCGTCCATCGGGACCCGGCATAAGTGAGCGCGTAGGACCGTGCGCCGGGTCTTACCAACGGCGGTGCCAGTGGCCGAAATAGGGGCGGTAATAGCGGGGTCCCCAGAAATGGGGACGGACAGAGAAGGGAGCCCCATAGGCCCAGGGACGACCGAAGTAGAGCCCCACACCGACCGGCGGATATAGATATAGCCCTGCACCCGGGGTGACATAACCATACGTGACGGAGGAGGATTGCTCCGCCATCTGCCGTTGCAGGTCAGCCGTGGCGGAAGCCTGCCAATCCACCTGATCCTTCAGCTGCCCCATCCTGCCCTGCTGGAGTTGTACTTCTGCTTCCAGCTTGGAGATTTTTTCCCGTTGGATTTCGATGAAGGCTTGGAGGCAACGAGTATGGGCATCGCCCTGGTAGCCGGAGCATTCCCACGGGCCTGAGGTGTCCGCGGCTTGGGCAGGATCGGCGAAGGTGATTGTTCCGATCGCAAGAAAGAAGGAAAGTGCGAGCCAGGTGCTCCGAGGGGATTCCATTCGACCGGTGGAATGACGCATGATGGTATTCCTCCCAGGCTAGCTATCAATACCCTACCATGTTGGGACCTCGGAGACCAAGGTGGATGTACCCCCTTATACCCGAACGTGCGAAGGGGCGCGCGGTTGACAGAGCCGGTCGAGACACAAGGAGGGATGGCGGAAGATGGCACAGAAACAGGTCATCGCAGTCGTTGGCGCAACGGGCATGCAGGGCAACGGGCTGGCACGGGCGATTCTGGCCGATCCAGCTTCCGGATTCACGGTGCGGGCCCTGACTAGGGACGTGAACTCCGAGAAGGGGAAGGAACTCGCCCGGCTCGGCGCGGAAGTCGTGGCGGCCGATGTGCATGATCCTGAGAGCCTCAAGCGAGCCTTCGCCGGGGCCTACGGGGCATTCTGCGTGACGTTCTTTTGGGCGCACATGTCCCCGGAAAAGGAATTCGGCGAAGCCCAGGCGATGGCGCAGGCGGCGAAGGCAGCCGGACTGCAGCATGTCATCTGGTCGACGTTGGAGGATACCCGCCGCTGGGTGCCGCTCTCAGACAATCGGATGCCGACCCTGATGGGCAAATACAAGGTTCCCCATTTCGATGCGAAGGGGGAAGCGGATGGGGAGTTCAAGCGCCTCGGTGTCCCGACGACCTTCTTTCTGACCTCGTTCTACTGGGATAACCTCATCCATTTCGGGATGGGACCGAAGAAGGGACCCGATGGAGTGTTGGCGTTCACCTTACCCATGGGGGAAAAGAAGCTGCCCGGGATCGCCGCCGTGGATATCGGCAAGTGCGCGCTGGGCGTCTTCAAGCGGCGTGAGGCTTATATCGGGAAGACCGTGGGCGTGGCGGGAGAGCATCTCACCGGCACGCAGATGGCCGGAGTGCTCGCGCGTCATCTCGGTCAGGAGGTGCGGTACAACGCGGTGCCGCCAGAGGTCTATCGCGGTTTCGGGTTTCCCGGCGCCGACGATCTGGGCAACATGTTTCAATTTAAGCGCGACTTCAACGAAGTGTTCTGTGGCAATCGTGAACTTGCCACCAGCCGTGCCCTGAATCCCGGCTTGCAAACCTTCGATCAATGGCTCGGGGCCAATAAGCAGCTGATTCCGATTTCCTAGGGGCATCGCAGACCGCGGCGCTCCGCCCTGTGTCGAGGCATGGCGATGTCGCGGGCATGGTGCATCTGCGGCGGCGAAATCCGGATCGGCTAGGCCGCGGCCTTGTGATGAACTTTGGGACGGGCGAGGTGACAGGAGGGCTTGGCCGGGTTGCAACGCCCCCGGTGGACTTTGACGACGCGGGGCAAATCGATGTGTGCCATCGCCTTCACGGACGTGCCTGGGGCGTCGCTCATGAACCCGCGAAGCGACGCGAGGATCGTGAAGACGCAAATCGAGAGGACCGCGACGATCCAGGTGAGGCAGATGGAGAGCCGCATAGTAGGATTCGTAACATAGGCCTGTCAGAAGTCAATGAAACTTCGCCTCGCTGCGCAGGCGATCCCCAATCGATGTGAGCCTTCCGTATCCAGGGCAGATGGCTGCCCGGCCATCCTCTCGAGAACGATGGCTGTCGCGCTTTGTGTCGTGATCGACCCGGTTGGTCTGACGACGGGGCTACGGTTGCAGCTTCTGGCGGAGCCGGTCGAGGTAGTTCTGCATGTAATGATCAGGGACGTCGTGATCGGACATGTGCCGCCAGAATGAGGTCACGGACAGGCGTTCAGCATCGTGTCCATTGTAGTACCGGAATGCGGCGCCATCCTCCAAGACGACTTCCGGCCCGAGGTGGCGGAACGAGCCTTCGTCCAGAATGGCGAACAATTCCAACGGAGGCAGGAGCGGAACCGGGTCCTTGTCGTTGATGACGCGGAGGAGCGCCAGCTCCTGATACTTGCGCACACCTACCCGGTTGGTCACCTTCGGTTGGCCGAAGGTGACGGCTTGTCCCAGTGTCACGCCGTCTTCTTTGAGCAGCATCAGCAGAATCACCGCCGCGGCCCCGCCCAGGCTGTGTCCCGTCACCCGTACCTCGTACCCCGGTTTGAGCCGCGGCTTCACGAATTGGTATGCATCCAGCGCCATGTCCGCGAAGCCTTTATGGAGCGGGATGTGCAGGCGGTCGTTGACCACCTTGTTGTAGTCGATGTCGAGTTTGATGTTGTTCAGGTTGGCCGTGCCGCGAACGGCGATCCACTGGATGCGGCGCGTGTCGTCGGTTTCCAGGAAGACCTTGCCGCCCAACACACTCAGGGGGCTGATCTCGTAGCGGCGATCGGCGGTTTCCCGTGCCTGGATGATGTCGTTGTTTTCATAGACCAGGGCGGCGCGATCCGCGTACTCGATCGTTTGGGCGAAGTCGACGGGCGTCGGCGGTTTGGTGGGGAAGATGTTGGTGCCGCCGCAGGCTTGAAGTAGGCCTGCGCAGGCGGCCAGCAACAAGATTGCCGGAAGAAGGTGAGTGTTGCCTGTGCGTCGAGTCATGCCTGTGCTCCGGTCGCTCCCTGGATCTTCCGGTCCGCTCATTCTCGCGGCGCGTTGTAGCTGGTTGTGGCGGCCAAGTCAATCAGCCTGATCCGGTCGCACGTTGCGCGGCACGGGGACTCCCGCTACAATCGCGCTCCAGGTCCGTCGATACCACCGGGACCGTCACCCGACTGTTGATCGCGGAATGCTGCTCGCCTTCGTCATCCTTTATCTCGCGCTGTCGGTCGGCATCGGACTCTACGCCGCGACGCGCGTGCACAATGCCAAGGATTTTGCAGTGGCCGGCCGCTGCCTGCCGCTGCCGGTCGTCACGGCCACGGTCTTCGCCACTTGGTTCGGCGCCGAGACGGTGCTGGGCATTTCGGCGACCTTCGTGAAGGATGGGTTACGGGCCGTGGTCGCTGATCCCTTCGGATCGAGCCTTTGTCTGATCCTGGCCGGCCTCTTCTTTGCGGGCCGCTTCTACCGGCTCAACCTCCTCACCATCGGCGACTATTACCGCATCCGGTATAACCGCAGTGTCGAGGTGCTCTGCACGCTCTGCATCGTCGCCTCCTACCTGGGATGGGTTTCGGCCCAAGTCAAGGCGTTGGGACTGGTGTTTTCGGTCGTGACGGACGGCTGGGTTTCGCAATCGGCCGGGATGGTGCTGGGTGCGGCCATTGTCCTCACCTATACGGTCTTCGGAGGAATGTTTTCAGTCGCGATCCTCGATTTCGTGCAGATCACGATCATCATGGGCGGGATGCTTTATATCGCGTCGATCGTCAGCGGGCTGGCCGGCGGGGTCGAGCGGGTGATCGCCCACGCGGCTCGAGCCGGCAAGTTGGATTTCTTTCCTCCGGCCTCCCTCGAGGCCTGGATTCCCTTCGTCGGCGCCTGGATGACGATGATGCTGGGGTCCATCCCGCAGCAGGACGTGTTTCAGCGGATCACTTCCGCACGGGACGAGAAGACGGCGGTTCGCGGGTCCGTGCTCGGTGGGTCGCTCTATTTTCTCTTTGCGTTCGTCCCGATGTTTCTCGCCTATTCCGCTACCTTGATCGATCCGGCCCATGTGGCCGATCTGCTCGATCGCGATTCCCAACTCGTGCTGCCGACCGTGATCCTCGAGCATACGCCCCTCATGGCTCAAATCATCTTCTTCGGCGCTCTTCTCTCGGCCATCATGAGTTGCTCGTCGGCCACGCTCTTGGCGCCTTCGGTGGCGTTCAGCGAAAACGTGCTGAAAGGTCGGTTTCCCGGGATCACAGACGAGGAGTTCCTGCGGCTCATGCGGGTCGTGCTCGTCTGTTTTGCCGCCACGGTCCTCGGCTTCGCGCTCAATTCGGAGGCGTCGATCTTCAGAATGGTCGAGAATGCCTACAAGGTGACGCTCGTGGCGGCCTTCGTGCCGCTGGCCGCGGGTCTGTTCTGGAAGCGGGCGACGACGCAAGGGGCGTTGCTCGCGATCGCTGCCGGTTTCATGACCTGGGTTTCACTCGAAGTCTCGGGAGGGACCACTTCGGTTTGGCCGCCGCAGCTGGTCGGATTCCTTGCCGCCGCCGCAGGCATGCTTGTAGGGTCACTTACGCCGCCTTGGATCGGCGGGTCGGCGAGGACCGACGAGCGACTGAGTCGGAGGACGGCTACCTCGGGGGCGGACTGAGCGCGGCGGGCGCCGCGGTCTGGAGGAGTTGACGAATGGTTCGGATCAAATCCTCGGGCGAAAATGGCTTCGCGAGAAACGCCGATTGCCCTTCGGTGTCGTCTCCGACGATCGGCGCCGAATCGCTGTAGCCGGACACGTACACGACTTTCAGCAGCCCCAGCTTTCCACGCAGGCGTTTTGCCAGTTCCTTCCCATTCATGCCCGGCATGACGAGATCGGTGACGAGGACGTCGACGTGCACCGGGTGTTGTCGGATCAAATCGAGCGCATGGATCCCATCCGCCGCCTCGTAGACCAGAAACCCGTGCATCCTCAGCACGTGCTGGGTCAATAGCCGCACGGACGGATCGTCTTCCACCAGCAGCACGGCTTCCGTTCCAGGTTTGGTTTCCGACGGGGGAACCGCCGCGGTCGAGGGCGGGCCGACCGGCGTCACTTGCGGGAAGCAGATCGTCATGGTGGTGCCGCGGCCCTGTTCGCTTTCCACGCCGATCATCCCGCCGCTTTGGTGCACGATGCCACAGACCGTGGCGAGGCCGAGGCCGGTGCCCTGGCCCTGCGGTTTGGTCGTGAAAAACGGTTCGAACACACGTGCCTGGGTGTCCGCGTCCATACCGATGCCGGTGTCATGCACCCGGAGGCGAACATAGGGCCGGTCCATGCGGCCGCCCATGCCCACGCCCCGAACCTGCGAGGGTGAGACCTCATCGGTCTCGATCGTCAACGTGCCGCCTTGCGGCATCGCATCCCGGGCATTGACCGCGAGGTTGATGATCACCTGCTCCATTTGGACGGCATCCACCTTTACCCACCGGGGAGTCGGGTCGAGGCGGAGCACGACCGTGATGTGTTCCCCGAGCAGGCTCCTGAGCAGAGACATCAGGTCACGAATGACCCGATGCAGGTCGAGCGACACGGGATGCAGCATTTGCTTGCGGCTGAAGGCAAGCAGTTGATTGGTCAGGGCTGCGCAGCGTTCGCCGGCGCGCTGAATTTCCTGCACGAAATGGCGGGCGCTCGATTGCTGGCTCATCTCCTGAAGCAGCACCGCGCTGTAGCCGAGAATGACGGTCATGACGTTGTTGAAGTCGTGGGCCACGCCCCCCGCCAGCCGGCCGACCGCTTCCATCTTTTGCGCTTCGCGCAAGCGCTGCTCCAGCGCCCGGGATTCGGTGATGTCTTCGGTGATGCCGCTGATCTGGTCGACCGCCCCGTCGGTCTTATGGTGGAATACCACGCGGTCGTGGATCCAGCGCACCGCGCCGTCCGGACGGGCGATCCGGTAGAACAGGGCCAGGTCCCTGGCATCGGGATCAGCCAGCGCGGCATCGTAGGCCTCGTTCACTGCCGCGCGATCGTCGGGATGGAGGCACTCCCGCCACAGACGCGGGTTCTCGTAGAACCGATCGGCCGGGAGGCCCCAGATGCGCTCGAAGGCGGGGTTCACATAGAGGACCTGCGGCGGATCGACCTGCGCAAACCAGACGCCTTGGTTCAGGTTGTCGGTCAGATGATTGAAGCGTTTCTCGCTGGAGAAGAGCGCCCGCTCGGTGCGGCGTCGTTCCTCGACTTCCGCTCGCAGGCTTTCGTTGACCTGTGCCAAATCGGCCGTGCGTTCGGAGATGCGGCGCTCGAGGTCTCCTTGTGTTTGCCGGAGTTCCTCCTCCACCAGCCGGCGTTCCTGAATCTCCTTGGTCACCTCCCGATTCAGGGCTTCGATAGCCGTGGATCGCTCGGTCAGCGAGGTGACGAGGCCCTGGTTCTGGATCCTGAGCCGAAGCGATGTGAGGACCGCGTGGTTCAGGTTCCAGGCCGAATAGGTGGTGGCGGAGACGAAGAGGACGGTCATCCCGGCCAACGTCCAGTGGAAGGGATCGCCGGCAGTCAGGAAGTGGAACAGCAACGGAACCGACACGGCTGCGTTGAACAATAGGAAGGCCGGCAGCACGATCGCCAGGATCGGCACGGCCCCGGCCACCATGCCGGTCGTCACGAACAGCAGCAGCAATTCGTTGGCGCGGGGTACCTCCGGGTTGAGGAACCAGGTCGCGGCTCCCCAGGCCAGACCCGTGGCGGTGACGCCGCGGAGCGCCCAACGGTACCAATCATCAGTCGTCCACCCGGCGGGTGTGTGGTGCCAATAGCCCCATACGACGATTCCACGCAGGGCCGTGACGCTGCAGACGGCGCCCAGCCACCATAGGAGTTGGGTTTGGGGGAAGACCTCCCATTCCAAGGCGACGATGAGCGTGGCATTGATGACGGAGACCAACAGCCCGAAGGCGGCGTTCCGGTAGAGAACTTTCGTCTGTTCGTCTCGGAGCGAGGAAATGGTCGCTGCTTGCTGGGCCTGTGTCACGGGAGGCTCCCTCAGCCGAGCGAAGGACCCCGCGCCGTCCGGGCGGCGCAGGGCGTGACTTGCTGGATGTACGTATCTAGGACTCTAGCACGATCGGGGGGGCCGAGGTCAAAAATTGACTCGAATATTCACGGAGCCGACGTGGAGCGTCGTGCGGTAGGTACCGTTTACGGTCGGGTTGACGTTGCCGGCCACTGTTCGATCTTCGTACAGCACGGCCTTGTAAGCGATGTCCAGCCCGAGGCCCTTCGGCCGCAGCGCCTTGTCCGATCCGCCGCAGGGGATCAGGCCGAGGAAGCGGCCGTTGCCCGTGCACATGAAGCCGAGGCCTCCGGAGATGGCATGTTGGTCTCCGTCAGGAATGGCCGGATTGAAGGTGAGGTCGGGGATGGCCTTCTGCGAGTGCCAGTACCCGGCCCGCACCGCGATGTCCCAGTCAGGCAGCGGTTCCGGTTTGAGCCACTTGTACTCAGTGCCGATCATCACGGTGTAGCCGCTGTTCCAATTGGCCGGCGTGGAGATGGTGGCTCCATTCGACAGCGTGCTGTCGAGATTGCGGACGGACTTCCATCCGGTGTAGTCGACGTCCAATTCCAACTTCCACTCGCGGGTCTTGTTGCGGACCGGCCAGATGGCGAGACCGCCGGTGAACACCTGGGGCACGACGAACGTGTTGCGCGCATCGGCGATCGACGTCCCATTGACCATGAATTGTCCGGTGAGGTGCAGGGTCGCCTGGCTGCGGTAGATCAAGCCCACATTGACCAGCGGCAGCCCGTCTTCGTTGCGGAGCGGCGTATAGAGCATGCTGACGTTGAATCCGGCGGCCGTGTCGTGACCGGTGGCTTCGATGCCGGCGCCGGGCGGGATGCCCAGTCCACCGGGCCAGCGGAGCTGCCGTTCTGCCTGCCCTTCCCCGAGGAGACCGGAAAAGGTATAGATGTCGGCACCGACGCCGATCGCGAAGTCGGGATGCAATTTGAAGGCGACCGAGGGGCGGATGTCGAGTAACTCGAAGGCGGCCTTGGTGGTGGCGCTGGCGAAGGGGCCGCTGTCGGGCCAGCGCGTAATCGTGCCGAACGGGTTAAAGGCGGCCAAACCGACGACCAGCCCGTCGACTGAGCCGATCCCCAGGTCCTTGAGGTTCGCCGTCGCATAGAAATTTGACGGCGGGGGGAGAGCGACGCTGCCCCGCAAGTCACCGGAGGTCGTGGATCCGCTCGCATTTTGGAACGTGAAGCCGCCGCCGATGAAGGTGGCGCCCGCCGACAGTTGGACGCCATGGAGCTGCGTCATACCGGCCGGGTTGTAGTAGGCGGCCGAGGCGTCATCGGCCTGAGCGGTGAAGGCGGAGGCCTGGCCGGCTGCCGAGGCGCTCTGGTCGAAAATGCGGAAGCTTCCCGCCCAGAGCATGTCCGGCAGGGCCAGCAGCCCGAGCAGAATCAGCAAGAGCCCCATCCCGCGATCAGGCATCCCTGACCTTGTCGGCGTACGCTGCTGACGGACCGGAAGCGGGGTGGGCATCATGTCCACAGACATTCTCCTTCCTGATAGGGGCCTACGTATCGGGTCGTATGAGCGGAGTAACTGCGCGCCATCTAAGGTGACTGCCGCATTTTTGTCAAGATGGGGATCGTACGAGTCGCGATGTGGTCGAGCCGACCGGCCGTGTGATTTCGCCTCCAGGATCGCGTATGCTGCGCCCATGAGGAGCCGCTGGTGACTGTCCGCCTGCGCTGGGTCAAGCGGGGATTGTTTGCGTTCGTCGTGGGGAGTCTGCTCACGGCCGGCCTCGCCGTCGGATATGGGCTTTACCTATCGGCCAGCCTCGCGTTGCCTCGGGGAGACGAACATCGCCCACGTTTGGTGTTCGGAGCGCCCTTTCTCCTCAAGCCCGACCTCGATCTGACCTCTGCCCACATGCTCGATCGCCTGCAACAACTCGGTTATAGGGCCGTCGAGCACCCGGTGCGCGCACCCGGCGACTATCGCAGCACCTCCTCGGAACTGGACATCTACCTGCACGAAGTCCCGGACCTGCATGTCCGATCCTCGGCCGTGCGCCTCGTGCTGGAGCAGGGACGGGCGACCCGCGTGGTGTCGCTCGAACATGGAGGAGATCTGTTTCCCGTGTACCTGGAACCGCAGTTGATCAGCGGGTTGCGCGGTGAGTCGCGGCAGGTGCGGGAATGGCTGCCGTTCGCCAAGGCCTCCGTCCGCTTCGTCGACACCCTGCTGGCCATCGAGGATCGGCGGTTCTTCAGCCATCCCGGCATCGACCCGGTGGCGGTCGGCCGGGCCTTGTGGCGGAACGTCGTCCGCGGTGATGTTGTGCAGGGCGGCAGTACGATCACGCAGCAATTAGCCAAGAATCTTTTCTACTCGCCGCGCCGCACCTTCACGCGAAAATTGAAGGAATCCATCGCCGCGTTGGTGTTGGAAGCCAAATACCAGAAGAGGGATATCCTGGAGAGCTACCTCAACGAGATCTACCTGGGGCAGGTCGGTTCCGTGTCGATCTACGGGGTTGGGGAGGCCGCGCACCGGTATTTCGGTAAGCGTGTCGACGAACTGAGCATGTCGGAGACCGCCCTCCTGGTCGGCATGATCAAGGGGCCGAACACCTATTCCCCGCTCAAGAACCCCGCGTTGGCAAAGCAGCGGCGGGACGTGGTGTTAGGCCGGCTTCGCGAGCAAGGGCTCCTCACGGAGGAAGACTGGCAGACCGCGATCAATACTCCGGTGCAGGTAATGCTGCCACAGGAGACGCTGGCCGATGCGCCGTTTTTCGTCGACTACTTACTGCGTCAAACCGAGGAAGCCGTGGGGGCGCCGCTGCCGGACGGTGTGAAAATGTACACGACGCTGGACCCGATCCTGCAGCATACGGCGGCCGATGCGCTGAGCGCCGGCCTTGCGAAACTGGAGGCCCAGCATCCGGGCCTGAACGCTCGCGACGAAACGCTCCAGGGCGCCATCGTGGTGCTGGATCCCGCCACGGGGGCGATCCTGGCCATGGCGGGGAGCCGGGACTACCGCGCGAGCCAGTTCAATCGGGCGGTGCAGGCCAGGCGGCAGCCGGGCTCGCTCTTCAAGCCGCTCGTATACCTGGCGGCGCTCGAGGCGCGGCGAGAACAGGGGAGCGGGCAGCCGGTCACGGCGGTCACACGGTTGAAGGATGAGCCGGTCAGCTTTGAGTCTTCCGCCGGCACCTGGTCTCCGCAGAACTATGACCGGCAGTTCCATGGAACGGTTTCCTTGCGCACCGCATTGGAGCAGTCGCTGAACGTTCCGGCCGTCAAGCTGGCGCAGGCGGTGGGCACCAAACGGATTCTCCAGACCGCGCAGAGCCTGGGTATTCGAAGTCCGCTGGCGGACAACCTCTCCATCGCACTCGGCACCTCCTCTCTGTCGCTGCTCGAAATCACATCGGCTTATGGTGTGATTGCCAACGGGGGCGTGGCGGTGACGCCGACGGCATTGCAGTCGGTGCTGACTGGGGAGGGGGATTCCCTGTGGCACCATACGCCGGAACGGCGCCAGGCGGTTTCACCCCAGGCCGCCTACGTGGTCACCAGCCTGCTGAAAGGCGTCGTCGAGCGGGGCACGGCGGCCAAGGCCAAGACCATGGGCGTACGCGGCATCGTCGCCGGAAAGACCGGGACGACCGACGGGTACCGCGACGCCTGGTTCGTCGGCTACAGCACGGATTATGTCGTCGGCGTGTGGGTGGGTTTCGACGACGAGGAGCCGTTGCGATTGACGGGCGCGCAGGCGGCTCTTCCCATCTGGGCCGACTTCATGCGGCAGACACTGTCTCCGGTCCCGAAGGATTTTCCGATCCCACCCGGCATCGTCACTCGAGAGGTGGATCCGAAGACCGGCCAACTCGCCACGTCGCGCTGTCCGGAGCGAATGGTCGAAGTGTTCATCGAGGGGACCGAGCCGTCCGTCCCCTGTGAAGTGCACGGCGAAGGGCTCTGGGAGAGGCTGAAGCGAAGTTTTGGTTTTTCCTAGGTGCCGAAAAAAACCTGGTGTAGGCTCAACTCATGTTTCGATGGTCCTCCAGCCCATCCGTCCATGAGCCATCTCTCCATGAGAAGGAGTCTGCAATGAAGAAGAGCGGTTTCGTCGAAGATGACAACATCACGCTGCTTGCCCGCGGGGTCTTGCTGAAGGGCGAAATTCGCGTGGAAGGTACCGTGCGTATCGACGGGCGGCTGGAGGGCGACCTCCAAACCAAGGGAACCGTGGTGATCGGCGAGGACGGGGTCGTCCAGGGGACGATCACGGCCGGCGTGATCATCAACAGCGGGAAGATCAAGGCAACGGTCACGGCAACGGAGCGGTTGCAGTTGCTCAAGACCGGCGTGCTGGTCGGTGAGGTCCATGCTCCGGCCTTCTCCATGGAAGACGGATCGAAATTCCAAGGCACGTCGGATATGGGCCTGTCTTCCTCCTGGGGCGATGAGGCCAAGGCGCTGCCCAACAACGTTCGCGAATTGCCCCCACAGCGCACCAAGGCGGTGGCGATGCTGGGCGAACATTCCTAAGCGGCCGGGCATGGCCCGCGCCGTGTCCGATCGTGCGAGCCCCCTCCGTGTCGCGGCTTTCCCATCCTCTCCGCCCGATCCCTGCGTGACATCAGCCCACGTTTCTGTTATCACCGGGATCGGGTGACGCATAGGGAATTGGCTTCAGGATGAACCGCCGCCAGGTCTTCTCACTCTGTTTCTTCGCCGTTTTCCTCTGGCTGCTGTATCAGATCGCCCTGATCTTCAAACCGTTCTTCTTTCCCGTCCTCTGGGCGGCGATCCTCGCCCATCTCAGTTTTCCCCTGCATGTGCGTCTGAGCGCGTGGCTCGGCGGCAAGGAATCGAGGTCGGCCGTACTGCTGACCTTGGGTGTCATGGCGCTGGTCGTCGTGCCGTTGATCGTGTTGACCGTCATGTTCGTCAATGAGGCCGGTTCGGCGGAACGGGCGATCCGCGAATGGATCGCGTCGGGCGGGGTCCAGCGGCTGCCTGATCACTTGTCGCGGCTGCCGGGCGGAGGATTGGTCCGTCAATGGCTCGAGCGTGTCAGCGGGCGTGAGAGCGATCTGGAGCAGCTCGTGTTGTCGAGCGCGAAGACGTTCAGCCGCTACATCGTGGGAGAGCTCAGCGATCTGGTGCGGGATGCCTTTTTGCTCGTGGCGGACTTTCTCGTCATGATCTTCACGCTCTTTTTCTTTTTCAAGGACGGCCGGGTATGGCTCCAGGCCCTCTATGCCTTGATCCCGCTCGAATCCTCGCACAAGGCAAAGATTCTGGCTCGATTGGATCAGACCATTCGCGCCGTCGTAAAGGGCGTTGTCTTGACGGCGCTGGCACAGGGACTCTTGGCCGGAGCGGCGTATGCCGTGCTCGGGGCTCCGTTTCCCTTGGTCTTGACGACGCTGACCATTTTGCTGGCGCCGTTGCCCTTCGGCGGGACGGCCCTGGTCTGGGGCCCGGTGGCGGCCTATCTGTTCTGGGTCGGTCCGATCGGGAAGGGCATCGCCATGTTGGCCTGGGGAGCAGGGGTGGTGTCGACGATCGATCAGATCTTGAAGCCGCTCTTCATCGGGCAAGGAGCGCAGATTCCGGTCCTGCTCCTGACGTTCAGCGTCCTGGGGGGGCTGGCGCTCTATGGTATCATCGGACTCTTTCTTGGCCCGACGCTCGTCGGGCTGTTCCTCACCGCTGTTCAAATCTATCGGGACGAATACCAGCAGCTGGCGACCAGCGCAGGCGCGAGTTCCCCCTCCGCTCCGTTGCAGCCCTGAATCTGCCGCGCAACGCCTCCCGCTGCCGCTCTGACGAGAGACGAACCACGAAATCCGCTTCACGCGCGTCAAGCGTGTCCTCAATCGAGAGGAATCGTGATCGCCATTCCACCCATCACGTCGTTCACCGCGAAATCCCGCTTTGGGCTCAAGTGATGGCCGTTGTGGCAGGTGACGCAGGCTGCCGAGACGGCGCGATCCGGATAGATCGCTTGAAAGTATTGCTTGCGCCCGCTCGTGACGATGCCGGTCAGCGGGCGATCCGGTCCCTGCGCGAACCCTTCCAAGGCGCGGCGCTCCAGGTCGGTTGCCGGGGCGTTGCGCTGATAGATCGGCCAGAGGCTGATGAGGCGGTAGCGAATGCCGCGTCCCGACTCCGCCACGAGCTTCCCCGAGTGCTGAAGGAATTGCGCCGGGAGCGGCAGGGCGTTCTCGTTCTCCCAATGCTCGGCTGCGGAGACGATCCCCTTCGCCTGCATTCGATTCACCACGTGGTTCGTATAGATCGTTCGGTCCGCTTCGAGGACGGCATGCACGTAGTCGGCGACCTTCTCCGCCGGGATGCCCGCGGGAGGCGGCGGGTCCTTGGCCTGGAGCGAGAAGGCGGTGCCCATGGCCAGCGCGAGCGCGAGCCAGAGCGAATGCCGGTATCGCGTCACGAGGTTGCACATGGCTCCTCCTTTCGAACCCGGGCTTCCACCGTCGGCAGCGTGATCGTGCAGGTGGTGCCCTGGCCGTCCGCACTCTCCAGGCGGATGTCTCCGCCGAATCTCCTGATCAATCGTTGTGCGACCGTGAGGCCGAGTCCGGAGCCTTCGCCCTGTCCCTTCGTCGTGAAGAAGGGATCGAAGACTTTGCCGAGATGCTGCTTGGCGATGCCGGGTCCGCTGTCGCGGATCGTGATCGTCACGAGCCCGGGCCGTTCTTCCGTGCTCAGCCAGAGATCGCCCTTGCTGCGCATGGCCTGGAGCGCATTCGTGATGACGTTGATAAAGACCAGTCGGAGTTGATCGGGCAGCGCGCTGACATGCGGCAGCGCGACGTAATGTTTGCGGACGTTGAGGCCGAGGCAATCCTGGGACGTCTGGGCGATGGCCAGGGCCTGGTCGAGTTGCGCGTTCACGTCGACCGGCACGCGCTGGTCCTTGGACTCTCTGGTCGCCACGCCGGTGAAATCACGGATGATCGCCGCCATGCGTCGGCCGTGTTCCAGGATATCCCGCGCATAGGCCTTGGCCCGCGTCAGGTCCGATTCTTCCTGGATGGCCTCGCCCAGTCCGAGAATCCCGAACAGCGGATTGTTCAACTCGTGCCCGATGCCGGCCGTCAGCACCCCGAGGCTGCCGGATTTCTCGGCCTGTACGAGCTGATCCTGGAGCCGGCTTTCGTCGGTGGTATCGCGGAGCACGAGGCCGAACCGACTGCCTTCACCGCTTCGTGCCTCCAAGGGGAACCATTCGTACCGATAGAGGCGTCCCGCGATCGTCAATTCACGACGGGCGTCCGGCGCCGGTTGCGTCAGGATGGGGGCCAATGGGTCTCGGGCTTCCTTCACCAACTCGTCCTGCGTCTTCGCGCGGCCGCGTATCGAGTTGCCGGTCGCGTGGTCGAGGGCCTGTTCCAGGTGTTCGCGCTGTGCAGGAGTGAGATTCAACAATTCGAAGAATGACGGGGGCGCACCGCTCTGCTCGTCCGTGCCCAACAGTTCTCGGGAGGCTCGGTTCATATATTGCACATCATGGTGCTGGTCGATGAGCACGATCGGCGTCGGCACCGCATCGAGCACTTGATCCGTCGACTTCTGGAGGTATTGCACCTCCTGCGTTTTCTCCTCGACCTGCGTCGCCAGTCCGGCGAAGGCCGCTTCCAATTGGGTGTTCATCCGGTTGAATTCGACGGCCAATTCCTGCAACTCGTCGCCGGTCTCGATCCGGATCGGCTCGCGCAGTTCACCGCGCCCCACCAGCCTCGCCGCTTCCTGCAGCCGCCGGACGGGAGTGACGATGCGGCTGGCGGCGAAATAGCCCAGCGTGGCCAGCAATCCCACCGCCACCAGCGCCAGGATCGACATCCATTCCAACAGGTGCTCGATGGGCGCGAACAGCTCCGTGGAGGACTGCCAGACGAAAGTATGCCAACCGCCTTCCTCCAATGACCCATTGGTGGCGCGGCTCGTTTCCGGCAGAGGGGCGAATCCGATGATGGCCGTGCCTCGTCCCCCGTGTCCGTCGCTGGAGGCGCTGACCCAGCCAGGTTGGAGCGGGGTCACCATCGGGATGAGCGAAAGATCCGACAGCCGGACGCCGGTCGGCAGGACCGGACAGCTCATGACGATGCCCCGGCTGTCGATCAGCATCACGTGGCCGGTCTTCCCGAAGCGGATCGGATGCGTCGATGGTGAAAAAAACTCCTTGGCGTCGATGACGCGGTGAATGATGCCGACGACTTCGTAGCGGAGACTGTCCATCACCGGCAACGAAATGGTGAACACATAGGCGTCGGCGGCTTTGTCGAAGGCGACGTCCTCAATGAAAAGCTGGCCGACGCCCTTGTTATAGGCGCCTTTCCACCAGGGCCGGTCGGCGTGGGAGAATCCCGGCCTGGTCGTCAGCGCTGCGACCAGGTGCCCCTGCACATCCGTCACGAAGAGCATCTTAGTGGCGGCCCGAACCACCTGGGGCAGCAATTGGTCCGGTTCGTTGTGTGCGCCGGCGTAGTGTTCGCGCAGGAGGAGCGCGACGGTGCTCCCCGTAACGGCCTTGACGAAGGCGGGGTCGCGGTTGTCCCAACGTGCCTGCTCCTCCTGCATCACTTTCTTGAGCGTCGCGGGATCGCCGGTTTGCACCTGGTCCCGGCGTTTCTCAAGTTCGCGGATGACGAGGGGGTTGACCGCGATGCGCGAGGTGCGCGACACCTCTTCGGCGACCAGCAGATCCAATTTTCTCGCGGCTTCGGTCGCCAAGGCCTTGAAGCTTTCGCCGCTGACCTCGTGAATTTCCTTGGAACCTTGCAGGAAGGCCAGGCCCAGACCCAGCAGGAGCGGCACGACGCCCACCAGAAGCATCGAGACGATCAGCTTCCGTTTGAGCCCCCAGCCGAGGGCGTTGGCCTGCGTGGAGCCTTCGGTCGTCATGCGGGCACGTATTCGATCGGTTGAGTCACCACGGGAAATTCGATGCGGAACGTCGAGCCTTGTCCAACCGTGCTGTCGACGCAGATGTGGCCCTGCATCTTCGAAATAACCGACATTACATTATAGAGCCCCAAGCCGGTGCCTTTCCCGGGCGGTTTGGTGGTGTAGAGGGGCTCGAAGATTTTGGAGAGGGCTTCAGCGGGTATGCCGCAGCCGGTGTCGGTGACGCTGACGGAGACCGTCCCGTCTTCGGCGACCGACGTGCTCAAGGTGAGCGTCCCCCGGTCGCTCATGGCATGGACCGCGTTGGTGATAAGGTTCACGAACACGTGCAGGAGTTCGTCGGGATTGCCACGGACCTGGGCCTGCTCGCTGTACTGTTTGACCACCGTGATGTCCTGGAGGGTGACGGCGTACCGTGCGATCCGAAGTGCTTCGTCCAGCTTTGTGTTGAGCGAGACCAGCATTTCCGCGTCGCTGCCGTCGCGCCGCGCGTAGCGCGTCAGGTCGCGGCAGATGGCGCTGGTGCGTTTCACGGCCTCCACGATGTCATGGGCTTGTTCGTGGACGGCCTTCAGATCGCCTTCTTCGGTCAGGTTTTCCGCGAGCCCCAGAATCAGTTGGAGCGGGTTGTTGATGTCGTGGGCGATACCGGCTGCGAAGGAGCCGAGGCCCGCCAATTTTTCTGCGTGGAGCAGTTCCGCCTCCAGCTGCCGCTCGTGCCGGACGAGCGTCCAGAGCAGGCGCGCCGTCGCCCCGCTCAAGACCTCGGCATCCGGCCGCCGGCAGTCCTTGATCGTCCGCTCCATAGTCGGATCGCCCGTGACATCGACGATCAGATTGGCTCCGCCGTGGTGAATGAGGTCGGTCAGACGGTCCGCCACCGGAACCTTCAATTCCCTCGCCCGGCGCAGTCCCGGGGCGGCCGGATCCCTGTCGGCGATGCCGACGATTGAGACGTCAGGCATTTGATGAAAGAGCTCGAGCAGAGCGGTCCCGCCTCGTCCCGCTCCGAGGATGGCGATGCGTGTCGGCCTTCGTTCCATCGGCGTACCCCCGGTAACCATTCTCTCTTCTCCGGGGACGTTCGTCGAACATCCCCGGAAAAGTATGAGAGGGGGGACAATTCCCGCGATCAGAGTCGAGCCAACTCCCGCTGTTCCATGGCTCGTGCCACGGCGGATCGGAGCTTTTCGCCTTCGACCGGTTTCACGAGGTAGTCTACGACGCCGCTCCGCAGAAATGTGGTGGCCATGTCCGTATCCGGGAAGCCGGTCAGCACGATGATCGGAACGCGCGGCCATTCCTTCTGAAAGTACGCGATGGCTTCAACCCCGTTGATCTTGGGCATCCGGATGTCGCAGATCACGACGTCGAGCAGGAGTCGATTTTCGCCCGAGTTGATAGCCTCAATGGCCTTTTCGCCGTTTTCCGCTTCGATGACTTCGTAGCCGGCCTTGGTCAGCGTCATCTTCACGACTTTGCGAATATCCGGCTCGTCGTCGACGACCAGGACACGACCGTTGCATTCCGACTCGCTCAGGAAAAATCCGGATTTGAACTCCATGGTACCCTCCTTGTGGTTATCGATCGCCGGTACTCGCGATGCCTTCTTGCTCAGATGGAATGGCAACAGGCGTGCCAGAGAGCCGCTGAACAAAAGGACTGCAATTGCAATCGGTTGGATCGGTTTGCGGTCGCGAGCCGAATTGACCGGTGGCTGAGAACCACCACCGGGGCGTGAAAAGCACCACCAGGTGAGAAGGCAATATTCGAGCGAACGGGTGGGCAGGGGAATCGTCTTCGGATCCCCCGCCCGAAGGTGGAAACGGATCGAGCTACTTGGCGGGTGTCGGCGCGTTGCCGAAGAAGTGCAGATCCTTATCGCCGCGAATGTGTTCCGGCGTGATCACATATTCTCCGCCGAGGGTCGGGCCCCAGATTTTCCCCGCCGTGACCTTGTCGCCTCCCGTGAAGATGAAGCCCATCCCACCAGCCAGCGCGCCCATGACCGCCACGGCCATTTTTATGCCGCCGTAGGGCATAGTGAGGAAATAACTGGCCAGGCCTTGGACGGCCTCCGTGCCGGGACCGGCCGCAGACGCAGGATGCACGGAGACGGCACACTCGACGCCGAGTACAAAAGCGAGCGCAACGATTGTCGTGCGGGCGAACTTCGTGACCCTGCCGGGTTTTCCACAGAGCATCATGGTCCTCCTTCTGTATTTCAATCTCGCCATGCGTGATTGGGGAAGCACGTAGTCTAACGAGGGGACGCGTGAATTGCCAGACCCCGGTTGAAAGATCCGGGCCGCGCCCGAGAGGCACCGGGTACGAAGGAATTGCCTCCCGGACCGTTCCTGCGCTATGGTAGAAGCACGACTATGATCAGCGCGGAATCAGTCACGAGCATCGTCCGCGAAACCTTGCCGGATGCCGCCGTGACCGTGATCGATAAGACAGGCACGCAAGACCATTTGATCGTCCGCATCGTCTCGGACCGCTTCAAGGGGATGAACCTGCTTGACCGGCACCGGTTGGTGTATCAGGCTCTCGCGGCGCCCATGAAGGACGGGCGTATTCACGCGCTGGAGATCACGGTCAAGACGAAGGACGAAGCGTAACGCAGGAGGATGTCATGGCGGATCCCATCGAAGAGGAAATCCAAAAGGAAGTCAAAGCCCATAAGATTCTCATCTACGGGAAGGGCACCAAGACGATGCCGATGTGCGGCTTTACCCGTGAGACGATGCAGTTTTTCAACAAGTACGGGTACCCCTATGAAGTCATCGATGTCCTCTCGCAGCCGGCGAAGCGCGAGGCTCTGACAAAGATGACGAACTGGCCGACCCTTCCGAAAGTCTTCATCGACGGGCAGTTCTATGGCGATACGGACATCCTGGATCCGATGGAGGCCAAGGGGGAAGTGGAGCCGCTGCTGAAGAAGGCGTTCGGCGCAAGCTAGTCGACCAGGCGGGGCTAGAGGCCCCAAGCGCCGCTGATCTGGATGTTCGCCCCATTGACGTAGCGAGCCTCGTCGGAAAGCAGGTAGCGGACTACGCCGACCGTGTCTTCGACCGTGCCCAGGTATCCTGCCGGAATTCGTTTTACCACCCCCGCCAATTCTTCCGGCGGCGCGCTGCCGGAATCGATGAAACCGGGCGAAATGGCGTTCACCGTGATCCCGTGCGGTGCCAGCAGTTTGGCGAGCGTTCGGGTCAGAATAAGCACACCGGCCTTCGCGATGTAGTGCGCGGTCACGTCGGGTTGGGACACCATCTGGTCGGCGTTGGCCATGCTGAAGTTGACGATGCGGCCGTATTTGCGCGCCTTCATGCCCGGCGCGACCGCCTGCCCCAAATAAAAAATCGGGTGCAGGTTGCCGTCGAACATTTCCCGCCAGCCTTCCACGCTTTCTTCGAACAGGTTGATACGGTGATAGGGGCCCGCGCCGTTGATCAGCGCATCGATGTACCCCCATTCCTGCTCGACCCGCCGGATCAGCCCCCGGGCGGCTTCGGGGTCCGAAACGTCACATTGCACCGAGAGGGCTCGGCCTCCACGGGCCGCGATGGCAGCGCAGGTTTCCGCCGCCGCCTCCGCGCTCGTGCGGTAACAGATCGCGACGGACCACTGTCGGGCAGCCAGATCGAGGGCCACCGCCCGCCCGATTCCCTTCGCACCTCCCGTGATCAAGGCGACCTTGTGTGCCATCGTCATCAATCCTCTCGTGATCTACGTCTGACGATCGCGCAGACGCTTGCCCGTCAGGTCGAGCGCCCCCGCCGTCCGCGATGAAAAGAGTTGTTCACCTTTGGGCCGTTTCCGGTCCGCGCTGGCATCGTCGATCAAGGCCTTCAGGTCGTCAAGCGTGTCGACGTCCCGCCAGACCGGCACCCGCGCGTGGGTGACACCGGCTTCCGCCGCCCGCTGCTCCGTGAGCGCCAGTACCTGATTCGTGGACCAGGGGATATCGCGAAACAGTTCCGGCGCCGGCTTCCTCAACCCCAGGAGGTAGTACCCGCCGTCCTGCGCGGGACCGAAGACCGCATCCTGTTGCTGCAGGAGTTCGAACGCCTGGCGATAGTGCGAGAGCGGGAGGTTCGGCACGTCGGTCCCCACCAGGACGATCCGTTTGTAACCTCGTGAGAATAGGTCGATAAATACCTGGTGCATGCGGGTTCCGATGTCCTCTCCCATCTGGTCGAGGAGGCCGACGCCGTGCCGAGCGGATAGGATCTTGAAGAACACGTGCGTGGCCGAGGGCGAACAGGCGACGAACCGGTCGACCGACAGCTTGAACTTGGCGATCGCAGCCTTGGTGCGTTCCAGTTGGTCGAGCACGAAGCTCCCGTGCAACGTAGCAGCCTCGTCCGGCGTCAAGGGCGGGCACAGCCGCGTTTTTACTTGGCCGGGAACCGGCGCCTTCGCAAACACCACCAGCGCGTTCGCGGCGTGCGGGGGCGTGACACTTGGTACGGGACGATGCGGGGATGATCGTGGTGCGGTCATGTCAGCGAACCGCCTGATACATCTTGTGAAGGGTGAATGGACTGACGCCAAGCCAATACAGGAAACGGAGCGTCCACATCAACAGGATCGTCCGGATCGGACCTTGCGCCTGCCAGCGTCGGTAGGCCGTGATTACTTGGTCATGGAGCGCAGTCACGGTGCCGGCCCGCTTAAGGCGGTGCGCGAACTCGATATCTTCCATCAGGGGAATGTCCGCAAACCGTCCGAGGTCTTCGAAGACGCGACGGCGCACGAACAGCGCTTGATCACCCGTGGAAATCCCGCTCAACCTGGAGCGCAGATTCATGAAACGGGCGACGGTGCGGGCAATCACGGTCTCTGCATCGAAGCGGACGTCGAAGCGGCCGCCGACGCAGGTGCTGTCACCCAGGGTTTTCACGACGACCTCCCGGGCATTGTCCGGGAGTTGTGTGTCCGCGTGCAGGAAGAGCAGGACGTCGGACTCCGAGACCGCAGCGCCCGCGTTCAGCTGCCTGGCCCGACCCTTGGGCGACGTCACGAGGCGCATCCTGTGACCGACCGGCGCCATGGCGGCTTCCACGATCTCACGCGTCCGATCGGTGCTGCCCCCGTCGACCACCGTAACGGCATCGAACCCCAATCGTCCGGTATGCGCCAGAGTGCGGCCGATGACCCGTTCTTCGTTGAGCGTCGGGATGATGACCGTGATCGTCATCGCGGCAGGGAAGCAGCAGCCGGCATCGGTCAGGCCGGTTTCTTGGGCTCGTTGAACATGAAGTACATCACGACGACCACGGTGCCCCAGAAGACCACCTGCTTATGCCAGAACAGCACCTCGCCGTAGTGGGCGAGGGCCAAGCCGAGAAGCAGCGCGGCGCCGATGAGGGAGTAGCGTACGGTGAGGTTTTCCATGACGGAGTTGGCCCAGATGGCGACTCCGCCGAAATAAATCAGGAACGGCACCACGTTGATCTCAAATCCGCCGCTGATGGAGAGGAACACGTTGAGAAAGCCGATGAACATGAGGGCGGTGCCCACCATCATGCCGATGACGTTGGAGTGACGCTCCCTCTGCCGCTCGTCCTCTTCGGCATCCTGGGAAGGGTTCGGCGGCGTGGGTCTCGTGGACGGATTGGGAAGATCGCTGGGTGGAGCCATTGCTTATGCCTTGAAATGTTTGCTCAGGGTGAGGGCCTGTCGTTGGTATGAAGAGCCCAGGCCGGCTCCATAGACCTGCGTCGGCACATCCAGCATACGATCATACACGACTTTGAAGAAGGTTTGCCCGTCGTGAATCAGGAAGGGGACGTCATGCGGTCGGACTTCCAGGACCACCTGCGTGCCGCGCAATTCCCCGGCACCGTAGCCGAAGCCCGGATCGAAAAATCCGGCGTAGTGCGTGCGCAGTTCACCGCAGGCCGCTTCGTAGGCTACCATTTCGGCGGCGTAGCCCGGCGGCACCCGGATCCGCTCCTTCGAGGCCAGGATGTAAAACTCTTCCGGTTCGAGCAAGAGGCTGTCGTGCCGTTGCGGCTTCAGGGGTTCCCAAAAGTCCTGCGCGGCGTAGTGTCCGATCTTGGACAGGTCGATGACATGACTGTTTTTCTTCGCTCGATACCCGATGACACCGTCTGAACGATCATTGCCGGTCAAATTGATCCGGAGGAACAGCCCGCGGTCGGTTCGAAAATCCTTGGCCGTCACCGGTCTCGGGGGTGCGCCGTTGTGGTACAGCAACGGCATGCCGGCGTGGACCTTCTGCAAGGCCGTATCCGCGACCGCGGCGTCACCCCGCACGAATCGGATTTGGTTGAGGCAATACCCGGTCTGCACCTTGATGGCAAAGGACCGCGGGACGACCTCGAGGAACAGGGGGCCGCGATAGCCGGCGCGGATTTCATCGAAGCCCGACGTCAGGTCGGTCACGATACGGGTGAACACGTCCAACCGTCCCGTGGTGCTCTTGGGATTGGCCCTGGCGCGCACGGCGGTCGGAAGGTCCAGCGTTTCGAGCAGGGGGACCAAATAGACGTGGCCCTTCTCGAGGATGGCTCCCTTGGTCAGGTCCATCTCGTACATGACGAGATCGGATTGATAAAAATCGAGGACGTCGAGGCGGCTGCTGATGGCCGAGAGTTCGGGAAGAAAGCTGCTGATCAGCCGATACGCTTTGCGGCCCAACCGGAGATCGAGGCTGGCCGGTTGAATCTGCCGGCTTTCGACGGGCGGATCCGCCTTGATGGCGCCCCGTTCGATCAACTGCGTGATCTGCTGATACGGCAGGATACCCTGGCCGCGGCCTGCGCGTCTCACAAATCGTCCGGATCCCCGCCGCAGCTGTTCCCCCAGGCCGCGTACCCGTCCCTGTCGGGGTAGCTGTTTTCGCCCGGAGAGTCGTAGCTCGATCGGACCCCCACCATCGGCAACTCTCGGCCGGATCCCTGCTTGGGTTGAGGGTAATGGTAGGTCTTGTTTTCGTAGTTGCGCAGGACCACGCTGTCTTCGTCCGCATGTACCAGGTAATCGCCCGGCAACAACGGAATCTTGCCGCCCCCGCCCGGAGCATCGATCACGAAGTGGGGCACACCCATACCGCTGGTGTGGCCCTGCAGCGCCTTGATGATGTCGAGGCCCTTCTCCACCGACGTGCGAAAATGGTTGGTCCCCTTGGTCAGGTCCGCCTGATACAGGTAATACGGTTTCACGCGGGCGAGGAGGAGTTGGTGGACCAGCCGTTTCATAGTGTCGGGATCATCGTTGACCCCCTTGAGTAACACAGTCTGCGCCCCCAGGGGAACCCCGGCGTCCGCCAGCATCCCGCAGGCCCGTTTCACCTCGGGCGTCAGTTCGTCCGGGTGGTTGAAGTGTAGATTCATATAGAGCGGGTGATACTTCTTGATGATCTCGCAGAGTTTGGGGGTGATCCGCTCCGGGAGCGTCCCCGGTACCCGGGAACCGATACGGATCAGTTCCAGGTGAGGAATCGTGCGCAAGGCTTTGAGAATGCGTTCCAGCAGATGGTCGGGGAGGAGCAACGGATCGCCGCCCGACAGGATCACGTCGCGCACTTCCTGATGTGCACGAAGATACGCGATCGCGCGGTCCAGTTCCCCCTTCTTCAAGAACCCGGGCTTGCCGACCAATCGCTTTCTGGTACAGAAGCGGCAATAGATGGGGCATTGGTTGGTGACCATCAGCAGCACCCGATCCGGATAGCGGTGGACCAGGTGGGGAACCGGGCTCATCAGGTCTTCTTCGAGGGGATCGTCCTCCGCATCGGCATCGGCCATCTCCGCGCGGTCCGGTACGACCTGTTTCCAGATCGGGTCATCCTTGTGTTTGATCGTGGCGAGCACCGTGGGGGTGATGCGCATCGGATAGTCGCCGACGATGTCTTCGACTTCCTTCGGGTCCACACCGAGCCGGTCCGCCAGATCTTTAGGCTTGACCACACTCGCAGCCAGAATGCGTTTCCAGTCCTCCACGTTGATGTCCTTTCGCTTACGGAGCGTTCCGGCCGAGCGGGCGAGGCGTCGACGGTCGAACGGCGGGATGCGCCGCTCCATGGTCCATGGCCCAATTTTCGGTCCGGGGTCCCGTGGTCACGAGTCTGCCTTGGCGTAGTGGGCGTCCAGGTGGGCGAGAATGTCGTGGGTTTCCGTCAGGATCGTATCGCCGTCTTTCAACACTGGGACGTAGTATTGACCGGAAACTTCGTACACCAGTGTTCGCATGGGACGAAAGTCCGGCACGATGATGTCTTCGTAGGCGAGCTTCAGATCTTCGAGCCGGTCCCGCACGACGGCGCAATCGGGACACCATTCGACATGGTACAGCGTCAGAGCCATGACTACCAGGTATCAAGAACTGGCGAAAAACGCAAAGGTCGGGTCATCGCGTAAGGGCTATGCCTCGACGGCGCAGGGTGCCATGACGGCATCCACCATGCCGTGGATGATCTTCTTTTCGGCGGAGCAGAGGGTCGCCAGCACTCCCCCCAACTCGGCCTTCTCTCCGACCACGAAATAATAGGGAGACAGGCGCGCCCGCGCCGACATCGTGGCGATCTGATCGGTCGCTACGTCGTAGTATCGGCATTCGAACTGACGGCCTTTGTGGAACTCCTGCAGCACGGACGGTGTCGTGGGAAAGCGTTCGAGTGCCTGCTCCAGCGCCAGCGCCCATTCGGCCTGCGGGAGATCATGTCCGATCGAGACGCCGCGGCTGCCCCAGGCCAGTTCGGAAAAGCCGGACGGTTTGATGACGAGGTGTCGCTCCTTCTGCGTCCCCGCAGCCAGCCGGCGGAAGTCTGAGAGGGGCTGCCCTCCCATCTGCAGATTCGGGATCACAGCCGACGGCGGAATCGGACGCGGATCAAGAATCCAGGTGCGGGGCAGCAGGCGGTGCAGCGTCGTGTAGGCGTCCCGATCCAAGGCGTTCTTCCAGAACCGGTCGAGTTCGGGATGGTGGAACAGGCCGAATGCCAGCTTTTCTTCCAGCGCCGGTTTGTAGGGCGGCGTCACCGCGACCGTTTCCTTCTTCACTGCGTACATCAGGAGCTCGGATTTGGGGATGTTCTTCAAATCGAACAGCTCGTAGAACCGGTAGATCAAGCCGATCGGGCGAGGACCGCTCGGTCCGTCGAGCGACAAGCCCTCCTCGGAAAACCGCACTGCCTTCGGCTCGGTGCAGTAAGCCTCGCAGCCGATCTCGCGGAGCCGCTCTGCCATCCACTGCATCTCCGGCCGGTACTCCTTTGCCTCCTCCGAGACCACGATTGCGATACAGCCGAGGTGGTCGCCCTGTTGCGAGCGAAGCATGGCGGCGAACGGTTGAATCATACCGTCACGGCCGACAGGCGCGCTGGAACGGGCTGCGGAAGAAGACGCACTCCGGTGCGCGTCATAGGCTCCCGCAAGGCAGGCCGTTAGGCCGATGCCGCCTGGGACGGAATCGAGTTCCGTGATAACCATGCCGTCGGTGGTCGGAATGATATCCGGCCGGATCACGGCCGGCAGCTGGTTGCGGAATCGATTCATGCGGCCGTAGGCGATCAGCGACTCCGGTTTGCCTTGGTCGAGATACGAAGCCACCCAGGCCGGTTGGGTGCCGCGCGCGCTGTCGAGGTACAGCCGGTTCAGCGCCCGGTAAAAGGAGAGCAGGGTCTGCCCCAGGTGCTGGATGAACGTAAAGTCTGCGACGGAGAGGGAAACAGGATCAGGAGCGATGCGGAAGCCGGCCGGGCCGTTGGTCTGCGCAGTGGGCTCGGTGGGATAGAGCCCCGCGCGGATCAAGTCGTCACGGATTGCGAGGCACCGCCGACGGCTATCGATGGAAGGCAAGGATCCTTCGGAATGTTGTGCTGGTGTCAAAGCCATGTCCTCGACGCGAGTGGCTCGCCCGTGCGACCCGCGCGCGGTCCGATTCGAGGTGATGGAAATCGTAACACGGGGTTTCGGCTCGGTACAAGAGCGGATGGGCTGTCCTTGCGCGTCGAGCCCGGGCATCGGATGAGGGAAGTCGAGGATGAGATCAGGAGCGGGATGACGGGGCTGATTGAGCGGACGCGGCGTTGTAGACGCGCACGCAATTTCGTCCTGCAGCCTTAGCGGCGTAGACCGCCTGGTCGGCTGCGATGATGAGTTCGGTGGGCGTCTTCGCATGGATCGGGAGGCCGGCGACGCCAATACTGGCTGTCAGCGGGAAAGGTGTGCCGGCCGGCGTTGCCAACTCCGGCAGCAGCATCAACGTGGTAAGGCGGCGGAACAGCCGTTCGGCAAGGGTCGCGGCCCCTTCGATCGGCGTATTGGGCAGGGCAATGGCGAACTCGTCCCCGCCGTAGCGGGCAGGCACGTCGGACGAGCGCCCGATGCGGGCGCTGGGATCCAGCGTGTGCCGGCTGTCGAGCAACCACCCCATGGCCCGCAGTACTTCGTCACCGGCCTGATGGCCATACACGTCGTTGATCTGTTTAAAGTTGTCCAAATCGATGAAGATTAACGAGAGCGGGCTGTTCGTGCGCTTGGCCGTCGCCGCCAGTTGCACGATCGCTTCCTGAAAGTAGCTCTGATTGTAGAGGCCCGTCAGCCCGTCGCGAACGGATTTGTCTTCCAGCTGTTGGTTGAGGTGCGCGAGTTGGCGATTGGCTTCCTGCAGCAGGACGTTGAGGGAATTGGTTCGCGCCTGTTCGCGCTTCAGCGTGGTGATGTCTGTGATGGACTCGATCAGGTGAACCTGACCGTCACTGGCCGGGATGTGGCTCCATTGGACGAGCATCCAGTCGCCGTTTGGCAGTTGAACCTCATTCGATGTCGTACGCCCGGTCCGGATCGCCGCGGGAGCTTTGCAGAAGGTGCAGGGGCTGTCGCAGCCGGCGATCCCTTGGTGGCACGGTTGGCCCTCGATCCGGCCGAAGCGATCTTGCGATGCCGAGTTTTGGTAGAGGACCCGGTAGGTGGCCGGTTCGATGATGACGAGGCTGACCGGCTGAGCATTCAGCAGGGACTGAGGGTCGTAGTGAGGCCTATTCGGCTGGTCGGGTGAGCTCATGGATCACATTTAGGGGGAATGCCGTAACCTTTCGAGTATCACAGCGATGCCGCGGGCGGTCAAGCAATTGGTCGTTTTTCGTGCCGGTCGATCGGAATATCGCGCGGCGCTGATAGGCGCGGTCGCGGCGGAGTGCTACAATGCGCCCACAGCTTATGACTAGAACAACCGTTCCGGTCCCTCTCGGGCTGCACATAAACTCCATGGCTGGCGCGCCGCTGCAGATCATCCCAAGTCGGGTTTGTCTCCAATGCGACGTCTGTTGCCGATTTCCCGAACCGGACAGCGTGCTTCGTCCCTACTTCACTACCGAGGAACGATCGGCAGCGGTCGCTGCCGGAATCTCCGCTGATCGATTTCCCCACGAGGGAGGTGGACAGGTGGATGTGGTGCCGAATCCGAGCGGAGAGGGGTATCTCTGTCCCGCCTTCGATCCCGGGACCGGCCAGTGCAGGATCTATGAGGCACGGCCGCTCGATTGCCGGCTCTATCCTTTTGCGCTCATGTGGGATGCGGCGGGTGAACGTGTTCTGCTGGGTTGGGATGCCAAGTGCCCGTTTCTCTTGGACTCGCCGCCTCCCGGATTGGGTCAGGCGGCGGAGGACCTGGCGCGATGGATCGAGGATGACGCGCGCGTGGCTCTGCTGGCGAGGAACCCACGATTGGTCGGGAGGTTTCAGGACGATATCGTCGAACTGTGCAGGCTGCCGCGGGTAACGGAACGGTTGACCTCGGTCGGATCGTCCCGCCGGTCCTGGCCCATTCGCTTGCAGGATCGCGACCGTTTCGAGTCGGCCGCCCGGCTGGCCCTGCGAGGCATCGAGCGGCCGCTCGCCGCCTATTCGTTTGCCTACCATTATATGTGGCGTCGGGCACTCGACTATTCGTGGCGCGAGGTGGAGGGGCGGTTTTGTCTCTTCGCGCATTCGCCGGACGGTCTGTTCCTCGCGCTGCCCCCCCTCGGGGAGGTGCCGCTGGCGCCCTCGTTGGCCGAGGCGTTTCGATGGATGAGGGAAGAGAACCGGGGTCGGCCGGTGACGCGCATGGAGCACCTTCCCGAGGAACTCGTGGACGAGGTGCGTCGGCTGGGGTATCGCGTCACCGCGATGGAGCCCGACTACTTGTACCGGGCGGAGGCGCTGGCGGACTTATCGGGTGCTCCTTACAAGTCGCAACGCGCCTCCTGCAATCGCTTCGAGCGTGAACGGGGCGGACACTTCGAGCGCTACCGGACTGAAGACCGGGCGGAGTGTCTTGCGCTTTTCCGAGACTGGGAGGGCCAAAAACAGGCGGCCGGCGCCGACGATTTCGGTCGTGCGCTGTTGGAAGACGCGAGGGGCGCGCACGACGAGGCGCTGACGGAACATCAGGCGCTCGCTTTGGTCGGAGGCGTGGTCCGCGTCGGCGGCAACATTCGGGCCTATACGCTGGGCACATGGTTGACGCCTAGTGTATTTTGCGTGCTGATCGAGGTGGCCGACCGAGGGGTGCCTGGTCTCGGCCCGTTCATATTTCGTGAATTCTGTCGCCAGGCGCTGGCAGATGGGGCACTCTGGGTGAATACGATGGATGACTCGGGGCTTCCGCATCTTGCCAAGTCGAAGCGTTTGTATCATCCTACATATCTTCTGCCCAACTATTGTGTGACGGAGTCGTGACGATGCCCGCGCCTTCCTCCGGTGCCGTCGACCGCCGATCGTATGTGTGGCTTCCTGTCCTCATCGTGGGCATGACCATTGTTGCCGTCGTGATCGGTGCCGTAATGCTGCGCTCGATCGAGGTCCGCTTGGTCGAGGCCACTGGAGAAAATCTCACCCTCGCCTCCGCGGAGATTGCCGACAAACTCGACCGGCTGATGTTCGAACGCTACGGGGACATCCAAATGATGGCCCGTGCCTTTTCCGGCCGCGCGATCGAGAAGCGATTCATCGAAGAGTATCTGCGATGGATGAAGACGACCTATTCGCCGATGTATCTCTGGCTGGGTGTGACCGACAAAGACGGGCGCTTCGTGGCAGCGACCGATGCCTCGATGATCGGTCAGGATCACTCGAAGAGCGGTTGGTTCGAGGCCGCGCTCCGCAGCGGGAAGGTGCAGGTCAATGAGGTGGAAACGCACGAGCCCAACAACACGGTCGAGGCCATCGCGCTTACCGCACCCTTGACAGGTCCAAAGGGAGAATTCCTGGGCGTTGTGACGTCGCGCATCGGGTTGGCCATGCTGGAGGACGTCCTGATCGAGACCGTGCGGGAGATCCAGAATACGGATCAGGCGGCGGGCCCCTTCGAATACCAGTTTCTGACCAAGGAAGGCGTGGCCTTCGTCGATTCCGCGGTTCCCACAATGGAGCGGGCTAACTTGAAGCGGGTCGGCCTGCCCTCGGCGCTGCTGAGCGAAGGCGGCAAGCCCGGCTACGTCGAGGAACAACACGTAAGGCGCGGGGTGCACGTGGTGACGGGCTACTCCCAGACCAAAGGATACGGCGACTATCCAGGGTTGAATTGGACGATTTTGCTGCGCACGGACCGTGACGTGATTCTGTTGCCGATCCGGGCGATGATGTGGAAATTGGGCATCGCGGCGACCGTGGTTTGGCTGCCCATGCTTGGCTTGCTGCTCTGGGCGACGGGTCGTCTCCGGAGCGAGTATCAACAGGCGCAGCAAGAGAGCGAATGGGCGCGGGCGGCTGAAGCTGCATTGCTCCAAAGCCAGGAACGCAATCGGGTGATCGTTGATACGGCACTGGACGCCGTGATTTCCATGGATGCGTCAGGGATCATTACCGATTGGAACGCACAGGCCGTCAATATTTTCGGCTGGCAGCGGGAGGAGGCGCTCGGTCGGCGTGTGTCGGAGACGGTGGTGCCTCCGCGCGACCGTGACGCCCATGAGCGCGGCATGCGGCACTTCCTGGCCACGGGCGAAGGGCCGATCCTGAACCGGCGCATCGAAATGATGGCATGCCATCGCACCGGTTATGAGTTTCCCGTCGAGGTGGCGATCTCACCGGCCCGCCTCGGTGATGCGTATATCTTCAGCGCGTTCGTGCGGGACATCACGGCGCGGAAACGGTCGGAACGGCAGTTAGCCTCGCAGTATGCCGTGACGCGGGTTCTTTCCGAATCGCGGACGCTCGAGGAGGCGGGGCCGAAGATTCTGCAGGCCATCTGCGAAAGCCTCGAGTGGGAGTTGGGTGTGTTTTGGCGGCTCGATCGTCAGGGCAACGTCTTACGCTGCCTGGAACTGTGGCAGTCGCCGGCTCTTAATGCGGATGAATTCATCCTCGCCACCTGGCAGCACTCCTTTCCGATCGGAGCGGGATTGCCGGGTCGTGTGTGGCAGACGGGCCAACCGGCCTGGATCACCGATGTGGTACGAGAACCCAACTTCCCGCGTGCGGACTCCGCCGCGAAAGTCGGGTTTCACGGCGCCTTCGGGTTTCCGATCCGCGTGGGGACGGAAGTCGAGGGCGTCATCGAACTCTATCGCCGGGAGATCCGCGAACCGGACGAGCAATTGCTCAAGATGGTGACGGACGTCGGCTTGAAGATCGGGCAGTTCGGTGAACGGGCTCGGGCCGAGGATGCCTTGCGCCGGACGGAGGTCCAGCTCCAACAGTCTCAGAAGATGGAAGCCGTGGGCCGGTTGGCCGGCGGCGTCGCGCACGACTTCAACAATATGTTGACCGTCATTCGCGGCTACAGCGAGTTGGTCCTGAGTCGGCTGGCCCCGACCGATGCGTTCCGCAAGGAATTGGAAGAAGTGAAAAAGGCTGCCGACCGAGCATCGGGTCTGACCGGCCAGCTCCTGGCGTTCAGCCGCCGCCAATTCATCGCGCCGAAGGTCCTGGACATCAATTCGGTGATCCACAATATGGAGGGCATGTTGCGGCGCCTGCTCGGCGAAGACATCATCGAGCTCTGCACGGTGCTCGATCCCGACGTCGGCCAATTCAAGGCCGATCCCGGACAGATCGAGCAGGTCATCATGAATCTGGCGGTCAACGCGCGTGATGCCATGCCGAGCGGCGGACGCCTCACGGTGGAAACCGTCAACGCGCAGTTCGGATCCCGCCGCAACCGTCCACCGATGGGCGCCGAGCCCGGCTCTTATGTCGCCATCATCGTGCGCGATACCGGACACGGCATGGATGAGGAGACGCAGTCCCACATCTTCGAGCCGTTTTTTACGACCAAGGAAAAGGGAAAAGGCACCGGCCTGGGGTTGTCGACGGTCTACGGCATCGTCAAGCAGAGCGGCGGGTTCATCGAGGTGGAAAGCAAGCCGGGCCGCGGGGCGACCTTCAAGATTTTCTTCCCGCGCGTTGATGGTGTGGCGCAAGGGCTTGAACCGTCGACGACCGGCGTGGAGACCGTCAAGGGACGTGAAACCGTATTGCTGGTCGAAGACGAACCGGGCGTGCGCCGGCTGGTCAATGAAACGCTGCGTCTGCACGGCTACACGGTCCTCGAAGCCCGGCACGGGATTGAAGCGTTGCTCACCGGCGCCAAGCACATGGGCCCCATTCATCTGCTGCTGACGGACGTAGTCATGCCGCAGATGAGCGGTCCGGAGGTGGCGGAAAAATTGGCGTCGGTTCGCCCCGAGGTCAAGGTGCTCTATATGTCCGGCTATCCGGACCACCCGACCTTTTCGAAGGGCGGGCTGGATACGGATCGATCCTTTCTCCAGAAGCCCTTCACCCCCACGGCGCTGGCGCAAAAAGTGCGCGAGGTGCTCGACGGCACGAAAGTGGCCTAGGCCCGTGGCGCCTGCCGCAGCCCCCCACTCGAACGACGCCGGGTCCGATACCTTGATCTTCCCGTTCGGTTCCGTTTATCGTGCCTGACCGTCAGGTGGGTCAATTTTTTCGGGCGAAGGTGTAACCATGAGCGAGCAGGGTTCCTCGGCAGCGAAAGGACTGGAACGCGGCATCGACCGGTACCGGATCGAGCGCGAACCGTTTTACGCCGATGTCCGCGGCGAGGTTGGGTTGTTCATGATTGCGGCGAAGAGCCGCATGCCGGTCATGCTGAAAGGGCCGACCGGCTGCGGGAAAACGCGCTTCGTCCAGCACATGGCCTACCGCCTGGGGCGTCCGCTGATCACGGTGGCGTGTCATGAGGATTTGACCGCTTCCGATCTCGTCGGACGATATCTCTTGAAAGGGCAGGAGACGGTGTGGATGGATGGGCCGTTGACGCTGGGCGTGAAACACGGCGCGATCGTCTACCTGGACGAGATCGTCGAGGCCAGGAAAGACACGACGGTCATCATCCACCCCCTGAGCGACGATCGGCGGCTCCTGCCGATCGAGAAGAAGGGGCAGATCGTCGAAGCGGTCGATGATTTCATGCTGGTCATTTCTTACAACCCCGGCTACCAGAGTATTTTGAAAGATCTCAAGCAGAGCACCAAACAGCGGTTCATGGCCATCGAGTTCGACTATCCCTCTCCGGACGTGGAGGCCCGCGTGGTCGTGCAAGAGGCCGGCGTCGCCCCCGATGTCGCACAGCGGCTGGTCAAGGTGGCGGGAAAGATCCGGAACCTCAAGAACCATGGCCTGGAGGAAGGCGTCAGCACTAGGTTGCTGATCTATGCCGGCACCTTGATCAACCAGGGGGTGCCCGCGGACCGGGCCTGTGAGGTGGCCCTGGCCCGCCCGATCACCGACGATCCCGACATGTTGCGGAGCATCGTCGAGGTCGTAAAGGCCGTGTTCTGACCGACGGGATGAATCGACGTGACGAACAGACTGAACCGGCTCGAACTCCACGGTGCCAGTTGACCCTGCGCGGTTCATTCGACGGTGAAGTCCTCTAACCCATCTCGACAACGTTCAACCGATGCCGCTTCCGGGCCGGTGCGTGATACGGCTGACGGCGCGATCCTCTCCGTCCATGTACAGCCGAAGGCGGCATCCACCGGCTGTGCCGGCTTGCATGGCGATGCCCTGAAGATTCGTGTGGCGGCGCCCCCCAGCGATGGGGCGGCCAACGACGAACTACGCCGGTTCCTGGCCCGGCGATGCCACGTTCCCCTCGGGGCCGTCGAGTTGGTTGCGGGGGCGGGGAGTCGTCAGAAGCGGCTCATGATCCGGGGAGTGACGGCCGAGCAGCTTCGGCTGCTTCTGTTGGAGTCGTGATGTCCATCCGGTGCGGGACGGACCGGTCCGTTTGGTCTCGACGTGGATGCGTCGGCCTGTTTTGTCTTTGGCTTGCTGCTTGTGCGGGCCCGCGTCCGGTGTTCTACCCCAATGCCCATTACGAACAGGTCGGTGCGCAGGCGGCAGCCTTCGATTTGGAGCGATGCCAAGAACGGGCGACAGCGGCGGGCGCGCAGCGTGGCTCGGGGAGGGCGGCGAAAGCGGCGAAGGATACCGCGATCGGTGCGGGAATCGGGGCGGCCGGCGGGGCGGTCGGCGGCGCGATCGTCGGAGATGCGGGGATCGGTGCGGCAGTGGGGGCGGCCAGCGGTGCCGTATGGGGCGCGCTCACGAGTCTCTTTGCCGGTGGCGAATCTCCGAGTGAAGCCTATGTGAACTTCGTCAATCGATGCTTACAAGAGCAGGGGTATGAGGTTGTGGGCTGGCAGTAGCCGGCTGCAGTTCTGCGCCGGCGCTACAGGGCGAGGAAGGGACATGACTGCATGAAGAACTCCGCAAGGCAGGGAACCAGGGCAGTACTCGTGGCGGCGCTGTTTGCGCTCGTCGGGTGCGCCGGACCTGAACCGATCTTGAATGCCAATCAGCGGCTCCTCCTGCAGGGGAAGGACCAGGCAGAACGGGATGTCGATCTCTGCCGGTATAAGGCCGAGCAGGCCGGGTTACGCCATGGAACCAATCGGAGCAGCAATGCCGCCGCCGGGGCTGTGATCGGACTGCTGGGTGGGGCCGGAGTAGGGGCCTCAAGCGGGTTGGTCGGTGGTCCGGCCGGTGTGGCGATGGGGGCTGCGGCCGGAGGAGTCGTAGGGGGCGTCTTGGGTTTTCTGGCAGGGACGTATAAGCCGGTCGATCCTCAGCAGGACTATATGCAGTTTATCGAGCGATGCCTCAAGGAGAGGGGCTACGAGATAAGCGGCTGGCAATAGATCGCGGCATTACTCAGGGGGCCGGTGCCGCACTTAGAACATGAAACAGCCTGAATAGCCGGCGAAGAGACACTGAAACCTGATCGAGATCCGTTCGAGCCGTGACTGATTCTCCGGCGACGGCGTCAGAGCTTCCTCCGTGTCAATCCACTCCTGCTCCCCTTTCAACTTCCACAACGACCAGCGTGAGGTTCCCGGAATCAGCGTGCGAGCGTCTGTTGCGTTCGTGAGGATCGACCGGAAGGTGGCGATCTCGTCTCGGAACTCCAGACCATTCGGTTCGAACCTATAGGGTTCCCGATCTTGATCCATCGAGGCCAACAGGCGAGTCAGCCAGAGGACCGTCGCGGCCATTCGTTCGTAATGGAGCGTGTCGGCGCGGTCTTCCGTCGTGTGGTAGCGGGGCGTACGGGCCGTCGAGAGGAATAGGAAGGGCACCTGACGGTTGCGGAACACCTCGTAGTCGCTGAAGCTTTCGTGTCCGCGTCCGGGTATCTCCTCCACGAGATGGATTCCGACCGGAAACACCCTCAGCGGTCTGGCCTCGGGCAGGGACTCCTTCATCCGCCGGTACAGGCCCGGGCTCTTCTCCGCGCCGATCGCAAAGACGGTGTCCTTCAACGGTTCCCACTGGACTCCGCCCATCAGGTCCATGATGACGGCGGACTGGATCTGTGCGACGTCGCCGATCTCCGGCGGCAGATGCTGAACGAACCACTCTGATCCCATCGTCGGGGTGCTGAAGTAGGGCGGTTCCTCACTGTTGAAGGCCAGTACGGCGACAGAGAAGCGGGTGAGTGCGGTGAGGTGCCTGGCCGTTTCGATCAGGATCGCCACTGCGGAGGCATTGTCGTCCGCGCCGAGAAATCCCCTGCCGAGGTGATCGAAATGGGCGCCGAGCACGACCCAACGGCCATTGGGCTGATCCCCGGAGGCCGGGAGCATGCCCAGCACGTTGTCGCCGATCTCCGGTGCGATGGGCTGACGGTAGCCGCCCAGAGAGGGAAAGGGTTGCACGCCGACGGCTCGCAACTGTTCCTCGATGTAGGTTGCCGCCTCGCGATTGCCGACCGTTCCCGGTCGCCGCCCCGCGAGGGAGGGATCGGCGAGATAGCGGACATGGCCCGAAAGGCGCTGGGCGTCCCGGCTGGCCAGCGGCAACCGATCGGGACGGACCGGTTCCATCGTCTGCAGGCAGCCTGACAGACCCAGCAACAGGATGACGGCGGTGAAAAGGATCCAGGCCCGATCGCGTCGACCCTTGCCCCGCGTCCTCTGCCGGCCTGTCACGACTGCTCGGATTGGCCGGTCCCGCCGGATGGCGAAGAGGTGGTCGGGGCCATCGGCAAGGGGGCCTTGTGGCGAAGGGCTCTGCCCTTGTCGGGCGTCGGGTCGGTGATCAGCCCGTAGCACTGGCGCCCTTCATGGTCTTCCGGCAGGTACTCGGTAATCGGCATGCCGTCTTCCCGTACGAACAACAGGCAGTGGCAGTACTTGTAAATCTGCATCTCGTCGCAGGCGCACATCCACCGCCGCAACTTGGCTTCGGCCTGTTTGTCCGGATAGAAATTGCAGGGGCAGAGCGGCTTGCCCAGTTCGTCGATGTGGGCGGCCAGGCCCTTCACGACAGCCTCGCTGACGGCAGGGGTGGGATGCATGGTTGTGCCGCTCTTTTCGGCGAAGCCCTTCACGTACTTCCACATCTTGTCGAGCGACTCTTTGCTCGGTTCGGCCATCGGCGGCTCCTTCAGAATAACCCAGTATGACGATGAGGCCGGGGACGGACCGGGCGTAGTCTCGAGAGCAAGACACCGGAGGCCCCTTGGCCCGGACAGTTTACAAGCGAAATTGCGTCCTTTACAATCCACAACTTCCACAAAATCCGGTGACAGCAAGGCATGGCATCCGTAGCCGTACAGCAACGACTTCGCGCGCAACTGTCCGATGATCTCGGTCCGGCGGCGGAGGGGCTTGTGCAGGAGGTCGCGCGGGTCGCCGTGCGTCCCGGCACGCTTGAGGGGTTGTCGGTCCTCCTTGAAGAATTGTCCGAGGATGCGCCGAAGGCTGCCCGAGGGGCGATTGCCGCGCTGCCTGAGCTACAACGCCGCGCCGGCTTGAGCGATGTCTTGGCCTGGATCGATTTGGGGGTGGCGCTCGCCGGCTCGTCGGGGGCGGTGGCCCTGCGCTATTTCAAGGAAAGCCCGGTCCTGCTGGGGTTGGTGGATCACGCGGCTCGAGCGTCCGTGCTGGAGGCGGCACTGGAATTGGCCGACCACGATGCCAACGTGGCCTGGGAGTTTTTCCGGGTTGCCCCGGAATTGGTCACGGTCCTTCCGCCGCAGGCGTGGTCGGCGTGGATGGACGTCGCCGGCGAACTCGCCGCCACGGATTTTACGCTCGCGGTCGAGTATGTCCGTCAGATCGCCGCGATCGCGCCTGTCCTGCCGGTTGAAGAGGTGCGGTCCTGGGCGGCGCTGGGGCTGAAACTGATCACGCCAAATAGTTTGGGCAAGCCGGATTACCTGGGTGTGCTGGAATACTTTCGGACGAGCCCGGCCATACTGAGCGACATTCCCGAACCGTCCGTGCGGCCGGCCGTGATTCGATTGAGTGCCCAGGTTGCGCAGCGGTCGCCCGAAGCGGGCATTGCCATCTTGGCCGAGGCTCCGGCGATCATCCGTCGGCTGCCGACGACCGAGTGGCGTCAGGATGCGGTGCGGTTCGGCCTACTGGTCGCGGAACGGGATGCCGACGCGGCTGTGGCCTATTTGCGCCGTTGTCCGGAGCTGGTGGCCTTGATCGGCGAGAGCGAGGGAGCGCGCGACAGATTCCAGGCCTGGTTTGCCGCCGGCATGGAAGTACTCGAATACAGCAGCGAGGCGGGGCGCGCCTACTTTGCCGTTGAAACGGAAAAGGCGTTGGGGGCCGTGTCTCAGGCCTTGAGCGGGGTACCGCTGCGACAGGTTGCCCGCCGGGTGAAGCTTTTCGTCGAAGCCCTCTGCGGCCGGGATGTCCGTATTCAGGAGGTGCCGGAATCGCTCGAGTCCACCACGCAGTTTGCCAGGGCCACGATCACGGACGAGGGACACGGAATCGGACTCCCGTCCCTCGTGCGCCGGTATGCGACCTACGACGAGAATGTCCGCCTGTACCTGGTGATGGCGGCCCATGAAGCAGGCCATCTCGAATTCGGGACCTTTGATCTCCCCATGCCGGTCCTTGAGGAGTTGGCTCAGACCGTCGCGCAGCGGTATGCGAAGCCCATGCTCGGGAGTTGCCGTCGGCTCGGCGAGCTGTTCGGCCGCTACCCTCAGCCGGGGTTGATCAAGGATCTCTGGACAGTCGTTGAGGACGCGCGGGTCGAGTTCCTTTTGCGGCGTGAATATCCAGGCCTCGCGCGCGATCTTGCCGCGGTGGCGAAGGATGCTGCGGCGACGCGCTCCTTTTCTCACGGTGTCACGGTTCGGGAGATGGTGGTCGATCAGTTGTTGCTGCTTTCGATCGGGGAGTCGCCTGCGGTGGTGGCGCCGGAGCCGGTGCGGCCCGAAGTCGAACGGCTGTGGACGCTGTTTCAGGAGATCTTCAGCCCGACGGCGACCGCTGAGGCGGCGGTGCGGCTGGCGGATCGGCTCTATGTCGAAATGGATCTGCTGCTCGCACGGCGCGCCGAGATGATCGAGGGCGACGGCGAGTCCGACGAGAAGGGCGATGCCCTGCCGGCTCCGCGCGCGGCCGAGGACTTGTCCGATACCTACCGCCCGATGGAGAACTGGGACTACCGCGGCGCGATGGACCCCGACCTTGTCCGTGACCGTAGTGAGTCGCCTCAGCAGTCCTCCTCGTCCGGATCGCAGGGCGATGCGGAGAGCGGAGGCGGTTTGGCCAGCGCATCCGGCGGAGGGCCGTCGGGGGCGGGAACCGCCCGGTCTCGGCAGGTTTCGAACGAGCAATTGGCGCCGGGGCGGAAACAGCCGTCCCTGGTGGAAGAGGTGCTGGCCTTGGAGGGCGAGCGGCCGTCGTCGGACGACAAGGCCAAGGTCGGAGCCAACGCGGTCCGGTACCGGGAATGGGACGCGGCGATTCAAGACTATCGGCTGAATTGGTGCCACGTGATCGAACGCGAGGCGGCAGAAGGCTCCTCCGATTTTGTTGAGCAGACCCTTGCCGACCAGCGCGGGGTGGTCGGAATCCTACGACGGTATTTTGAAGGCCTTCGTCCACCCGGCCTTCGGTTGGTGTCGGGACAGGCGGACGGAGAAGACCTCGACATGGATGCGGCCGTGGGGCTGGTGGCCGATCTCGCCGCGGGGATCGAGCCATCCGACCGTCTCTATGTCCGCCGGGAGAAGCGTGAACGGGACGTGGCGGTGGCCTTTCTGGTCGACCTCAGTGGATCGACCAGCCGCCAGATCGAGGCTGGGCGGCGGGTGATCGATGTCGAGAAGCAGGGGCTTGTGGTACTCTGCGAAGCCATCACGGCCATCGGAGATCAGTTTGCGGTCTACGGCTATTCCGGGCAAGGGCGCCGGCAGGTGGATTTCATCGTCATCAAGGATTTCGATGAGGCCGTGACCGGCCGGGCGGGCGCCAAGTTGGGGGGGATCGCACCGCTCCAGCAAAACCGGGACGGGGCGGCCATCCGTCATGCCTCGTGCAAACTGATGGCCCGCCGAGCCAGGACCAGGATGCTGATCGTGCTCAGCGACGGTCGGCCGTTGGATGACGGGTATAAGGATGAATATTCGCTCGAAGATACCAGAATGGCGCTGCGCGAAGCGCGCGCACAGGGCATTGAGCCGGTGTGCATTACGGTGGATCGTGAAGCGGATCCCTACGTGCGTCGTATGTACGGGGATGTGCGCTTCGTGGTGGTCGACCGTCTTGAGGGCTTGCCGGAGAAGCTGCCGAGGATTTACCATCGGCTCACCGCTTAGGGGACGGTGATGGAGGCCCTGTCGGGCTCGAGCGGGTGAGATGGTGGAGATGGAGAAGCAGGTGGAAAAACCAACCGTGCCGTCGTGGCTGTACAAGTTGTTTACCGGGCATCAGTATCCGTACGTCCGGCGCCAGGCCAAGTTTGCCAATCGCGATATCAAGCCCGGGGCGGAGCGGCCGGAACCGACGCGTGACGAGATCGACGCCAAGTTCAGGGAGATCTATCCCCGCTGCACGGCCAAGGTTCTCGAGGAAGTGAAAACCGGGATGATCGTGGTCTTTCACGAGTTGGGGGATTACCCGCCCGGAGGTTTTCAGGAGCTGGTGGAGAAGCCGGAAGAGTTTCTCGCGAAGACGTACGGCAAGAAGAAGATCAAAGTCAATTTCTACGATGGAGAGAACTTCGTCTGCACGATCAATTTCAAGGTCGGGGGCTGGACGGGACACGATCACACGTAAGGGCGGAAGGTGAGGCGTCCTCGGTCTGTACGCTTCACGGTTCACGCTTCACGTTTCACGAGGTGGGAGAATGGGACGACCAAAAATTACGGTAGTGGGTGCCGGCAATGTGGGTGGAACGGCAGCCCAGCGGCTGGCGGAGAAGAATGCGTACGAGGTCGTCCTCGTCGACATCGTCCCGGGGGTGCCGCAGGGAAAGGCCTTGGACATCACCCAAGCCGGTCCGGTCTGCGGCTACAGCACCCGCGTCGTCGGTACGAACGGCTATGACGAAACAGCCGGGTCATCGGTAGCGGTCATCACCTCCGGCATCCCCCGCAAGCCCGGCATGAGCCGCGATGAACTTCTAGCCACGAATGCCAAGATCGTGCAGTCCGTGGTCCGCGAATTGGTGTCGCGCTCGCCGGACGTGATCCTGATCCTCGTGACGAACCCGCTGGATGCGATGGTGCATGTGGCGAGACAGGTCAGCGGGCTGCCGAAGTCCCGTGTGCTCGGCATGGCCGGCGTGCTGGATTCGGCGCGGCTGCGGTCCTTTGTCGCCGAGGAACTGGATGTACCTGGGACGGATGTGGAAGCGATGGTGCTGGGCGGTCATGGCGACACGATGGTGCCGTTGGTCCGCCAGACGACCGTCGCCGGGAAGCCGATTACCGATCGGTTGTCGCCGGAACGGCTGCAAGCGCTGATCAAGCGCACCCAGGACGGCGGCGCCGAGATCGTCGCCCTACTCAAGACCGGCAGCGCATTTTATGCCCCTTCCGCATCGGCTGTGGATATGGTCGAGGCCATTATGAAGGATCAAAAGCGGGTCCTGCCTTGCGCGATGCTGTGCGAAGGGGAGTATGGATTGAAGGATGTCATTGTCGGTGTGCCGGTCCGACTCGGTCGAAAGGGCGGCGAGGCGATCGTGGAATACGATCTCACGGCCGAGGAGCGAAAAGCCCTGGACACGTCAGCCGGCGCGGTACGGGACCTCTGTGCCGTGGTGGATCGATTGTTGAAGACCTAATGTCTCGCCGGTAGTTTGCTTGACAAGATTGTCCGGCGTGCAGTACACAACGAGGTCGCGCAGTAAACCGATAGAGTTGGGGGAGAGCTATGAAATTTCTCGAAGATCCGATGCAGACAATGGGCGCGGGATTCGCGCTCGCTGTCGTGTTGATATTGGTGTTCCTGGGGATGGGCGGCGTCGGGGCCGGTGATGTGGATTGGCTGGGCATGATTGTCCGCTGGGTCCACTTCCTCGCCGGAATCACCTGGATCGGGCTGCTGTATTTTTTCAACTTGATCAATGCCGCCTTTCTGAAGAGCTTGGATGGGCCGACCAAGAATATCGTCATTCCCAAGTTGATGCCCGCCGCGTTGAACTGGTTCCGTCATGGGGCCACCGTCACGGTCCTCGCCGGGATCATCCTCTACTTCTACCTCTATGCGAAGGGGGGAACGGGGGCCATCGCCCTGGGAATCGGCGGGTTGCTCGGCATCATCATGATGGGGAACGTGCACGGCGTGATCTGGCCGAACCAGAAGAAGATCATTGCCGCCGTCTCAGCAGCGGCCCAGGGTACTCCGGCACCGGCCGAAATGGCGCAGTGGGGCAAGACCGCGTTGATCGCCTCTCGCATCAACTTCCTCCTGTCGATTCCCATGCTGTTCTTCATGGGGGCGGGCAGCCACTTCAAGTAAACATCGGACACGGTTTCTTCGCGAGGCGGTCTCTCGGAGTCAGGGGGGACCGCCTCATCTATTTTTTGCCGAGGCGACTCTGTTTTGACGAGGCTGGCGGCACGAGTCTTTGGGCGGATATCGGATAGGTCTATCAGGCCTAACTGTTTGAGATTCAGCCCTAATCTCGCCCACTTGGCTTGACGGCTTCCGGGGGGCCGCCTTATAGTAAGCCCCTGTTAACCTGGGGGTGTTGCCCCCGAAAGGGAACTTATCGTGACCCTACCTCAACCACGGGTATTGCAGAAGCTCGACGGGGCACCCTGGGACATTGAACCCTATCTGAAGGCCGGTGGCTATGAAGCCTGGCGGAAGTGTTTGACGGAGCTGACGCCGGAAGACATCGTCGGCGAAATCAAGAAGGCCGGCCTCCGAGGCCGCGGCGGTGCCGGGTTCCCCACCGGAACGAAGTGGGATAAGGTGCTGCATCACCGCGTCAAGGAGCGGTACTTCGTCTGCAACGCGGGCGAGCATGAACCGGGGACGTTCAAGGATCGCGAGCTGCTGAAGTATCTTCCCCATCAACTCATCGAAGGTTGTTTAATCGCCTCCCGCACCGTCAACGCCAAGGCCTCCTACATTTACGTCAATCATGAGTATGAATCGGAGGAAGCCAACCTCCGCAAGGCTATTCAGCAGGCCAGAGAGCGCGGGTTACTCGGGAAGAACATCCTCGGGACCGGGGTCGACCTGGATCTGGAAGTGTTTTCAGGGCATGGCAGTTATGTGGCCGGGGAAGAGACGGCGATGCTGGAATCGATGCAGGGGCGTCCCGCCATGCCTCGCCAGAAGCCCCCGTTCTACCCGACCGACTTCGGCCTGTACGGTAAACCGACGCTGGTCAACAATGTCGAGACGCTTTGCAACATTCCGAAGATTCTGAGGAACGGCGCAGCCTGGTTCACGCAGGTGGGGACGGAAAAATGCCCGGGCACCATGTTGTTTTCGCTCAGCGGCGCCGTGAATCGTCCCGGCGTCTACGAGATGCCGATGGGCGTCACGATCCGGGACCTGATCGAGCAGGCCGGCGGCGGCGTGCCCAACGGACGCAAGATCAAGGCGGTGTTTCCGGGAGGCCCGGCCTTCTCGATGGTGACGGCCGATCAACTCGATCTGCCGATGGATTTTGATTCGCTCAAGAAAGCGGGAACCGGATTGGGATCGGCCGGCACGATCGTGATCGATGATGCAACCTGTATGGTTGCGGCTACGCTGAAGTTTTCGAATTTCTTCAAAGGCGAAAGCTGCGGGCAATGCCCGCCTTGCCGGATGGGGACCCTGAATCTGGCGACGATCATGGATAAGATCGAGCGCGGGCAGGGCACCGAGAAGGATTTGGAGTCCCTGCTGCAGCTCTGCGGTTTCGTGAAGGGTACGGGCTACTGCACGCTCGTCACCGGCGCGGCGGTCCTGGTGCAGAGCAGCCTGAAGTTGTTCCGTCACGAGTTCGAGGAACATATTCGGTTGCAGCGCTGTCCTTATCAGCCGGCGAATGCCGAAGCGGGCGCAAACGCCTAGAGGTATCGAATGCCACGTGTGAGCTTCTTGCATTCGCGGGGAAAGAGCGGTGAGGTCGAGGCCAACCTGACGTTGTTGGAGGCGGCGAAGGCCTTGGGATTTCCGCTGAACCACGATTGCGGCGGTAATGCGTCCTGTACAACCTGTCGGGTCGAAGTTCAGATGGGCGGAGAGAATCTCTCCGAGATCGATTTCGACGAACAGGACCTGCTGGACCGCGAAGCGCTGTCGGAACCCTGGCACCGGCTCGGTTGTCAGGCCAAGGTGTTGGGCGATGTGGTGGTTCGAGTGCCTGAAACCAAGTGGGCGGAGCCGACCACGGCGGCATCGGGAGAAACAGGGAAAAAGGAAGTCGGGCTTCCGTAAGGCCGGAAGAGGTGGTAGACTAACTCAACGTGCCGAACACGTAGACTGGAGGAGGAGATACGATGATTACGATTACTCAAGTGGCCGAGCAGAAGATACGGGAACTCATGGCTGAGGAAAAAGATGTGGTCGGGCTGCGGATCTATGTTCGCGGCGGCGGCTGCCACGGCTATCAATACGGCATGGCATTCGAATCCAAGATGGCCGATGACGACACCGTCATTGAAAAGGGCGAAGTGAAGGTCATCATGGATTCGCAGAGCGCGCCGTTGCTGCAGGGTGCCGAGGTCGACTACGTCGACAGCCTGCAGGGCTCGGGGTTCTCGATCAAGAATCCTCAGGCCAAGACCACCTGCGGATGCGGCAGCTCATTCAGTGCGTAAGGTGAGCGCAATCGCGTCGCAGTCCGAGACTCGTTCCTTCGTGAGATAAGAGCACAAGCCGGGAAGGGTTCCAGAAATGGGGGCCTTCCCGGCTTGTTCGTTTTGACAGGACCACCCGGATCTCAACCTCGATGGCACCACAGGCTTCCATCACCCGTCGCTACCGGTTTTGCGCTGCGCATCGCCTCCATACCGATCAGCTGACTGCGGAAGAAAACTGGGCTGCCTTCGGCAAGTGCAACAACCCGAACGGGCACGGGCATAACTATGTGGTCTACGTGACGGTCACGGGAGCGATCGATCCGATCACGCATCGCGGGATCGACGTCGAGCATCTCGATGAAGTCGTTGAACGGGCGATCGTGCGACGCTTCGACCACCACGATTTGAACCTCGATCCGGAGTTTGCCGAACGGACGACGACCGGAGAGAATCTGGTGATCCTGATCTGGGATCTACTGGTGAAGCAGATTCCTGAAGGCCGGCTGGAGAAGGTCGGGGTGATCGAGACCAGGGACAACTATTTTGAGTATTCGGGGCCGTCGACCGGAACGGCGGTGACCAGGAAGGCGGAGCATGGCTAAGCAGTCGAGGGCGGGACGAAGGAAGTCGGTCGAGGATGTGAACGGCAGCGCGCGGCCGCCGGATCTCGACGTCCTCCAGTCCCTGGTGACCGAAATGCTGCTTGCCCTCGGCGAAAATCCCGGACGCAACGGACTCCTCAAGACCCCGGAGCGGGTTGCCAAGGCGCTCGCCTTCATGACGCAAGGGTATCACCGCGACATCGATCATCTCCTGAACGGCGCGCTGTTCCCGATTGAATACGACGAAATGGTCATCGTGAAGGATATCGATTTTTTCAGCATGTGCGAGCACCACTTGCTCCCCTTTTTCGGGAAGGTCCATGTCGGATATTTGCCCAACAAGAAGGTGGTTGGACTCAGCAAGATCCCGCGCATCGTCGACGTGTTCGCCCGGCGGCTTCAGGTGCAGGAGAGGCTCACCGTCCAAATCGCCGAAACTCTCAAGTCAAAACTCAATGCGCACGGCGTCGGTGTGGTTGTCGAAGCCAGGCACCTGTGCATGATGATGCGGGGAGTCGAAAAGCAGAATACCGTGGCTGTCAGCAGCTCGATGCTGGGTGCCTTCCGCAGCCAACAGCAGACCCGCTTGGAATTTTTGAAGCTCATCCGCAGGGGCAGTGTCGGCGATTCCGACTAAGCCGCGCGCCGCCCACACTTTCCCGCTTCGTTCTTGTTCCACCCTGTTGGACCGTCGGTTCGTTCGGCCTGCCGGTGCCGCCGTCCTTCTGTAACCATTCCGCAACCGGCACAATCTCTGATGGGTTATCCGGCCAAGGAAGCGAGGAATTCGCTTACGAGGCGGTTGAACGTCTCCGGCTGTTCGACATTGCTTAAGTGTCCTGCGGCTGGGACGGTCGCCAGCCTGGCGCCGGGAATTCTCTCCGCCATCAGCTTGGCGTCGGCCGGCGGAGTCGTATGGTCCTCTTCGCCGACCACCACGAGCGCCGGACAGGTAATCGTGCCGAGCAGGGCGGTGGAATCGGGCCTCGCGGCCATGGCCATGAGATCAACCACGATGCCGTTGATCGGCGTTGAGACGATCATCTTGTGCACCAGCTCGGTCACCTCGGAGTTTGTCTGAAGCGAGGAAGCCCGCAGCAATTTGGGCAGCATGATGTCCGCCACCGCTGCGGCCCCCTGCTTGTTGGCCGTCTGCGCGAGATTGAACCGACCGGTTCGCCCCTCCGGACTGTCGGCTTGAGCGCGGGTGTCGCAGAGCACGAGGCCCTTCACGCGCGGTGCATATTTTCGCCAAAAGGCGAAACTCACGTAGCCGCCCATCGACAATCCGATGAAGACCGCCTGCGGGATCTTCAGGTGGTCGAGTAGGGCCCGCACGTCATCCGCATAATCGTCCAACGTAAACGACCAGAGGGGGGCGTCCGATGCTCCATGCCCGCGGAGGTCGATGGCGATGGTCCGGAATCGGGAGGAGAGGGCGCTCACTTGATGCCGCCACATCGTGCGATTGACCGGAAAAGCATGCAAGAACACGAGCGGAAGGCCTGTGCCCTGGTCGTCATAGCCGAGTCGAATGCCCTGATGCTCGAAGTGCATGTCTTGCTCCATGGAGTGAAGAGATTCGTCCTCGTATCATCGGCGGCGGGAGGGAATCAAGCCCGGAGCCGGCTTGTCCGCCGATGTGCGCGCGTTTGCGGTGTTTCCTGTTCGGCGTATAAAATGCGTGTTATTTGAGGTGTCCGGCCATGGGCCCGTCCCGCGAGTCGACCGGCGATCTGTTCAGTATGCCCAGCGGAGAGTCCCGTCCTGCCAAGGTACCGCTGGCGGAAAGGTTGCGTCCGCGCAGCTTCGATGACCTCGTGGGGCAGGAGGAGATCATCGGGCCCGGTCGTCCGCTGCGGAAGGCGATTGAGCGGGATGAACTGTCCTCCGTCATTTTCTGGGGCCCGCCCGGTTGCGGCAAAACCACGCTCGCCGGCCTGGTTGCCCACCATACCAAGTCCGAATTCGTCCCCTTCTCCGCCGTCACGGGCGGGATTCCGGAACTGCGGGAAATCATCAAATCAGCCGAGCACCGGCGCGCCATGGGACGCTCCACGATTCTGTTCGTCGATGAAATCCATCGTTTCAATAAAGCGCAACAAGATGCCTTTCTGCCGCATGTCGAGCGCGGGACCGTGGTGCTCATCGGAGCTACCACCGAAAATCCATCGTTCGAGGTCATCAGCCCGCTGCTGTCCCGCTCCATCGTGATCGTGCTGAAGCCGCTGACGGAGGAGGCGCTCGACCAGATCCTGGAACGGGCGCTTCGTGATCCGGAGCGGGGTTTGGGACAGCTCGGGATCCACATCGATCCCGAGGCCAGGCGCCGGCTGGTTGAGTTTGCGAACGGGGATGCGCGCAGCCTGCTGACGGCCTTGGAGTTCGTGGCCGGGCAGGCGGCGGTGGGACGGGACGGTGTGCGTATGATCGATGCGAACGGGCTGGAAGCGGCGCTGCTCAAAAAGTCGCTCCGGTACGATAAGACCGGCGAGGAGCATTACAACCTCATCTCCGCCTACATCAAGAGCCTGCGAGACTCGGATCCGAACGGTGCATTATATTGGCTGGCTCGCATGCTCGAAGGAGGCGAGACGCCTCGGTTCATCGCCCGGCGCATGGTGATCTTTGCGTCGGAAGATATCGGCAATGCGGACCCGATGGCCCTCGTGGTGGCCAACGCCGTGGCCCAGGCCGTCGAGTTCGTCGGGTTACCGGAAGCCCAGATCAACTTGGCCCATGGGACGACCTACCTGGCCTCGCGACCCAAGGACAATGCCTCGTATGTCGGCCTGATGGAGGCTCGCGAGGACGCGCGGAAGCATGGGAACCTGGGGGTGCCGCTTCATCTGCGCAATGCCGTCACTTCGTTGATGCAGGACTGGGGGTACGGCAAGGGGTATCGCTATGTGCATGACGACCCGACAGCGCGCGGCGACCAGCAACACCTGCCCGATCAGCTCAAAAACCGGCGGTACTACCGTCCGAAGACCCCCTGAACAGGCCGTATTTTCTTGAAGAAAGGGTATGGACAAACCGGCGTATATCTTTATACTGACGAAAGAGGCCATGGTATGAGTAAACTCAACCCGGCAGACAGTGCCAGCGAGCGCCGCAAGTTTGTGCGAGCGACGTTGGTAGGATCGGCTCTGGTGGTGCCCAAGAGTGGACCCAAGGGGTTTACAGCCGTTCTCGACAATGTGAACAAGATCGGCGCGGGGCTGCATTCGAAAGAAAAACTCCCGGTCGGCGAGAAAATTACCGTATCCCTGGCCTTTCTGGACCCGGATAAGGTCGAGCAGCAGGAAAAGTTGGGCGCCACTGTGGCGTGGGTCAAGCCCTGGGAAAAGGGATTCTTACTCGGGGTGGTGTGGGACGATTTGGTGACGAAAGAGACGAACCGCTGGCTGTACTACTATCTGGAAGAGACGCTGAAGTCGACGGTCTAACCTGCCTGGGCCAACTTTCCCCTGACCTCCACCAATTCCGCCGAGAGTGATTCCCATCGCGCGTTCATGCGTTCGAGGTCTCGCTTCCACTGCTCCTGTTCCATGTGCAGTTCGTTCCAGCGCGGGAAGTCCTGGTACAGGACCGGGTCGGCCAGTTGCTGCTCCCGGCTCTTGAGCTTGGCTTCCAGTTCGGCGATCTCACTTTCGGCTCGGGACACCTGCTTTTCCAAACGGGCTTGGGTTTTGTTCAATTCGCGGCGTTCGCCGCCGGAAGGCTTCGGCTGCTGCGTTTGGGAGGCCATCGCTTTGGTCGGCCCCGTCCCCTTGGCCGCCGCGGCGAGTTCTTCGGTGTTTTCCTTGATCGACTCGAACTCCTGGGCTTTCTTCCACAGGAAGTATTCATAATCGCCAAAGTAGTTCTTCGCTTGTCCTTCGTCGATCTCGACCACGCGTGTCGCGACCCGCGTCAGGAACGTGGGATCGTGCGAAATGAAGATGATCGTGCCGGGGAAGTCCGTCAATGCGTCGGTCAACATGTCGACCGATGCGGGATCAAGGTGGTTGGTCGGCTCATCGAGCAGGAGCGTATTGGCCGGTTCCACCAGCATCCGCGCCAGCGCCACGCGGTTGCGCTCGCCGCCGCTCAAAGCTTTGATCGGTTTCTTCTGGTCTTCTCCTGAAAACAAGAAGGCGCCCGCAATGCCGCGCAGGAAATTGGTCTCCGCCGTGGCCGACACTTCGGCCAGGGATTCGAGGATGGTGTCCTCGGGGTTCAGGGATTCCGCCTGGTGCTGGGCGAAGTAGTGAAGCGTCGCGCCGTGGCCGACCTGCCTCGTGCCCTTGTCGAAAGGCAAGACCCCGGCCAACATCTTCAGCAGGGTACTCTTGCCCGCGCCGTTTTCACCGACCAGGGCGATCCGCTGCCCACGCTCGACGGAAAAATCCAGGTGCCGATAGATCACTTTCTCCCCGTAGGCCTTGGCGACGCCCTTCAAGTCGAGGACATGGCGGCCGCTCGCAGCCGGCAGGGGGAACTTGAAGCGTACGCGTTTGCTGTCCCGTTGCCGCTCGATCAGCTTAACCTTCTCGAGCTGTTTAATGCGCGACTGCACCTGCCGGGCCTTGTTGGCCTGGTAGCGGAACCGGTCGATGAAGTTCTGGACGCGAGCGACCTCTTTGGCCTGCCGAGTGGCCGCGGCTTCGACCTGCGCGTCACGGGCGGCGCGCAGCTCCTGAAACTTCGTGTAATTCCCGCGGTATTCTTGGATCGTGCGGTCGCGGATTTCCCAAATGTGCGTGGCGATCTGGTCCAAAAACTTGGTGTCGTGGCTGATGACCAACAGGGTGAGGTTCGAATCGAGCAGGAACCGCTCGAACCAGCGTTGCGTCGGCTTGTCGAGGTGGTTGGTCGGCTCGTCGAGCATCAACACGTCGGGATTCGAGAGCAGCAGGTGCGCCAGCGCCACCCGCATACGGTAACCACCTGAGAGGTTCTCGATGGGGCGTGAGAAATCGGCGACCGAGAAACCCAAACCCATAAGGATGCGCTCAGCCTCGTGTTCGGGATAGATGTCCCGATGCACGGCATCCAGCACCGTTTTGCCTACGATGGTTTCGAGCTCTTGCGGCAGATACCCGACCCGCAGCCGGGGCCGTTTCCGGATGTTGCCTTTATCGGGGGAGTCTTCCCCCAAGATCATGCGGAACAGCGTCGTCTTCCCGACCCCGTTCGGTCCCACGAGCCCCACGCGCGTGCCGGGGCGGAGGTGGGCCGTGGCACCTTCGAGCAACACCTTGGTCGAGAATTGTTTATGGACGGATTCGAGTTGCAGCATGGTTTGACGGCGCGAGGTGTGACGCGGGGCCGTTGCGCAGGTGTCGCTTCAACCTGATCGAGGTGGTACTCCGCGGAACGCTGTTATGGTTCTCTGGCGACCGACACCGGCGGTGCGTAACGCCTGTGCGCGACTTCTCACTACGACGGTGAATCGCGCGGGTCAACCGAAGGTTGGGTTGGTGGAGCTGGCCGGGATTGAACCGGCGACCTCGTGAATGCCATTCACGCGCGCTCCCAACTGCGCCACAGCCCCACTCCAGGCACAATCCAACTGATCAAATGCAAAAGGAAAAAACAAATCGGAGTGAACGTAATTGTGAAATGTAACACGGCATGATTTTATCCGTCAAGAAAAGCGTGGGGCGAGACAACCGCGCACCCCACCTTGCTCGTGGAACGCGCGGGCTCGGAAGCCCCTCGTTCGACACGCGCAGTGGAGGGCTGCGTGCTTCCCTCGTCTTGTAAAGCCAGATGTGCTCGCTCGATGCGCGCAGTGAATGGCTGATGGAGGTCGGTTTCCTTAGGCAAGAGAGGGAAGAGATTGCCGATTATGTGCGGCAAGGTCTGACGGGAGGCGCCCGAAAAGCTCGCTTGACAAACAAGGAGGCTCCCCCTACCATGATGCGCCTACGGCTCTGATCGGTGAGAGGTCAGGGCTGTTTTTTTTCGGGCTGAACAGGAGTTGATGCGGAGACTATGGCGAATCTGGTCATCATCGGGACCCAGTGGGGTGACGAGGGAAAAGGGAAGATCGTCGACATCCTGGCAAAGGATGCGGATGTCGTGGTGCGGTATCAGGGTGGTTCGAATGCGGGCCATACCGTCATCAATGCCAAGGACACCTTTATATTCCACCTGATCCCTTCGGGCATTCTCTACCGGGGCACCCTTTGCCTCATCGGCAACGGTGTGGTCGTGGATCCGGGCGCACTCATCGAGGAAATGGACCACCTGCAGGGGCAGGGGGTGAAGATCGCCAAGAACTTCGCCGTCAGCGATCGGGCGCATCTGATCCTGCCGTATCACAAAGCCATCGATAAGGCTTCGGAGCAGTCCAAAGGTGTGCGTCGCATCGGCACCACAGGTCGTGGCATCGGGCCGGCCTATGTCGACAAGATGGCACGCATCGGCATCCGCATGGGCGATCTGCTGAATCCGTCGCTGTTCAAGCAAAAGCTGGAAGAAAACCTGGTCGATATCAATTGGTTGCTTGAACAGTTGCACAAGGTCGATTGTTTCGAGCTTGAAAAGGTCTATCAGCAGTACATGGGCTACGCCGATCGGTTGAAGAGCTACATCACCGATACCACCGTGATCGTGAACAAGGCCATCGATCGTGGCAAGACCGTGTTGTTCGAAGGGGCGCAGGGCACGCATCTCGACGTGGATTTCGGCACCTATCCCTACGTCACCTCGTCCAGCTCTGCGGCCGGCGGCGCCTGTACCGGCACCGGCGTGGGTCCGACGAAGATCGATGCGGTGATGGGCATCACCAAGGCCTACACCACGCGGGTGGGCAGCGGTCCGTTCCCGACCGAGTTGACCGACGAAATCGGCGAAGGGCTGCAGGAGCGGGGCAAGGAATTCGGCGCGACCACCGGACGGGCCCGGCGTTGCGGCTGGTTCGACAGCGTGCTCGTGCGGCATGCGACGAGGGTGAACGGCTTGACCTCGCTTGCCGTGACCAAACTCGACGTGCTCGACGGCTGCAAGGAACTCAAGGTCTGCACCGGTTATCGGGTGAACGGGAAGACCCATCGAGACATCCCGTCCGATTTAGAATCGCTCACAACGTGCGAGCCGGTCTACGAGCGCTTACGCGGGTGGAACGCTCCGACGACGGGGGTGACGAACTACAAGAAGCTCCCCGCAGAAGCGAAGCGCTATCTCTCGCGCGTGGAAGAATTGACCGAGTGCCGCATCGACATGATCTCCACCGGCTCCAAGCGGGACGAGACCATCATTCTCCGCAACCCGCTGCAATCCGGCCGTCGAAAACGGGCGTAAACCCGCCGACACCCTCGTCAATTGAAAGCGTGCAATGGTAAGATTGGCGCCGTTGGCGTGGTCGAGAGCAATGGCTGTAGTGTTTCCCGCACTGTGAGAACGTAGTGGGCGATCGAGTTCAGCATCCTGCTCGGTGAGTCGGTAGCTCAGTCGGTAGAGCATCGCCCTTTTAAGGCGAGGGTCCTGGGTTCGAATCCCAGCCGACTCACCATCTCCAGCACGGAAAACCCATGCAACGCCTACTGCGGCAGCCGATCCTCTCGTCCGGCGGGCCTGTTCTCGCTCAGCCTCCTCAACGTACCGCTGTGAGTACGCCTGCGTCGTCCTCGCTTCCGAGCAGACCCGGCGCACCTCGGTCTCAGCGGCCTCGTCACGGCGTTGATGGATCCTTCGTGCCGACGTGCGACCCAGCGCTCGATCGAGGGCAGACCGTTCCCCATTCCGGCCGTGACCAAGCTCCAATATTGTCGGCCCTGGCCCTCTGACTGAACCAAACCCGCCACAAGCACCCACGCACAGACCTCGGTGCAGCGATCGTGAGCCGGTCTGTCCTGCGCGTAGAGGGGCGACCTAGTCGGATGTTGCAGATGCCGGCGGGCTCGGGTATGCGTAGAGGCTGTCGTGGCCGGAACGCGGATGGCCGATGCAGGCTTGCCACCGGCGGGAGAGCGTAGCATGCGCGCGGTATGGTTGACGGACATCCATCTCGACTTCCTGAGTGAGTCGGCATGTGCGGCCTTCTTTGAACGCATCGCGTCTCAGCTCCCCGACAGGGTGTTGGTGACGGGCGATATTTCTGTCGCACCATCCCTACTGTCACACCTCCGTGCGATGGCGGATGCGATCAAGACACCAATCTATTTCGTACTGGGGAATCACGACTTTTACCATGGCTCGATTGCTGCCGTCCGAGTCGCGGTCAGCGAGAACGGGCGGTCGCATTCTCTTCTTCGATATCTCCCTGAGGCCGGCGTGGTGCCGTTGACCGAATCCACCGCGCTGGTCGGGCACGACGGATGGGGCGATAGCCGATATGGCGACTATGCGCGGTCGCCGGTTCGATTGAACGACCATGCGCTCATTCAGGAGCTCACGGGACTGCCTCCAGATCAACTGCAGCAGCGGCTCAAAGATTTGGGGGATGAAGCGGCGGGCTATCTGCGAGAGACCTTGCCACAAGCGCTTGATCAGTTCAGACGCGTCATGGTCCTGACCCATGTGCCGCCATTTAAGGAGGCCTGCTGGTATCAGGGACAGGTTGGCAATGACGAGTGGCTCCCGTTCTTCGCCTGCCGGGCGGTAGGGGAGGTCTTGCGCGAGGTGATGGAGAAGCGGCCGGATCGACAGATGGACGTCTATTGTGGCCATACCCACCATTCAGGCATAGCCCAGATCCTCCCAAACCTTCGAGTATGGACCGGAGCAGCGGAGTATGGGGCTCCAGAGATCAATAGGGTGATTGAGTTCGACTGAGCTGTGCTCCTACATGCGGCAACCAGAGATGAGCGGGCGTCCCTGACGCTATGAAGCGTTGACGATCTATCGCTTAATAATCTATCCCCCTATTCAGCGATACTGAATAGGGAATCCGGTTATGAAACGTGGGTTGACCGGTCGGTATGAGATCTCCCAAGTCGGAGGAGAGCAAGTACGAGCCTTTGTTCCAACCCTCTCGTGAACATCATTGAGTCGGGTTGCGGCCAGTAGGTCTTTCGGACTGATCTCGCCCGTTCCCGGCTCACTTGCTTAGTGCTCTCGGCCCCATGGGTGGCCTCATCGAAAGCGGTCTCGTCAGATCCGGCGATCATCTCGCCGAACCTGCTCGTTTGTGCGTGTTTGGGCCGGATCCTCGGTCGGCGTGTTTCGCACGGACAGAAACCGCTCCTCGTGACCAGTTAAACCTACAGAGCCTGTGCGGGTTAGATCGAGGCTTCTGGCGGCTCAGGTGCAAGTCCTTGGAAGATTTGGGGTGGCTCGAGCCCATGGCCGCACAGTATTGGCATCAGCCTTGCTCATCTCCTGGTGGTCAGTTTTCCACGAGGGGGTGTAACCATGCTGAAACGATACAGACTGGGGCTTGGGCTGTTTGGGCTGATGCTGTCTCTTTCTGTGCCGAGCGCTTGGGCTGTTGACGCGACTCCCTCGGGATTATCCTTCTCCGCCGTCCAGGGCGCGACAAGTCCAGCCGGACAGACCGTGACTATTTCCAAGAACACGAGGCGCGGCAGCGGGTGGCGCGGCAGTGACAATGCGTCCTGGCTGACCGTGAGTCCTTCGTCCGGCATCCTGTACAGCAGCAGCCAGATCAGCGTACAGGTGAATCCCACCGGCCTGGCCGCCGGCACCTACTCGGGAGTCGTGTCCGTCTCGGTCAGCAGAGGGGGGACGGTGTCGATTCCGGTCACGTTGACGGTTGCGCCTTCGAGTCCGACGCCCCCGGTGTCGAGCACAACCGCGGCAACCCTTTCCTGGGCCGCCAACGCAGAAACTGATTTAGCAGGGTATCGCCTGTACGTCGGCACGACGTCGGGCCTCTACGGCCCGGCCATTCCCCTGGGGAATGTGACCAGCTACACGGTGAGTAATCTGCAACCTGGGCACACCTACTACTTCGCCTTGTCGGCAGTCGACACGGCCGGGAACGAAAGCCAAAAATCCGGCGAGTTGAGCAAGAGCATCTACTGATTTGACGACCGGGCGATCCGTCACCATACGGGTTTTCTCACCATACCCAACTGTCTTCTCAACCGTCTGAGGTCGGGCTTCGATCGGCAGCCAGCCTGATCGAGCCCGACCGTCAGGTTGCTCTCGTGTCAGCGTCCCAGTCCCAGCGCCTCATCTCAAATACCTGGATTGAATTGAGTTGACGGCTTGTGCCGCTTCGGGCACCTTGAGCGCCTAGAGGCCGAGAGACTTGCCGGTCAGAACGAAGCTCATGGAGGAGTGACGATGCCGAACGTGAAGAAGCAATGGACCGTGATGGTGTATTTGGCGGGGGACAACAACCTGGATGAGAATGGGGTGGATGATCTCAAGGAGATGAAAAAGGTCGGGACGACCGCGGGTGTGAACGTCGTGGCACAGTTCGATCGGGCCGGCGAAGGTCTGAACACGACGCGCTACTGTCTTCGCAAGGGCACCAGGATAGAGGCGGATGCGGTCGAGACCTTGGGAGAAACCAACACAGGCCAACCCGCGACGTTGATCGATTTTATCGAGTGGGCGGTCGCCGAGTATCCGGCGGAGCATTATCTGCTGGTGCTCTGGAACCACGGGCAGGGGTGGGATGACACGGATATTTATGCGGGTGAGCGGGCTCGCGGGATCCGGCGTGGTCGTCCTCGACATATTCGGCACGCGCTGTTCAGGACGTCCGTGGTGGGCGCTGCCAGATTGTCCGCTCGGAACGGGAAGGTTTCGCGGGCGATCCTGCTGGACGACAACGCCAAGGATTTCCTCGACAACCTGGAGATGAAGAAGGTCGCGGCCGCTGCGAAGAAGGCGATGGGCGGCAAGATCGATATCTTGGGCATGGACGCCTGTTTGATGAGCATGGCGGAAGTCGCCTATCAATTGCGGGACAGTGTGCAATATACGGTCGGATCTGAGGAAACCGAACCGGTGGACGGTTGGCCGTATGACAGAATCCTGACGGTACTCTCGAGGACGCCCGACATGACGCCTGCCGCCCTGTCCCGACTCATCGTGAAGCAGTATCTGTCCTCGTACAAGGGATCGGACGAGGCGGTGACACAGTCCATGATCGACTTATCGAAGGCTCCTGCGCTGGCCGGAGAGTGCAAGGTTCTGGCTTCGGCCTTGAAGGCTGCCGTGGCCGACAGGGGCGCCCGTGCGGCCATCGTCGACGCGCGCAACAGAGTTCAAGAGTACGAAGTGCAAGACAATGTCGACCTGGTGGACCTGTGCCGTCTGCTGAAAGCGGCGGCGGTTCCCGCCGCCGTGAAACAGGCGTGCGATCGCGTCATCGCCGTGGTGGAAGGCCAGGCCACGTTCGTGGCGGCAGCCGGGTATTACGGTTCGCCGATGAAGGGCTCGCACGGCGTGGCGATTTACTTCCCGACGCGGACGGTCTCGCCGCTGTATGGGAAGCTGGATTTTGTCAAGAAGACCGGATGGGGTTCGTTTCTCGCGAAATATGTCGAGACCACACGGGCAAGGTGAGTCGAGGCCGAACTCGGGATGGTTGCCGAAGGAAGAAGCACGGGGAGGGGGTTCGGTCGGTCGGCTGATGCGGGTTCGGCTACCAGAATGCCGGAGTCTCTTGCGGTTCCGGCGTCCAGCGCAATCTCTCGTTCCGTCGCGCCCCGATTCATGGCTTCCTTCGGTATGCCATAGACGATGCAGGGATCGACTACTTCCACATGATATTGCAGCGCCGCTGCGCTTGAGCAACACGTGCGCCTCCGGCGCGACCGGGGCCGGCCTGGGATCAGGCGGTCGCCGGTTTTTGCTTTGGCGCCCTTGGCGGCACGGGCCTCCTGAGGCGGCGTGATGCAGCCGTTCAAGGCCGGTCCCGGTTTTGGCCACCCCCGCCACTCCTCTACTTTTTCCTCATCTTGGATGCAGCGTTACCCCAGGCCGACATGCTATATCTGGGCGGGGGCTCCCCCGAGCCGCATGCAGCGACCCATCGGGGAATCGCAACATGCGCCGGGCGATTGCGGCCTCTGCCGAACGGGCCGGGACGATATTCGCTGAATGTGGAGGAATGATGTACCTGACGGGGAGTGTTCGCGATTTCGAGGGGCGCGTGCATGAGATGGTCGGAGTCTTTCCCGCTCGAGCCGTCATGCGCAGGCCGGGGCTGACAGTGGGCTATCGACGCGTGGAGTTGTTACGAGCCTGCATGCTGGGAGAGGCGGGCACGGTCGCGCGGAGGCATGAGTGTCACTCTTTTGTGGTCGAGCCTCAAGGCTCGCTGGCTTCTGCCTATCTGACGGAGGCGAAGGGGATTCTCAGAGGCGCGGAGGGGATCCTCCTCCAGCAGACATCGGCCGGGTATACGCACATCTATTTCGACAGCCGGCCTTCGATGGGTGAAGAGCTGCTGCAATCTGTCGGGAAAGGCGCGCAGGCGAGCGTGGCACATGACTGAAGAGAAGCAAGCCAGCCCACCACGCCGGAGTCTTCTGCAACAGTGGGATAACCTGCCGTTCCTGGGGATTCACCTCATGTGTCTGGGAGCCCTGATCACGGGTGTCACGTGGGAATGGGTGCTGTTGGCGGTGATCAGCTACTACGTGCGAATGATCGGAGTCACCGCCGGCTATCACCGCTATTTTTCTCATCGTTCCTACAAGACCGGACGCCTGTTCCAGTTCTTCCTTGCGTGCTTGGCCATGACGAGCGCGCAGAAGGGCGTGCTCTGGTGGGCCGCCCATCACCGGCATCACCATCGTCATTCGGATCGACAGCGGGACCTCCATTCACCGGCGCAGCAAGGGTTCTGGTATTCCCATGTGGGCTGGATTCTGTCCGACAGTTCGACGGCGACGCAGTTCCACCTCGTCAAGGATCTAGCCCGCTATCCCGAACTGATGTGGTTGAACCGCTTCTATGTCGTTCCGCCGCTTCTCTATGCCTGCCTCATGTATGGGCTTTGGGGCATGCCGGGGCTCATCTGGGGGTTCTTCATCTCCACGACCGCCTTATACCACGGCACCTTCTTCATCAATTCCCTTTCCCACGTCATCGGCCGCGTACGCTACGACTCCGGCGACGACAGTCGTAATAGCTGGATCCTGGCGATCCTGTGCTGCGGAGAAGGTTGGCACAACAATCACCATCACTATCAGCTGGCGGTCAACCAAGGGTGGTTTTGGTGGGAGGTGGACCTGTCATACTATATTGTACGGGCGTTATCATGGACGGGGGTGGTCTGGGATCTCCGGATGCCGCCCGAATCCGTCAAACGGCAAACGATTGCGGCTACCGGCCTGAGACATCGACCCGCGACCGGTGGGAGTTCATCATGTTCGATCCCTGAGGGGGAAAGGACATTTCTATGATGGATCACAAACAAGCCGTGCTGCAGCTCCTCGATCGGGCCCATGTCCACGTCGGAGGCGACGAGCCGGGGGACATCCGGGTTCACAATGACGCGTTTTATGACCGGGTCCTCTCAGAAGGCTCGTTGGGGCTTGGCGAGTCTTATATGGAGGGTTGGTGGGACGCCGTTCATCTGGATGAGTTTTTTGACAAGGTTCATCAAGTGCAGTTGGACGAGGCGATTCTGGACAAACATTTGCTCCTCAATGCCCTCAAGGCGAAGGTCTTCAATATGCAGAACAAGCGGCTCTCGAAGAGAGTCGCGGAGCAACATTACGACCTGGACGAAGAATTCTATCGCGCGATGTTGGGCCCCACCATGCAATACACCTGCGCCTATTGGAAGCGCGCCACTAGCTTGGATGAGGCCCAGGAGCACAAGCTGGATCTGGTCTGCCGCAAGTTGCAGCTGCAGCCGGGGGACCGGGTGCTGGAATTGGGCTGCGGGTGGGGCGGGTTTGCCCGCTATGCCGCGTCGAAGTACGGCTGTTCGGTGACGGCCTACAATATTTCGGAAAAGCAGGTCGCCTTTGCCCGTCGCTGGTGTGCGGGGTTGCCGGTCGAAGTCATCCAGGGAGACTATCGCGAGGCCACCGGCCAATTCGACAAGGTGGCCGCCATCGGCCTGTGCGAGCATGTGGGCTACAAGAATTACCGCACATTGATGGAGGTCGCCCATCGCTCATTGAAGGAACATGGGCTGTTTCTGCTCCACACCATCGGAAACAATGCTTCCGTGTCCACGGCGGATCCCTGGTTCGACAAGTACATTTTTCCCGGCGGCATGCTGCCGTCCGCCGCGCAGCTCGGTGCGGCCATGGATGGGCTGCTGGTGCTGGAGGATTGGCATAACTTCGGGCCGGACTATGACAAGACGCTCATGGGTTGGCAAGAGAACATCGACCGACATAGCGGGGCGCTGCCCCCTCTGATCGACGAACGATTCAACCGCGCATGGCGCTACTACCTGCTCTCATTGGCCGGAGCCTTTCGGGCGAGAAAAATCCATCTCTGGCAGGTCGTGCTGTCCAGACACGGTGTGTTGGGAGGCTACGAGTCCATTCGGTAGCAGGCCATGACGACTATCGAGACCTATCGTGAAAAGCGCGAGCGGGCCTCGAAGGCCTGTGCGGCGGTCCTGTCCACGGAATCGTTGGCCCTGCACAAAGAGTCGTCCAACCTCTTTCGGCACCGCGAACAGGCCAAGGTTCATCGGCTTGATCTGCGACAATTCAACCAGGTCATCCATGTCGATCGGGAGGGCCGCTATGCCGATGTCGAAGGGCTGACGACGTACGAGGATGTCGTGGCCCGGACCCTCCCGTTCAACTTGATGCCGGCCGTCGTGCCGCAACTCAAAACCATCACGGTGGGGGGAGCCATCGCCGGCATCGGAATCGAGTCTTCCTCGTTCCGATATGGCTTCGTCCACGAAACCGTGTCCGAGTTGGACGTGTTGTTGGCAGATGGACGGATCGTTACGGCGACGAAAGACAACGAACATCGCGATCTCTTTCTCGGATTTGCGAACTCCTACGGCACGCTCGGTTACGCGCTACGGGCGAGGATCAAGCTGGTCCCCGTCAAGCCGTTCGTGGAGTTGACGCACCGGCGGTTCGACGATGCCAAGGCCTACTTCAGGCACCTGGCGGAGCTATGCCGAACCGGTGCGGTGGACTTTCTCGACGGTACGATGTTCCATGCCGGAGAGCTCTATGCGACGACCGGCCGATTCGTCGAACGAGCCGAGCAGGCGAGCGACTACACCTATCAGCACATCTATTACCAATCGATTCGAACCAAGCAGACCGATCATCTGACCACCCACGATTACCTCTGGCGGTGGGACACGGATTGGTTTTGGTGTTCGAAGCATTTCCTCTTGCACCATGCCTGGATGAGGCGGCTCTGGGGGCGAAAGCGGCTCCGTTCCGCCGTCTATTGGAAACTCTGGCAGACCGTCCACAAATCACGTGTCGCCCGGGCCTTGCTGCAACTGATCGAAGGACGGCAGGAACCAGTGATCCAGGACGTCGAAATCCCGATCGCGCAGGCCGAGGAGTTCGCGGCCTTCCTCGAGACGAATATCCGCATCAGACCGGTCTGGATCTGTCCGGTTGCCACGCTGGACCCCTCCGTCACCTATCCGCTCTATCCCATGGACCCCGCTCGCCTCTATGTGAATTTTGGGTTCTGGGACGTGGTGCCCAGCGACCGAGAGGAGGGGTATTTCAATCGCATGGTCGAAGCCAAAGTGCGCGACCTGGACGGCCACAAGTCGCTCTATTCCAGCTCGTACTACTCCAGAGAAGAATTCGGCCGGCTCTACAACGAGCTGACCTATCGGGCGCTCAAGCAGCGGTACGATCCCGCCGGCCGCCTCAAAAACCTCTACGACAAGTGCGTTCTAAAGCGGTAGGCCTTTCGGGTAGCAGGAGACAAGGCAACAGCGACCGAACAGCCGTCAGCTTTCGATCCTGACGGTAATCTCATGCAGCCCTGTCGCACCGTCTGGGGCGGGGTCCTGTTCCACGGAGGTCTGCAGCCGTCCTGTTCCGTCGATCGCTCGAACCAGGAGGCTGTGGCGGCCGCCGCTGCGCGCCACCCAGTTGTAATGCCAGAAGACCCAACTGGCCGGTGATTGCGGGGGATGCAGTTCCGCCTGATGCCACGTCTCGCCCGCGTCCGTGCTGACCTCCACCAGCGTGATGCCTCTGGTTCCGGCGAAGGCCAGCCCCTCGATGCGATGGGTTCGCCCTTGGAGCGTTTCACCGTGACCGGGTCGATCGATCCGTGACATGGTCTTGACGACGGCCTCGTCGGTCCAGCCTTTCTGCGCGTAGTAGCCTGTATAGTCCGCCGCGACGACCTCGATGTCCGTCAACCACTGCACGCTCTTCATCCCGTAGCAGCCAGGTACGATTATCCGCGCAGGAAAGCCGTGCGCGGGCGGCAACGGCACGCCGTTCATATGGTGGACGAGCAGCACATCCCCGGCCATGGCCCTCACCAACGTGATGCTGTCGGAGTACTCGTCGGCGGCGCGGAAGATGACGTCGTACGCCTGCGGATCGGCGCCGGCCTCTTCCAGCAGGGCACGCAGGGAGACGCCGGTCCATTCGGCGGTGCCGATGAATTCTCCCGCCACGGTATTGCCGACACATTCCAATGTCACGATCTGCGAGACGGTCGGTTTGGCGAGGAGCTGTTCATAAGAAAGGGTCATCGGCCGCTCGACCAGGCCTTTCACGGTGAGCGACCAGTCCTTGATGCGGATCGTGGGCGGGCTGCGGTAGGACGTGAGGTAGAACTCGTCGTTCGGCGTGACGGCCGGTGTGAGTTTGGACGGGGGGCCTCCCAGCAGGGATTCGAACAGGCTGCTCCAGGCCGTATTGGGCTGCAGGACGAAGCCTGCCGCGGTCCACACAGCGCTCCGGATTAGTCGTCTTCTGGATAGTTGAGACATGATTTCCGGATCGTCCATCGCTAGCCTTTTGGGATCGAAATGATCGGCGTCTTCACGTTCGAGACGTCGGTCACCGTCATTTGAAAGAGATTCGCCAGCACGGCGAAGGCTTCCTGGTTCCAGCTCGGCTCCATCCCTTCGGTGATCGGGAACTTTCTGATGGCGTAATGTTTCCCTTCGAATTCGACTGAGAATTCCACATCAGGTAAACGGGCCGACGACTCTTCAATCTCCAGAACGTGCGCGGGATTTCTCGGAACGGGACCGGTCCGCGGATCCTTCTCCACGTGATATCCCGGCTCTTCCCCGATGCCCCGTGCGACGAAGGAGATGATGGAGTTGAAGCTGCGCAGGAGAACGAACCCGCGCAGAGGATACTCGCCGCCCGGGAATCCCGGGCGAATGTCGACGAATATATGGTCCGGCGGAAACCGTTCAATCTCCTCGTTCAAGCGACGCCGCTCTTCGTTGCTCAGCCGATGCAGATCATAGTTCGTCATCGTGATCCGACCGGTCACTTTTCGACTCAACACGGGCGGTTGATCCGTCCCAGTTGTCGTCCACCGGTACCCTTTCTGGAGCGCGGCCACGACCTCAGCCGGGGTGAGCGCACGATCAAGGGCGACCGGAAAGGCCTCCTCGTACATGATGGGGCCGATCCGAAGCCCTTTTTGAAAGTCCAGCGAAGCCAGGTGAAGGAGACGACGCCGAAACTCCGTATACTCGTCTCTGCGCGATGGGCTGTTGAACAGGATGATCGGAGCCTCCTCTCCCTCGACGGCGATGCCGCGCGCCATCAGCCGAAGCACCATGCTGATATCGAATCCCTGGCGAACCAGGAAGTCAAAGTGTGACTCATCGAGTGGCCGGAGGATTCGCTTGGTAAATTCCTCCCCGGCGATCGGGACGATCGTGATCGTCGGGTTCTCGGCGACACTGGCGGAATATTCGAGGTTGATGGCCCGCTCGGCGGCTTCCGGCGCCCGCCCCAGCCCTCCGCGGATGCCGGCGCTGGTGCGAAAATCGAACGTGGCGGCCACGCTGGACACGGCGGTGAAATGCACCGGTCGATGGTGACGCGCACGAGCGATGTTGAGCAGAAGCAAATCCGCTTCGACGTAGCTGACGGTCCTGTCGTATTCCAACACCGCTCGATGCATCGCAATCGGGGAGAGGCAGCCGGACAAAAGAACGAGGAACGTTGAGACGAAGATAAAGGCTGAGCAGCGTTGTCTTGGATCGCGCATCGTTCTCCTCCGCGTTGCCCTCAGCCTCAACCTTGTTCAGATCCCTGCAAACCACTCATATCCTTGATCCTCCCAGTATCCTCCCTTGCCGCCGCCGATGCCGGTCAGGGAGTCGACCAGCTCGATCCGCTCGACGTATTTGGCATGCTTGTAGCCGAGTTGCCGTTCGAATCGGAGACGCAGCGGGGCTCCGTGCGGCACATCGAGCGGTCGGTCGTTCAGAGCATAGGCCAGAATCGTCTGCGGGTGGAAGCAGTCGGCCAGAGCCATGCTCTCGTAGTACGACACGTTGTCGTCGTCGACGTCTGCACAGTAGAAGACCGCATACTTGGCGGTGGGTAATGGTTGGACTGTCCGCAGCAGATCGCCGAGCGGCACGCCGGTCCATTTCCCGATCGCGCTCCAGCCTTCCACGCAATCGTGGCGGGTAATCTGTGTGCGGCTCGGCAGCTCCTTGATTGCCCCGAGCGAGAACTCCATGGGGGTTGTCACGAGACCATCGATCGTCACGGTCCAGTCGGCAAATCCGCCCTCGACCATGTCGGCGTAGCCCTGCGTGCCGGGATCGGTGTTGCCGTTGGCCGGAAACACGGCGGAGATATCGGCGTCCGTGTATTCCTTCGCCAGCGCACCGGCCGGGGTGATGGTGCGTTGAACTAAATCCGTCAGTTTCTCGGCCTGGTGCAGAATATCTGGAAACCAAGAATTCTGAGTGAGGTTGTCGCAACCGGCCAGCGCCGCCAGACTGGCTGCACCCGCCGCACCCTTGAGGAACTGCCGCCGTTTCATTGCGCTAGGCTTGGTCATGGTGCGCTCCTTCATAGTTCACGACATACCACCCGGTGATCATCGAGCGGAGGTTGTTGAAGAATCCTGTCAGGATCACTTGCGCGACATGGATCACGATGAATCCCACGAACGAGAAGCAGGCGATAAAGTGGATGGTGCGCGCGCTCTGGCGTCCGCCGAAGATCGTCAGGAGCCAGGGGAACGCCGTATCGATCGTGGGCGACATCGTTAAACCGGTCAGGACGATCAGCGGCGCCAATCCAAAGATCACACTCATGTAGGCCAGCTTTTGCAGGACGTTGTAGCGTTTCGCATCGTCACCCTGGGGATGGCGGAGCAACAGGTGATCCTTCAGTGATCGGCCGATGCTCCGAACATCCCGGCCTGTTGGGACGAGGTCCTTTCCAACATGCCGGCTTCCGAATCCATAGGCCGCAAAGAGTAGACCGTTGATCACGAACAACCAAGCAAAGAACAGGTGCCACTGCCGCCCCATCGCGAGCCATTTGCCGCTGGGGATCGTGACCCAGGCAGGAAACGCCCGACCGGAACCGTTCGAGTACCCGAGCACACCGGTCGTGTCGAAGGAGTGGCCGAGGATCGTCGTGATGCCACGGACCTCGCCGCCGTCGGTTCTCATCGGGCGGATGGAGAGCAGCGGTTTGTCTCGGTCGGAGCGGTCGCCCCAATAGAGCGCCGGGTGGGCATTGAAAATCTGGAGGCCGCTGCCGATCAGAATGAACAGACAGACGACGTTCAACCAGTGCCCGATCCGGATCGGCAGTCGATGGCGATAGAATCGCTCGGTCCTCTTGCCTGAGCGCTCTTCCCCTTGCGTCTGTGCGTGATCGAACGGAGGCAGGGTTGTTTCTGTGCCGGGGATCTGGACTAAGGTCTCGGGCTGCTGGGCGACAGGTGCCATGGCTCTCACCTCCTCAATGGAAGCTCTCCTCACCCTTGCCCTCTCCCCAGGGGGAAAAAGGGACGGTGAGGGGGAACACCATACTAGTCGTGAGACGGAGTCGTTCCTTACGCCGGGAGGGAAAATACAACGGCCTGCGGGAAGGTGTGCTCTCGCCGCAGGCCGCTAGGTGAAGTGAGGAGGAACCGGTTGGTTACTGGCCGACCGCTTTCTTCATATCGCTTGCCATGCCTTCTGCTTGGCCCTTCATCTCGCCGGCCGTGCCTTTCATCTCGTCTGCCTTACCCTTCATCTCCTGTTTTTGGGTCTTCATCTCCTCCCGCTTCGCTTTCATTTTGTCTTTGTGGGCTTTCATCTTGCCCTTCATCTCGCTCTTCATTTCCTCGCCCATCTTTCCCATTTCGTCGGCGGAGGCGAGTGAGCCCGTTCCAAACAAGCACAGCGTCGCAAGCGCAGCCACCACATATGTTCTCATCTCAAACCCTCCTTTGGGTCGGTCAATCGACATTGACCGGAATTCGTTTACTGCTGTGGTACACCGTGCCCCTTTGGAGAACTGAAGTCAATAGAGCCGATTGGGATGGGGCGCACAGCAGTTTCCCCTCCTTTGTCAGGAGGCGGTGGGGAGGGAGCAATCTGTCTCTACCCCACCGG
>WBZO01000078.1_pt1 | contig 169154 bp, 162 predicted proteins | sample 5204261 | NCBI WGS metagenome assembly WBZO01 (sample SAMN12412400, study PRJNA552823) | activated sludge metagenome | isolation source: activated sludge from anammox sidestream of wastewater treatment plant... | place: USA: North Carolina | collected 2017-09 | reverse complement strand
GCCGCCGTCACGGACAGACAGCAGCTCGGGCATGTAGACCTCTACTTTTCCGGGTTCCGGGCGGCCGTGAGGGCGCTGGTGAATCCCAACACGCTTGCCCGCTCTTCGTCATCGAGCGCCAGGAGCAGGTGGGTTTCTTCCGCGTGCATGAGCCGGAGACTCAGGAACGGTTCTTCCCGCCGCTTCTCGCGGTTGTCCCACAGAGCATCGATGATCTGCACCTTGTCCAGCTGCCCCACCGAGACGATGTCGTAGCGGAAATAGGAATCGCCGATGACTATGTCGAAAACCACGTTCCCTGCCGTCAACAACACGGCGTTGAACCGGCCTTGTTCTTCATAGCCTTCCGGCAAAAATTTGTTGATGTGGCAGCGGGCCACCTTCCGATCGCCCAGCGCGGCACGAATCTTTTGCTTCAAGGCCTCATAATCGATCTGAAGCGCCTTCTCATCGGGCCCGGTCGCGGCGGCCGCGGCATCCTGCACCTTCGTGAAAATCTCATCTGCGGACATCAACCCTGCCATATGCTCATCTCCTTCGTTACAAATGCGGGGCCTCTCGGCCGATACGTTATCCGACTTGCCCGCGGCGGGCTCGCAGTGAGCGCACGACGCCGATCACTCCGATCCCGGCCCAGGCGAATTCCAGCAACACGAACCCGATCCGACGGTCCTCGATAGCAACAATCCCCAGCAGCAGCGAGCCGACAATGTTCAGCGCCAGATATCCGCCGTCCAACTCCCGCCACACCCCGCCTTGGATCAGCCCGTAGGCGACCAACACCATCACGGCGCCCACCACCGAAATGACCTGCATCAGCATCCACACACTCCCATGGGTCGCAGCCGCCGGGGAATCGTAACGGTACCGTCCGAGTCGCCGGGAATGCAAGAGAATTTACGTCGGCAGGTGTGATGTGGTGATCGCGCGATTCGGCGAAGGAGCGGCTCAAGCAGCGATGGATTTCGGTACCAGAGAATTTCCCCTAGCGCGCAGTAAGACGGTGGGCAAACCGTTCTCTTCCCTCCCCATCGATCACTTTGACGTCAAAACTGCGGCCGTCCACCCGTACGAGGCCGAAGTTCTGGTACCCCCCCTCGCTGACCAGGGTGGTGACGGCAAAGGGGCTTTGCGCAGCGGCCACCCGTCCGGTCCCGGCAGAGAGTGGGCCGGCGGTGAACTCATGAAAGTCGGCCCGGCCGTCTCGATCCACATCGTAGGCCAAGCCCTGGACAAAATGGACGTCCCCCGTCAACCACACCACATTGCGAACCGGTGCCTCGACGATCACCCGCGCGATCGTCTTCAGTTCCCACTCAAACCCCGTGCCGGCCTGCCCCCCGGCCCAACCGTCGAAGCCTGGTTCTTCCGCCGTGCCGGGCTTGGGAACCGAAAGCGGCACACTGCTGACGATCACTTTCCACGTGGCGGTGGAGGTGCGGAGCCCTTCCATCAACCAGACGAGTTGTTCGGCCCCCAGCATCGTCTTGCTCGGACCATCCGGCTCGGCATTGCGACTCCGATATTGGCGCGTATCGAGCACAAACAGTTCCAAGTCGGCACCAGCTCGGACGCGGCGATACAGGCGAAACGGTGCTTCGGGCCCTTCACGGAGCGGCCAATATTCGAACAGAGCCTGGCGTCCGGTCGGCATCCGGTCGTCGAAGCGTCCGGCAAAGTTGTTCCGAACATCATGATCGTCCCAAGTCACGAAAACCGGCACGGAGGCCAGGAACCGTTGCAGTGGAATCGAACCACGTTGGTACCGATGTTTCGCCCGGTACTGTTCGAGCGTCCCCCCTAGAAAATCACTCCCCAAGAGATTCGGCGGCCCGCAGATCTCGTCGGCGTAAATGGTATCGCCGAGAAAGAGGAAGAAATCGGGTGCCCTGTCCTGAATCAACGAAAAGATCCCGTAGCTGTCGGAGCCGGTACGGCACCTTCCTTGCCCACCGAGGTCTCCGCTCCACCCGAACAACAGCGGCGAGGCGCTCTGGGACGCCGGCAGGGTGGTGAATTCGGCTGCCGGGGTCGAATCCGACCCGGAAGCCGACAATCGAAGGCGATATCTGGTTTGGGGCCGGAGCCCGCTCAACTCCACCTTGAGCGTCAAGTCTCGGGAGGCCTCGGTCCGCCCCTCGACCATCCCACCATCCATCTGCCCCGAAGACTCTCCCGCCCTCGAAGTTGGGTCTGTCGGCGCGTAGTCGATCCGAACCAGTGCCGGCCTGCTCGTCCGCAACCAGACGACCGCCGAGCTGTCGGTCACATCCCCCGTGGCGACGCCCTCGGCAAAGAGCGGTTGCGATCGCGAGTCGTCGTCGGAGAACGGACTGCCCGGCGGGAGCCCCTCCCGATAGGTCGGGGTACAAGCAAGCAGGAGACTCGCAAGGCACAGCGCCACACCCCGTCCGGAGAGCCACCTCACCATCTGCATGGAAACTAGATACTGGAACTAAGCCGGAGGGTCAATCTCAAGCAGTGGGGCAAGGGCGGAACCGAGGAGAGGCCTCGTTGCTTTTCACAGGAAGTCTCCTGCATACTTCTCCCTGCAGAAGGAGGCACGCATGAGCAGCACCAGTTGTATGATTCTAGGCTGTCAGGGTCGGGTGTATGCGCCGGCCGGAACACAGTCCGTCTGCCGGGATCACTTCTTCGGCTATCTGACGTGGCGCCGCCGACGCGGACCGCAGATGTTCCTCAAGTATGCCGCCATGACGATGGAAGAGCGGGACACGGTTGCGGCCGAATGGCAGAAGACCGTCCGAGTCGAGGATCTCCCCAGCGCCACCGCGCGTTGATTCCGCCGAACCCCGCAGGGTCGAGGCCCCGGAAGCTTGACCGTCATCCTGCCGCGGCATCGGAACGCAGGATCCCTGTTTCGAGCGCCACCTTGAGCAGTTGAGCGGTATTCGAAACCCGCAATTTCTTCATCATGTTCGAGCGATGGGCCTCGGCGGTCTTCACGCTGATCTGAAGCTGCTCAGCGATGGCCCGGCTCGTGTGCCCGGCCCAGACCAACTGAAGAATCTGGAACTCTCTTGGGGTGAGGTCTTCGGGCCTGCGTCTGGCGGTCCCACCGGTTCCGTCCCCATCGGACGAGCGTTTCCCGATCTCTCCGCTCAAAGTGAGCACCTGCCCATTCGTCGATGGATGATTGTGGCGATACATGACGCCCCTCCTATGATGAAGTTGAGATCCCTCGCCATTGCGTCCCGACCCTCCGCCTAGCTGTCCCGTCCCCTGGTCGGGTCGGTTTCGTTCCGCAGCTGCTGCAGATAGCCCAGAACGGCGGAGACGGCCTGAGCCCTCGATGCCCACGTCTCTTGCGAATTCGCACTCAGATCGGTCCAGGTCCCGCCGACATTCTCCCGGAGAACGAGCCGTTCAAACATGCCGTGACTGGCCAGCTGAATCGCCAACAGAAACTCCTGATCACCCTCATCCTTGAGCAAGAACCCCTTGACCTCCATGATGCCCCTCCGTCTCCGGCCCCTTGTCCCTTACGTCTTCCCCTTATCTCAAGGGGCGTGCCACGACCGAGCACAGGGATAAATTACGGCAAAACCGCTACTTAGGCGTACCTCGCAGGGAGGAGATCGCGGCACAACGTTGTGCCAGGCACGATGGACCTGTGCCAAACCTGTGTCATGAGACAGGCGGGGAGAACCGAGTGAAGAAGGTCAAGGCCGAGGTCCGGGCGACGGATGAAATAGGTCAGGTTCGGAAAAGAGAATGTAAAACGGGAAGGGGAGATTATTCCGCGCAGGAACAGCCGGAGAGGGGCCTGGTGGCGATGTAGGTGAGGTTATTCGTGTAGCGCGTAAAGCCTCTTTGTTTCCGGAAGAGGCGCAAAAGACAATCGTTGCCTTTCTGCTGGATGAAAAACCCGTAGTCTTCCCCGGAAGGCGACGAGACGCCGAACGGCCGCGGCCCCAACACACCGCTGGCCAAGACCGTCGTCGTATCTGCGGCAAGCCGTTCCGCGACTTCGGGCTTCTCGCCTTCCTCACCGAGGATCGAAGCCAGTTGCTCCCGCATGGTGTGGTTGCAGGACGCTTCGTTCAGCGTCGTCACCTGCGCCACCGTGGCACAGCCGGCGAGCATCAACCAGAAGAGAAGCCCCACCTTCGCTGGGCCGCCCGCACCTGTCACACCACGACCTTTCTGCACCGACCCTCCTCCTCCTTGCCTCTGCCCTGCAGACAAGCACAGCTCCCGTCAGTGAGGGATGAATCGTGTCCGCCATTGCAGAAGCGGCCGCACGACCCCAGGCCAATGCCCATTGAAATCTCCGCGCGCCGAATCGCCGGCACCACGTTCATCGACGCGAAACCCGACGGCCCGTGGTGCATGCACATGCAGACGGAAGGGATCCTCGGTCATCATAAGGGATGACACGACCATTACGCCTTCCGACAGGAGGTTCCCGGGAATCGTCGCTGTGGAGGTATACCGGCCGGCCGGCCGCGGCGTCCGCTGCCAGGCCGGATCCCGGTCATGGGCAATAAACACCAACACATCCTCTTCATTGTACAGATTGAACACGGGCAGAAACACATGCCCCGCCGTCACCACGTCAAACTCCACCTCCAACTCGATCGGCTTCCGAATGTCGAACCGGCCTGATACGACCCCGGCATCCGTTTGAATGCGCACCGCCCGAAGCTTGACGATCTCGTTGCCCGGGGCTTCCCTGAGATCGGGCCATTCGACCGCGGGTTTGATATGTCCCGCATGCAGATACTGGTTGACGATGTCATGGGCGGAACCTTGCTGGACCACTTCACCCTTGTTCAGCAGAATCGCCCTTTCACAGAGCCGCGTAATCGCCGACATATCGTGAGACACCAAGATGACCGTACGTCCGTGTTGCCCCACATCCTCCATCTTACTCATGCACTTCTTCTGAAATCTCACATCCCCGACCGCCAACACCTCGTCGACGATCAAAATATCCGGGTCCATATGGGCCAAGACCGAAAAGCCCAAGCGCACGTACATTCCGCTCGAATAGTGCTTGACCGGGGTGTCGATGAAACGCTCCACTTCGGCAAACGCGACGATCTCATCGAACTTGCGCGTAATCTCGTCGCGCTTCATGCCCAGAATCGCACCGCTGAGATAGACGTTGTCGCGCCCGGTCAATTCCGGATGGAAACCGGTTCCCACCTCCAACAGCCCGCAAAATCGGCCATGAATCAGCGCTCGCCCCTTCGTGGGAGTCGTCACTCGGGAAAGAATTTTCAGCAGGGTGCTCTTCCCCGATCCATTGGCACCGATGACGCCGAAGACCTCTCCTCGCTTGATTTCAAACGACACGTCCCGCAAGGCCCAAACAGCATGCTCGGGATCCGCCTGCCCCTCCGTTCGGCCGACGAGTCGCCGAAAACCCTTCGCCAGAGCGCTCGTCAACAACCCGTCGGCAGAAGAGAATCCACCCAGCCGATACCGTTTATGAAGCCCCTCGACGAGCACCGCTGTGTCACCCATACACGCTCCAACTCCTGCCCTTCTTATGACCGCGTAATCACTCCAGACCTCGCAGCGACTCTCCTGATTCCGTCGGCGAGCTGCTTCCGGTCGTTTCCTCCGATCGATCGGTCCGCTTATCGTATGCCCTGCTTCATCAAGAACTGCTTCAGTTCTCCGACATTCTTCATCTCCGCCAGTTCATTGCCGCTGAACCTGATGCCGAAAGCCTGTTCAATGCCGAACATGAGATTGATGTGGACCACAGAGTCCCATCCGGGAATGTCGTATGCGGTCATCTCGTCCCGAAGCACTAAATTGTCATTATCAAACACTTGCCGAAACACCTCTTCAAGCCGTTCCTGCACTCCCATGTCTCCTCCGTCTCTCCTGCCTCTGTTGTCCATCCCGCCACCGCCGCCCCGGTTCCGCTGCCCGGCGTGTCGGCCCCGAATGGCCTGCGCCTCGCATCGTGCCGCCGTTACATGTCGAACCTCTCCAGTATCTGCGGCTCCTTTATCAGGCGGGGAGCCGACAAACCCCGCACGATGCTGACGGCCACCCGCTCGACCCGCATCGCCCCCTGGCGTCCCAAGGCCGTATTGGTTTGATCCGTGAGCAGCTTGGGAGGACGCACGATCACTCCTTGCACAAGGGGGTAGTGCACGCTGGCCCAACGGACCAGTCCCTCAATCGCGCTTTTCGCCGCAATGTAGTGCGGCCATTCGACGGGCAAATCTCTCACAAACGCCGAGGACACCACGATATTCCAGCCTGATTTTTGGGAAAGCGGCGCCAACAGCGCGGATAACGGAATGCTCACCGCGACCAGACTTCGATGTACGAATTCGTGAAACTGAGGCATTTTCTCCGAGATAAAGGGCAACGGCCGAATGGGAGGCGAGGCGTTACACACCAAGATATCAAGCCCCCCGTATTGTGTCATCACACGGCGCTGCAGTTCCTGACACCAATGAACATCTCCGGCATCTCCTTGGACCAACTCGACCGTGCCGGTCTTGTCCTGGCAGGCGGCACGCACCTGTTCCGCTTCACCGCGGGAGTGTTGATACGCGACAAGGACCGAACAACCTTGGGAAACGAGTGTTTGGCTGATGGCGGCACCGAGGCCTCGGCTCCCCCCTATGACGACCGCAACCTTTCCTTGTAACTGCCGCGATGGCGGCAAGAGGTTGCTGATGATCGCGGGGGATGCACGTGGAGAGTCCTCTCGCACCAAGGCCGACATGCAGGCCTCGACCCACGGCCGCCCGCTCCAGGCCAGCGATCCATTCATATGCACGATATCCAGCCGATCATCGCATTCAGTGACGGCAACCTGGTAGTTCCAGGGGCCAGGTCCTTGGTCCTCGCCCGATGCGAACGTGAGTGCCAGCCGCCAGAAGATCGCTCGCCGTCCCGGCAGTTCCATCCCCACGATGAAGCTCGCCCACAGCAGAGCGGCGAGCTGACCGGTAGTCACGCCTTTCGAAGAGAGATTCCATCGACCGATCAACCGTTCCAGATCTTCAATCGAAGCGCCATAGGTTCCCGTCACCCTTGCGCCGACCTTGCATTCCGACGGTGCTCGATCCGCCGCCTCCGATGGACCGTGCCAGGGAAATGCGGCGAGACGGAGATCTTTCCGCTCACCGGGCTCGAACGTGAACGTAGCCTTCATCATGATGCGGGCCGCGTCGTATAACTTGACCGCCCACCGCGCAGGCGACGCACACGTCGTCTCTATCCGGTACGCCACTCCGATCGCCAGAGGATTGCGAAACTCGACCGACAGATCATGCAGGTGATGGTTGGGATGATCCGGCACATGCCCCAGAGCCGCAAGGAGACCGAGGACGCCGAATACAACCGGCTCCGCATAGGGGGTGGAGCGGGCATAGTCCTCGGACAGGTGGAGGGGGTTACGATCGTGGCTGGCGGCACTGAACAGGACCAAGTCCTGGGAAGTAAAACGAATCGGCGTCATATGGAGCTGGTCGAGTCAAAGCGTCTCAAATGGTTAGGCTGCGCCTTCGGCGGGCTCCCACGAATCCACTGCGGCGATGAACGGATTGGTAATCGCCTTCTTGGCTGACAGGTCATAGATCCACGTCGTGGCCCCATCGGAAACGGCCTCCTGCTCGAACCCGAATTTGGCATAGGCGTCGGCAGCAAGCGCATTCTTGGGCGTCGGGATATAGGTTCCCCTGAGAGCGACACAACCCAGCGACGTCGCTCGCCGACAGAGGTACTCGAGCATGGTAGCCTCAACCGTGCGCCCGATGACACGGCAACTCATCAGCCAGGTATCGATATCGAGCACGGAGCCTTGTCGGTGCGCGATCACGAGACTGACCAACCCATGGTCGGCATACCGATCGCGCAACCGCAGTGCACCATGCACGCAGTTCGGGTCCAGAAGAAAGGCCTCGAGTTGCGCCATCCCATGGCGCTTCGTCGTCAGGTTGAATTGGTTGGTCTTCCCGATCAGCTGCGCAATCCGAGGCATTTGGGAAAGGTCGAACGGCGCCACGATGGCCCGCATCTGGAGGCCACGGTAGAAGTCCTCCATCGAGCCGGCAGAGGATTCCAGTTCCATGACCCGTGATCGGGCGCGATACTGATCGGTGCGTGTCCGGTCCTCGGCCGTCAGCGAAGCGGTCTCCAACAACAGGTATTGCGACAGGGCCCGCCGGTACTGCGAGGGATCGGTCGGCAGCGGTACGACGTCCACCTCCGGCACAAACCGACGAACGGCCTCCTGCTCCGTCGGATTATCATCGACGAAGACCAGCGAATCGAGCCCGATCTGCAGCGTCTTGGCGATTTTTCGAAGGTTGTCCGGCTTCGAATCCCAGTTCGCCACGAAAAGGGCCACATCATCCAGTTTCACTCGCATTTCCGGATGCTGTTCGAACGGTTGAATCGCATCGGCATGATTGTTTTTTGAGCAGACGGCAAGGATGATCCCCTTCTGCTTGAGCTCGAGGATGTACTCCTGAAAACGAACGAAGGCCTCTCCATCCACGGAATCGCCCAGCTTGATGCCGGCCAAGCCGTCCTCGGCGATGACGCCGCCCCACAGCGTATTGTCCAGATCGAGCACGAGGCACTTTCGGTTGAGCCCGAGCTCCGCCGCGATGACGGCGGCATTATGACGGGCCAGCAACGGCAGCGCCTCGAACGCGACGGCCTGCTTCGACAGGTGCCAATATCGGGGATCCGACCAGCGCTGCTTCCCAATGAGGGAGGACAGACGTTCGCAATCAACCAATGCCACTTTGTTTCCGGCTGCCGCCCCCAACCTCGCATTGACGGCTTGGGCCATCATATAGCGGGAGCCGGGCAACTTGGCCGACAGGTGCCCGAGGGCCACTTCACAGGGAAGCGCGAAATTATGTTGTACGACACGTGCGGCGGACCGTTCGGCAACCTGACGCCACAGGGACGTCCACCGTTCGACTTCACGTCGAATTTCCCGTTCCGGCTCATCCGTATGATAGGGCAATCGGAGATCTCCCTCGTGCACAGCAAGAACCACGAGGTCGGGGCCGAACGCATAGAGGCCGCTGGATGGATCGATGATGTCCTGTTGAAACTGCCCGTAATGGCATTCGTACAAACTGACGGCAATCCCAAGCCGGCTCAGGGCGAATTGCAGCAATTGTCCCAATTGAGTGGTGGTGTAGCTCCCGAGCAACGCCACCTTCAGCGAACGAACGGAGGAAGGCGCGCTCTGCGGTGCACAGCGTTGGAACAGGGACCACGCGGCCTGCCAGGACGTATAGTCGTCTCCGGCATCGATCACGGCATGTGCCCAGCGGCGGGCTTCGGCATGACGACCGATCTGCTCGTAGCTACGGGCAAGTTTCAAGCAGAGCCTAGCGGAGGGAAGTGTCGTGATACCGTCCAGATAGGCTTCCACTGCTGCTTCGTGCCGGCCGGCAGCGCGGAGAGCGTCTCCGCGGCTTTCCGAAGAGGAAGCGAACTGGGTAGGAGCATTTTCCGAACTTGCCATGGCGGTAGGTTGCCGGTCTTATGACTGCAAGCCGCTGACTTTCCGTACATCCCGCGCAGGATCCGGCAATCGAACGACGCGTGGGGCCTCTGCGAACACTCTGGCTCCGGCTGGTATGTCCGACATCACGGTGACATTCGGCCCGATAAAGGCCCCGTCACCGATCTTCACACCGGCGAGAATCACCGCACCTGTTCCCACTTCCACCCCCTTCCCCAATTTCGGTCCTGCATGCAACGTTTTTCGCCCCCCGTACCCCGCTCCCACTGTGACATTGTGCCGAATCACGCAGTCATCTCCGATCTCGGCCCTCCAATGGAACACGATACCGCCTTGATGCACGATGCTCACCCTCCGGCCCAGCACCACGCTCTGAGGGATTTCAACGCCGTAGTGATTCCGCACGAATCGGTAGAGACATCGGTAGAGCCACATCAATAAGGACTTGGGAATTCCGCTCCGTCGATCGGACACCCAGGTTCCGAAGCGATGCACGGCAATGGCCCGGAATCCGGGCATAGTCCAATCACGACTGTTCGCAGCCCAGTCCTCTCGCATCAGGGCGAACAATTCGCCAAGCCCGATACACAATCGCGTGAGCGTCCCGATCATGGGAAATGCTTGGGCTCTGCCTGACAGGGACTGGGGAATCATCTCGGCGTCCCCTCCGGTTGAGCGGCCACGGCGATCGCCGCCGGCGGCACACGCATCGCGAGTACCAGCAGGAGGCGTGTCGTTCAAACCTGTGTAGTGTATCTTATCACTAATCCAGTATTACTGGACAGCACAAATTAGGGCTAGGGAATTCCCGGGTTGAAAAAACTAAGAATCCACGGACACCTAGTTTCTTCAAATCAATATAGAAAGGAATGTGACGGGGTTGGAGCGTTAGCCCATCACCGGACTACCGTGGTGGTGGATCATCAACCACTCATCGCCGATGCGCTCGAACAGATTGGTGGCAAGCACGCTGGTTTCCACCGGCTTTTCGCCCTGCCGGCTGGTCAAGTTCTCCGTGCAAATGACCCAGCCGAGGTCGCCGGCCACCTGGACCTGCACCTCGGTCAATTCGAATTTCATCGAGAACGTGTTGTTGAAGATCAAGACCCAGGAGTCGCGGACGGCGGGCCACCCGGAACGGAGCGTCCATCCGGGGTGGATGCAGGTGACGTATTCGAGGTGCGCCCACACCTTGTCCATCTGCAGCATGTCCAGACTTTCGAAGGCGGCGTAGAAGGCGAGATTCGCGCGGGTAATTTCTTCGATTCGTTGTTCGATCACGAGGGGCCTCCGGCTGCGCGGCATCTTACTAGAAATGCCGCCGCCGGGGCGAGAGGAAGTTCAATGAACTGACGGTGGTGCTACAGGAATTCCCGCCTCGCGGAACCGTCATCGCGAGTACAAGGAGTATTCGTCCTTCTTCGAGGAATGGTCATCCCCTGACTCACCCACGATGCCACAGTGTTTGATGAATCTCCCGATACCCAGAATGGCCAGCCCTTTCAGGCGGATCACCATTCTCGGATGCCGGTACATGGATTCCCAGCCGCGTTCCGTGCGGCGGTGCACCCGCAAGTTTTCCAAGCCATCACCCGGCTCTTCCGGTATGCTCACCAGGTACTCGCCCCCCTCGCTGGATTCGATCAACATTCCCTTAACCACCATCTGCTCCTCCCTGACCGCACCATCGGTCCAACAGCTGGGAAAATTCGGCCAAGAGATCGTCCTTTCGAAGGAAGACATCGAAATCGTTCCCCAGGAATCGGGGATGGGCTTGGAGCGCAAACGCCGACATCAGCATAATTTTGGTCTGCGGCGATGCCGCTCGGACTCGCGCGGCCATGGTCGGCCCCTCCGAACCAGGAGCAAAGACGTCGAGGAGGATCAGATCCGGGGCCGAAAACTTCAACAGACTCAAGGCCTCAGCCCCACATCGGCAGCGGCCGACCAGCTCGATGTTCGGCTGATTCGACAACCAACGGCACAGCATGTCGACCTCAGCCGAGTGATCATCGACCACCAACAGGCTGATGGGTCGAGGGGAGGGTTTGTACGCCGCTTGTGCCATGGTCAGTATCATGCCCGCCCATGGGCGGCGCCAGACGATTCTTCATCTTTAGTCGAGCGCTGTCCTGCGTCCGCCTCCTGCGGACCGCCGGTAGAACAGGCATGGCCACCCAAAAGGGCGCGAATGTGATCCGGCCCTCGAGAGAATGGCACGCCAAGAAAACGCAGTCGATCTTGATTCTTTACAAGGCCGCACACGGCCACACGGACAAGGACCTGCAGACTCTGTACAGGCGTTGCGAAGGCCACCGACGTCCACGCTCTCGACGTGCCATTTGAGACCATGGGCTCACAACTGCGTTCCTCACCGGGGACGCCGATCAGGTACTCGGTACCATCGTCGCCTTCGACGAGCAGCCCTCGGAGTTTCAACATGCTGGTCGCGGAGAGGACAATCGCTCCGCCAAGCGGGGTTGTCATGTGCATACGATCCATATGGTAGTATGCCACGGCCTCCGGAATGGGCCATCGGGGATTCCCTGAGGCGGCAATGGATTGCGCCGGATGTACCGGACATAATCCTGGGTCTCCTCCCTCGGTTGATGTCCCGAGTACTCGGCCGCCCACGGCGTCCAGTCTCGACGCGAGGGGCACCACAAACCGATGTGGAAATCGTCACATCGGCTCCGAGCCGTTTCGCCGATCGGAGGAAAACCGCCGGCGGCAGAGCCGGTATGGCATCGGCCGCCCCATGCATGAAGGGTCACAGCCTGCCGAGGAATAGGAAACTGTCTGCGGAAGGAGGACCAATCACCGGAGAGACGATGGGAAGAGCGGGAAACGGGAGAGCTTCGAGGAAAGCGAGAACTATTTCGCGGAGTGAATCAGGCCGGCCTCTATCGCAAACCGCACGAGTCCGGCGATATCGTGAATATCAAGGCGCTCCATGAGCTGTGCGCGATGGGTCTCCACGGTCTTGACGCTGAGATCGAGGCGGGAGGCGATGGCCTTCGTGGAATGGCCTTCGGCGATGAGTTGCAGAACTTCACGTTGTCGAGGGCTGAGCCGTCCCAACGGACCCCGAGTTCCTTCCGTCTTGCTCCTGAATGCATCGACCGCATACTTGGCCACTGCAGGAGTCAGATAGGTCTCTCCCCTGGCCACGGCTCTGATCGCCATATCGAGCTCCGCCAACTCGGCGCCCTTCAACAGGTAGCCGGAAGCACCGGCATTCAACGCCTGCTCGAGATACTCCTCCGAGGCGTGCATGGACACCAAGATCACTTTCGTCGTCAGGGATTCTTTGCGAATGCGGGCTGTGGCATCGAGGCCATTGAGACCCGGCATCCCGATATCCATCAATACCAAATCCGGAGCAGAGGTCTGAACGGCCTTCACCGCCGCCGACCCATCGCCCACATCCGCCACGACGTCAATGCCGTCCAGCTGCCGCAACAAGGCCTTCATCCCTGCGCGCACCAGGGCGTGATCCTCCGCCACCACAAGCCGGATCACGGCAGCCCCTCCTCCGACTGCGGTGTACCACCAGCCGGTCCGCAAGGGATGCACACCCGAACTTCGGTTCCACGGCCGGGAGCCGATGTGACATTCATCTTGCCGCCGACAAGTCGGACACGCTCTTCCATACCGGTCAGACCGAGATGACCCCGGTTTTTTCCGGTGTTGTCCCATTGAGAGGGCTCGAACCCGATTCCATCGTCTCTCACGACGAGTTCGAACTCGTCGCCGAGGCGACGCACCAGCACGTCCACTCCGCTCGCTTTGGCATGTCGGGCGATGTTCGTCAATGCCTCCTGCACGATCCGAAAACATGTCATCTCGATTTCTTCCGACGCCCGTCGCTCCAGTCCCTCCGCAACGAACGACGCCGCCCAGCCGTTGCGTTCCGCCTGCCGCTCCACATAGGCCCGCACCGCCTGTTCCAACCCCAGTTCATCGAACAACTGGGGGCGAAGGTCGAGCGCGAGCCGCCGAACCTGCTGAAGCAGCCGGTCGCTGAGCTGCAGGCTCTCCGACAAGAATGCATCCGGCGCTCCCTCCGCATGAGAACGGAGGATTTGCAGGTTCATCTTCAAGGCCGTCAACGCCTGCCCGATCTCGTCGTGAAGGTCGCGGGCGAGCCGGCGCCGCTCAGCTTCCTGGGTTCGGACCACCTGCTGCGACAGGAGGCGCAGGCGCTGATTGGCCGCAGCCAGATCCCTGGTTCTTTCCTCGACGCGCTGCTCAAGTTCATCGTGCGCCCGGCGCAGTGTGGCTTCTCCACGCTTCCGTTCCGTGATGTCCCGACAGGTGCAGGCCAAGAACTCCGGGCTGCCCGCGCTCAGCCCGGCCATCAGCCGCAGCGAGATCTCGACATCGACCGGCTCCCCGTTTTTCTTTCGGCCGGTAAGTTCTCCGGTCCAGCTTCCATCGCGAAGCAGCCGAGGAAAAACATCTCGCTCCACGACACCGGCGACTTCCGGCCGGTAGAGATCACGCCAGGGTTTTCCGAGCAGTTCATTTACGGCATACCCATACATAGACGCATGGGCCTGATTCATGTAGGTGTATCGACCGTCTTGATCCAACAGCGCGAGGCCCTCCATCCCGTGATCCACGGCCTACGTCAGGACGTCGCGGTCGCGTCGGGCGCGACGTTCGGAGGTGACATCCAACACGGTGCCGTGCATACGAATGGCTCGCCCCTGCCGGTCCCGCTGAACGCCCCCTCGGCCTTGTATCGTCCGTTCCTCTCCGTTCGGCCGATAGATCCGAAATTCCAGGTCGTAAGGAGTATCATCTTTCAAAGTGGCGTCAACGGCGGTCAGTACTCGGTCCTTATCATCCTGGTGGAGAGCGGTCACAAACCTCTCATACGTGGCAGCCACCGAGCCCGGCTCGTACCCGAAAATCCGGTATAGCTCTTCCGACCACGCCTCCCGACCTGTCGAGATCTCCCATGTCCAACTACCCAGGTGAGCGAGTGATTGCGCCGTCTCGAGATCCCTGTCCTTCGCGAGCAAGGCCCGCTCCACATCTTTGCGCTCGCTGATATCGACGACTGAAGCCAAAACCTGAGGGCCGGCGGGCGTGGTAATCGGGTTCAGGCCTATCTCAACGGGAAATTCCCTTCCATCCTTACAGCGGCCGAATAGGTCTCGCCCCGCCCCCATAGGCCGACTCACGGGTGAAGAGAAGCAGCTCTCCCTGAGATCGGGATGACGACGCTGAGCACGCTCCGGGATGAGTAACTCAACCGATTGTCCGACCATCTCCTGACGGCTATACCCGAACATCTTCTCGATCTGCTCATTAACCAGCACGATCCGGCCAGCAACATCCACCATGAGGATCCCGTTGGGAGCCGATTCCACCACCTGTTGGAGCAACCGTTCGGCATGCCTCCGCTCCGCGATATTGCGGATCGTCCCCGCGATATACTCCGCTCCTCCGACTCTCACGTAATTGGCCGAGACCTCCACCGGCACCACGTCTCCACTCTGCAGTCGATGCCTGGTTTCGAGCACAAGGGACTTCTGTTCCCGAATGATCTGCCAATTCTTTTCACACTGCTCCAGCGTGATATCCGGGTTCCATTCCGGAATCGACATGCGGAGCAGTTCCTCGGCAGAGTACCCGTAATGGCGACACGCCGCACGGTTCACATACGCGAAGCGGAAGCCATCGGCGGGGCTGATCCAATAGATGGGGTCCTGCGTCTGCTCGACGACCTGCCTGACGAAGTCGAGTTGGAGAGAGGTTTCCGCCAGGAGACGATGGCTCCGCCGAAGCTCCAGCTGACTGACGACCTGCCGGCCGAGCCGATTCAGGATAGCTTTTTGCTGCGGATTCAACGTGCCCGGCCGGCGGTCGATGACGCACAAGGTACCGAGGCGCAGGCCATGTTCCGTTTCGAGAGGAGCGCCGGCATAGAAGCGAATGTGCGGGTCCCCGGTCACCAAGGGATTGTCGGCGAACCGGGGGTCGGCCGTCGCATCCTCGACCACCATCACGTCATGCTGGAGGATCGTGTGGCTGCAGAATGCAATCTCGCGCTCCGTCTCTTTCGCGTCGATTCCTATCTTGGACTTGAACCATTGACGCGCTTCATCGATCAAGCTGATCAACGCGATCGGAGTTCCGCACACTTCTGCTGCGATCCTGACGAGATCGTCGCACGCTTCTTCCGGTTCGGTGTCGAGCACCTGGAGTGAACGGAGGTAGGCGAGGCGGGCCGCCTCGTTACGAGGCGGCGGTGCGGGTATCATACGCGGTCCTCTTGCCGTCCGAGAGAACGTCGGGCGATGATACCCGAAATTGCGAGAGATGAACAGCGATAGCCGGTTCGGCTCATTTCCGGCTATCTATCTCGATCGGCAGCGTGAGGCGAGAGCCGTTGAGGGGCCGGGGGCTCTCGGGCGACAGCCTCCTGCTGCTGCCCAAGAACCCCTCACCCCGCGACCGAGACGAGCAGGCCCCCTTCCAGCGCCGCCTTGATGAGTTGCGCCGTGTTGGACACGCGAAGCTTCTTCATCATATTGGCGCGATGCGCTTCCGCCGTCTTGATGCTGATGTGCAGCCGGTCCGCAATGATGCGGTTGGTCATACCCGACCACACCAGCTGCAGGATTTCCCGCTCGCGCGGCGTCAGATCTTCCGGGCGACGCTTCTGCGACGAGCGTCCCTCCGGGAGGCGGCCGTTTCCCGTCTGTTGATCCATGTGCTGCGCATTCGCCAAAGCCTGTTCCAGATCGTAACTCCCGTTCAACATAATTCCTCCGATTGTGCCGTTGCTGTGGCTTGCGGACGCTCGTGATGGTTCAGGCTTGGGGAGGCGGTCCGTTCACATCCCATCGCCCGTTGCTCGGCAAGAACCCTGTGACGCCCTTCATGATGGCGGGTGCTCCTGGCTTCCTTGCGCCTTATGCCTGAATCGCCTGCATGCGGACACGTGTATCAAGGACTGTGCCAGAAGAATGTCTTGTGCGGTAATGAAAAACCGGGGCCTTAGGCAGACCCACTCAACGGCGTGATGATTCACGCGTCAAACGTCTGGCACAAGAACCTGCGGCATGACTGTGCCCACGGCTCGGAACGGCACAATTTCCGAGCGGCGGCTCAGTGAATGGTGAAGTGATGCTGTCAGATAGGGACCGACAAATCGTATTCGGTCAAACGACGGTAGAAGGTCCGACGGCTCATCCCCAGCAGTCGGGCTGCCTCGGAGCGATTGCCGCCGGCACGCTGCAGCGCGTCGAGCATGCGGGCGCGTTCGTCGGCACCGGGCGGGGCGGCCGGCGATGCAGAAGGATCAAGAATCTCCGGCGGCAGATCGTCGACCTGCAACATCCCGCCTTTGCAGCGGATCATCGCGGATTCGACGGCACTCTTGAGCTCGCGCACGTTGCCCGGCCAGTCGTGATCGGTCAACAACTGCATCGCATTCACGTGGACGTGATGCACCGGTTTCTCCATCACCGAGCGAAACTGGGCAACGAACGAATGGACGAGCAAAGGGATGTCTTCCCGCCGTTCGCGGAGCGGACTGAGGTGCACCCGTGCGACCCTGATCCGATAGAGCAGATCTTTTCTGAACGTCCCCCGCTCCACATCCGCTGCGAGATTGTGATGCGTGGCGGCCACGACCCGTACATCGACCTTGCGCGGTTTGGATTCGCCGAGACGGGTCACCTCCCGTTCCTGCAGCACTCGCAGGAGGCTGGTCTGCACGGCCGGGGTGACGTCGCCGATCTCATCCAGGAACAACGTGCCGCCGTCGGCCGCTTCGAACACACCCTCCTGATTGTCGATCGCGCCGGTAAAGGCCCCCTTCTTATGGCCGAACAATTGACTGCCGAGAATCGATTCCGTGAAGCCCGCACAATTGACCGCAATGAACGGCTTCTCTCGCCGCCGACTCGAGAGATGGATCGCCCGCGCCACCAATTCCTTCCCCGTCCCGGTTTCGCCTTCGATCAAGACCGTGGCATCCACCGCCGCCACCTCCCGGATCTGCGCGAACAGATTCACCATCGCTGCGCTGCGGCCGATCAGATCGTGAAACCTTCCTTGGTCGACCAACTGTGACTGGAGAGCCTGCGCTTGGTCCTCCGCCTCGAACCGGCGCCGGACGTCTTCCACCCACTGCTCCGCGATGGCCAGACGAAGCTTCAAAAACTCGATGCCGATCGGCTTCACCAGATAGTCATTGACACCGGCCTGCAGCGCCTGCCGCAGGGACTCCGCCGTATCATGGGCCGTCACCATCACGATTACGCAGCGGTCTCCGCGCAAATCAGCCCGTACCTGTCGGCACAACTGAAGGCCGTCCATCGCGCCGCCGCGCAACTCCCAGTCGACGAGAAGGAGTTCGTACCCGCCGCGCTGATAGGTCTCCCAGGCGGACTCGCCATCCGCGCAGGCCGTCACCTCATGGCCGCGTGCACGAATGACCTGTTGGAACAACTGCCGAATATCGATCTGATCCTCGACCAACAGTACGCGCATCGTTGTCTTTCCCTCTCAGCCGCTCCGACCCCGGGCAAGGCCGACCCGGCATCCCAGAAAAGCCGCCGGACACCGTTCACACATATTCCACCTGGATATGTTCGAGGAACCGCTGGAGTGCCTGGCGATGGAGATCGACCTGTCCCGCATCCCGGCGCGCAGCCGCCTGCTCCAATCCCCTCCCGATTTCGCTGATGGGGTCCAGGCTGTAGGTCCCACCCGCACCCTTGATGCCGTGGCCGATCGCACGGATTGTCTCGAAATCGCCGCGCGCCATCGCCTGGGCGATCTGCCCGAGATCCTGCCGACGGTTGTCCAGAAACGACGGCATCAGTCCCTCGAACTCGGCACTGACTCGCAACACCATCTTCTCGCCTTGACCATCGGCAGGGGATTCATGGGCCTCACCGGTCGGTTGAGTGTAGCGAAGCACCGCCTCCAGGAGCCGCGCCTTTCGGATCGGTTTGGTCAGGTGCGCCGTGCAACCGGCCGCCAGGCTGCGCTGCGCTTCACTGGGCAAGGCGTTGGCCGTGAGCGCCAGGATCGGCACGGGCTTGCGCCCCTGCTCCTGCTCCCACGCACGGATCGCCCTCGTCGCCTTGTAACCGTCGAGCACCGGCATCTGCACGTCCATCAACACCAGGTCGTACCGCCCCTGCGTGAACAATTCCACCGCCGCCTGACCGTTGGCCGCCGTATCCAAATGGTGCGGCGTGGACTTGAAATAGAATTCCATCATCCGGCGATTGTCGAGAAAATCCTCGGCCAGCAGGATGGTCAACGGCCGCCGGTCGGCACTCGTACTAAACCGGCGCTCGCCCGCCTGATCGGACGCCGGCTGCGGGACGCGCCCGATGACCGCCATCATGGCGTTGAACAAGTCGGAGCGGCGGAACGGTTTGGTCAAATATCGCACGACCGCCAGTTCGCGGGCGCGGGATTGATCTCCCGCCCGGCGCTCGGAGGTCAGCATGATGATCGGGAGCCCCGAGTGCGCCGGCGTGCGGCGAATGTCATCGGCCACGTCCCATCCGCTGCGGCCGGGCATGCGCACATCCAAAATGAGCAGGCGATAGGGTTGACCCGCCTGCTGCGCCCGCGTCAACTCCGAGCAGACTTCCGATCCTTCCGAGATCTCTGCCGCCGGGATTCCCCACGCCGAAAGGGTCTCCCGCACGATCAAGCGGTTGGTGGCGTTGTCATCGACGATCAGCGTTCGGAGGCCTGCCAACTGCTCCCATTGCGCCGGAGCAATCGTCTCGGCCACCGGCCGGTCGAAGACACCGAACCGGGCGGTAAAGCCGAAGGTGCTCCCTCGGCCCGTTTCGCTCCGCACCCACAGATGCCCGCCCATGCCCTCGACGAGCCGACGGGAGATCGTGAGCCCCAGACCGCTTCCGCTGTACCGCCGCGTCATCGAGGAATCTACCTGTGTGAAGCGCTCGAAAATCGCATCCAGCTTGTCGGCGGGAATACCGATTCCGGTATCCCGTACCGTGAACAAGAGGGATCCGGGCGCATCCGAGTCCGGATTTCGTTCGATCTTCAGGACCACCTCGCCCGCCTCCGTAAATTTTATGGCATTGCCGAGCAAGTTGAGGAGCACCTGTCTGAGCCGATTGGGGTCGCCGACGAGGGAGGTCGGAACGTCTGGTTTGATCTGGTAGGCCAACTCGAGGTTTCGTTCGGCCGCCCGCACCGACACCAGCTCGGCCGCCCGTTGGACGAGGTCGCTCAGGTCGAATTCGACCGCGTCCAGATCCAGATGTCCGGCCTCGATCTTGGAAACATCCAGCACGTCGTTGATCAGACTGAGCAGATTGGCCCCCGCCTCCCTGAAGATTTGAACATACTCGCGCTGATCGTCGATCAACGGGGTCTCCGAAAGCAGATCGGCCATGCCGACGATCGCGTTCATCGGCGTGCGAATCTCGTGGCTCATCGTCGCAAGAAAGTCGCTTTTGGCACGATTGGCCGACTCCGCGGCCTCCTTGGCGCGCACCAGCGCCTGTTCCGCGTCCTGCCGTTGCTTGGCTTCATAGGCCAGCGCGACCAGGTTGCTGATGGAGGAGGCGAACCGGATCTCCTCGCTGCTCCAGATCCGCGCAGACCCCACGTGCTCGTGGCACACCACCCCGGCCAACCGCCCGCCGAAAAAGAGCGGCACATCCAACAAGGCGCCGATGTTCAGCGGACGCAGGTAGTCGTCGGCCAACTCCGCGGTCCGCGGATCGGTGACGGCTTCGTGCGCATCCACCACCTTTTCCTGGAACAGTTCGGCAAAGTATCTGGGATACCCGGTCAACGGCAGCCGGGCGCCGTGAAGATGCCGCTCGTCGGGTCGCTGAAACAGTTCCGCACAGTCAAAGAATGTCCCGGTGGGATCCAGCAACCACACGCTGCCTCGATCGACGCCGAGGACGCCGGTCGAGGTGCGCATCAGTTCTTCGAGCGCGGACTGCCACTCGCCCGACCCGATGTGCACGCTCTTCGTCAGACGCATCAAGGCATCCTGGTGCGCCTGCAAGACGGACTGGCTTCGCCGCAACGCATCCTCGGCCCGCCGTCGCGGTGTGATATCCAGCACCAGCGTGAGGACACACTCCTCTTCCCCGATGGAGACCCGCTCGATATTGAATAGTCCGTGGCGGACTTCCCCCGATTTCGTGCGGAATTCCTTTTCGAGATCCCGGATGAACCCCTTGCCCCGCAGTTCCTCGAGCAATTGACGACGATGTTCCGGATTGACCCACATCCCGATGTCCAGCGATGACGTGCCGAGCAACTCTTCCCGCGAATAGCCGGACACGCGCACGAACGCCTCGTTGACGTCGAGAAAGCAGCCGTCTGCAGACCGGCTGATCGCCATGACGGCCGGACTGCTGTGGAAGGCTTTCATGAACCGCTCTTCGCTTTGGCGCAGGGCGGTTTCCGCCCGCTTCCGGCGTGTGATATCGACGCTGAGCGTAAGCAGACACGGTTGAGCGCCGAAGGTGACTTGCTCGAATCCCATCAGCACATCGAGAATCTCGCCCGATTTCCTCCGCACTCGGGATTCGAAATCCCGGATCGTTTCGCCCTGCCGAAGCCGTTCGAAAACCCGCCGACGGTCGTCGAGATCCACCCAGGCCAGAAGCTCCGCCGATGTTCGGCCGAGGATTTCTCCACGGTCGTACCCGGACTGAGCAACGAAGGCATCGTTGACCTCGAGGAATCGGCCGTCGGCCATGCTGGTCATGCACATCGCGGCAGGGCTGGCATGGAATGCCTTCGAGAACCGCTCTTCACTCTCCCGCAGCGCCCGTTCGGCCGACTTGCGCTCAGTCACGTCGCGCGCCACAACCTGAAAGCCGACGACCGTCCGGCCGTCGAGCAACAGCTGCGTATTCTGTTGGAGCCAAACCGTCCGCCCATCCTTTCTCCGCACCGGCACTTCATGCCTGGTAGACACGATCCGCCTGACGAATTGTCGGCCATACGACCGCTCTGTCTCTTTCCGCGCATCGGGATGGACGATCTCCAGATAATGACGGCCCAGGAGCTCCTCAGGAGCAAATTGGAGCATGCGCAACGAGGCAGGATTGCAGTACGTGAACCGACCGGCCTCATCCGTCCGATAGATGATGTCGCCCGTGCGTTCCACCAATTCGCGGTAGCGTTCTTCACTCTTCCTGAGTTGCTGCTCGGCCTCCTTGCGGCTGGTAATGTCCTCGACCATCCCCTCGTAACCGATAATCCGCCCGGCGTCGTCCCGCAGGGCCCGGCCGCTCTCGGAGATCCACATCGTCCCACCGTCCTTCCGATAGACCTGGGACTCGAACCCGGTCACGGAGGACTGGTCTCGGATCAGCCCCACGAACGTGGCGCGTCGATCCGGCTCGACATAGATTTGCCGAGCGATGTCCCGGACCTGCTCGATCATTTCTTCAGGAGTGGCATAGCCGTAGAGCCGCGCCAAGGCGGGGTTCACGGACAGATACCGGCCCGCGGCGGAGGTTTGATACAGACCGACGACGGCCTGCTCCACCATCATTCGATACCGTTCCTCGGCGCGGGTCAGCGCATCTTCGGCATGCTTCCGGACAGTGATGTCGAGATGGAAGCCGGACATGCGCACCAGCTTCCCGCCGGCATCCTTGAAGCCCGCCCCAAAGGCCGCGATCCATCGATAGGATCCGTCCTTGTGCCGCAATCGATGCTCCAGCCGATACTGGCTCGTCGTTCCCTTGACATAACCGTCGACGGCGCTCAAGGCACGAGCCCGATCCTCCGGGTGGATCCGGGATTCCCATTCGTCGAAGGCGTCCCCGATTTCATCCGGGGCATAGCCCAATTGGCTCTTCCAGCGCGGCGAAAAAAAGACGTGGTTCGTCTTCAGGTCCCAGTCCCACACTCCGACGTCGGCTCCAGTCACCGCCGTCTCGAACCGCTGCTGGCTTTCCCTCAGGGCCGACTCGACAAGCCGCCGCGCGGCCAGTTCTCTCGCGAGTTGCTCATTGACCACCACCAGGGTTTGGGTCTGCTCCGCAACCCTTCGCTCCAGCCGGCTGTTGACCTCTTCCAGGCGGACCTCCGCCGCGCGGCGTTCGCGCATGAACAAGGCCACGCCCCAGAGCACCGCGATCCCCAAGGCACGATTGAAAATAGCCACCGAGGGCGCCACACTCGGTGACGAGAACCAGAACCCGAGGGCAATAAGCGCGGAGCACGTCGCCACGAGGGAGAACGTCGCATGCTGAAGGGAACCCCGTGAGGTAAGCGCCAGCGGTGCAAGGTACAGGAGCCACACCACATGGCCGAGAGGAGTGACGAGGTCCAGGGTACAGACCCCACCGGTGAGGAAAGTGACGGCTGCGATCCGCACGAAGTCACTTCTGCTGATAGCCATGGATTCCCTATGGCAGGCGGAGCATCGCCTTCAACGCGGAACAAGGATACTCCGAATAGCTTGCTACGTAAACCATCCGGCACTGCCCAAGAGGGCTCACGCGCTCAGATAAGACATGCGTCGCAGAATGCAACACAGCCCTGTGACCGGGTACGATAAAGGAGGGGCGATCAGAAGGCGAAAGGGAAGACGGTTCGGTGGAGCAGCGAACGGTTAGGGGAAAAGCCCCCGGATTTCCATGAACAGTAACGCAAGCACCCCGACCAACACCAGGGTGAAGCAGAATGCAAGAAGTCTGAGCCGGCGGTTGGCCGATGCCAACCGATTGAACCCTTCACCGAACTCATAGGCTTGCCGGGCGCGGCGGCTGTTCTTGGCGGCGGCCGTCCGCATCCGATGATCAGGGGCAGACATCGTCGTATGGTGAGAGACTTCCGGCATGATAGCCACCGGTACCTTTCAACGATTCATGCGGGCTGAGAAAGCAAGATCCCGATAACCGAGCCGGACGCTACACAATTCGATGAGGACCCCGCATCGGGGGATCCCCTGAAATGGCAGGGTAATTCACCCTAGTCACTCGAATGACACACCGGTCCACCATGGTAGAGGGTAGGGGACGTGAGCAGGAAGGGAATGACGGCGGGAATGCCTTCAAGAATCCGGTGCAACGAGACCTGTTCTCACAGCCAAGCGAACAAGCCCTGGAATATCATGGATTTCCAATCGGTCCATGATCTGAGTTCGATGGGTCTCCACGGTCTTCACACTGAGATTCAGACGTTGGGCGATTTGTTTGGTCGAGCAGCCTTCCGCAACCAATTGCAGAATTTCTCTTTGCCGAGCAGTTAGTTTGGCCAGCGGGCCGGTGGGGGCCGTATCGTCACGGCAAAACGCGTCGACGGTAAACTTGGCCAGCGCCGGCGCCAGGTAGGTCCCGCCCCTACAGACCGTCTTAATGGCCAATTCGAACTCGGTGCGGTCCGCATCCTTGAGTAGATATCCTGCCGCGCCGGCCCGCAACGCCTCTTTGAGATATTCTTCGTTTGTGTACATAGACAACATCAGCACTTTGGTTCTCGGACAGGTCCGCCGCAGGCGACGCGTAGCTTCCAGCCCGTTCAGACCCGGCATCGCGATGTCCATTAGAATGATATCCGGATCCAGTTCCTTCGCCATGCTGAAGGCCTCGCGGCCGTCGCTGACCTCGCCGATCACCTGAACCCCATCCAATTTTTCCAGCAGCGCGCGAAACCCTGCGCGGACCAAGGTGTGGTCCTCGGCCAGTATGACCCGAACCGTGCTCATCTGCGCTCTCCCTTGCTGAGCCGGAACGTCGCGCGGACTTCCGTCCCCTGCTTACAGACCGACGACAATGCAAACTGGCCGCCGACCAGCCGCACCCGTTCCTCCATCCCCGAGAGCCCGACCGTGCTCTGCGTACGGGGATCCGCACGGATTTGCTCAGGATCGAACCCGACCCCATCGTCTCGAATGCTCAAAACGAGTTCCCCTCGCTCCGCCCGCAAGCGGACCGCGACATGTTTGGCGGAGGCATGCCGCACCACATTGGTCAGCGCTTCCTGGGTCAACCGAAAGCAGGCCACTTCCACATCAGGAGACGGGCGCGCAGTCACCCCCTCGGCCTGAAAGTCCATTTCCCACCCCGCCCGTTCCGCCTGCTTCGTCACATACCACCGCAAGGCCGGCACCAAACCCAACTCGTCGAGGAGGGAAGGGCGAAGATCAAGGGCCAGGCTCCGCACATGCTGGAGCACCTGGTCGAGGACCTGCAAACTGTCCACGACCTCCTTTTCCACCGATTGGGATTTCGGCGCATCGCGGATTTCCTGGAGATTCAACCGAATGGCTGTCAGAGCCTGCCCCACTTCATCATGCAAATCGCGGGCAATGGCACGGCGCTCCGTCTCCTGAATTTCCATGAGGCGACGCGACAACACCCGCAGGCGCTCGTTTGCCTCGCTGAGCGCCGCCGTTCGCTCGGTCACCCGCCGCTCGAGCTGCTCATGGGCGGCCTCCAGCGCTTCCTGCGCGTGCTTCTGCGTCGTAATATCGGTATTGAGTTCCAGGCTTCCCTCGGGAACTCCCTTGGCGTCTCGTAGCAGCGTCCACCGGCTGGACACCGTAATCCGTTTGCCGGTTTTGGTGGTATGCACAAGTTCGCCGTTCCAGTAGCCCTTCGCGAGAAATTTCCGGATGACCTCCGGAAGCGGACGAGGAAACTTGGTCTTCAAGAATTCGTGGATGTAGGCGCCCAATGCCTCTCGGCTACTCCAACCGTAGAGCCGGACCGCTCCGTCGTTCCAATAGGTAATGGTGTCTCGCTTGAGGTCGCGCACGAGAATCGCATCATTCGCGAGATCCAGCAGTTCAGCCTGCCGGCGCAACATCTGCTCCGTGCGCAACTGCCCCCGTTTATCGTGAACGACGAACAGATAACCCCCGACTCGGCCGCCCCTACCCGGGAAAGCCGTGATGGAGACCATCACAGGAAACCGATGCCCGTCACGGTGAACATAGGTCCAGGCTGCCTCGGACAGGCGTCCCAGGCCTGTTTTGGATACAATGAGTCTGAAGGCCTCGGTCTCCGGACGGCGCGTCGTTTTCTTGGAATTCACCACGAGCCGACGCCGCTGCGCCTCGTCCAGAAAGGTCACCGGCGTGACCTTCCCTACCACCGCTTTGGCCCGCACGCCCAACATGCGCTCAGCCGTAGCACTGAAGGCCGTGATCAGCCCGCCGGGCGACGTGACCATGATGGCGACCTGCTGTCGCACGGAAGGAGTGTGACGTGTCTGTCGTTTCACCGCTGCAGGGCCTTTGGGAGAAACACCGAGCCGTCCGACTCGGCGGATATCGGCACGATAGCAAAGGACGGGGCGGATAGCCAGCTGTGACGCGAAGCGCAGGTTGGGTCAGCCAGCGGACGATGTGGCGCGCGCCGACTGCCACCCGACCAGCCACACCCCTGCCAGAATCAGGGCGATTCCGACGATCTCCACCGGCCCAACCGACTCGTGCAGCACCACGGCGGACAAGGCAACTGCCGCCACGGGCGTCAAATTGCCGAAGACCGACGCTCGCGACGGTCCGATGCCCTGCACGCCGTACAGCCAAGCCTGTTGCGCCACCGCCGTCGCGAATACCACGAGGTATGCGAGGGCCAGCCAGTCCGGCAGGGTTACGGAGGCCGGGCCGGCGTCCAGCATCTTCCGATCGGTCCAGAGGAGCGGGAGTTGGAGGACGGTCGCCACCAGCAACGTCGTCCAATTGACCGTGAGCGGCGACACCCTCGCCATGATCGAGCGGCTGCCGATGCTGTACAGCGCCCAACTCGCCACACCGCCGAACACCAGCAGCCCGCCGAGGAGGGGCCGTTCGCCCGTTGCTTGAAATCCGGCGACGGACACCAGCGCTACCCCTGCGCAGGACAGGAGCCCGCCGGCCCAGACCAGCCGCAGCGGAACATCCTGAATCAACAGGGCCGACAGCAACGCGGTTACCACCGGCGCCGAGCCGATGATGACGCCTGCCACTGCGCCGCTGACAAATCGCAGGCCATAGAGAATCAGGAGGTGGTTGCCCAACACTCCAAGCCCGAGGAGAACCAGCGTGCGAAGATCCGCCGCCGTGAACGAGGTCAAGCGCCCTTCCTGCCACCACCAGGTCGCAAGCAAAATTGCAAGCCCGCCGATATCGCGCAACACGGAAGCTTCCACCGCTGAAAACGCACCCAAAGCGAGTTTCTGCGCCACGATGGACCCTCCCCAGAGCACAGCCGCCAGCGATACGGCTCCGTATGCGGCCACCTCGGAGGGCCCGACCATCTCCTTCCCGCCCCGCATCATGCCTGCTTTCTCACCACCAAAATGCCGTCCCGGATCGGAACCAACACGCAAGTCACGCGGGGATCTGCCGCCGCCAGCCGGTTGACCTCCTGGATCGCCGCGGTTTTTTCATCGGACGGAGGCTGCTTCAGGACGTCGCCGTCCCACAACACGTTGTCGATCAGAATCACCCCCCGCGGCGAAAGCAACTCGACCGCGCGGCGATAGTAGTTCACATAATTGAGTTTGTCCGCGTCGATGAAGATCAGATCGAAGGGTCCGGTCAACTGTTGCAGGGTGTCGAGCGCCGGGCCCATCCGGATCTCGATTTTACTGCCGTGCTCCGACTGGCTGAAGAATCGCCGCGCCACGGCCGCCGATTCCTCGTCTACCTCGCAAGTGACGACCCGGCCGTCGGACGCCAGGGCCTCGGCAAAACAGAGCGCGCTGTAGCCGGTGAACGTGCCGACCTCCAACACCCGGGTTGCGCCGACGAGGCCTGCCATCATGTGGAGAAAGGCCCCTTCCAGCGGCCCGACGATCATGCGCGCATATTCCATCGTCCGTTCGGTTTCCTCTCGCAGGGCGCGCCGGACAGGCGTTTCCGGCAGCGAATGGGATTCGGCGTAAGCTTCGATATCGGCGGAGACCAACCGGGGCATCGTTTCACTCCACTGAGAGGTTATGCAACAATACGCGGGAAACGCCGCGGATCATACCACGGACCCGGCGACGGAAGGAGTCAGACGTGAAGAGCTTGGCGACATTGGAACCGCTTACGACCCGCTTGCTGGAAATCCAACGCATCAACAGCGCCGCCTCGGTCCTATCCTGGGACCAGGAAACCTATATGCCGGCCGGTGGAGGCGCAGCGCGCGCCGAACAGATCGCGGTGCTGCAAGGGCTGGCGCACCAAAAACTCATCTCGGAGGAAGTCGCCTCGTTGCTCTCCTCCTGGGTAGATCCCGCAACCGGGCAAGCAGCCGAGCAGGGACAAAACGGCTGGGATGAACAAGCCCGCTCACTGCTGCGGGAGGTCTGGCGCGATTTCAGCCGCGCCAGGAAACTCCCCTCGGCATTCGTCGTGCGCTTGAGCCGTGCCTGCTCGTTGGCTCAGCAGGCCTGGGTCGAAGCGCGTGAGGCGAACGACTTCAAGGCATTCTTGCCGCATCTCTCGACCCTGCTGGCCATGAAGCGGGAAGAGGCCGACTATCTCGGATACAAGGTCTCGCCATACGACGCGCTGCTCGATGTGTATGAGCCGGGTTCGACCATCGCTCAGCTGGCTCCGTTGTTCGATCAGCTGCGGGCACGATTGGTTCCGCTCCTGAAGCGGGTGACGGGCAGCGCCGTTTCTATCGACCATACCATCCTGACGCAACAGTTCGACAACACCAGGCAGGTCGAGTTCGGACGGCTGGTCCTGACCGCCATGGGCTACGATTTCGATCGGGGGCGGCTGGACCTCTCGGCCCACCCCTTCACCACATCCTTTCATCCGACGGACGTGCGGGTCACGACGAGGGTATTCGAGCGGGATCTTCCCTCCTGCCTCTTCAGCTGCATCCACGAGGGCGGGCACGGGCTCTACGACCAGGGGCTCGATCCTCGCTACTACGGCACTCCGCTCGGCGAGGCCGTCTCCTTGGGGATTCATGAGAGCCAGTCACGCCTCTGGGAAAACTGCGTGGGCCGTTCGCGGGCGTTCTGGCGATTCTTCTACCCGATCCTTCAGCAGACCTTCCCCGATCAATTGATGCGGGTGGATCAGGAGCAGTTCTATGCGGCGATCAACCGAGCCCAACCGTCTCTCATCCGCGTCGAAGCGGACGAGCTCACCTACAATCTCCACATCATGCTTCGCTTCGAGATCGAACGCGACTTGATCGAGGGACACCTCCGGCCGGATGATCTGCCCGGAATCTGGAACGACAAAATGCGGCATGATCTCGGCATCGTCCCGGACAGAGATGCGGACGGCGTCCTTCAGGATGTGCATTGGTCCATGGGCGCATTCGGCTACTTTCCCACCTACACCTTGGGAAACCTCTACGCGGTACAGTTCTTCGAACAGGCCAAACGCGAACTGCCCGACCTGGAAGACGACATCGCCCGAGGCCAACTCCTGGGGCTGCGGCGATGGCTGGAACAGAAAATTCATCGATGGGGCCGCATGTTTACCCCGACCCATCTTTCTCAACGCATCACCGGCTCAAGTCTCGATCCCGAACCGTTTCTGCACTACCTCGAACACAAATATTCCGAGCTGTATCGACTCGGCTGACCCTCGCTCCCGGTTGGTCCGGTTTCGGCCGGACCAGTCCCCTCCTCTCCGCCATGGCGGCTGAGCAATCACATTTCCCGTACTACTACCAAGGATCGTAGGGCCTTCAGGCCCTATTGCGATCCTGTCCGATTTCAGTACAGTCTCTGGCAACCGGGTGTCCCCCAATATCAGGCATGTTGTTGATGCGGAGCCAGTCTCGACTCTTGATATTCGGGGAGGACTCACGGTTCCTACTGTCGATCGGCCTGACGACCGGTTTGGTTTGCTTCGCCGATATCACGTTTCCACTCGGCCACGTTCCCTGGATCCTCTATTTCATTCCACTTGCCCTGAGCTTTCAGATGCGTAATCGGCGAGCTCCGCTGCCCTTCGCGGCTCTCTGCTCGCTGTTGATCGGCACTGGTTTCGTGTTCGCCCCGCCGGAGGCCTCGCTCCCCACCGCCGCTTTCAACCGACTCACCGGAGTGATCACGCTCTGGTTCGTCGCCTGGTTCCTCGTGCAACTTCGGGCACGACAGGACCAGCTTGGACAGGCCGAGGAACGGTGGCGGATTCTGGCCCACCATACTCACGACATCCTATGGGAATGGGACATCACGACCAACGATCATTGGTGGAGCGCCAACGCACGAACCTTCTTCAATTACGATCCGGAGTCGGAACCGTCGCTTCAAGCCTGGAGTTCGCGACTGCATCCGGATGACCGGCGGAGGGTCACGGAAGACGTGCAGCGGGCGATTGTCGGTGAGGACTCAGGCTGGACGGACGAATACCGTTTTCGGACGGCCGACGGGTCCTATCGCAGTTACCTCGATCGCGGCACGATTCTCCGGGCGCCGGACGGCAAGGCGGTGCGGGTGATCGAGGCCATGATCGACGTGACCGATCGCAAGGAACGGGAAAATGCCCTCGCCTTATTCCGCTCGCTCCTCGACCAGGCTACCGACGCAATCGAAATCATCGATCCGGAGACCGGCCGATTCCTTGATTGCAATGAACGAGCCCACGCCGATCTCGGCTACACCCGCGATGAGTTTCTTGCCCTTTCTGTACCGGACATCGCCCCGTCTCTAATGAGGGAGGATTGGGCAATCCACGTCCGATCGTTGCCCGAAACAGAGTCATCCCCGATTGAATCAGTGCATCGTCGGAAAGACGGGTCCGTCTTCTCCGTCGAGATAAGCTGGCGAGTAGTACGGCTCGACCGCCCGTATCTGTTGGCCATCGTGCGCGACATCACGGTCCGTAAACGCACCGAGCAAGCGCTCCGGCTTTCCGAAGAACGCTACCGCGATTTAGTCGAACGCATCGACGGGATCGTCTGGGAGGCCGATGCTCGCACGTTTGCATTCACTTTTGTCAGCCGCCATGCCGAAGCGTTGCTCGGCTATCCCGTCCAGCAATGGCTGGATGATCCGAACTTCTGGCCCGACCATATTCATCCGGACGATCGGGACGCGACGATTCGGTTCTGCCTCGACCACACGGCCAGTGGGACGGCCCATAGATTCGAGTATCGAATGATCGGAGCGGACGGCCGGACGGTCTGGGTCTACGATACGGTAACGGTCATCCGTGTGGACGGGATCCCTCGAACCCTGCAGGGCGTGATCATCGACATTACGGAACGCAAACGCATCGAGTCGGCGTTGCGCGAGAGTGAAGATCGCTTTCGTCAGGCCTACCACCATGCCTCGATGGGGATCGGCACCGCTGATCTCGCAGGACACATCAGCCATGTGAATCCTGCCATGTGTACCATCCTGGGCTACGAGGCCGAGGAGCTTTACGGCCGCACATTTCAATCACTCACTCACCCCGACGACCTGCCCGCCGATCTGGAGCGAACCAAGGAATTGATGGCGGGCCCCGGCACGCACCAGGAGTTTGAAAAGCGGTGCGTCCGTAAGGACGGCACGCAGGTGTGGGTGACGGTCGACCTTTCCCTCATTCGGACCGCAGAAGGAACACCCTCCCACCTGCTGGCCATGGTGCAGGACATTACCGATCGAAAACAAGCTCAGGAGGCCCTGCGCGAAAGCGAACAACTCAAAAACGCCGTCCTCAATTCCGTCCCTTCCCACATTGCCGTGCTAGCGCAAGACGGCACTATTTTGGCCGTGAACGAGCCGTGGTCCCAGTTCTGTAGGCAGAATCGGCCCGGCTCGGTTGCATGTACCTCATGCGAGGACGTCGGCCGGAACTATTTGGAGGCCTGCGGAAGCTCGTCTGATACCCCAATTCAAGGCGCAGCGGCGCAGAACGGGATTCTTCGGGTTCTGCGCGGGGAATCGGATTCCTTTACCCAAGAGTATCCTTGCCATTCTCCGATGGCCGCCCGCTGGTTCACGATGACCGTCACACCCCTGGTGACCTCGGGACAACGTGGGGCGGTCATCTGTCATACCGATATCACGCCGCTCAAGCAGGTGGAGCAGGCCTTGCGGGATAGCGAGCGTCGGTTCCGCCTGTTGTTCGAACGAGCTCCCTTGGGAATTACCGTGTTCGACAAGCAGAAGCGTTACGTCACAGCCAATCAGGCCTTCTGCGACCTGGTGGGCTATTCGGCTCACGAGTTGATGGGAAGGAGCTGTACGCTCTTCACACACCCGGATGATCTTCAGGGCGACCGTCACGCCGCCGACTCTCTGCTGGCCCATCAGCAGCATGAGTATCGCCTCGAACAACGCTATATCCGAAAAGATGGGGCTACGATCTGGGTGGCAGTGAACGCCGTCTACGCAGACATGCCGGAAAATCCCGAGTACGGCATCATTGCGTTCATTGAGGACATCACCGAACGGAAACTCGCGGAGGAAACCGCACGGCATCGGCAACAGGAACTCCGGCTTCTGCTCGAAGCATTCCCCGCCATCCTATGGACCATGAGTCCGGATCTGCACTTCACCTCTTCAACCGGCAGAGGCCTGACGACCCTGGAGTTGACGCCCGGCGAGGTGGTGGGCCAGTCCCTGCAGCAGTTCATGAGGGGTCGAGGCGATTTGCGCCCCATCTTGGACCAACACCGGCGCGCCCTGAAGGGAGAACGCGTGACGCTGGAACTGGCGACGAATGTCGCCACCTTTCATACCCATGTGGAGCCGCTCTATGACGGCCGCGGGCGGATCGTCGGTACCATCGGCATCGCCATGGACATCACGGATCGCAAACGCAACGAAGAAGCCCTCCGCACGAGTACAGAGCGCCTACAGTTGGCCCTGAAGACCTCCGAAATGGGGGTGTGGGAATGGGATGTGGCGACCGACAGGATCTACTGGTCCGATGAATGTTTCCGGATTTTCGGGCTCCTATCCTTTGAGGGCACGCTCCAGGCATTTCGCCGGCTTGTTCACCCCGACTACCGTGAAGCCCTTTGCGAAGCCATGGAATGCGCGCGCGCAGCCCGCACTCCTGTCACGCTGGAATTTCAGTTCGTTCGATCGGACGGCGCGGTACGCTGGGCCTCTACCTTGGGAAACGCTACCTATGACCAGGCCGGTCAGGTCACCCGCATCACCGGCACGGTGCAGGACGTCACCGCGAGAAAAGCCGCGGACACGGAGCTCCATGAGGCTTACGATCGTCTACGGGACGTCACGCTCCGCCTGACCCAGGCCGAAGAACTCGAGCGCGGACGGATCTCGCGCGAACTTCACGATGAATTCGGTCAAGCCCTCACGGCACTGCAGTTTGATCTGTTCAGTATCCGCAAGCGCCTGGAGTCCGGCTCCATTCCGAGACACGATCCCGCGGTCCTTGAACGCGTCTCAAACATGATTACCTTGACGGAACGTACGATGGCGGCCATCCATTACATGACGACCGTTCTGCGCCCGGCCATGCTGGATCAGCTTGGACTATTCCCGGCCTTACAGGCGAGCATCGAGGAGTTTTCGCTTCGCACCGGCATCAACTGCGAATTCACAACCGGACCGGACCGAACGACGGTTCCCGTGGATTCGCACATTGCGACCGCTACGTATCGCATCGTGCAGGAATTGCTGACCAACGTGATCCGCCATGCCAACGCATCGCACGTCAATATCGTGTTGGACATTCAAGACGACCGGCTGGAATTGGAATTTCAAGACAACGGAATCGGCGTCACTCCCGACCAGGCACACGCCGCCACGTCCTACGGCATCCTAGGCATGCAGGAACGGGCGGCATTGCTTGGAGGATCGTTCGCCATCACCGGCACACAAGGTGTCGGGACCAGAGCAGTCCTGACGCTTCCGTTGAGCCGACAACAGGCGATGCAACCACACCATGACTGAGAGCCATCACCAGAAACACCGGCACGCCCAACCCCTTCGAATTCTGTTGGCCGACGACCATGCCATTGTGCGGCAAGGATTGAAGCAGGTGCTGGAACAGGAATTGTTTTCGGTGCAGTTCGGCGAAGAGGAAACCGGGCACGGGCTGATGCAAGCCGTCCAGAATCACGCGTGGGATCTGGCCATCGTCGATATCAACCTGCCGGACAAGAACGGCTTGGATGCGTTAAAGGAAATCAAAATCCTCCGGCCGGAACTCTCCGTCCTGATCCTGACCCTCTACCCGGAGGCCCAGTATGCCACCCGCGCATTGCGGGCCGGTGCGGCAGGGTATCTGACAAAGAGCACGGCACCGACGGAAATCGCCAGCGCCGTGGACAGAGTGCTGGAAGGCGGACGATACATCAGTGCCTCGCTGGCGGAGCGACTCGCCGACGAGTTGACCAAGGGTACAGCACCCAACCCGACCGCGCTGCACGAATTGTTGTCGGACCGGGAACTCGAAGTGTTGCGATGGATCGCACGAGGCAAGACCGTCACGGAAACAGCCGACCAACTGGCGCTCAGCTTCAAGACGATCAGCACCTACCGTGCCCGCCTGTTGGACAAGCTGCGACTGGATACGACGGCCGATCTAATCCGGTACGCCCTCGACCATCATCTGGTCGAATAGCGCGCCCCAATCCGTAATTCGCCCATCAGCTTTTCTCCTACGCCTGCTTGCGCATTCTTCTGCCGAAAGATGTCCTGTCCTTCTGATTTCGTCACAGCCGGTGATGTGTTGGAATAATAACCGTAATCTCATCTGATCCCGATCGGTTGCCCCATCAGTCCGAATGAGACAGCCTGACGTCCCGCTACCCGGTCGATCGTCGAACCTAACCCAGCCGGTCCTCCGTTTCTTTCTCCCCTCGGATCCCCGGCGAACGGGAGTGTCCGAGGAATTCCGGAACCAGAGTCCTGCCGGAGGAGTGAGGCCCCCGGCGTCCTTATTGTCCTACGCGCTCGCTACAGGACCAAGTGCCCGAGTAAGCGCAGGGCCGTATAGCCCTGCCGGTATCCGGGAAAGGTCTGTTACACAATGCTATGAAGGTAATATTAGGGTGATTTCCTAGTGCAGACCGGTCAATGGGCAAGGCTTCAGTCGAGATCCCGGGCTGAGGGCTTCCAGAAACGCCACGTGAGCCGCCGCAGAGCGATCGTCCTCCCTTCGGTTCCATTCAGCCCTGCCGACATCGGCTCCCAGGGGCCTACGGAGCCCCGCTCATGAACATTCTGATCGTGGACGACCATGCCATCGTCCGACGCGGCCTCAAAGAAACGCTGGTCGATATCCTGTCCAGCGAGAACCCCGCACTTTTCATACGGGAAGCGGAGCAGGCGCAAGAAGCGATCGACCTCGTTCACAAACAACCATGGGATTTGGTGCTCCTCGATTTGAGCCTCCCCGACCGGAGCGGCTTGGAAGTGCTGCGCGAGATCAAAGCAGCTCAACAGGCGCTCCCCGTACTGGCTCTCAGCCTGCATGCCGAAGATCACTTTGCTTTACGGGCTCTGAAAGCAGGTGCGTCCGGATTTCTGAGCAAAGACAAGGGGGTTAAGGAAGTGTCCGCGGCAGTCAAGAAGCTCCTGGCCGGCGGGCGCTACATCAGCCCCGAGCTGGCTGAACATCTGGCCGTTGAGGTCTCCCACCGCCATGCGAGCGGGAAAAGCCAGACTCCGCAGGCGCATCGATCGCTGTCCGACCGTGAACTGGAAATCCTGCAATGGATCGCGCGAGGCCGCCGTCTGACGCAAATCGCCGGGCACTTGAATCTGAGCGTGAAGACTGTGAGCACCTATCGGTCCAGAATCCTTACCAAACTCGGGATGCACACGACGGCCGAACTGATCCGCTACGCCGTCGACCACCAATTGACGTGACACGCTCGTCTCCCGCCGGGGCAGGCGTTTTTCCGACAGACCGACCGGGTGTTATCCTGCAGTAGATTCCGCATTCATCCGATTTGCAGAATCCCGCCTATCGTATTCAATTGATTACAGAATCGGTCACCGTACCAGCCGACCGCCGCCGGCAGACGAGGAGGGCTATGGCTACTATTCTGCTGATCAATGCCGATGAGACCTTGCGACGAATGGTACGGCTGGCCGCACCAGGAAGCGAACATGCGATCCGTCACGCCGGCAGCCTGGCCACGGCGCAGATCCAGGCAGCCTCCCAGCCGCCGGACCTGGTGATCGCACGCACCGTCATTGGGGACGACCAAGGCCCCGAAGAACTGGCGGATTTGCGCAGAATGTTTCCCGACACCAAACTCGCGGTGACTGCGGTACTCCACGAGCCTGCCCTTGAGGCCGACAAATTTCGGTTGGTTACCCAAACGCTCCGCATCGACTACTGCCTGATCGAGCCCCTGGATCCTGCGAGCATTCGCTGCACCCTGCAATCGGCCCTGGTTTCTTCACAGCCACCATCCGTGACGGCCGGCGTGGCCATGACCAAGTACCGCGACCGTTCCTGACCCATTCCGCCGACTGATCCGACGGCGTATAATGCCCTGCTCGGGCGATCCTGCCCGCGTTCGTCGGCGTCGCCATGACCCTAGCGCATAAATTCTCCGGCCCGCTCGTGCGAGGCGCTCCCTGGTGCCTGCCCTTGGCCGCCTGCCTGTTCATCGGCATCTTCGTGTTCGATTGTTTTATCCCCCAGGGTTATTCCGTTCCTACGCTCTACCTGTTGCCGTTGATCCTTACCCATTGGCTGAAAAGCCGCTACGCCCCGGCCTATGGGGCAGCCACGATGACCCTGTTGACATTGAGCGGGTTGGCCGTCCCGCCGACCGGTACCCCCTCCACCGCATATTTCAACCGCACCCTCGCAATTGTGGCGGGCTGGGTCCTGGCACTACTGTTGGTCCATGTGCGACAGCGGCAGGAGCGGCTGGAGTTCGAAAACCTCATTGCGCAACGAACGGAAGCCCTGTCGCAGACGAACACGGCGCTCGAAACACAGATCGCCACCCTGGCGGCGACGGAGAAAGTGCTTCGTGAAACACAGGATCGCTTTAACCTCGTCGTCTCGGCCACGCAGATCGGCATCTGGGACTGGGACCTGCGAACGAACCGGATGTACTATTCTCCACTCTGGAAGGAAAGTCTGGGGTACGCCGACCATGAGATTTCGGATTCTCCGTCGGAATGGGAAACACGGTTGCACCCGGACGACCGGGATCGCGCGTTCGGGCTCGTCGAGCAATTTCTCTCCGGCCGAATTCCCACCTATCGGCTGGAACACCGACTTCGACATAAGGATGGCCGGTATCTGTGGATCCTGACCGATGCCACGCTTCTGCGGGACGAGCACGGCATTCCGTTCCGTATGACCGGGTCACACCAGGACATTACGGACCAGAAGCAAGCCGAACAGGCCCTGCGAGAGAGTGAGGACCGGTACCGCGGTGTGATCACGGCACTGGCCGAGGGTATCGTGGTGTTGGATGAACTGGGAACCATCGTCTCCTGCAACCCGAGCGCCTGCCTCATTTTGGGCAACTCGGCGGAGAAGTTGGTCGGCCGGAACGCCTCAGACCCATCCTGGCACACGGTACATGAGGACGGCTCTCCCTTCCCGACCGAAATCCATCCGGTGATGGTGACCCTGCGCACCGGAAAACCGCAGGCCAACGTGGTTATGGGGGTTCACCGTGAGGATGGCCGACTCGTATGGATCTCCATCAATACCGAGGCGCTGGTTCGCAGCGATGCGACCAACCCCTACGGCATCGTCGCCTCTTTCCGCGACATCACCGCCTCGAAGGAGACCGAACACCGCCTGCGCCGGCAGGAGCATGAGTTCCGCGTCCTCGCCGACAATGTCCCCGGATTCTTTTCTTACGTCGATCGGCAATATCGCTACCAATTCGTGAACAAGGCCCACGAAATGTTCTTCGGGCTCCCGTCCGATCGGATTCTCGGTCGATCGATGATGCAATTGCTGGGAAAAGGGAACTTTGAGCATGCAAAACCGTACTTGGATGCCGCCTTGGCCGGCCGGGCGATCTCGTTCGAATACTGTATGTCCCGCGAAGGCAAACCCACCCGTTGGATGAAGGTCACCTATGTACCGGACACCAACGCGCAGGACCAGACGCAAGGCGTTTACGCGCTGGTTACCGACGTCACCGAATCCAAACAGGCCGAGGCCGCGCTCCGTCAGAGCGAATCAATCCTCCGCAGCTTTTTCGAGAGCGGCATCCTGATGATGGGCGTCGTGGAACTGTGCCACGACGAGATCGTCCATATCTCGGACAACGCCACCGCCGCCGCCTTCTTCGGCACCACTCCTGAGGAGATGCGCAACCGAACCGCTACGGCGCTCGGCCTTCCCCGCGATACGGTGAACAAATGGATCCGACATTATCAGGAGGCGGCCAGAACAGGGTCGCCGGTCAAATTCGAATATGCCCACGTACATCGCGGCAAGACCCAACATCTCAACGCGACGGTCTGTTCAATCGGGCAAGGGCCCGGCGGGAATCCGCGCTTCTCCTACGTTGCCGCCGACGTCACCGAACAGCGACTGGCCGCCGAACGACTACATCGCAACTTGACCCTCCTCTCGGCAATCATGAACGGGACGACCGACGCCATATATTTGAAAGACATGGAGGGACGGTATCTCCTCGCCAACCCCGCTGCGGCCGCGGCAGCGGGCAGAACGGTCGACGGAATCGTAGGCCTTACCGATTGGGACTTGTTCTCTGCAGAGACGGCCGGTTTGTTGACGGAGAACGATCATCTCGTCATCGTCTTGGAAAGCACTCAGACGCTCGAAGAAGAAGTTACGACCGGGGACGTTATTCGAACGTATCTGTCTACGAAGGACGTCTATCGGGATGAAAGCGGCACGGTAATCGGCGTGATCGGGGTGAGCCGGGACATCACGGAACGGAAGCGCGTTGAGCGGGAATTGCAGGCGGCAAACGAACGCTATCGAGACCTCTCACGGAGGCTGATCGAGATCCAGGAAGAGGAACGCCGGGCTATCGCGCACGATCTGCACGACCAACTGGGTCAGTTACTGACGGCGATTAAATTGGAACTCAGCAGCCTCAAGAAGAGGCTGCGTGCCCAACCGGCGACGCCCAACCTCGACGCGCTCCTGACTCGAGTCGGCTCGTCGCTCCACTTGGTGGATCAGGCGATCGATGCGTCCCGTCATGCCGCCATGGGGCTTCGCCCGACTCACTTGGATGACCTTGGCCTTGTCGAGGCGATTCAGTGGCTCGCCGAAGACCTGGAATCCCGGGCCGGTATAGTCTGTGAATTGACGACTTCACCCGATCATTCAAGCCTCCAACTGGGGGAGCCGGTCTCAACCGGCTTGTTCCGCATCACCCAGGAGCTACTGACCAACGTCGCCCGTCATGCAGAGGCATCTGAGGTTTATATTTCGCTGACCCAGACAGCCAATTTGTTCGTGCTGCAGATCGCCGACAACGGAGTGGGCATCGCAACGGAAACGGCCGCCAAGCCCACCGGGTTCGGACTGCGCGGCGTGCGGGAGCGCTGCTCGCTCTTGAACGGAGAGTTCTCCCTCGACAGCACCCCGGGCAAGGGCACCATTGCCACCGTACGGATTCCGCTTCCACAAGAGGCTGCGACAAGCCCACCTGCACCGACCCAGATCCCGGAGCTACGACCATGAGGATTCTGTTGGTCGACGACCATGCTATCGTCCGGAAGGGGCTCCGACAGGTCTTGGCTGAAGAACTGCCGTCACCGACTTTCGGCGAGGCCGGGTCCGCCGCCGGCATGCAGCAAGCCCTCAGCAAAGACAAATGGGATCTGGTTATCCTCGATCTGAACCTTCCGGACCGTCACGGCCTTGAGGTACTCAAAGACCTGAAACAAGCGCGCCCTCAACTTCCCGTGTTGGTGCTCAGCCTCTATCCCGAAGAGCAGTACGCCACACGAGCGATCCGCGCCGGCGCATCCGGGTACGTCACGAAGGACAGCGCCCCGGAGGAATTGACCACGGCAGTAGAAAAAGTCCTGTCTGGAGGACGCTACGTCAGCCTCTCATTGGGAGAACAACTGGCGCATGAACTGTCTGATCGCCCCGCGACCAGCCCCCGCGCACTGTCGGATCGGGAATTGCAAATCCTTCGATTCATGGCCGGGGGACTCACCCTAACCGAGATTGGCGTCCGGCTGGCCCTCAGTGCCAAAACCGTCAGCACATACCGAGGCCGGCTGCTCGACAAGCTTCGGCTGCGCACCACCGCCGACCTCATTCGCTACGCCGTGGATGCTAGACTCGTCGACTGATGCGCCAGGCCTCACTTTCCACCCCCTAGTCGCCTACTAAGAATTACAGCGTAGGAATTTGCCTGACTGAAGAACGAGCGAAGTCCTGATTTGTGAACACCTCCCTCCCATGCCATACTTAGTACGTATAGTACGCTTGGCGCTCGTCCACCCGCTCAATCCAGCCGTCAAAGCTGGATTTCGACAGCGACAATACCGTTAAACCTGGGAGGTTACGACTTCCAATGATAAAGAAAACGCGTACGGTCAAGAGACCCAAAGCCCCGCTGATCAGCGCCCCACTTTCACCGTATCAACGTCCTATCGAATTGACCAAGCGCGAACAGATGATCTTGGAGCGGGTATGGCTCGGCGCTCAGAATCAGGACATCGCGCGAGAACTGGGCATCAGTGTGCGAACGGTGGAAGCCCACCGGGCCATGATCATGAGGAAGTTCGGTGTGACGAACGTGGCACAGTTGCTGAGAACCGCACTCCTAGGGGGATTTCTCGAACTCCGTTGAGCCGCGGCCTCTCCCGGCGGAAGATCAGTACCCCATCGCGGCGTTGAGCTTGGCAGCCAGACCGGGGGGAAGGGTGAACTGAGACTGAACGTCTATCCGCGCCGGAACGAGCAGCGTGGTGTGAAAGACGATGTCTCGGATCGGGATCTTGAATTCCGGCTGCTGAGGGGTACTGAGTTCGACAGACTCGACCGATTGTGTGATGGCTGTAACGTCCTGCGGTCCATAGGTCGTGAGGACGGCCTGTAGAATTTCATAAATCTTCTGATTGGTTTCATTCGCCTCAATTCCCTTCTGCAGTACCGGCAACACCTCTTCCCTCACCTGATCCGAAATGCTGAAATTTTCAATCCGTTCCTTGCGCCGAAGCGATGTTAGGTCGTTGTCCAAATCCTTGCTGAAGGCTCCATAGGCGAAGCGGAAAAATTCAAAGTGGAATCCCTTGAATCCTTTCCCGAACATCTGCAATTCACAAAGAAAACAGAGTTGCTGCAGCTTTACGTCGCTCAGCAACCCGTGGGATTCGACCTGCGCAAGGACAGACAACAATAGCGCCCGGTCGACCGTCATTTCCTGCGGCTTACGCATCAACCATCCCCTCCGTTCGACGATACCGCCGGACTATAGCAGGATCGGAAAATCGTTCGCCACCACCCTTGCTACAGAATCAGCCTATTGACGCAGTTCCGCCCGGATGCCCACATCACTCCACTGTCACAAACAGTGAACTGCTCCATGCAAGGTAATCAGCACCGCAGCCTTCTCGTCCCACCTGCCCCTTGACCGGTTGAGGTTCTTTCGTTTTTAATGGGGCGCGCACCTTGCCCGGCCCATTATGAGCAAAACCGCCAAAGAACTGGATGCCCTTCGCCAGCATCTGGCAAAGCATCAGTTGAAGCTGACCCGCCAACGCGAATTGATTCTGACGGCTTTTTTGCGCCAGGAACACGTCACCGCTGAAACGATGTATCACCAACTGGCAAAAAAGGATCCGCACCTGGGACTGGCGACGATCTATCGCACGCTGAACCTGTTCTGCGAAGCGGGCATCGCGCAGGCACGCCACTTCGGATCGCAGACCCAGTACGACAACGTCTCTCACAAGGGACACCATGATCACCTGATCTGTACGGGCTGTGGAAAGATCGTGGAGTTCGAGAATTGCGAAATCGAACGCCTCCAGGAGGAAGTGGCCACCAAAAACGGCTTCGTGATTCAAACCCACCGGCTCGAGCTCTACGGCCTCTGCGCGCACTGCCGCCATTGACGGCCCGTCCTTTTTCAGGTAGCATATTGAGACGGGTTATCAATTTCAATTTGCCAACCATTTCCGTCTTCTTGTTCCTTATCTCAGGAGGTGTGTCTCATGGTGTTGGCCCGCATGATGTTGGCGTGGGTGTGCCTGGTTATGGCCATGTCTTTGTCCGCTGCGCCTCCGGACGCCCAGGCCGCCGACAAGCTGGTGATCTACTCAGGCCGCGCCGAACGACTGATCAAACCGGTGCTCGACGAATTCCAAACCAAGAGCGGCATCCAGGTGGAGTTGCTGTCTTCCGGCACAACCGAGCTGGTGAACCGACTCCAGGCCGAAGGCGACCGCACACCGGCCGACGTGTTAATCACAAACGATGCCGGCAGCCTTGAACATGCTCGTGAACTGAAGCTTCTTCGCCCGCTCAACATGCGGGAAGTCGACCGGGCGATCCCGCAGCAGTTTCGCGCCTCCGACAATAGTTGGATCGGGCTCTCGGGAAGATTTTGGATCGTGGTGTACAACAGCAAGCTGGTCAACCCTGACCAAATCAAGTCCCTCCTCGATTTGGCAAACCCGCAATGGAAGGACAAGATCGCCATCCCCAATTCCGGCAGTGAGTACCTTCAGGCCGGTGTCTCGGTCATCAAGGCGACATACGGCGATGATCGGACCAAACAGTTCCTCCAGGGACTGAAGGCCAATGCCGGCACCCAGGTCTATCAGAAAAGCAGCCAGATCGTGGATGCCGTCGCCAAGGGACAAGCGGCTGTCGGCATTGTGAACCACTACTACATATACCGCCATCTGGTTGCGCAGCCGGACGCCCCGATCGCCGCCCTCATGCCAGATCAGCAAGAAGGTGGTATGGGCGCCATCATGAACGTCGCCGGGATCGGAGTGACCCGTGCTTCCAAACGCGTCGACGCCGCCAAAGTGCTCATCGAGTTCCTGGTAGCACAAGCTGGGCAGAAACTGTTTGCCGACTTGGACAAGGAATACCCGCTGCATCCGGAGGTAAAGGCAGACCCCGCACTGGTTGACCGACACTCATTCCGTGCGGCCTTGGTCCCGCTGGCCCGTCTGGCCGAACTCCGCGAACCAACTCTCACCCTCATCGAGCAAGTCGGGCTGCGCTAGCACTCTTGCCGCTCCATGATCACCCCGATCCGCCAGTTCGTCCTCTCGCCGCTGCAATGGTTCAGCCTGGCCACCACCGCGTTGCTCGTGCTTCCATTGATCTATGTCACGTACATGGCTGCCACTGCGAGCCCTGCCGTATGGAAGCGTCTCTGGGCCACCCGCATCCCTGAGTTGCTCTGGAATACAGTGTCGCTGGCCACCAGCGTTTCACTCCTCACATTGACTCTCGGTGTCTCGCTCGCCTGGGTCGTAGTACGTTATGAGTTCCCAGGCCGACAGGTGTGGGAGTGGGTGTTGGTGCTGCCACTCGCCATGCCCACCTATGTCCTCGCATACGTGTACGCACACCTCTTGGGCATGGGCGGTCCGATCGACCAATGGTGGCAGTCGATCGGCGGTCCAGGCGGAATGCTTCCCTCTCCGACAAGTTTCTCCGGGGTCAGTCTCGTGATGGCACTGGATACCTTCCCCTTCGTGTATCTCCTCGCCCGCGGAGCCCTACTGAGCCTGAACGTCTCATTCGAGGAAGTCGCTCGCGTCTGCGGCGTCCCCCCTTGGGCCACCCTGTGGCGCGTGACGCTTCCGTTGATTCGGCCTGCCATCGCTGCAGGCCTGGCTCTAGTCATTTTATATGTAGTCTCGGACTTCGGGGCGGTGTCGCTGCTGCGCTATCAAACTCTGACCTATGCGGTGTATCAGCAGATGACCAGCCGTTACGACCACAGTGCCGCAAGCGTACTGAGCGTGCTGCTCGTTGCCCTGGCCCTGCTGTTTCTCGTGACGGAGCGGTGGTTTCGGCAACGGAGTCGCTTTTACCAGACAACCGGCCGCTATCGGACTCCCGCCAGACAACGGATTGGCCTGATCCGCACAACCCTCCTGACCGCTTTTGTCGGGTTCGTGTTTGCCGCGTCATTCGGAGTCCCCGCCCTCATGCTGGTACAGTGGAGTATTGCCGCCGTGTCTCAGGGCGCGCTGGACGCACGGTTCTATGGATTTATCTGGAACAGCGGCTTCCTAGCATGTTTGGCCGCGACCAGCGCCGTTATCTTGGGGCTCCCGTTGGCCTACCTCGCCAGCCGACGCCCCTCCCGCCTCAACTTGGCCTGCTTGCAGGCCGCCTACGCCGGATACGCCTTGCCGGGCCCGGTCGCCGCCTTGGCCGTGCTGGTCCTCTTCACAAGCTTCGCTCCGTTCTTGTATGGTTCTATGGTGGTATTGGTCGTGGCCTATGTGCTGCATTTCTTGCCGGCCGGTCTGCAGTCGCTCGAGCCGGCCCTGCAGCAGGTCACACCCAACGTCGAAGAGGTCGCCAGGACACTGGGATGCACGACCCGGCAGATAATAGGGCGTGTGACTCTCCCTCTGATTCGTAACGGATTCGTCGCAGCCTGGGTGCTCATGTTCCTTCAAACGATGAAAGAACTCCCTGCAACGCTGTTGCTACGGCCCGTCGGCTTCGACACATTGGCGATTCGCGTCTGGCTCGAAGCCAGTGAGGAATATTATCAGCTGGCCGCCCCTTCGGCACTGCTGATCGTCATGCTCAGCCTGCCGGCCCTCTTGATGTTGGTGTCGAAGGACTGGCGCGCCGCCTGAGAGGACATTATCGTGAATTGTGTCATGGGTCCTGACGCAGATAGCGGACAGCATCCTGCAGGAATGGTCGCTCCCCCTCCAGGCGAGCCGACGAACACGCCGCCACCGGTGCTGGATATCCAAAATGTTTCCTGTGCCTACGAACCATCCAGACCGGCCGTCGAACGAATCACCCTCAGCGTGCAAGAAGGGGAAATACTCTGCCTCCTCGGACCATCCGGTTGCGGTAAGACGACCATTCTCCGAGCCATCGCCGGTTTCGAGCCCGTAACCGCCGGCTCGATCGCGCTGTCCGGACAACTCGTCTCCACCCCCGACTTCCTGGTCCCGACGGAACAGCGTCGGGTCGGAATGGTCTTCCAAGAATATGCACTGTTTCCCCATCTCCGCGTGGAACAGAATATCGCCTTCGGCCTGCGGCATCTCTCGAAACATCAGCGTCGAGCCGTGGTCGATGACCTGCTCAAGTTAACCGGGCTCTCAGGCCTGGATCGACGCTATCCGCACGAACTCTCCGGCGGCCAGCAACAGCGTGTCGCCCTCGCCAGGGCCCTGGCACAACAGCCCGTCGTCCTGCTATTGGACGAACCCTTTAGCAATTTGGATCCGGACATGGCGAGTCGTATGCGCCACGATCTGCATGAACTCCTGCGCCGGACCAAGACGACCACGGTCTTGGTCACCCACGGCCATGATGAAGCCTTCGCCATGGCGGATCGCATTGCCGTGTTGAACAACGGCCGGCTCGAACAGTTCGACACACCCGAGGCCATTTATCATATGCCGGCGACTCCATTCGTCGCGGACTTTGTGGGACAGGCCGACTTCATTCCCGGCGTCGTCACCCACGGGATGGTGGCCACTGAGCTAGGGCAATTTCCGAACACCTTGGATTTGGAAAACGGCAGCCACGTCGTAGTGATGATCCGGCCGGACGACATTCACGTCGTCCCAACGAAGGGTGCGGAAGCCCGCCTGCTCTCCCGACAGTTCAAGGGCTCGGAGAACCTCTATACGATTCGGCTGCCGTCGGGGCAGATCGTGCACAGCAGCGAATCCTCGACGAGCGTTTATCAAGTGGGCACAGCCGTGGAACTTCGTGTGATCGCCACCCATACGGTGCTGTTTGCGCAGCGGTCGGCGCAGAACGGATGACCGTGCCGCGCGGAAATCGACGGGGTTTTGGAATTCAGGCATCGAGTGCAGAGTGGTCACGACGGGATCCAACCCACCGCGCCGTGAGCCGTCATTGTTCATCCTAAAAGGAGTCTCTCATGGACGCGTTGAAGCATGCAGTGGATTACGGAATCATCGGCCTCCTGCTGGCCTTGAGTGTATGGTGCCTCGCAGTGGCCGTCGAGCGATGGCTGTATTACCGACGGGTCGACATTTCTCAATTCCCTGACGTTCAGGTCTTTGAAATCGCGCTGACCAAACGTCTCGTCGTCATCGGCACCGTCGCCGCCAATGCCCCGTATATAGGACTGCTGGGCACCGTGCTCGGCATCATGCTCACATTTCACACGATGGGCACCTCCGGCACCATGGCTGTGAATACGATCATGATCGGCCTGAGCCTTGCCCTTAAGGCCACAGCGGTTGGCCTGCTGGTCGCGATTCCCTGCGTCGTCATGAACAACATTCTTCGCCGCCGCGTCGCCGAACTCCTGACTCTCTACAAGGTGCAGCATGGAACGAGAAGTTAATCAGATCAACGTTATCCCGCTCGTCGACGTCATGCTGGTGCTGCTGGTGATCGTGCTGACGACCGCCACATTCATCAGCACGGGGCAAATCCCGGTCAACCTTGCAAAAGCCAAGGAGGTCGGCGATCATAAAGACGTTCCCGTCGTCATCACCCTAACCTCGGACGGAAATCTATTCCTGAACGATAAGGCGATCCCCGCCGACGGGCTGAAGGCGGCCCTGGCCTCACAACCCCGCGAATCGCTCGTGGTGGTTCGGGCCGATAAGGTCACGCTCTTGGAGCGGTTTGTGGCAGTAGTCGATGAGGTGAGAGGCTTGGGGTTTCAGTCAGTAAGCTTGGAGGTCGTCCGGCTGTGACCGCACAGCCCGCCATGGGCAACAGGGAACTTCCCAATCTTCGCCTGAACGGCTGGATCATTTCGGCTTGCATCCATGGCTTTGTTCTGTTTCTGGCAGCATCCTTCGTAGCCCAAGTAAAACTGGCCCCCAGTTCCGCACCCTTCCAATGGAACGTGGCCGTGGTGACGGACGCAGGCACACCTGTCGTCACTTCGGGCGCGATCGCCCCAGCCCAGCCGACTGTGAAGCATTCCAAGCCATCGACCCGACGGGAAATCCCGCTACCGGCTCCCTCAACTACAACCTCGAGTGGTTCTGCTGAACGGATAACTTCGACTCAGGCCATGTCTGAGCATCCGCCGACACCCATCCCATCTACCGAACCGGCACCAGTACCACCCCCCAGGACAGACGCCTCCCGCACGGAAATGGCCGCCATTTCCCCTCCGCCGCCGGTAGCCGCACTCGAGACGACCAAGCAAACGCTCGACAGCTCTTTTCATGAGCAGCGGACTCCTCCTGAACCTCAAGCCACAGCTCCCACTCAGGAACAGGCGGCCCTGCTACCAACTCCCACCGTTCCCACAAGGGAACCATCGCCTGCACAGAGCGAATCTGACCGGCCGGCTCCCCTGATAGTGACCACTCCCTCTCCGACAGCGACGGCTCCGCCGGCAGGGAAACCGGATTACGGATGGTTGGCAGGTTCCATCTTGCAGCGTATCGAACCGCTCAAACGATATCCGGCCGCCGCAAGGTTGGAAAAGCAGGAAGGACGTGTCGTGGTTCGGGCGGTGATTTTAGCCGATGGACAACTTGCATCATCCGAGATCGCGAAGGGTTCCGGCCACGAGATTCTCGATCAGGCGGCACTGGAGGCAGTACGGCAGGCAGCCCCCTTCACACTGGCACGCCCGCTCGAGAAGGATCGGGTTACGATTCATATTCCCCTTAGCTACACCCTCGGACAGTAGAACTGGGTTCGACTTATCGCAGACGTTGGATGGCAGGACTCTCCAAAATGACTCTTCCCCGTAATCGTGAGGAAACCCAGACCTTTCCATCTCGATCAACGATGATCGCGCCGACACCAGGCAGACGCTCGATCAATTCCATCGCCCGCTCACGCCCCATCACAAACAACCCCGTATCAAGTCCATCTGCGGTGGTCCCATCGGAAGCAACAACCGTCACGCTCTGACACTCTCGAGCAGGTTGGAGCGTGACGGGATCAAGGATGTGGTGGTAGCGGACGCCGTCTCGTTCAAAATACCGTTCGTAGTCGCCGGCGGTCGAAATCGCTTCATTCTTGAGCGTGATCGTGGCGAGTAGAGATCCCTCCCGGCGAGGATGTCTGACTCCCACCGGGAAACCTCCCTGTTCTGGAAGATTCCCGAACGTTTTGATGTCCCCAGACAGCGCGACCACACCCCCGAAACCGCCGACCTGCTTCATCACGTTGGCTGCACGATCGGCAGCGTATCCTTTGCCGATCCCCCCGACGTCGATGCGCATCCCACGCCGCGGCAGAAAAATCGTGCGCTCCCCTGCATCCAACTGAATCACTCGCCAATCCACGAGGGGCTGCAGTTGCTCGAGATCCCGGGGTGAAGGAATCTGCTGCCGCTCGGTCACACTCCAGGCCTCCACTGCCGGACCAACGGCGATATTGAACCCGCCCTCCGTCATCTGTGCAATTTCCAATGAGCGTGCCACCAACTTGAAGGTCTCCTCGCTCACGCGAACCGGACGTTCCCCTGCGGCGCTGTTGACCCGCGACAGATCGCTATCCGGACGCCAGGTACTCAGCAACTGCTCCAACCGCTTAATTTCCTGAAAACCGGCCTGAACCGCTGCTTGGGCCGCATCCTTGTTGGAAGCCACAGCCGTAATGGAGACGACGGTGCCCATGTGCATTTGAGCCCGCTTGAGGAGAACCGGTGGATGCTCAGAGCCCAGCCCCACACATCCTTGCGCCAACATCAAGATCATGGGGACGACCAGACATAGCCCCGCGCTGCGCAACTGGCTGGGAAGGATGGAGCGATCGGCAGTACGCATCGGCGCCATTATAGAGGCTGGTCGTAAGGAATGACACAGTGCCAGCGGAAGCCCCTGGGGGGTTGACTTTGGCTCTTCTCCTGAGATATTAATAATCGTTCTCAATTTCATTTAGAGGGAGCCGTCTCCGACATGGCATCCACTAGCTCTCCATCCGGATCCTGCTCCAGCGCGGAAACCCGCTGCGAATGCGGGCAGCTCATCGCCAAGGTTGGCGGTGAAGGCTTGGAGCTGAAGTGCAAACGCTGCAAACGCATCGTCGTCATCCCCTTTGCCTCAATTGAGGGATGGAGCACTGTTGCATCATGAAGCCTATCACGAAAGGGGGTACGACATCGGTTTCATCAGCCGCAGACTATTCGAACTCTAACCTTACGTCATATCCAGGCCAGAGACCATCGAGTCCCGAGTCAGACCATCACCACTTTACCGTTCAGGGAGGTTTCCAATGAGGGTGCGGTCAATCCTCGGGGCACTCATCTTCGCCACGTTGCCGGTTCTGCCGGCCATGGCCGTCGATATGACCCCGGAAGACATCAAGAAAATGGTCGACGAAGCGGTGGATAAGCGCCTGGAGCAAGAACGGGCAGGAATGCAACTCAGGACTCGCCCTGAGACCGGTGCACCCAATGTCCAGAATCAATACCCCTTACCGGTCGGCGAGTTGTCTGTGGAACGGTCGGGAGAGGAAAAAGTCCCCTTGTCCTTCGGTGCGACCGGTTCGGGCCGCTTAGTGTATGCCAAACCATTCGTTGCTGCTCCGAAGGCTATTGTCGGCGGTTACTTTGACATCCAATACCGATCGCACCGCAAAGCCAGCATCGAGAATGGCTACGGAGGGACGACCAATACCTTTGATCAGCAACGATTTGTCCCCTTTATTTATGCGGATATCACCGAGCATGTGAAGTTTGCCTCTGAATTGGAAATTGAGCACGGAATCAGAGGCCACAGCGACAATGAAATAAGCCTGGAGTTTGCGCACATCGACTACCTCGTGAATGAGCCGTTTAATATTCGCGCAGGTATCCTCCTGATCCCCATCGGCAAGTTCAACTTACTGCATGACAGCCCGCTGAACGATTTGACAGATCGCCCGCTGGTCAGTCGTCTAGTAATTCCCTCGACCATGGCGGAAACGGGTGCAGGATTCTACGGCACTTTTTACCCCGGTCGCACCAGCAAGCTTGACTACGAATTGTACGTAACCACCGGGCCTTGCGGGTATAACACGAACGGCCAGCCTCGAATTACGGAGACGGGCGGAACCTCAAGTTCACGTCAGCGCAAGTGCTCGCCTGCCGACGACGGTTTTGACATTAACAATGGGAAAGCAGTTTCAGGCCGTGTGGCCTATAGCCCGATGCTAGGCGTGGAGATTGCCGGTTCCGGTTATTTCGGCAATTCCTCGCCGACCAGCTACAACCCACTCAGTATCATGGCTGTAGACTGGACTCTGCAGAAAGGACCGTTTGAACTGATCGGGGAAGCAGCTTGGGCCTACGCGCGAAACAATGCGCGGGCAATTCCAACAAACACTTTTGGTGGGTTCTCCCCGGGCTCGCTACTCACGGGAGTGGGAACCATCAATACACTCGCCACGCCGCCACAACGGATGCAAGGGTACTACATCCAAGGCAACTATCATTTTATGCCTGCTTTCCTCGCCAACTGGTCACCCAAACGATTTGGCGAAGGCGCGACCTTTACCGCAGTCGTCCGCTATGAGCGGGTCAATCTCAACATGGAGAATAAGGGCGAGAATGGGGGTGAATTGGAGCAAATCTCTGTTGGTTTGAACTACCGACCAATCGAGGATGCAGTCTTTAAGATCAGTTATCAGTACATGCCGAAGGCGTTCAATCCGAATACCGATGCTCGGATCCACGACAGCGCGTTCGTCATCTCGGCAGCCACCTATTTCTAACGTTTGACAGGGGAGCCTCTTCAAAAGGAGGCTCCCCACACTTACCGAACAATGAGGACAATGATTAGCCGCTTGCTTCTTTCCGTCATGCTTTTCAGCGCTGGATGCGCCACTTTCAGCGGTAGCCATGAACACTACTATGCCTGTGCTTATGATGTGGTCTGGGATGCAACGGTGGAGACACTCAAGGCTCATTCAATCACGTCCCAGAACAAGGATGCAGGGACGATCGACACCGCGTGGATCGAAATGGAAGGCACCGAACAATCCTATGGAATCTTTAGGCGAGAAGGCTTTGGAAACCGAGAACGGGCTCGGCTCAGCGCCACGGTGAAGCGCTTCAATGACGTAGCGGCGGTGAGCATTCTCGAGACGCGCCAACGGTGGCATGCCAAGGGCGGTGTGACTCAGCAAGCCACCAGATGGTGGCCGATCGACCCCTCAGAACAGGTTCTGCAAGACATTTCCACTCGGCTCACGGCGAAGCTGCGAGAGAAAGGCTGTGCACCAACATGAAGTTCACCGTACTGCTGTCCAGTTTAATTCTTTCCCTCGTAATCCTTCCGAATTTGGCCCGTAGCGAGCGAATTTGGGACGGCGAATTGAAACGGTATCTCACGGACCAAGAAATGACCATGGCTGAAGTCTTCATGACCGAAGAAGAAGGCCTCAAGGTGATACTCCCCAAGTCCGAACGGGTGCGCAAAGAACTGATTCGTCTGTCACCTGAGAAAAAGTCGCAGATCGAGGAACGGATCGGCTGGAAATTCCCGGAGGAGTCGTTCGAGATATACATCGGTGAAACCGGCTCACAAATCGACGGCTACGCAATGGTGCACAACACGATCGGCAAGCACAAACCCATGACCTATATGGTGGGAGTCGACCAACAAGGCCACGTGTCGGACATTGAACTATTGATCTTTCGCGAAGCGCGCGGCAGTGAAGTGCGGCAAAAACGCTTCAATTCCCAATACGAGGGCAAGTCCGTACTTGACCCAATCAGGATCAACAAGGATATCATCAACATCAGCGGTGCGACGATGTCCGTCCGCTCCATGAGTGCCGGCATCAAACGCGTGCTGGTACTCGTCGACGAGTTCTATCTCAAGCCGGCCGGGCTGGGCAGCGATACGATGACGGCGCGAAAAACGGATAAAGGTTTCTTCAAATCCATCTTCGGCAATTGAGCTGCTCCCCTGTATTCCGGCCATGCGCAATTTCAACAGCCGCTTTCGCCTCCGAGATTCGGACCGTCATATTCGTCTACTCTATACGATTTTTCTCGGACTGATGTTAACGGGATTTCTGTTTTCATTTTTCTGGGCACACAGCATGACTGGCCTATCTCCTCAAGGCATCGCCGATCACTACCGCGGATCTGACGCCACCTTCGGCGAACCGATGTCATTTCGGGAGCTAGCAGAGGTCACCCACTTCCATCTGTTTACGATGCCGGTGGTGTTCATGATTCTCGTCCACGTCCTTTACCTTACGAACGCGAGCCACGCAACAAAAGTATGGATGACGTGGTTAGCCTTCGGCGGCGTTGGCCTGGACCTACTCTCGCCTTGGCTCATCAGTTACGTGTCTCCGATTTTCGTTATGACCATGTTGACCGGCGACACGTTGATGATGGTGTCGTTTCTGGTCATGATGTGGATTCCGTTGCATGAGATGTGGATTCTCAAACAGCCGCTCATGGCTGGAAAACATGGTGAGAGGCACAAGCCTTAGCTCCGAACACCGATTTCCCATACTGCACGCGGCCAGAGGCCAGGCGCCCAGAGCCCAAGATCGCTTTCACGGTCTTGGGCTCTGTTGTTTTCCAGGGAGGTGACCATGCACGCATCCGTTGCCCCGATCAACTCGACGACCCAGGTGCTTCACGGAATCATGCTGGAATTGCAGACTCTCGATTCGCTGTCCCTCCCCTCTCCGTCCCGTGAGCATGTCCGCCTTCTCAAGCTCCGACGGTTAGCTCGCCGTATCGAGATCGCGTTGCCCCACCATTACGGTCATGGGGAACGGACGGCCCAGTACGCGATGAGCTTGGGAAACGCGGCCGGACTCTCGCCGGCAGATCAGACGGGGCTGCACTACGCCGCGTTGCTGCACGACATCGGCCTGTTGACGATCCCGAAACACCTGACCGACCCAAACGCAGCCCTAACCCCTGATGAATACATCCTGGTGCAGAGTCATTCGCGTGAGGGAGCGCAGCTATTGGGGGAATTTCGATTCTTGGGCCGCGCAGCCCTGTGGATTGCCCACCATCATGAACATTGGGACGGTTCTGGGTATCCGTACGGGCTGCGCGGGGCCTACGTGCCCATCCCTGCACGCATCCTCGCTATTGCCGACTCTTTTGACACCTTGGTCCGGCAATCTGGCTCAGCAGTCCAGGCTTTTCGGCTCCTCCAAGCCTCTGCCGGGACTCAGTTTGATCCGGCACTGGTCGCGTTGGCCTCAAAGCTGTCGGTTGCTTTCTTCCAGTCTGTCGATACCGTCCCTGCAGCTGCCGGCCTTCCCGTTATCATGGGGTCCGGAGTGGAACGTGCCCTTCCACTCCGCGCAGGGGAGGGCGCCTCGGTTCCTCCTGAGGCCCCCTCTCCTTCCCTTCCGCTCTTCGAGTCCACCGGCCACGCCGAGAAAGGAGAATCCCAATGATTCAGATGGGTCAGACTGTTCCCCTGTTCAGGCTACCATTGCTCGTGCAGGGCCAACTTCGTATCGTTGATTCACGACACTTACATGGCCGATGGACGGCAATCTGTTTCGCCAACTCTCTCAGTCTCCAGCGAGCAACATTTCTTGAATTGCATATGGACCGACTTCATCGCGAACGGACCAGCCTCTTGGCCGTGACGTCCCACCTCGAACTCAACGGTGACGACGATCTTTCACGGCTCAGTACCCTTGCACTTCCCATCGTCGTCGACACCCTCAAGCGGGTTCATCGAGCATTTCACGTATCCTGGGCTGCCTTTCGCACAAACTGCAACACATTCCTCGTCGACCCAGAAGGCTTCCTGCGTTTTCATTTGATCCATGGCTTGAGCCAGCGGGGGATGACAGCGCTTCGCACGATCGTGGAGGAGAAACGGCGACTCTGGGAGCGGCGTGCGGGCAAGGAGGAGGACAGACGGGGAACGAGAATTTCACCGAGCCTTGATGGCGTGACCAGATCCGTAGCGGCGACTACCGTCGAGTGGGAAAATCGATGAAGATCATACGTTGCCCCCGCTGTGGCCGAAACGAGCTGACGTTTACCGGAGCATTTTGGAGTTGTGCACCCTGCGGTCTTGCCATCACGTCGGCGGCCCTGGCCATCGACTGCCCGGACATGCGCGGAGCCATGCCTCAACGTCGCCCATGCTGACCCTCCGGCCGCCACGGCTAGCCGTGACGACCACACTCGCCGGGGTCTTCCGTCGGACGATGGGCTGAGGGCGCCTCATTCAACCAATCTGCCTAGGCCTTCCCGCCCTTCATCTGTTCGGCAAGGTAGGCTTGCAGCCCGATCTGCTTGATGGTACGGAGCTGAGTTTCAAACCAGTCGATATGCTCTTCCGTATCGATGATCATGTCTTCGAGGCGGTGGCGCGTCGTAAAGTCCCCGACCTTCGCGCAATGGACGATTCCCTCCCGAAGAAGTTCCGCATCATCCCGCTCGAACGACAGATCCGCCTCAAATAGATCCGGCACCTTTTTCCCCACTGCCACACCATCCAATTGATCGACGACCGGATTGCCTTCGAGATACAGAATATGGTCGATCAATCCCGAGGAATGCGAGACCTCCTCCTGGGCCAAGTGGTTGAAGTGATCATGCAGTCGCTCATATCCCCAATTCTTGCACAATGCGGCATGCAGCAGGTATTGGTGCACGGCCGTCAATTCTCCTACCAACACTTTATTCAAGATCTCAACGACGCCCTCTTTAGCTTTCATGATGACTCCTACTGAGACCGCATATGTCGGCAGTCCGGATCAGCTGTCCTTTTTAATCTGCTCGGCCAGGTAGTTTTCCACCCCAACCTGCTTGATTGTTTCCAATTGCGTTTCGATCCAATCGATGTGCCCGTCCACGTCCTCCGCCATGTCTTCCAACATGTGGCGCGTGGTGAAGTCTCCCACCTTCGTGCAGTGCACGATCCCGTCGCTCAATAACGCCAGCATTTCCTGCTCAGCCTTAAGGTCCAGCTTAAACTGCTCGGGCACATTCTCCCCGACCTGCACCGTATTCATGCGCTGAACGTTGGGGACGCCTTCCAGATACAGGATGTGTCCGATCAACTGATCGGCGTCCTTCATTTCATCGATGCTCCGCTCCCTGACCTTGTGGTGCAATCGATCATAGCCCCAATTGGCGCACATCTTCGCATGCACGAAATACTGATTGATCGCCGTGAGATCAGCCGTCAATACTTTATTGAGAATATCGACAACTCCCTGTTTTGCCTTCATGGGTCCCTCCTCCCGGCCAATAGAGCGCCGCCCGTGATGACTCGAGACGCCCACGCGCCTCAGGTGCGACTACCACAGTCCATTTTACACTGTACTTAGAGATTCTCGCACGCCTTGTCAACAAGAGAAATACGTATTATCGACAAGCATTCTCAAATTCACTGAGAACGCGTCTCATTGTTCGCCCCAGCAGGCGATTCAACAGACACACGCGCTGTCACGACGGAGCGACTTGGGGAACGGCCGAGAAATGGTCGAATCAAACTGGCGTGAGATGAAGGCAGGAAAAGCAGAGCGAGCTAGCCCGCTTCGCGGTAGCCGCATTCTTCGTTCCGACACTGGACGGTACGGCCCGCCTGCTTACTGACCTTTTCGATCAAGAACGGAGCCTGACAGGTTGGGCAGGCCTTGTTGATTGGCCGATCCCATAAGGCATACTCACACTGCGGATACCGACTGCAGGCATAGAAGTTCCGCCCCTTCCTTGTCCGTTTCTGCACCAGGTCTCCACCGCAACCGGGCTGCGGACACTTCACGCCCAACGCGATGGCTTTGGTCGTTTTGCACGCCGGATAGGCGGAACAGGCGAGGAATTTCCCGAAGCGGCCGCTCTTGACCACCATTGGACTTCCACACTTCGCGCATTTTTCATCGGTCGTCTCTTCGACTTTCGGCACGATCTTGATCGTTCCGTCCGTCAGACGCTCGAAGTTCTGGGTATTCTTGCAGGGCGGATCTTCCTTGTATCCCGGACAAGCCAGAAACTTGCCGTTTCGCCCCCATTTGATCTCCATCATCCGCCCGCACCTCTCGCAGGGGATATCGGTGGGCGGTTCCACGACGTCCTTCGGACCGGGAATGCTCTGGGCCAACTCCATATCCTTGGTGAACGGGGCGTAGAATTCCCGCACTGCCGCCACCCATGGCTTGGTCCCCTCCTCCACTTCATCGAGTTGCTCCTCCATGTGAGAGGTAAACTCGGTATCGAGCAGATCGGGAAACCCCTTCATTAGAAACTCGTTGACCGTCTTGCCCGTCTCGGTGGGAAGAAATCGGCCCTCTACCTTCTCGACATACTTTCGATCTTGAATCGTCGAAATGATTGAGGCATACGTAGACGGGCGCCCGATGCCCTTTTCTTCCAGTTCGCGAATCAATAGAGCTTCGTTGTAGCGCGGAGGGGGCTGGGTGAAATGCTGCTTCGAGGTCAACCCTGGGACCGTCTGCGCCTCCTGTTCGATCAATCGGAGACGCTCCCCTTCATTGAGAGCCGGGAGCTGCCGATCCGAATCGTCCTCTGCCTCCTGATCGCTTTTGGGCTTCTGCCCCAGTAACTCCTTGTCGGTCCCCTCGAGGTACACAGCCGTGTGCCCTGGGAATTTGACGACGGTGCCCGTAGCCCTGAAAACGTACCGTTCCTTGGTTCCTACGGGCGCGCTGTCAACGCGGGTCACGTCCAGAATAGCCGGCACCATTTGCGAGGCAATGAATCGATTCCAGATCAACTTGTAGAGTTGATACTGGTCATGCTCGAGGTACTGGCGGATTGATTCTGGGTCGCGAGCAGCCTTGGTCGGGCGAATCGCTTCGTGCGCCTCCTGCGCGGCTTTCTGCGTCTTGTAGACGTTCGGTGTAGCCGGCAGGTAGTCGGCCCCAAACCGTTCTTGAATCACCTGGCGGGCATCTTCCGTCGCTTCCTGCGAGATCCGGGGCGAGTCCGTTCTCATATACGTGATCAAGCCGGTCGGCCCTTCCGCACCAACCTCCACGCCCTCATACAGTTGCTGAGCGAGAGTCATCGTCTTCTTGGGCGTGAAGTGAAGCTTTCTGGCAGCCTCCTGCTGCAGGCGGCTGGTGATGAATGGGGCAACCGGGTTCCGTTTCTTCTCTCTGCGTTCCACCGACTGCACGACGAAATCCTTGCCCTGCACGTCCGCCAGAATACGCTGCGCCACGTCTCCTGTTCCGATGTCGGCATCCTGTCCGTTGATCGAATGGAGCTTGGATTCGAAGGCCGGTGGGTTCGCACCGGCGAGCAGCGCCGTGATCGACCAGTACTCTTCTGCACGGAATGCGTCTCGCTCCTTTTCCCTGTCGCAAATTAGACGGACGGCCACGGATTGGACGCGGCCCATGCTGAGCCCCCGCCGAACTTTTTTCCAGAGCAGTTGACTGCCTTGGTAGCCCACGATTCGGTCCAACACCCGCCGAGCCTGCTGGGCCTGCACGAGCTTCATATCGATCTCGCCCGGCGACTGCAGCGCCCGCTTAATGGCTGACTCGGTGATTTCGTTGAAAAGGACGCGGAAGACCTTGCCGTCCTTTTTCTTTCCCTTGCCGTGGAGTTCCTGGGCGATATGCCAGGCGATGGCTTCCCCTTCTCGATCAGGGTCTGGAGCCAGGAACACCTTATCGACTTCGGAAGCCTTCTTCTTGATATCCGCAAGCACTTTGGACTTGCCCTTGATCGTGACGTATTGCGGCTCGAAGTCATGATCCAAATCCACGCCTAGCTTACTGGTGGGCAGATCCTTCACATGGCCGACGGACGCCATCACGGCGTAACCGCGCCCCAAATACTTGGTAATCGTCTTCGCCTTGGTCGGCGACTCAACGATGATCAGGGTCTTTGCCATATCGTCCTACCGCCTTGAGCGGTGTACGTCTCTTGCAATGTGTTCGGGTCGACTGGCGGCGGCGAAAGTCGCCGACTACGCCCGTATGTACGCTTGTCCGGGCTGCGGCCTGATTGCCTGCTTCAGTTCCAGTTCAAGCAGGACAGCCGATACCTCAGCAGCCGCAAGCCCGGTCGTCTGGACAATTTCATCGACCGTACGCGGCTGGCATGAGACTGCATCATACACCAGGCTTTCTTCTTTTCCAAAGCGATGGGCCGATTTTTTCGCAGAAGCCGTTTCCGCAGAAACTCGCTGCTTGCTTACCGCGTCCAATTGCGGCCACAATTCTTCAATTACGTCTTGCGCCGATTCCACAAGACGTGCGCCCTCACGAATCAGTCTGTGTGGACCGCGACTGCCTTGAAATTTCACTGGACCAGGCACGGCAAAGACCTCGCGCCCTTGCTCGCCGGCCAGTCGTGCCGTGATCAATGAACCGCTCTCCAACGTCGACTCCGTGACGATCACACCCAAGGCAAGCCCGCTGATGATCCGGTTGCGGCGAGGGAAATGATGGCTCAATGGTTCAGATCCCAGTGGCAGTTCCGACACCACCGCGCCCTGGCGCTCAATCTCTTCGCGCAGGCGTCGATGCTGTGGTGGATAAGTTCGATCGAGCCCACAGCCCATCACGGCCAGTGTACGGCCCCCGGCCGCCAACGCCCCACGGTGCGCCGCCGCATCAATCCCCCTGGCCAGCCCGCTCACAATCGTTATCCCGGCAGCCGCCAGCTCCCGGGCCAGCTCTTCCGTAAACAAACGCCCGGCCTCGCTGGCCTGCCGGGCCCCCACGATCGCCACGATGGACCGATCGTCCGTCCTCAACATACCTTTGATGTACAGCAGCAGAGGAGGATCAGAAATGGCCCGGAGCTGCAGGGGATAGCGCAGATCGGTTACCGTTAGGACCTCGATTCCCTCGCGGGCCAGCCTCTCGAGTTCCCGATCCACGGCATCGCGCGTGGCATCGTTAGGCCCTCGAACGATCGCTTCGGCCAGCGGGCGGCGGCACCCCGCCTCCTCCAGTTCCACGATCGAGCGACCGAACACGCCGTCCGGTGCCCCGAATCGCTCAACCAGTTTCAGAATCCCGGCATCGCCGATGCCGGGAATGGCGCGTAGCAGAAACCAGGCCCGCAGTGACGAGTCAGCCATGGCGAACTGCAACTACCCTTGGGTGGACGAGACAGGCAGTGAAGGGAGGGCGACTTGGCCGCCCGACGTCGGGCAGCCTGGAGCCGAACGCCGAGCGGGAGTTAAATGACGACCAGATCGAACTGTTCCAGATGCAGGCGATCATCCGATTGTACGAGTATCTTGGCGCTGTAGCGCCGTTCCAGATCCTCGATACCTTGCTGCTCCTGTTCCTGCAGGAGATGCGCGACAGTCGGATGAGCCCCGACGACCACCCGCTGCTGTTCGATCCCGTTCCCGATCCGCCGCACTTCCCTGAAAATCTCGTAGGCGACTGTCATTGGAGACTTCGTATAGCCCCGACCGTCGCAATAGTGGCACGGCTCGGATAACGCACGAAGCAGGTCTTCGCGTACACGTTCCCGCGAAATTTCGATCAATCCTAAGTCCGAAATACGGGAAATTCTCGTTCTGGCCTTGTCGGAAGACATCGCGTCCACCAGGGCATGGTAGACCTTGTCGCGGTTCTTCTCCCGCTCCATGTCGATGAAGTCCACGATGATGATGCCGCCGATGCCGCGCAGCTTCACTTGATAGGCGATTTCCCGCGCCGCTTCGAGGTTGTTCCGCAGGATCGTCTCTTCCTGATCACGCTTGCCGACGAAGCGACCGGTGTTCACATCGATCACCGTCATCGCTTCCGTGTGGTCGATGACGATGTATCCGCCCGACTTCAGCCAGACCTTGCGGCTCATGGCCCGGGCGATTTCCTGCTCGACGCCCAGATGATCGAAGAGACTCTCTTCCTTGTCATAGAAGTGAATCCGGGTTGTTTGCTCCGGCGAGAATCGCTGCACGAAATTCCGGATGGCCTCATATTCGTCGCGCGAATCGATCAGGAGGCGATCCACACGGCGACCGAATAGATCGCGCACCACCCGAAAGCTCAGACTCAGGTCGCTGTGCAAAAGGCTCGGCGCCGGCTGGTGGTCGCGCTTGGCCAGCACGTCCTGCCAGAGGACATGGAGAAACTCCACGTCGGAACGCAGTTCCTCTTCTTTCACCCCCTCGCTGACCGTTCGCACGATATAGCCATAGCCGGGCCGTCGAGCCCGCTTCATAATGTCTTTCAGGCGCGCGCGTTCGTCATCCCGCGGAATCCGGCGGGACACCCCGATATGCTCGACCGTCGGCATGAAGACGAGGTAGCGTCCGGGCAAAGACACGTAGGTCGTGACGCGAGGCCCCTTCGTGCCGATCGGACCTTTCGAAATCTGGACCATGACCTCCTGGCCTTCCGAGAGCAACTCCTCGATCGGCTTGGACGTTTGGCGCTTGGGACGAGGGACTTCCGATTCCTTTTCGTCCTCCTCGCCCTCGATCAGCGTATCCCCCGTGTCCAACTCCATCGTAAGGTCGGACACGTGCATGAAGGCGGCTTTTTCCAATCCGATATCGATGAAGGCGGCCTGCATACCGGGCAACACCTTGGCGACACGACCTTTATAAATGTTCCCGACGAAATCCTGATCCTTGGCGCGGTCTCCGTAGAGGTCCGTGACGACCCCGTTATCCAGCACCGCAACGCGGGTTTCCTCCCGCGAAATACTGATGGCAATCTCTACACCCATACACGCTCCTTTACGTTCAGGCCGGAGAAGGCGGGAGACCAACGCGGGAACGTCCGTCCCGGGTTCCTTTTCGCCTCGCCGATTCGATTCCTCCTGCCTGACTAAATATGGTTATTTCACAACGGCTTGCCCTCTGTCCAGGCATGGCCTAATAGAACAGGGTCAGGCGCCGTCTTTTGACGTTCAGCAGCAATCCGAGGGAGGCCATCGTCATGATGGTGGCACTCCCTCCGTAACTCACCAACGGAAGCGGAATGCCCACGATAGGGAACATGCCGGCCGTCATACCGATATTCACCACCACGCAAAAACACAGCATGGCGATAATCCCTGCCGCGAGTAGCGCCCCCAACGTATCCTTGGCCCGCGCGGCAATTTCCAATGAGACCCATATCAGGGCGATAAACAAGGCGAGCAAAACGAGCACGCCCAGGAATCCCCACTCCTCGGCGTACACGGCAAACACGAAATCCGTATGACCCTCAGGGAGAAACTTGAGCTGGCTCTGCGTCCCCCCATAGAGCCCCTTGCCTACCAACTCACCAGACCCGATGGCAATGCGGGACTGGAGGGCGTGGTAGCCCTTGCCTCCCGGATCGTAGTCCGGGTCCACGAAGGCCATCACCCGCTGCCGCTGATAATCATGCAAGGAGGCCCACACGTATTCCCACACAAAGGGGAACAACATCACCGACAGCAACAAGATAATCCCGAGGGCCTTGGAGCGCACCCCGACCATCAACAACATGGCCGCATAGACCGCCAGAAAGCTCAGCCCACTGCCCAAATCCGGCTGTTTGAGAATCAGCACGAGGCCCGGCAGGACGATCAATCCCGGTAACACCACCCGTTGCAACCAGCCGACCCGCGACACGGTTGAATAGTAATTCGCCAAGACAAGAATCAACACCAGCTTGGCGAACTCCGACGGTTGGAACGCGAACGGGCCCATCGGGATCCAACGCTGCGCGCCGCGACTCGACTTCCCCATCACCAACACGACGGCCAACAGGATCAAGATCGTGATATAGGCCGGATAGGCCAGCCTGGCGATCTTGTGGTAATCGGATAGGTACATCACCAAAAACGCCACCGCGCCCAACAGAATCCAGACCAATTGCTTCAAATAGAAGGGGAAATTGGTGTCCTGCGAGTGGGTCACACTGTAGATGGAGATGACCCCCACGCTCAGAATGATCACGATGAGCCCCAGGAAACGCAGGTCGAAGCTATCCAACCCGCGGCTGTCGATCACGCGGTCGATCATCAGGTCCGCTCCTGGGCCGTAGGGGCCTGGGGCTTGGGCTTCGCAGTACCCCCGCTGTTGCCACCGGCAGGTTGCGGATACGCCTTCACATAGGCCTCGATCAATTCCTTCGCGAGGGGTGCCGCAGCCGAGCCGCCGTGCCCCATGTGCTCGGCCAAGACGGCCACGGCGATCGTCGGGGTCTCAACGGGAGCAAACGCGACGAACCAGGCATGGTCGCGAAACTTCTTCGGAATATCTTTCTCGGGTCCGGTACGCAGAGCCGCGGTTTGAGCGGTTCCAGTCTTCCCGGCAATCGTGACCAACGGCGACTTGGCCCTCGTTGCGGTTCCTTCTTTCACGACTCCCGCCAGCGAATCACGAATCAGTTTCAAGGTCGCAGGTTTGACGTTGACGTGCCCGCGCACGGTCGGCGCCAGGTCCTCTTGCGAGGCACTCACCCGGTTCATGATCGATCGGACCAATCGAGGACGCACGGACACTCCCTCGTTGGCCACCGTCCCGATCACGCTGGCCATCTGAAGCGGCGTGACCGTCACGTACCCCTGGCCGATGGAGGCCGAAATCGTTTCACCCGGGAACCAGGGCTGCCCCTTGGCCTTTTGCTTCCAGGCCGTGGAGGGAACGATCCCGACCCGCTCCGACGGCAACTCAACACCGGTCTCCTGCCCCAACCCAAACTGCTTCGCGTAGTCTGCGATCGTATCGATCCCCATCCGCTGGCCGACCGTATAGAAATAGACGTCGCACGAATGGATGAGGGCATGGTCCATGTCGACCGAACCATGCCCGCTGGCCTTCCAGTCGTGAAACAGCCGGTTGCCGAACTGATACCCTCCGTTACAGCGTACCTGAGTAGCTGGCGTCACCGTATTGGATTCCAGCGCCGCCGCGGCCATCACGACCTTGAAGGTCGAACCGGGCGGGTATTGTCCCTGCGTCGCCCGATTGTTGAGCGGCCGCCCTTCATCCTGCACGATCTCCACCCATTGTTTCGCCGTCAATTCCTTGGACAACACGTTCGGATCAAACCCGGGCCGGCTCGCCATGGCCAGGATATCTCCGCTGCGCGGATCCAGCGCGACGATGGCGCCGGATTCCGGCCCCAACAAATCCTCGGCAAGCTTCTGAAGTCGCACGTCGATCGTGAGATACAAGTCGTCGCCGGCCAACGGCTTGTCCATCACAACCGCGCGTTTTTCATGGCCCAACGCATCGACCTCGACACTCTTTTGACCTGCGCGCCCGCGGACCTGCCGGTCGAACGACTTCTCCACACCGTATTGCCCGACGATGCTCCCCTGATGTAGATCGGCAAACTCCGGCTTCTCGAGTTGTTCCGCTGAAATTTCACCGACGTAGCCGAGGACATGGGCCGCCACGGCGCCGCCCGGGTAGTTCCGTTGCGATTCCACCTGAATCATCACCCCCGGCAGATCCAGCCGGTGCGATTCGATCAAGGTCGCTTCCCGTAGGGTCAGCCGATCCTTGATCTTTCTGGGCTGCAGCTTGCCGCCCCGACCGGAGGACAGCTTCTTATGCACCAACTCCGGGTCGAGATTCAGGAGGGAGGTCAATTGCGCGACCAACGCCTCGCGATCCTTCACGTCTTCCAACGTCACATACAGCGCAAAGCTCGGCACATTGTTCGCCAACAACACGCCGTTGCGATCGAAAATGAGGCCACGGGCTGGTTCGAGAATGACCGACCGGGTGCGGTTGTTTTCCGACAGGTCCCGGTAGTATGGCCCCTCTCGAATCTGGAGGTGCCAGAGGCGCAGGGCCAGGAGCCCGACCACGAGCAGCAACCCCACACGCAGAATGGTGAGTCGCCGCTGGAGATCGTGAAGATCGGAATCGTTCAGGCCGACCGAGGCCATATCTAGCGAACCTACGCCTACAATACCGGATCAGTGACGAGACGGTCGTCCGACCACCGCCGCCGAAACAACAGATACACACCCGCGCCGATCAGGGCGTCAAAGGCCGCCTGGATGAGGACCGTCGATCGTAGGACGGTCCAGGTTTCCTCCAGCGTGATCGGCTTCATCGAATACATGAACACCGCACTGGACAAGCAGGAAATGATTGCCAACCCGACCAGCAAGACCATGGGTGTGATGTGCGCCATATGGCGGCCGGCCAAACCGGCGAGAAACCCTGCGCCGCCCTTCGTCGCGACGTTCACCCAGAGATCGCCGGCGGAAAGCAGATCCTGAGAACAACCGAGGATCAGCCCGAGCACCAGTCCGTCCAACTCGCCGCCGAGAAACCCGACCAGGCAGGCCGCGATCAGGCCGAGATCCGGGCGAACGCCAAGAATGCTGACGTAATGCAGCAGGGTCGTCTGAAACGGAACCACCACCAGCGCGAGCACGACGTACAAGACAAATTTCACGGTTTCTTCCGGTCTCCCTGTGTCCCTTGCAGGAGCTTCTGGGCCGCCTCGGCTTCCTCGTACGGCGCGGTGATGACGAGTACCTCATCCAGCCTGGTGACATCGACTTCCGGTTCAATCTCTGCCGTCTGGAACAGGGCTCCTTCTTCCTTTTCAATCTGTGTCAGCACACCGATCGCCATACCGCGCGGGAACACACCGGTCAACCCGGACGTCACCACGCGATCACCGGCCTGCACGTGCGACAGCAAGGGAATGTACTTCAATCTCGCTCGACCGTGACTGGTCCCTTCCACGATCCCCTCGTCCCGCGTCCGTTGCACCAGGCCCGCGATTGCGTTGTTCGGATCGGTCACCAGCAGGACCACCGAGGAAACGGAGTTGGCTTTCACAACGCGCCCAACCACGCCGGCAGGGGTGACGACACCCATCTCGGGACGAACGCCGTCCTGTTCGCCTTTGTTCAGGATCAAGCCACGATACCAGTTGGTGGCGTCGCGCCCGATGACCTGCGCGGCCACGGTCTGCGACTTCGATTGTTCTTTGAATTGCAGTAGGCTTTCGTACCGCTGCGTGGCGGCGACCGACTCGCGGAGCTGGTTGTTGTGGCCCTTCAGCAGGTCGAGCTCACGGCGCAATTGACGGTTTTCCTCGCGGACGCCCTGGAGCGCCACATACCCGTCCCACGTCTCCGTGAGGCCGTGATCCACGGCGGAAAACGCAGCCAGCGGCAAGCTGAGAATCTGTCCGAGCGGTCCGCCGAGGTATTGGAGCAGTCCTTGGCTTTGGCTAGGCAGGAGAAACAGCGCGGCGAGCAGCAGGGCGAACAGCACGACGGCTAATCGCCGAGAGCCGTATGTTGAGCGCAAGATAGCCATCCACACTCGGGATGGAGATTATCGCGCGGTGCTGCACTGGGACATGACGGATACTTTGCGCAGGAGATCCAGCTCGTCCAAAATCTTGCCGACGCCCAAGACCACGGAGGTCAACGGATCGTCCACCGTGATGATCGGCAGATTCGTTTCCTCCCGGAATCGAGTGTCCATCCCCTTCAGCAAAGACCCGCCGCCAGTGAGTACGATCCCGCGATCGATGATGTCTCCGGCCAATTCGGGCGGCGTGTTTTCCAGCGCCACCTTGATGGCGTTCACGATCGTTCCAATCGGTTCTTGCAGCGCTTCTCTGACCTCGGCGTCATCGACGACCAACGTACGCGGGATCCCCGAAATCAGATCGCGCCCCTTGATCATCATGGTCTTCCGCTCTTCGAACGGGTAGGCCGATCCGATTTCGAACTTGATTCGCTCGGCCATGTGTTCCCCGATGAGCAGGTTGTACTTCTTCTTGATGTAATTCATGATGGCGTCGTCCATCCGATCGCCCGCCACCTTCACCGACTCGCTGTAGACGATGCCGCCGAGTGAAATCACCGCGATGTCCGTCGTGCCACCGCCGATGTCCACCACCATGTTCCCGGAAGGCTCGGTGATGGGCAGCCCGGCGCCGATCGCGGCCGCCACCGGCTCTTCGATCAAATACACTTCGCGCGCGCCGGCCAACTCCGCCGAATCGCGCACCGCCCGCTGCTCGACCTGGGTAATCCGCGACGGCACCCCGATGATGATACGCGGCCGCACGAAGGCCGTCCGATTGTGGGCCTTCTGGATGAAATGGCTGAGCATTGCCTCAGCTTTTTCGAAATCGGCGATGACACCTTCCTTCATGGGGCGAACGGCGACAATATTACCCGGCGTTCGGCCCAACATTCGCTTCGCGTCGGCGCCGACGGCCATCACCCGTTCGGTCTTCTTTTCGACCGCCACGACCGAGGGTTCGTTCAAAACGATACCCTTGCCATGGACATAGACGAGCGTGGTCGCCGTCCCCAAATCGATCGCCAGGTCGTTCGAGAACCACCCGAACATGTCACTCATGAAACTCACGGTACCTCTCCCTTCACCTGGGACGTAGAATCAGCGATCGCATCAACGGTTCAATCGGGCACTTCCAGTTGCCCGGTATCCAGCACTTGGGTCCTGGCGATTTCGTCCCCCAGGCGACGCCCCTGTTCATTCCCTATGACAAGCAACGCCTCGAGCGAGAGAATGGCCAGCCACCCGATCCACCCAACGTAGGGAATTTCGAATACCAACTGGGCAAGTCCGAACGGCAGATTCCTGATAATCGACTCTTTGAAGCCTGCCGCGTCACGAGTGCGGGGAACGACGGTTTGAAGTCCGATCAGTCGTTTTCCCAAGCTTCGGCCGCCCGCGAACCCGTCGGCCACCAATATATAGGCAAGTCCGGCAAGGAATCCGACCGGCGGGACCAACCGGTCCGCCGCGGCGACAATCAGAAGATCGATCACCTTGGCGATGAATCGGTTCAGGATCTGGGCCTTCGGATAGACGCCCAGATCGAACGGGCTTTCCCCAGCAACCTCCTCCGCCAATTCAGATCTCCCCGATCGATTCACACTATAGCAAATCTCCCCTGCCTGCACAAACAAAGTCGCAATCCCGGCACACAGCGGTTGTCGCCGCATCCCTCTTGCGTTTTCTGCGATCGGCTGAGTAAAATTCCGAGAGAAAACTCGTCATGGAAGGTCGTCGATGATCAAACTGCTTCGCGAAGCCGCTCACGATTATCCCTGGTTCTTGAAATCCATCATGGGGCTCCTCGCCCTCGCCTTCATCATCACCATGGGATGGTGGGGATTCGGACAACAATCCGGTACGAGCGTCGCGTCCGTCGGCGACCAACAGATTCCTCAGGATGAATTCCGCCGCGCCTACGAGAACACGTATCGCTTCTACAAGGACAAGGGGCAGACGGACATCAAGGACGAATTCCTGAAGCAGTTCGTGCTTGAGCAACTGATCGAGAACCGCATGTGGCTGCTCGCGGCGAACGAGATGGGCCTGACGGTTTCCGACGATGATCTCCGCAACGCGATCACGCAACGCACGGAATTTCAGCGCAACGGGCAGTTTGATCCGGACCTCTACCGTCGGCTGCTGTCGGCCAACCATCTGACACCGGCGCTGTTCGAAGCGATGGAAACGAAGGACATCCTCACCACCAAGGCCAGGCTGGTCATCATGGACGCGGTCGCACTGACGCCGTCGGAATTCTCGGAAGCCCAGGCGCTTGTGACCCGCCAAGCCGAAACCGATCCCGCCAAAGCTGAGGCGGCCAAAGAACGAATCTTCCAGAGCTTCCTGTTCCAGAAACAGCAGCGGGCACTTATGGCGTATGCCGAGTCGATGAAGACCAAGGTGCCCATCAAGATCCACAAAGAACTCATGTAGGTCGCTGCCACCCGTCCCCGATCAGCATCGCGTCGCCATAGCTGTAAAACCGATAGCGTTCCGCCACCGCCTCCCGATAGGCCTCCCGCAACCGCTCCACCCCGACCAGGGCAGAAACGAGCATAAGCAGTGTCGTGCGCGGAAGATGAAAATTGGTGAGCAGCGCATCCACGACCCGAAAGGGAAACCCCGGCGAGATGAACAGCTCGGTCGGTCCATCGAAGGGCTTCAGCCGCCCCGTCGCGCACGCCGCCGACTCCAGCGCCCGCACCACCGTGGTCCCCACGGCGATTACACGGCCGCCGGTGGCCCTTGCACGCTCGACGGCCTCCACCGCCTGTGCCGACACTTGCACCCTCTCCGCTCCCATCCGATGATCCGCGATCCGCTCGACGGTGACCGGACGAAACGTTCCAGGCCCGACGTGCAGCGTAACATTCGTCACGTCGATACCCGAGGAAGCCAGTCCCCGCATCAGCTCGTCCGTAAAGTGCAGTCCGGCGGTTGGAGCCGCAATGGCGCCCTCACTGCGCGCAAAGATAGTCTGATACCAGGTCAAATCGTCCGGAGTCGGCGACCGCTTGATGTAGGGAGGCAACGGCATCGTGCCGGCGCGGTGCATCAAGTCGCTGACATCGTCGGGCCCCGTCATCCGCAGCGTAGTCCTGTCCTGACTGCGCTCCACAATTTCGCCGCGCCCGCCTGAAGGAAACTCGAGCACCGATCCTGGACGCAAGCGCCCCTTGATGAGAATCGTCCACACCCCGTCGCCGAGATCTTCCACGAACAATAGTTCAGTGGCCTTTCCCGTCGAAGCGACCCGGACCGGCACACGTGCCGGCATGACCTTCGTGTCGTTGACGATCACGAGATCACCGGGCCGCAACAACCGAGGAAGGTCGGTAACCCGACGGTGCCATCGCTCCCCGGTCCCGCGATCCAGGACGAGCAGCCGCGCTTGATCGCGCGGGAGCACCGGCTGATCGGCCACCAGCGTGGGATCGAAGGGAAAATCGAAATCGCTAAGGAGCATGGGGTACGGGAACAGAGGGGGCCGCCAGCGGAACCACGGCGGCATTCTGCAGTTCGGTGCCTGGATAGTAATAGCGCAGGATACTCGCGTACGAATAGCCCAACTCAGCCAGTTCTTTGGCGCCCCACTGGCACAGTCCCACCGCATGGCCGGCGCCGTATCCGGCGAAGGTCACTTCGGCGCCCACGGATTCCACCTCGAACTGGGTGCTGGGGATGACGGTATACCCGACCGCTTTGCGAAGATCCTCCCCCCGAATGATCACCTCGCCGTCAGAATGAAGAATCCGCAGCCGCGCAACACGTCCGGCCCGGCTGTAGGCGATCGGTGTCAGGGTCGCGATGGTCCCCACGGCAAAGCCCTGCTGCCGGAGGTTGCGCTCCAATTGCTCGATCTTCACGCTGGCCTTCCACTGGTAGTAGGGAGAATCCAGATCAAACGGACACTCCACCCCCTTCAAATAGGGCAGGTCCTTGTTGAGCCAGACATTCACGGCATCCTCGGTGGGCCCGGCGGCCGTCGAAGAAAATGCGGCATAGATCGGCGCCTGCTGATGGGTCACGACGATGCCCCTGGTCGCTTCCACCGCTTCCTCCACCCGGCGATCGACACCGGCGCGCCCCCGATAGACTTGATCTTGGGTGGTGGCCATCACATCGTACTCGCGCGCGGCGCTCAGCATCTTGTTATAGAGCACATAGGTGCGCGCCGCGACCGCCTGCACTTTGAGCATTTCGGAATGCCACGCCGCACTCACCTCGGCCGGCACCACGCCTTTCACATACTCCTCCAGGTCGACCTGGTTCACGACCGACAGCGTGCGCCCTTTACGCAGGATTTTCACTGCCCCGCTGACCGGCAATCCTGGTGGCGTCGTCGACTGGGTGCCGGACGCAGCCTTTGCAGGACCCGGCATCCCGCCATCCTTCTCCAGGATCAACGACAGCCCCGAGCGTAGCGGCCTGACCGTCAGCAAGTCGCCGCTCGCGCGCCGGCCGTTGACATGAATGCCGTCCGGTCGCGACTGGATATGCAGGGGGGAGTGCAGCGCCCGACTGTCTCCGTGTTCCAAGACGACGGCCACATCCCCATCGGATCGCACCTCGACTTGGTGGATGTCCTGGGCCAACATCACACGAATGGACTCAGCGGCAGCCGGTGGAATTGCACTCAACGCGATTGATAGCCCCAGGCTCAGACCTGCGAGGAATCCCACAAGACAGCGTGTCAACGGCGAAACAGCCATGAAAGTAGGTAGAACAGCACGCTCAGCAGGATGCTGAGCACCAGACTGGTTGCAAGCGGTACGTAGACGCTGAAGTTCTCGCGGCGGACGGACAGATCACCAGGCAGTTTGCCGATCCAGTTGAACAGGGCTCCGATCACGGGCCAACGGTCCGACAGGGTCAGGAGAAGACCGATGGCCGCGACAGCGAGCCCCACCAACATCAGGAGTCTGCCCAAACCGCCCCATTCCGACATTGTCTATTGTATCAAACATTCGGCGATTTGAACCGCATTGAGCGCCGCACCCTTTCGAAGATTGTCGCTCACGACCCACAGGTTGAGGCCATTGGTGACGGAATCGTCCTCGCGAATGCGGCCGACGTAGACGTCGTCCTTTCCGGACACCTCGAACGGCATCGGGTACAGCTTCTTGGTCGGGTCGTCGTAGACGATCACGCCCGGCATGGCGGCCAGCGCAGCCCGGGCATCGTTCGGCTTGAGCGGGCGCTCCAATTCCACGTTGATGGCTTCCGAATGGCACCGGAGCACGGGTACCCGCACCGTCGTCGCAGTCACGCGGAGCTTCGGCGCATCCAGAATCTTCCGGGTTTCACGGACGATCTTCACTTCCTCGGAACAGTCGCCTCCCTCTCCGAACGACCCGATGTGCGGGAGCAAATTGAAGGCAATCTGGTACGGATAGACCTGGACCTTCACGTCTTGAAAGGTCATGAGGGCCTTGGTCTGGTCGACCAACTCATCCATCGCAGCCGCGCCGGTCCCGGAGACGGACTGGAACGTCGTCACGACAACCCGTTTGACCCCCACGGCATCGTGCAGGGGCTTGAGCGCCATCACGAGCGGCGTCGTCGTACAGTTGGGAATCGCCACGATCCCCTTTTTCATCGCGCGCAAGGCCTGGGCATTGACCTCCGGCACCACCAACGGCACGTCGGGATCCATACGGAATACGGCGCTATCGTCGATCACCACGACACCGGCCGCTCCAAGCTTTGCTCCGTAGTCCCGGCTGATCGCATCGGTCGCCGATACGAAAGCCAGGTCGACACCGTTGAACGATGAGCGTTCCGCCAATTCTTCAACCCTGTAACTCTTCCCCTGGCACGACAAGGACTCCCCCGCCGATCGTTTCGACGCAAACAGCCGAAGCGATTCGATCGGGAACTTGCGCTCTTCCAGAATTTCCAGACTTTCCTTACCCACGGCCCCCGTGGCTCCAATGATGGCCACCGTGTAGGCCTTTTTCTTCTTCAGCATCGTCACGATCCTTCCGTCACGATTCTCACAACTCGAATGCGGTGATTGAACGTGTCGGCGACGACGATGGTGCCGGCCCCGTCGACGGCGACCCCGAACGGATAATTCAAACTTGCCTCCAGCGCATCCCCCCCGTCGCCTGCATATTGAGCCAGTCCGTTTCCCGTCACACGAGTGATGGTCTTGTTCATCGGATCGTAGCGGCGAATCAAATGGCTGTCGGAATCGGTAATGAGGATGGCCCCATCGGCAGTCACGGCAATTCCGGCAGGTCGCGACAGGCTGGCAGACGGGGGGTCCTGGGGGCCTTGGTACCGATAGGTTCCGCCGTCACCCACAACCGTGGAAATCTGTCCTGTGGCTGCGTCCACCGCGCGAATGCGCCCATTAAAGGTATCGGCGATGAAGAGTGTGCCGTCAGCCCCCAAAGCCAGACCGCCCGGTCCGGCCACACTGGCCTGGGTTGCGGGAACACCGTCCCCATTGTAAGCGGCGGTGCCGTCTCCCGCGACCGTGCGGATGGTCCCCGTGGACAGGTTGACGGCACGGACCCGATTATTGCCCTGGTCGGCGATATACAGGGTGGAGTCGTCCGAGGCCAGCGCGACAGGGTCGTTCAGGCCGGCCGAAACGGCAGGCCCGCCGTCTCCTTGGAATCGCGGCTGACCGGTTCCGGCAAGGGTTGAGATCGTACCCGTGCGCGCGTCGACTTTCCGAACGCGATGGTTCATCGTATCGGCAATGTAAAGGTTGCCTGAGGGGTCGACCGCAACGGCGCTGGGGAAATTCAGGCTGGCTCGTGTGGCCGGGCCGCCGTCACCAGCGAAGCGGCTCAGCGCGATGCCCCCGCCGGTCACGTAGCGCACCGTACCGCTGAGATCGGTGACCTGGGTGTAGGTCTTCGATTTGTCGGAAGAAGGCTCGGCGAAAGGGTCCTCACCTTCGATCGGTGCTGCACCACCTTCCTCAGCGCCGGCAAACGACGCCCCCGGTCCGGCCACAATCCGACCGGCGACCGTAGTGATCACACCCGTTCCTCGATCCACCCTTCGCACCACATGGTTTTCGGCATCGGCAATGAACAGGTTGCCCTCACGGTCGAAACAGACGCCCTTCGGTTCATTGAGCGAGGCGCCCGCGGCGGGGCCGCCATCGCCGCTATAGCCAGGCTCTCCGATGCCGGCCAGCGTTCCGATCGTGGTGAAGCGCGCGGTGAGTGTCATGCTCTCTCTCTCAGACAAGATTCCGAAGAATCGCGTCTCCCATCTCCGTCGTCCCCACCAATTTCATACCCTCGGCATGGATATCTTTCGTGCGGTACCCGAGATCGAGCGTCTTCACGATGGCCTGTTCGATCGCCGCCGCTTCTTTGTCCAGCTGGAAGGCGTACGACAGCATCATCGCGCCCGAGGCGATTGTGGCGATCGGATTGGCGATGTTCTTCCCGGCGATGTCCGGGGCGCTGCCGTGAATCGGCTCGAACAGGCCGACTTTCGCCCCCACACTGGCCGAAGGAAGCATACCGATCGAACCGGTCAGCATTGCGGCTTCATCGCTCAGGATGTCTCCGAACATGTTGTTGCAGAGCAGCACGTCGAACTGTCGCGGGTTCCGGACCAACTGCATCGCGCAGTTGTCGACATAGATGTGGCTCAGGGCCACATCGGGATAGTCTTTGTGCACTTCGCAGACCACCCGCCGCCAGAGTTCCGAGGACTCCAGCACGTTGGCCTTATCGACCGAGGTCAGCTTCTTCTTCCGTTTCCGAGCGGCTTCGAACGCCACGACGGCAATCCGGCGGATTTCCTCGGTGGTATAAACTTCCGTATTGATGCCGCGCTCGCCGCCGCCCGGCAGTTTTTCGATGCCCTTGGGCTTGCCGAAATAAATCCCGCCCGTCAATTCACGCACGACCAGCATGTCGATGCCGTCGATGACCTCGCGCCGCAGCGTCGAGGCATCGGCCAGCCCGGGATACAGCTTCGCGGGACGAAGGTTGGCATACAAGCCGAGTTGTTCACGCAGGCCGAGCAGGGCGCGTTCGGGACGAAGGCTGTATTCCAACCCCTCCCACTTGGGCCCGCCGACAGCTCCCAGCAACACCGCGTCGCTCTGCTTGGCGATGGCCAGCGTGTCCTGAGGCAACGGCACGCCAACCTTGTCGATGGCCTGGCCCCCGACATCGGCCGCCGCAAATTCGAACGTGTGGCGATAACGTTCCGCTACCGCCTTGAGAATCTTGACCGCCTCCGGCACAATTTCTCGCCCGACACCGTCTCCTGCCAATACCGCGATCTTCGCTTTCACGTCATCGTCTCCTCTTCGTTATCCAAGCACCGTTTCCTGTTCGGGAGTCCAGGCAGGATCCACCAAGCAGAGAAACTCGACCGGGACGGTCCCTTCATTCACAAGCGATTGGTTGGCGCCCGGCGGAACATAGACGACTGAGCCGGCCTCAACCGCCACCGATTCCTCGTTCACCTTCATCGTGCCGCGCCCCGAGATGAAGTAGTAGACCTCGGACGAGCTCAAACGGTGCCACAGCGACGCCTTGCCCGGATCGACAAATCCGTGCGCCAGGCTGTACCCCAGCTTGAGCGGCGCCTTCGACGGATGCAGCAACTCCCGCAGCCTCGTGTGATCGCCGGCCAAAAACTCAGGACACTGTCGCAGATGAGTGTGCCGCATAGGAAGCCGTGCCGCTCACCGCCGACCGATCGACGGGATCGGCGGGGGCAAGGGCCCGGCCGTGGCTGCTGCCGCGGCCGGGAATTGAGGACTCTACCCTGTGAATCGGGATCAAATCAAGCTGACCTTCTGCACGCCCTCGGCCTGTTTGGACGCATGGTAGGCCAGCTTGTTCAAGGCATTCAGGTAGGCTTTGGCGGCGGCAGTGATGATGTCGGTGTCGGCTCCGTGTCCGGTCACGGTTCGCCCATCCTCCTCCACCCTCACCGAGACCTCCCCCTGCGCGTCGGTTCCGCCGGTGATGGCATTCACCCCGAACATCAGCAGTTTGCTCTTGGTATGGGTCATCGCGGCGATGGTTCGATAGACGGCATCGACCGGTCCGTCCCCCGTACCCGTGTGCGTAACCGACTTCCCGTCGATCTCCAACTCCACGGTCGCCTTGGGCGTCTTGTTGGTTCCACTTTCGACCTGGAACGATTTCAACACGACACGCTCCGACATCTTGGCCACTTCCTCCGACACGATCACCTCGAGATCTTCTTCATAGATCTCCTTCTTGTGGTCCGCCAACTTCTTGAATCGTTCGAAGGCGTGGTTGATCTCCTCCTCCGACAGCTTGTACCCGAGTTCCTCCAAGCGCTGCCTGAAGGCATGGCGACCGGAAAGCTTGCCCATAACCAGTTTGTTCTGTTCGAGCCCGATTGATTCCGGCCGCATGATCTCGTAGGTGGTCTTGTCCTTCAACAGCCCGTCCTGATGAATGCCCGACGTGTGCGCGAAGGCATTGGCGCCGACGATGGCCTTGTTCGGCTGGACGACCATTCCGGTGATCTTGCTCACGAGACGGCTCGTCTTTGAAATTTCCTCGGTATTGACCTTGGTATCGGCCTGGTAGAGGTCCTTGCGCGTCCGCAACCCCATCACCACTTCTTCCAAAGACGTGTTGCCCGCGCGCTCCCCGATCCCGTTGATCGTACATTCCACCTGGCCCGCCCCTTCGATGACCGCAGCCAAGCTGTTCGCCACGGCCAAGCCCAAATCATTGTGGCAATGCACGGAGATGATCGCCTGCCCGCTGTTCGGGACCCGCTCCCTGATGCCGCGAATCAACTTCCCAAACTCCTGGGGAATCGTGTAGCCGACCGTGTCCGGAATGTTGACGGTCCCGGCTCCCGCCGCAATGACCGCCTCAATCACTTCGTAGAGATAGGCCGGATCGGAACGGCTCGCATCCATCGGCGAGAACTCCACGTCATCGACGTAGCTCCGCGCCAATTGCACCATTTCCACCGCCCGCTTCTTGGCCTCCTCCCGCGTCATCCGAAATTGATGCTTCAGATGGATGTCCGACGTCGAAAGGAACGTATGGATCCGGACCTTCGGCGCGCCCTTCAACGCCTCATGGGCCCTCGTGATGTCCTCCGGTCGCGCCCGGGCCAAACTACAGACCGTCGGCCCGTCCACCTCGTGGGCGATCCGCCGCACGGCTTCGAAATCGCCGGGCGAGCTATAGGCGAACCCGGCTTCGATGATATCGACACCCAGGCGAGCCAGCTGCTTGGCGACCATAAGTTTCTCTTCGACGTTCATACTCGCCCCCGGCGATTGCTCGCCATCCCGCAACGTCGTATCGAAAATTCTGATCATCCTCGTCATGGCCTCACCCTCCTCTTAAGTTACTCGCAGCTTCAAAATGCACACACCGGCTTTCCAACGCGGCCGCACAGGTCTGGCGGCATCTTCAAAACGGCTGGTCAAAGTGGACGTTTTGCAGGGCCGCAGCCAGCGGAACGACGAGGCGTGCCGAAGAGGCACGTTGAGCCGTTGAGCGCCGCGAGAACGAAGCAGAACGCCGATTTCACCGGCCGGAAAATAAAAAAGCCCTCGCCCCACAGACAGGGACGAAGGCTTCCAGCGCTTCGTGGTACCACCCTGATTCGGCAACGGAAACACTGTTCCCGCCACCCTTCATTCGATCCGTGACGTGGATGACTCGGGACCGACTACCACCCCCTTGGGTTTCGTGGGTCCGGCTCAGAGGCGAGTTCGGCGGAGGATCGGCTGGTTTGCACCACCCACCAGCTCTCTCCACAGAATGTTGCCGCCAGTCCCCGGCATCGTGCTCGTATCGCTCAAAGGCTCACCGTACTCAGCTCTGTACGCCTCGCCCTTTCGTTCGCTACGGCCCTGCAGGATGGCCGGCTCTCTCACTCTGTTCTACTCAATCCGACCGCGTACTACTCCTCGTCACAGCCCGCACACTACTCTTTCGATTCCAACACCGGCGTCTCAGATTTTGTGACTTGCCTGGGGGTCGGCTTCGCCGCCATCGTCCACAAACGAGCCACGGGGCCTGAGGCCGCATAGCCAGCGAATATCACAAATACCATAACCTGGGGCCAGGCAACAATCAACATCAATGCCAGAATGCCCCAGACCAAATATGTGAAGTGTTCGCCCCGGCGAAACTTCATGTCCTTGAAGCTGCGATACTTGATGGTGCTGACCATCAGAAACGCCAAACACAGCGTCATCACCAGAATCAGGATCGGCTTGACCTCCGAGCCCATCTGGGTGATGTGCAGATCAAAAATCACGAGCGACGCGATCACGCCGGCCGCCGCCGGAATCGCCAGGCCCGTGAAGTATTTGCTGTCCGAATTCGCCACTGTGGCATTGAAACGTGCCAACCGCACGGCGCCCATGGCCACATAGGTGAACATCACCGCCACTCCGAACATCCCCTGTCCGCTCAACGCGAACGAGTAGATCAAGAGGCCCGGTGCAACGCCGAATGACACCACGTCACACAGTGAATCGTACTCAACACCGAATTGCCCCGTGCTGTTGGTCAGGCGAGCCAACTTGCCGTCCAACATGTCAAAGATCATAGCGACCAGGATGGCGATCGCCGCCGCCAAATGCTGACCGTTGAACACCGACAGGATGGCGAACACACCGCAAAACAGATTGCCGGTCGTGCAAAGGTTGGGGATCAGGTACATCGCCTGCTGCTTCCGATTCCCCTTCGCGAAGGGTCCCCGAATCGGTGCTGGTTTCATTGGAGTTCCCCCACAATGGTTTCGCCGCCCTTGACCCGGTCTCCCACCGCGACCCTGACTTTCGTTCCGAGGGGCAAAAACGTGTCCATGCGAGACCCGAACCGGATCAGGCCGTACCGTTCACCGCGCTCCACGCGATCCCCCTGCCCCACCCAACAGATAATTCGACGAGCGATCAAGCCGGCGACCTGCACGCACAACACCTTCTTCCCATCCGGTGCCTTGAGCATCACTGCGTTTTGTTCGTTCCGGAGCGTCGCTTCCGGCTTGCTCGCGACCAAAAACTGTCCGGGTTGATAGGCAACCCCTTCGACAGTCCCCTCACAGGGAATCCGATTGATGTGCACGTCGAAGACATTCAGGAAGATCGTGAGCCGGATGCTTTTTTCTTTCAGGTATCGAGGCTCGAATTCCTCCTCGATGGCGATGACCTTCCCATCGCCGGGCGCCACGACAGCATTGAGCGCCTGGGGAATCGTCCTGGCCGGATTCCTGAAAAACCACGCCGTAAACAGCGCGAAACCGCCCACGACAACGGCGGGAACGGTCCAGCCGACTAGGGCCGCCAGAATGGTGGCTCCTGCGAGCCCGCCGACGAACGGAAACCCCTCTCTTGCAATCGGCACCCCGACGGCACGATCAGCCATGGTCCTCCAACCGTATCTGTTATGTTACCACGCCGGGTCCTGACGCGTTAGTTTTTGTTCTTGTCGACCAACTGGTCCTTCTTGAGCCACGGCATCATGCCGCGCAGCCGGCCACCGACCTCTTCAATCGGATGGGCTTCCCCCTTCTTGAGCAACGCATTGTAGACTGGTCGATTGGCCTGGTTTTCGAGAACCCACTCCTTGGCAAATTGCCCACTCTGGATCTCGCCCAGGATCTTCTTCATTTCCTGCTTCGTCTGCTCGGTCACGACGCGCGGGCCGCGGGTGATGTCGCCGTACTTCGCCGTGGTGCTGATCGAGTAGCGCATGTTCGCGATACCACCCTGGTAAATCAGGTCGACGATCAGCTTCACTTCGTGCAGACACTCGAAGTAGGCCATCTCCGGAGCGTATCCCGCCTCGACCAGCGTTTCGAATCCGGCCTGGATCAATGAGGTTAAGCCGCCGCAGAGCACCGCCTGCTCGCCGAAGAGGTCTGTTTCCGTCTCTTCCCGGAAGTTCGTCTCGATGACCCCGGCCCGGCCGCCGCCGATGGCGCTCGCATAGGCGAGACCAACTTGACGCGTATCGCCGCTCGGATCCTGATGGATGGCCAGCAGGCACGGCACGCCGCTCCCCTTCGTGTATTCAGAACGCACCAGGTGCCCCGGCCCTTTTGGCGCCACCATAAACACATTCACGTTCGCTGGCGGGACGATCTGGCCGAAATGGATGTTGAACCCGTGACCGAAGGCCAGGTAGGCACCGGCTTTCAGGTTGGGAGCGATGTCCTGTCGGTAAATAGCCGACTGCGCTTCGTCCGGCGCGAGGATCATAATCACATCGGAAGCCTTGACCGCATCCGCCACGGGCATCACCTTCAGCCCGCTGGCTTCGGCCTTCTTCCACGAGCCGCCTTCCCGCAAGCCGATCACCACCGTGGCCCCGCTCTCTTTCAGGTTGAGCGCGTGGGCGTGGCCCTGGCTGCCATAGCCGATCACGGCCACTTTCTTTCCGCGGATCAGCTGCAAATCGGCGTCTTTGTCGTAATAAATCTTCATACGTCACTCCTGAGGGTTGAACGGATCAATGACACGTAAGGAAACGATGTAGGCACGCGAGGGGTGGGGAACTATTCCCGGGCCACCCTCTTGGGCTGGCTGGCCGCCGGTCGAATCGCCTCACGCGCAATTGCGACGCGCCCCGTCCGGATCAGTTCCTTGATCCCAAGCGGCTGCAGCAAATTAATGATCGCCTCGATCTTTTTCGGATCTCCGGTCACTTCGATGGTATACGTCGTCGGCGTCGAGTCGATCACGTTCGCACGGAAAATGTCCGCGATGCGGAGCGCCTCCGCCCGATCCTCGGACTTCGTATGGACCTTGATGAGCGCTGTCTCCCGCGACACGAACTCGCTTTCGTTCAAGTCTACGACCTTGATCACGTCGATCAATTTGTTCAACTGCTTGACGATCTGCTCGACGATACGATCGTCTCCCGACGTGACGATCGTCATTTGCGACATCGACGGGTCCAGCGTGGGAGCGACCGACAAGCTCTCGATGTTGAAACCACGCCCACTGAAGAGGCCGGCCACACGGGAGAGCACCCCGAACTTATTTTCCACGGTGACGGAAATGATATGTTCCATGGTAATGAAGAGCTACCGGCCTATAGCCGACGGCACGGACAAATCCACGCACCTCTCAAGCCCATGCCACCGGCCATATGCGATATGCCGCATTCCTCTCAGGCTGTCAGAATAGTATCTTTATCCTCGGTTGACCCGGTCCCGGGAACCCCGGCTTGCCGCTTTTTCAACTCCGGCGGGTCTTCCAAAATCATCTCGTGATTGCATCCGCCGGCCGGAATCATAGGATAGCAATTCTCATAGGGATAGGTCGGCACATCCACCACGACAGGTTTGTCCGTTTCGATCGCCGCCTTGAGCACGCTGTCCAGATCCTTGGCGTGATCCGCGCGCAATCCGACCGCCCCATAGGCTTCGGCGAGCTTCACGAAATCCGGGGTCGTATCGAGATAGCTGGACGCATAGCGCCCTTCGTAGAACAGGTCCTGCCACTGACGCACCATGCCGTGGAACCGATTGTTCAAGATGATGATCTTGACCGGCAATTTCGACACGACGGCTGTCGCCATTTCCTGCATGTTCATTTGAATGCTGCCGTCGCCCGCCACGCAGAGGACCAGCCGGTTGCGGAACGCGGCCTGAGCCCCCATGGCCGCTGGGAACCCGAACCCCATAGTCCCTAACCCGCCGGAGGTGAGCCAGCGGTTCGGCTTCGCCAGCTTGAAATACTGGGCCGTCCACATCTGGTGCTGGCCGACGTCGGTCGCGACGATCGGGTCACGGTCTTTGGTCAATTCATACAGCCGCCTGATGACATGCTGCGGTTTGATAGGCCCGTCCGCATCCTGCTGATAGGCCAATGGATGCGCCTGTTGCCAATCACGAATCTGGTCCCACCAGGGTTTGCGCAGCTGCTTCTGCTCGCCGTTCACGGTGGCTTTCAGGATCTGGTTCAACTCGCGTAGCACGGACTTGCAATCGCCCACGATGGGAATGTCGACGTGGATATTCTTGCGAATCGACGTCGGGTCGATGTCGACGTGAATGATCTTGGCATTGGGGCAAAATTCCGACACCTTTCCGGTCACCCGATCGTCGAACCGTGCGCCGATCGCGATCACTAGGTCGGAATAGTGCATGGCCATGTTGGCCCAATAGGTGCCATGCATCCCCAACATCCCCATCGATTGAGGATGTTCGCCGGGAAACGCCCCGAGCCCCATCAACGTCATGTCGACAGGAATCTGCGTCATCTCCGCCAACTCGAGCAGTTCCTTCGATGCGCCGGAAAACACCACACCGCCGCCCACGTAGAGAATGGGCTTCTTGGCCTTCATGATGGCTTCCGCCGCCTGCTTGATCTGCCACTTGTTGCCGTCGTAGGTCGGATTGTAGCCGCGGATCGAGACGGAGTTCGGGTAAGTAAACTCCGTTTTCGCCATCGATACGTCCTTGGGAATATCCACGAGCACGGGACCCGGCCTGCCGGTGGTGGCGATGTAGAAGGCCTCTTTGATCGTCGTGGCCAGGTCGTTCACGTCTTTCACCAAGAAGTTGTACTTGGTGCACGGACGGCTGAGGCCGACGTTGTCCGCTTCTTGAAACGCATCGTTGCCGATCAAACTCGTCGACACCTGTCCGCTGAAGCAGACCAACGGCACCGAATCCATGTAGGCATCCGCCAATGCCGTGATCACGTTGGTCATGCCGGGACCGGAGGTCACAAGACAAACCCCGGCTTTACCGGTTGCCTTGGCGTAGCCTTCGGCCATGTGCCCCGCACCCTGCTCGTGGCGCGTCAGCACGACCTCGATATCCTTTTGTTGGTGCAGCATGTCGAAGATCTTGAGCACGACTCCGCCCGGCAAGGCAAAAATCGTCTTCACACCTTCGCGCTTGAGGCACTCGATAAAGATTTCCGACCCTGTGAGTTTCATATCACCCTCCCCCTCGCAGCTCCCTGCGAAGGACATGAAACCGCAAACGACAAAAACCCGTCCCTTTCCAGCCTGGGATTGCAGGAATCACATTCCTACTGAAAAATCAACGGGTAAGATGCCGGATGGTACCACCAGTTCTCAAATCAGGTCAATAGAGCCGCGCTGGTCCGAGGCAGGGCAACGCTGGCGCTCTCCTCAAGGCTATGGTATACGGAGGCCGCGTCCCGACCGATGCGATTGCGATGAAGCCCGTCCGAGTGACCATCGTCTCGCGAGAAGGTTGCCACCTGTGCAAGGTGATCTACCGCGTCGCGACCCATCTGCAGCACGACCTTCCCTTTGAACTCGAGACGGTCGACGTGGACAGCGACCAACGGTTGCTCGTGCCCTATGGCGACCGAGTGCCCGTCGTCCTGATCAATCAACAGGAGGCGCTGTCGGGGAAATTCACGGCGGGAGATCTGCGACGGGCGATTGAAAAAGCGCGTTGGAGAAACCCTGTAAGCCGGATTCTGTCCCGCGTGAAGCTTGCGCTCACGCGAGGGTGATCATTTCTCTGGGACTCAAGTTACCTTGAGCCTCAAGCGACCTACCCGGGAACCGGGGCCGGGCCAGCCCTTCCGCCATACCCTTGCGAGTACGTGGGTGTTCCCCTATTTGGTCTTGCTCCGGACGACGCTTACCGTGCCGTTGATGTCGCCACCAACGCGGTGGGCTCTTACCCCACCGTTTCACCCTTACCTGAGCCTTGGCGACCGGTAAGGATCGCCTCGGCCATCGGCGGTCTGTTCTCTGTGGTGCCGGTGTCGGATCGCTCCGCCTGGACGTTATCCAGCGTCCTGCCCATGGAGTCCGGACTTTCCTCCCGTCAGGCATGCCTGACGAGCGATCACCCGTGCTCCCCCAGCGCGCGCTCTCAGTGTAAGGCCTGCGCCCCGGACCATGCAAGCGATCAGGCAGCTCAACAGCCATCATGAAACCGGTAACTGCTCGAGGATCCGGAGAAAATGGCCCTAGGGTAAGTCGACAGATTGGCGCGGCCTGGTACACTTGAAGCATGAAGACCAAACAGGCCAAGTCCGGCCTCAAGACCATTCCAAAACCGCTGATGGACACGTTGGAAGAATTGCGGCAGAGCCTGCTCGAACTCCAACGTGCGCTCCTCCTGACCGAGCGGGACACCTACGAGCGAGTCTACGGGCCGATCAGCTCGACGAACGAACTGATCGACTTGGCGCTGAACGATCCCTGGTTTACCTGGTTACTGCCGATTTCCCGATTGGCCGTACGGCTGGACGAGGTGATGACGGGAGAACGGAACTGCGGCCAGGATGAGGTGCTGGCGCTGCTGGCGCAGGCGCAGATTCTGTTGTCGCCCTCGGCCAAGGGCGAAGGGTTCGAACGGTCGTACTACGATGCCCTCCAGCGGGACGCCTCGGCCGCGATGGCCCATTCACACATCCACAAGCTCTGCACCCTGGCTATTGCCGCCTAGCCAATCCCATCCCTCACCGATACGGCCGCGCGACCTCCTCTCGATTCATGCCTCGGAACCCGACATGCGATCGGTTACCGGAGGACCGGCAGTTCACTATTGGGCGCCGGTTGCCTTGACTGGTAGATCGGCATGGCTTCCGCCATCCATTCTTCCAATTGCTGAATGCGGGTGTCATGACTCGGGTGAGTCGAGAGAAACTCGGATGGCCCCTTCCCCGCCGATGCCTGCTCCATCCGTTGCCAGAGCGCGATGGACTCTCGCGGGTCATAGCCGGCATCCGCAGCCAACAACACCCCGATATAGTCCGCTTCCGATTCATGCTTCCGGCTGAAGGGTAATAACACGCCCACTTGTGCTCCCACTCCCAGTGCTGCCATGGCCCCTTGTGACAAGACCGGATTGGCGCCGCTCACCCCGAGTGCGATGCCGACCGCCTGAAGCGTCGTTTGCGCCAGGGTGTTCTGACTCATCCGCTCTCCGCCATGCCGCGCCAGCGCATGGACCACTTCATGCCCCATGACCGCCGCCAATCCCGCTTCCGTTTTGGCAACAGGGAAAATGCCGGTGTAGACCGCGATCTTTCCGCCGGGCAGGGCGAAGGCATTCATCGTCTTATCGTCCTTGATGACCGTCACCTCCCACTCGAATTGATTCGCCATCTCGCTGTACTTGGATCGCTTCGCCGCTTCGATCACGCGGGCGGCCACCCGTTTGACCGGCTCGATCTCGCGAGGATCGGTCGACTGCTTCATCTTGGGGTCGTTCTTCACCTCAGCATAGGCCTGCGCGCCCATCTGCATCTCCTGCGAGGCGGGCAACATCATCAATTGCGAGCGACCGGTATAGGGGTTCGTTTGGCATCCGGCCACCGTGCCCAACAACAGGCAAAGCACCAGGCCCATCCATCCATGTCGCAGCCGCTTCGTCCTCGCCAGCATCATACTGTCGCTCCTTCGCTCCAGGGCCCCGTCCAAATTGACCCTCCCCCTCCGCTCTGTTAGATTACCTTCCCCCATCGCGCTTTCCAACTGGGAGTTTTCCCGATTGGCTGCCTCGGACGACTTTTCCAGACTCGATCGCATCGGCATCGACGAATCCGGTAAGGGTGACTACTTCGGTCCGTTGGTCATCGCAGCGGTCTTCGTGACCCAGTCGACGCAGCGTGACCTGTCGCTGATGCAGGTTCGCGACAGCAAGAAAATCTCGGACGGCCGGATCCAGGAGTTGGCACCGGAGATCCGGCAGCTCTGTCCGCACAGCATCGTCACGATCGGCCCCCAACGCTACAACGAGCTCTATGCCAAGATTCGCAATCTCAATCGCCTATTGGCCTGGGGACATGCCAGAGCGTTGGAAAACCTCCTCGGGCAAGTGGAGTGCTCGCTCGCGATTGCGGATCAATTCGGCGATGAAGCGTTGATCCTTCGGGCGCTCCAGGAAAAGGGAAAGCAAATTCGCTTGGTCCAACGCACCAAGGCCGAGGCGGATCTCGCCGTGGCCGCCGCATCGGTGCTGGCACGAGCGGAGTTCCTATCGCGGCTGAACCGGCTCTCGCAGGACGTCAAGACGACGCTGCCGAAAGGCGCATCCCCGGCTGTGGAACTCGCGGCGAAGATGGTGATGAAGAAACACGGGCCGGAACGGTTGGGCACCGTGGCCAAACTGCATTTCAAAACCACGAAGCAGGTTCTGGGCGGGGATTACGCGGACTCGCCGACTTCCAAGTCCTGAACCTTCTCCTGAACAGGCGTCGCGGTTTCTGTCGCCGGTTCTCCCTCCCAATAGAGCATGCGATAACAGTAAGGGCAGGTATGGAGATCCTGCATCCGCTTGACCTCGGCCACGAGCTGCGGCGCCAGTTGGAGACGGCACCCGAGGCAAATACCCCCCCGCAACGGCGCCAACGCCTGATCCTTTCGCGCCGACTTCAATTTGGTATAGCGGGCCAACAGCGGTTTCTCAACCTGGGCGGACACGGCCTGTCGCTTGAGGTCCAGTTCGGCGAGTTCGGCCGCGAGGGTGCGATCCAGTTCGTCCAGCGTGGCCTTTTCCGCGCTGAATAGTTTCTCGGCCTCGCCGACCTTGGCCTGGAATGCCTTCATCTTCTGCTGCAACTGTTCGATCGATTCCATCGCGAGGAGAATCTTCTCTTCGATCTCCCCCTTTTTCTTGTTCGCCAGCTCGACCTCGAAGAGATGCGCCTGGTATTCCTGGTTGGTCTTGAGCTGTGAGGCCCGGTCCTTCATCTTGCTGATCCGGTCTTCGTGCGCCTCGAGATCCTTTTCGTGGCTCCGGCGCTCCTTCACCAGACCCTCGACCGACACCGTCGCCTCCTGCAGCGCCTTACGGGCGTCCCGCAGCGGGGCTTCCGATACTTCGAGTCGCTGAGGAATTTTCCGGCGCTGGTCGGTGATCTCGGCGGCTCGGAGATCCAATCGCTGCAGTTCGATGAGCGGAGAGAGTTGAATACCCAACGGAGTCCTTTTGATCGTCGGCGCCTACCGTCCGGCAAGGCCGACATGCACGAATTGTCTGCGACACCCAGGATGGTGGGCCCACTAGGACTTGAACCTAGGACCAGCTGATTATGAGTCAGCCGCTCTAACCACCTGAGCTATGGGCCCAGCCCCACGAGCAGGCGTGATGACCGAGGCCGCCGCGCGAACGCCGTCCGCCATGACACTCCGCTCGCGGCCCCCGGCCCCGACTTTCCGATCTCGAATCGGTGCGTGATTCTAGGCCGTCGCTCCGGGAGAGTCAAACCGCCCGGATGCGCAAACTACAGACTTTCCACGAAACTGCGCAGCTTCTTGCTTCGGCTCGGGTGGCGGAGCTTGCGCAGCGCCTTCGCCTCGATCTGCCGAATACGCTCGCGGGTGACTTCGAAGTCCTGTCCCACTTCTTCCAGCGTGTGATCCGTGGCCTCACCGATGCCGAAGCGCTTCCGGAGAACCTTTTCCTCACGAGGCGTCAGAGTTTCCAGTGCGCCGTTGATCTGACGTTGAAGGTCGTAGCGAATCGCCGCTTCGAGCGGCGACACGGCCTTCTTATCCTCGATGAAATCGCCCAAATGACTGTCCTCTTCCTCACCGATCGGCGTTTCGAGCGAAATCGGCTCGCGGGCGATTTTCAAAATTTTTCTGACCTTGTCGAGCGGCAGATCCATGCGCTCGGCGATTTCCTCCGGAGTCGGTTCGCGGCCAAGCTTCTGCACGAGATGTCGCGACGTCCGGATGAGTTTGTTGATCGTCTCGATCATGTGCACGGGGATGCGGATCGTGCGGGCCTGGTCGGCAATTGCGCGGGTGATGGCCTGCCTGATCCACCAAGTGGCGTAGGTGCTGAACTTGTATCCGCGCTTGTACTCGAACTTGTCGACCGCCTTCATCAATCCGATGTTGCCTTCCTGGATCAAATCCAGAAACTGCAGACCGCGGTTGGTGTATTTCTTGGCGATGCTGACCACCAAGCGGAGGTTGGCTTCCACGAGTTCGGCCTTGCCGCGCTTGACCTTTTCTTCCGCCACGTCCAGATGCTTGACCGCATCCTTGATCTCTTCGGCAGACACCAACGCCTCCTCCGCTTCCAACTGGCGGATTCTCGCCTTGGCGGCCTGGTAGTGCTTCTTGATATCCGCCAGCGCTTCCTCGGACAGGCTGGTCCGGCGCTTGACGGCGAGGACGTCCTTACGGGTCCGACAAAGCCGGCGCAGGAGTTCGGCGCCCGCTTCGCCGCCGACGCCCAAACGACGTTGGCAGCTGGAAACTTCACGTTCCGCCTGCCGGATTTGCACGTTCAAATCACGCACACGCTGGGTCATTCGGTCCTTCAGCACACCATGCAAATTCACCGATTCCATCTTGTCGACGACCTGCGCGCGAACCGCATCGATCTGCTTACGGAGGCGCTTTTGCTTGGCAGGGTCCGCACCGACATGACGGGCCTTGTCGTACAGGGACTTCAGGCTGGCCGAGACCTTCCGCACCGCGTTCAACGCATCCAGCGTCTTCAGGCGCAGCTCTTCGTAGTCCTTCTCGACCTCTTCTTCCTCGAAATCTTCCTCGGTCTCGGTGACAGGGACGATTTCGCGGACGTCGATCTTCCCGTTCTTCAACTGATCCCGCAGGTTCAACACGAACTCGAGCGTCATCGGCAGGCCATACACGACCGTGGCGATATCCCGCTTGCCTTCTTCGATTCGCTTGGCGATTTCGATTTCGCCCTCGCGGCTCAGCAAGGCGACGCTGCCCATTTCCTTGAGGTAGAGGCGGACGGGATCGTCGGTTCGGCTCAGAGCGCCGGGGGTCAGGTCGATTTCTTTTTCGTTGTCCTCGAGCGCCTCCCCTTCTTCCCCGTCCTCCATCGCTTCTTCGCCGTCGCTGGATTTGGCCGGCCGCTCGGTATCCGCCGACTCCACGATCTCGATGTCCATCTCACCGAACATGGTCATGATCGTGCTGAACTGGTCCGACGAGACCACGTCAGCGGGCAAGGTGCTGTTCAAATCATCGTATGTCAGGAAGCCCTTCTCTTTTCCCAGGTTGATGAGCTTCTTCACTTCGCCGAGCAATTCTTGTTTCGGCATGCCTACTCCTTCACCGCAGGTGCCAGGGCGGCCAGCGATACGCCGGCCTTCTGCATCCGCATCTCGTTAATCTGCTGGTTCAACCGACGGACATCCGGATCCCGTCGCTCGCGCTCCGCCGCTTTGAGTTCCTGAATCAACTGGTGCAGCACCCGCTCCCGACGCTTGCGGGCCAAGGTCTCCAGACAACCGGCCGCATGGGCCGGCACGTCGTCATAATGGAGTTCTTCCATCGACAACTCCGTAACCAATACCCCGCATTCGGCATCGTCGACGAGCTCGTCCAACAGAGCACGCACGGCCACCCGCCCGTCTCGCCCGACATGCCGGAGTCCGGATTCGACGATGCGGCGGATGGCCGGAACAGCGAACGCTTCCGGCTCAAGTTTCCGCACATCAGCCGGCGCTAAACTGCCTTGCACTAGCAAATGGGCCAAATCACGCTCCTCGGGATGGCCTTTTGGTTTTGGCGTGGGCGCGGCCTGGGTTCGAAGTGGAGCCTTGCGCTGCTCGTCGGCCACGAGGGCGGGATACCGATCGATCAAACGCTGCTGGCTCAAACCCAATCGCTCGGCAACCACCCGGATCCGCTCCTCCCGCTCGATGGGATGCGCGCTCTTCTGAAGAATCCTCAGCACCGCATCGACCGCCCGAATCCGATCTTCCACGGTGCCGGATTCCGCCGTCTTCATGCTGTGCTCGACGGCAAAGTCCAGCAAGCTGGGCGCACGAGCCGCCAACTCGGCAAACCCCTCCGGGCCGGATTTCCTCACATAGGTATCAGGGTCGTCGCCTGCGGGCAAAGACACCACCGTGACCCCGATCCCACTGTTCACGAACAGATCCAGGCTTCGCAGCGCGGCCCGCACGCCCGCAGCATCTGGATCAAACAGCAGCACCACTTTCGAGGCGAATCGGCGAATGACCGTAATGTGTTCCGCCGTGAGCGCGGTCCCCAGGGTTGCAGCCACGTGGCGAATGCCGGCCTGGTGGAGAGCGATGGCATCGAAGTAGCCTTCGACGATGATGAGGGTCTGCTGCTGGGAAGCCGCTTCGCGCGCTGTCTCCAAGGCAAAAAGCGTCTGTCCCTTCTTGAACAAGGGCGTGTCGGGAGAATTCAGGTATTTAGGCGTCCCGTCGCCGAGTACACGTCCTCCGAACGCCACGACGCGCTTCCGCAGATCATGGATCGGAAACATGACCCGGGATCGAAAGCGATCGTACTGACCCGTCCCCGGCCCACGTTGGACTGCCTGTTGATCGCGGGGGATGGCCAGGCCTGCCAGGATCAATTCGCCGGCGGTAAATCCCTCCTTCAACATGGACTTCGTCAACGCATCCCATTCAGCCGGCGCATAACCGATGCAAAACTGTCCGATCGTATCCGACAGGATCCCACGGCTGTCCAAATACGTTCTAGCTTGGGCTCCCGATGTGGCATCCGACAGCTTCCGATGAAACCACGAGGCGGCCGCCGCATTCAGCTGCTCCAACCGCGCCAGCTGATTTCGCTCCTGATTGGAATAGCCGCCGACCGACTCCGGCACGTCCACGCCGGCCTTTCGAGCAAGATCTCGAACCACTTCCGGAAACGGGGCGCCGGTCAACTTCATGAGAAAGGTAAACACGTTCCCGCCGGCGCCGCAGCCGAAACAATGGAAAATTTGCCGTGACGGGCTGACGTTGAAGGATGGGCTCTTTTCCTGGTGGAAGGGACAGAGGCCTTTGAGGTTTTGTCCGGCTCGAGTCAAGGCAACGTGCTGACCGACAATCTCCGCGATGTCGACGCGGTCTTTGATTTGGTTGATGACGTCGTCAGAAATCAGGCCTCGGCCCACAGCGTCCTCGCCAGTACCCGTAGCTGTCCGCCCCAAAGCCTACTCTGGTCGGAACTCGTTGAACTGAATGGAAAATTGACCGTTCAGCCTAACAAAGGATTTGCCCGACTGTCAACCGACCGGGATCGGCGTCATCCGGGAGGCCACGCCAGGTGGCGACCGCCCAACACGTGAAGATGGAGATGAAACACGGTCTGACCGCTGTCGGCTCCGACGTTGGTAACGACTCGATAGCCGCTGGCAGCCACATCCTTCATTGCTGCGACCTTGGCACAGGTGAGCAGCAGATGGCCCATCAGCAATTCATCCGCCTGCTGGCAATCATGCACCGAGGCGACGTGCCGCTTCGGAATCACTAAGAGATGCACAGGAGCCTGGGGATTGATGTCCTCGAAGACGAGGGTCTTGTCGTCCTGATGCAGGATCTTGGCAGGAATGCGGCCTTCGACGATCCGACAAAAGATACAGTTGCTCATCCTAACCGCCCTCCGCTGCCGGCCGCAGCCCGGATTTTCCGAACCGCCGTCCCAGTTCCTGATAAATCTCGTGCAAATCCAAGCCGTGATAGCCCAGGACCATCAAGGTGTGAAAGTAGAGGTCCGCGATCTCGTAAATAATCTCCTCGCGCTTCCCGCCCTTGGAAGCCAGCAATACCTCCCCGGCCTCTTCAGCCACCTTCTTGAGGATCTTGTCGTGGCCCCCTTCGAATAATTTCGTCGTGTAGGAGCCTTGCTGGGGATGAGCCTGCCGATGCCGAATCGTGCGCAGGACCGCCTCCAGAATTCCTCCCCAGGCTTCCTGGGTGACCGGCTCGACGGCGCGCCCCTGCCCATCCAGTTGCGAAAAAAAACAGGCTCGCTCGCCCGTATGACAGGTCGGCCCAACGGGCTCCGCCTTGATCAGAATCGTATCTCGATCGCAATCCACGAACAGATCCTTCACTCGGAGGAGGTGCCCGGAGGTCTCCCCTTTTTGCCAAAGCTTTCGGCGCGACCGGCTCCAGAAATAGACTGTTTTCGTCTCGATCGTCTTGGCCAGGGCCTCCTGGTTCATGAAACCTACCATGAGGACCGTTCCGTCGAGCCAGTCCTGGACCACCGCGGGAATCATGCCATGCTGATCGTAGGTCAACGCGTTGTCGTTCTTCGTCATCGCCATACCCTGTTACGCCCGCCTCAGCGAACGGCCACCCCTCGACCTCGAAGATACGCTTTGGCTTCCTGGATCGTGTGCGTGCGGTAGTGGAAGATCGAAGCCGCCAGCACCGCATCGGCTCGCCCCTTGGTAAAGCCGTCGTACAAATGGTCGAGCGTCCCGACCCCGCCAGACGCAATGACGGGAATCATCACGGCGGCGGACACGGCGGCGGTGAGGTCCAGATCGTAGCCGCTCTGCCGTCCGTCCTGATCCATGCTGGTCAACAAGATTTCACCCGCGCCGAACGACTCCATCTTACGGGCCCACTCAACGGCATCCAGATGGGTCGGCTTGCGACCGCCGTGCGTGAAGACTTCCCATCGTCCGGGCTGCGATGCCCGCTTCGCGTCGATCGCGACCACGATGCACTGCGTACCGAACCGCTGGGCCGCTTCCCGCACAAACTCCGGCCGTTGAACGGCCGCGGTATTGATGCTCACCTTATCGGCCCCGGCGTTGAGCAACGCGCGAATATCCTCCAAGGTTCGCACCCCGCCGCCCACGGTCAGGGGCATGAACACCCGTGCCGCCGTCCGTTCCACAACGTCGATGATGGTCTTACGATTTTCGTGGGAGGCCGTAATGTCCAGGAAGCAGAGTTCGTCCGCCCCCTCTCGATCATAAATCGTCGCAACCTCGACTGGGTCGCCTGCGTCACGGAGATCGACGAAACTTACTCCTTTGACGACCCGGCCGTCTTTGACGTCCAAACAGGGAATAATGCGTTTCGTTAGCATGGCAATCTCGCGAGACGTGCACCGTCCGAAGCGAGGCGACCGACACTGCCTCCTGTCCTGGTTTGCTTCACGATCAACGCCTTACGCCTTACCTCGCACCGAGGGCCGCCAAAGCGGCCCGGTAATCCAGCTTCCCGTCGTATAGCGCCTTGCCCACGATGGCCCCTTCGATCCGAGGCCCCAGCGACTGTACCGCTTTGAGATCCTCAACGCGCGAGATCCCTCCCGATGCGATGACCGGAAACGACGACAGCTCGGCGACCTCGCGCAACGCCATCAGGTTCGGGCCACTGAGCATCCCGTCGCGCGCGATGTCCGTATAAATCACCGCCCCCAAGGCACAGCCGGCCAATTCCTTGAGCAGATCGATGGCTTTGGTTTGTGAGACGCTGGTCCAACCCTTGACGGCAACGAGACCGTCCCTGGCATCCAACCCGAGGAGAATGCGACGGGGAAATTCGTCACAGGCTTGCTCAAGAAATGTGCGATCGGTCAAGGCTGCAGTCCCCAGCACGACCCGGGACACGCCCGCCGTGAGGTACCGCCGCACGGTGTCGATCGACCTGATTCCGCCACCGACCTGAACCTTCGCGCTGACGGTGGCCAAGACCTCCTGGATCTGCGGAAGATTGCGCGGCTCTCCGTCGACCGCACCGTTCAGATCCACCACGTGGATGATGGTCGCCCCCTGCTGCTGCCAACCACGAGCCACGGAAGGCACGTCAGTCGAGTACACGGTCTCAGCCGCCATGTCGCCTTGCCGTAACCGCACGCAACGGCCGTCCTTCAGATCGATCGCAGGGATGACTACCATCGCCCTCCTCCACCTTACCCGGTCCGCCCACTCATTGAGCCGTACCGTAGGGAAACTCTTCGGCCAATTCCGTGGCTCCGTAGGCTGCCAACTCGTCCGCCGTCACAAAGACGCCGTGCCGCTGGATGAACCCGACGAAATCCTCGGTCATCGGTCGCTGCTTCTCATAGTAATTGCCTTCCCAAAGCACCGCGCCATCCGCAGCTACCAACCGCACTTCGAATCCAACGGCGGCCGGAGGATTGGCGCCCAGTCGGCTCCCCACCCGCTCCTGATAGACCAACACCCTGCCGGTTAATGCGGCATCCACCCCTAACCGCTGTGCGATCTTATTGGCGGAGGCCGATCTCGATGCCGGTTCAAGAGCCAGTTCCTTGGCTGCGCGTGTCGCTTCGGCCGGAGAGATGATCTCCAGCCCCGGTTTGGATTTCAATTTGGCCCACATCAGATCGGTCACCTTTGCTCCGGTATCCGGAGGCACCAGATGCGTCGGCCGGTCGAACTGACCGGTCGGAGGGGGAACCGCGACGCCCATATCCGAGCGCCGGGCACCGGCCGGAACCGGGAGAGTTCGGCCATCAAGTTGCAATGCCTGGGGGGTTTCGATGGTTTCGAATGGAACCAGTACGAGCTTCTGTACACGATATTGGGCCAATTGCGGACCGGCCTTCGACGTGACCTTGGCTCCGCTGCAGCCGACCAGCAGGGTCAGGAGCAACCCGACCATCCCTGTCTTCGACAAGGAAATCATGCCGACCAGGCTCCGAAGTTCTTGATCAATTGTAGCCCCACCGACTGGCTCTTCTCCGGGTGAAACTGGCAGGCCACGAGATTCTCACGCCACACGGCGGAAGTAAATTGGCCACCGTAGTCGGTCGTGCTGGCGACCACGGCCTGATCTGCCGGCTCCACATAGTAGGAATGCACGAAATAACAGTGGCTGCCTGACGGCACCCCTGGGAACAACGGAGCCGGTCGGACGATGTCGATGCTGTTCCAACCCATGTGCGGAATCTTCAGGCTCCCCGATTGACCGCCCTCGAAGTCGAATCGTTTTACGCGACCAGGAATGAGGTCGAGCCCCTTATGTCGGCCGAACTCTTCGCTTTCAGTGAAGAGAACCTGCAGCCCAAGGCAGATGCCTAAGAACGGTTTACCTGACGCGACCGCCCGACGGATGGGATCAATGAGACCATACTGCTCCAAGTTGGCCATGCAGTCGCCGAAGGCGCCTACTCCCGGCAGCACCACCTTCGCCGCATCGGCAATCACACGGGGATCACGCGTCACTACTGCGCGACAGCCCACCGAGGTGAAGGCATTGTGCACACTGCGCAGGTTACCCATGCCGTAGTCGATGATGGCGATCATGGTCGGTCCTGAACGACGAACAATAGGCGGGGCTTAGAGCTGACCCTTGGTCGACAAGACATGTCCAGCCAAGCGCTCTTCCACCGTCGTGGCCTGATCCAGCGCCTTGGCCAAGCCCTTGAAGATGGCTTCCATGATGTGGTGCGGATTCCGGCCGTAGAGCAGATTGATGTGCAAATTCAGTCCCCCGTGGGTCACAAAGGCCTGGAAAAAATCCTCGAAGAGTCCGAGGTCAAAGGCTTTGATCTTTCGATCCGGCAGCACCACGTTATAGACGAGGTACGGACGGCCGCTCAGGTCGACCGTAATTTGCGCCAGCGTTTCGTCGAGCGGCGCGGAGGCGAATCCAAACCGCTTGATGCCCGCCTTTTCCCCCAACGCCTGATGCAGCGCCTTTCCCATCACGATTCCGACGTCTTCCACCGTGTGGTGTTCGTCGATGTCGAGGTCCCCCTTGGCCTCCACGGTCAAGTCGAAGAACCCGTGCTTGGCCAACAGTTCCAGCATATGGTCCATGAAGCGGATGCCGGTGTCGACCGTGCCGCGCCCCTGCCCGTCGAGTTTCCACTCGACGCGGATGTCGGTTTCTTTGGTTGCCCGGTGAATGCTGCCTTGCCGGGGAGCGGAACCGTTTTTCTTCATGAGAACCTGCTTTGAGCCGACTTGGCGTGAGCATCGAACCCCTCGATGTGCGCCAGCCGGACGATGTGATCCTTGGCCTTCGTCAGCTCGTCCTTCGTATAGTGCACGATATTGCTCACCTTCACATAGTCGTTGACCGAGAGCGGCGAGAAGAATCGCGCCGTAGCCCCGGTCGGCAACACATGGTTGGGCCCCGCCACGTAATCGGCAACAGCAGGCGGCGTATACCGCCCCAGAAACAATGCGCCAGCATGACGGATCTGTTCAAGATAGTCGAACGGCCGATCCACGGACAAGGTCAGGTGTTCCGGCGCCACCGCATTCGCCACCTCGATCGCCTCGTCCATCGTGGTGACGACGAAGGCCACGAAGTGTTTCGCGATGGACTTGGCTGCGATCTTTTCCCGTTGTAACCCCTTCAACTGGGCGCCGATCAATTTCACGGCCTCCTTGGCGAGCGCCACGGACGTGGTCACAAGATAGACCTGCGCATCTTCGTCATGCTCGGCCTCGCACAGAAGATCGGCCGCCACATGCGCAGGATTCGCATCTTCGTCGGCGACGACCAGAAGTTCACTCGGCCCCGCCACCATGTCGATGCCCACCGTTCCATACAGCAGCCGCTTGGCTGTGGCCACGAAAATGTTTCCCGGCCCGACGATCTTGTCGACTTTGGCGATAGTCTTGGTTCCGAACGCCATTGCCCCCACCGCCTGTACCCCGCCGACCCGGTAGATCTCATCGACGCCGGCAATATCGGCAGCCACGAGCAAATAGGGATTGATGCTGCCTTGAGGCGTCGGCGTGCACATGACGATCCGCCGTACCCCCGCCACCTTCGCAGGAATGGCGCACATCAGTACGGACGACGGGTAGACCGCCTTTCCTCCCGGTACATAGACCCCGACCGCATCCAAAGGCGTAATGACCTGCCCGAGGGTGGCGGACTGCTCTTGGTACATCCAGGTCTTGCTGCGCTGGCGCTCGTGAAACTGGATGATGCGTTCGGCTGCATACCGGAGCGCATCGCCCTCGTCCTTTCGAATGTGGTAGTAGGCGTCTTTGACTTCGTCCGTGGTGACCCGCATCTGTTCGGGTTTCAGCGTGAGGCGGTCGAATTTCTTGGTGTAGCGGAGCACCGCCCGATCGCCGCCGCGTTCCACTGCCTGCAAGATCGACCGAACGCTCTTTTCGACCGCGGCGCTCTGGGACCTCGACCGCGTCACGATTTTGCGAAGCGCCGCGGCGAACCCGCGGTCGCTGTTCGAGATGATGGGCAACTCCGTTCCCACGTGATCCCCTATGGACGATGTGCTGCGCGTCGCCCGTTATTAGCCGCGGCGACAGAGGCCCGAAGACGCTCGATCAATTCCGTCATCGGCTGATGCTTCAATTTTAGACTGGCTCGATTGACGATCAGCCGGGCCGTGGAATGCGTAATGATTTCGACTTCCGCAAGGTTATGGGCCCGCAGGGTGCTGCCGGTTTCGACCAGATCGACGATGCGATCGGCCAACCCGACGATGGGCGCCAACTCGATCGAACCGTACAACTTGACGATCTCGACCGGAACACCCCGCTGGTTGAAGTACCGTTCGGTGATCTTCGGATACTTCGTCGCGACACGGATTTTCGATGACCACCCGTCCCGCGAAGCCGTGCCCTGAAGAGCGGCGACCGCGATTCTACACGCTCCGACATGCAAATCCAACGGCTCGTAGACGTCGCTGTCCTGCTCCAATAGAACGTCCTTGCCCACGACCCCAACGTCCGCGGCACCATGCTCGACATAGGTCGGAACGTCCGTCGGTCGCACGATCAGCAAGGTCGCGTTCTTGTCGGGACAGGCAAACACCAATTTCCGGCTTTCGGTCGAAAGTCCCGGGCTCCGATACCCTGCCGCCTCGAACAACTGCAGGACCGGATCCAACAGCTTGCCCTTTGAGAGCGCGATGGTAATGCCTTCCGACGATGGCTGCCCAGGCTTCCGTCCCTTCACGCTCACTTCCCCTTTCTTCGCTCCACGCGGGCGCCGAGTGCCTGCAGCTTTTCCTCAAGCCGCTCGTAGCCCCGATCCAAATGATAGACCCGCGACACCTCTGTGGTCCCCTCCGCTGCCAACCCGGCAAGAATCAACCCGGCGCTGGCCCGCAGGTCCGAGGCCATCACCGGTGCCCCCGTCAAACGCTCCTTCCCTGTCACGATTACCCGATTACCCTCCACCCGGATCCCGGCGCCCATGCGGCGGAGTTCTTCCACATGCATGAATCGACTTTCAAACACCGTCTCCGTAATGACGCTGGTGCCCTCCGCCACCGCCATCAACGCGACGAACTGCGCCTGCATGTCGGTTGGAAAGCCGGGATGCGGACAGGTTCGGACGTTCGTCCCCTTCAGGCGTCCCGGCGCCCGGAGACGAATCCGTTCTTTTTCCTCCACGAGTTCGACTCCGCTTTCCCGCAGTTTCACCAACAGTGCTTCCATGTGCGCAGGACGGCAGGCATCAACCACCACCTCACCGCCGGTGATCGCCCCCGCCACCAGATACGTCCCGGCTTCGATCCGATCGGGAATCACCTCGTGGTCGGCACCATGAAGCTCCGTCACACCTTCGATGGTGATCATGTCGGTCCCGGCGCCCGAGATGCGCGCGCCCCGTTTGACCAGGAACTCGGCAAGATCGGTGATTTCCGGCTCTTTGGCCGAGTTTTCGAGCACGGTCGTGCCTTCCGCCAAGACAGCCGCCATCATGAGATTTTCCGTCCCGGTCACGCTCGGGGTATCGAAGTAGATGCGGGCGCCGCGCAGTTTGCGCGCGCTCGCTTTGATGTAGCCGTGCTCGATTTCCACTTTTGCGCCAAGCTTCTCCAAGCCGGCCAAGTGGAAATTGACCGGCCGTGACCCAATGGCACAACCACCGGGAAGGGACACCGTCGCCTCCCCCCAACGCGCCACCAACGGTCCAAGTACGAGCACCGATGCGCGCATCGTTCGGACAAGCTCGTAGGGGGCCTCCGTCGAGGCAATGTGATCGGCGTGAATGACCGTGCGGTTCCCTTCATGGACGACGGCGAGCCCCAACATACCGAGCAATTTTCCCATGGTCAGGACATCGACCACACGCGGTACATTGGTCAGAAAACATTCACCACCGCCGAGAATGGTCGAGGCAAGGATCGGCAGCGCGGAGTTCTTGGCTCCGCTCGTGCGGACTTCCCCTCGAAGCGCATTCCCGCCTTGGATGATAATCTGATCCACACCCGTCCTCTCTTGATGAAATTGGCCGCCCGGTTCTCAGGGCAACATCTGTGGATCGACCGTCGAATTTCCGATCCGCGCCAAACAGACGACGCGATCGATGCCCGCCTCGTCCGGCCTGACGCTGTCGACCCGAAAAGCCCCCTGCGTTTCAGCCAACTGACAGAAGGCTCCTGCCTGACCACACCCGACCTCCAAGAGTAATAGCCCGCCTGGCTTCAGATGCAGCGGTGCTTGCTCCAACAGTCGGCGATAGATGTCCAAGCCGTCCGGCCCGCCGTGAAGCGCGAGCCGAGGCTCAAAGTCCCTCACTTCTGGCTGCAGCCCGCTCCAATCGGTCTCCGCAATATAGGGCGGATTCGACAGGATCAGGTCGACCATCCGGGGAACACCCGGTTGAGTCAACGGTGCCAGCAGGTCTCCCACCAGGCATTCGATTCGGTCATCCACACCGTGCTGCGCCATATTTTCTCGCGCAACCGCCATGGCCTCCGGCGAAAGATCGATTGCCGTGATCGCGGCATCGGGAATCGCCTTGGCCAACGCGACTGCCAGGCAGCCGGAACCGGTCCCAACGTCGACAATGGTCGGTGACGAGACACCCTGCACCCGCGCGACCGCTTCCTCGACCAGCAGCACACTTTCAGGACGCGGAATCAACACCGCCGGCGTGACGCGATATTCAAGGCCCAGAAACTCTTGGGTGCCCAGCAAGTACTGAAGGGGTTCGCGACCGGCTCGACGCAGGATCAATCGGCGGACGGCGGCGGCGGCGTCTGTGGTCAACACTTGGTCCGGCTCAACACGAATCCGCAGCGAGGTTCGTCCGGTCACGTGCTCGATTATCCAGGCCGCCTCAAGGTGCGGATGGTCGATACCTGCCGCAGCCAATATGCGCTGCGCTTCGGCCTGCAACGAACCGATCGTTGAGACGGCTCCGAGCCCGGGTTGGTCCAGCACAGCCATCATGCCCCCGTGGTGGCGAGATGCTCGTGGTGCGCGCGCAGCGCCTGCACGATTTCGTCGAGGTCTCCGGCCAACACCTGATCGAGCTTGTGTACCGTCAATCCGATTCGATGGTCCGTGACGCGATTCTGAGGAAAGTTGTAGGTACGGATTTTCTCGCTCCGCTCACCGGTCCCAACTTGCGCCTTACGGCTCTGGGCGATTTCGGCTTCCTGCTTTTCCCGTTCGGCGTCCACAATGCGGGCCCGCAATGTCCGCATGGCCTTGGTGCGGTTTTTCAGCTGCGAGCGCTCGTCCTGGCAACTCACCACGACCCCGGTCGGAATGTGGGTGATGCGAACCGCCGAGTAAGTCGTGTTCACGCTCTGTCCGCCGGCACCGGAGGAACAGAAGGTATCGATCCGCAGATCCTTCGGATCGATATGGACATCGACCTCGTCGACCTCAGGCATGACCGCCACCGTCACGGTGGAGGTATGGATCCGGCCGCTTGCCTCAGTGGCGGGTACCCGCTGCACGCGATGCACGCCGCTCTCGAAACGGAAACGCCCATAGGCTCCCTTGCCTTCGATCAACGCGATGACTTCCTTGTATCCGCCGATACCGGTTTCGGACGCATCGACGACTTCGAGGCGAAGCCGGTTTCGTTCCGCATACTTGAGATACATCCGAAAGAGATCGCCTGCAAACAACGCCGCCTCGTCCCCGCCAGTCCCGGCGCGAATTTCGAGAAACATGTTTTTTTCGTCACGCGGGTCCTTCGGCGTCAACAATTCCTTGGCCACCACCTCCAGGTCGAGCAGTTGCCGCCTCAGGTTCGCGCTTTCCTCCGCAAACATCTCCTTCATGTCCGGTGAGGTTGCGGGATCCTGCAGCATCTGGGATGCCTCATCCAACTGCTTGACGAGTTCACGATAGGTCCCGAAATGCAACGCAGCCGGCTCCAATTCGTTGCGTTCCTTATTGAGCTTGACCAGTAGGACCGGCTGACTGATGACGGAGGGATCCATCAACTGATCGGTCACTTCCTGAAAGCGTGCCGCCATCGCTTCCCACTTTTTGACCAGTGCGTCTTCCATACCCGCGATCTCCGTCACCCACCCCACAACAAGAGCTCAAAAAACGAGAGACCCTGCCCCAAAAGGAAGCAGGGTCTCTCATATGGTGCCGACTGAGGCCTACTTGTCTTTCTTGGCGTACTTCTTCTTGAAGCGTTCGACCCGTCCTTCGGTGTCGACGATCTTCTGCGTGCCCGTAAAAAATGGATGGCATCCCGCGCAGATATCGACATTGATGTTTCCCGCCGTGGACCGGGTCTTAAACGTATTTCCACAGGCACAATGGACGATCGCTTCGCGATAAACCGGATGAATTCCCTTTTGCATGCTCGCTCCTTGCAGCCCCGTTTGCGGTTCGATACCGGCTCCTGTCCGCCAGCGTGCAAGACTCTACACTGGAGAGCCCCGCAGTGGCAAGCGGAGTTTACCGATTCATGGACTGCAAAAATTCCTGGTTGTTCTTCGTTCCGCCGATCTTGTCCATCAGGAACTCCATGGCCTCCATGGTCCCCAACGGGCTCAAGACCTTGCGCAGAATCCACATCTTGTTCAAACGGTCGCGATCGACCAGCAATTCTTCCTTGCGGGTACCGGATTGACTAATGTCGATCGCCGGGAAGATACGTTTATCTGCCAGGCGGCGATCCAGATGGACTTCCATATTGCCGGTACCTTTGAACTCTTCGAAGATCACGTCATCCATGCGACTGCCAGTATCGATGAGGGCCGTCGCCATGATCGTCAAGCTGCCGCCGTTTTCGATGTTGCGGGCGGCGCCGAAAAACCGTTTCGGCCGCTGCAATGCGTTGGAATCCAAACCGCCGGACAATACCTTGCCGCTCGGCGGCGCGATGGTGTTGTATGCCCGCGCGAGACGAGTGATGCTGTCGAGCAGAATCACGACATCCTTCTTGTGTTCCACCAGGCGCTTGGCTTTTTCAAGGACCATCTCGGCGACCTGCGCATGTCGTTGGGCCGGCTCGTCGAACGTGGAGCTGATGACCTCGGCCTTCACCTGCCGCTGCCAGTCCGTCACTTCCTCCGGGCGCTCATCGATCAAAAGGACGATGAGAGTGACTTCCTTGTGATTTTTGAGAATGGCCCGGGCGATCGCCTGCAACAGCATCGTCTTACCGGTTCTCGGCGCCGCGACAATCAATCCGCGTTGGCCCTTCCCGATGGGAGTCGTCAGATCCATGACTCGGGTGCAGTATTCCTCCCGGTCAAACTCCAGGTTGAGGCGTTCTTCAGGATAAAGCGGGGTGAGGTTATCGAACAGAATCTTATCCCGTGCAACCTCTGGATCTTCGTAATTGACCTTTTCCACCTTGAGAAGCGCAAAATAACGTTCGCTCTCCTTGGGCGGACGAATTTGACCCGAGACGATGTCGCCCGTGCGGAGATTGAACCGACGGATTTGAGAGGGAGAGATATAGATGTCATCTGGACCCGGCAAGTAGTTCGAATCCGGAGCACGAAGGAACCCGAAGCCGTCGGGCAATGTCTCCAGAACGCCTTCACCGAAGACCACGCCGTTCTTTTCCGTCTGCGCCTGGAGGATGGCAAAGATCAATTCCTGCTTGCGCAGATTGGCTGCCCCCTCGATCTTGAGATCGCGCGCCACTTCGTTCAAGTCGGCGATCGTCTTCTGCTTGAGTTCCGCAAGATACATAACTTCTCCCTTGACCTGTGCCATACCCTTCCCTATCGGGTGCTCAACCCGATAGCTCCCCACGTCACAAAAAACGGTCTAGTGATCATTACAACTGTTGACGGCGTTGTGTTCGGTGTCAGCCTGCTGATTGCCTATGGCAGGATACGTCGATGTAGGCGCTACTGTTTTGGATACTGAAGGAACGAAACAACCAGGTGATTCTTCTTGGCTGATGCTACAGGATACTTCGGGATCAATTAGGTTCGAGATGGGTCCCGGAAGCTGATGTACTGGAGATGAGAAACCTTTCTATCGAACCGAGAAGTTAGACGAATAATAGCCGCCCGTGCTGGCGTTGTCAATAGACAGACCAAACCGCACGCCTCCCTGACTACCTCCTCTCGCCGCAGCCCTCAGTCATGTCGACTCACAATCGCCCACGATCCCACTTCGCCACTGCTGATCGGCCATGGAGCGGTGCCCGTCGGCCGGTTGCAGGTCACGGGGGGTTATGCTACACATCCATGTGTACAAACCTTCCCGCGAGCACACCTGGAATTATGGCCAAATCAGACGACGATGCCCCGGAGCGCCTCTTCACGTTGGCTGAGGCGAATGAGTTGGTTCCGCAATTGAGCAACCGGTTTGCCGGAATCCGACGGGCAAAACGGGTCATCGCCGACACAAAGGAAGAAATCGCCAAGGCCAGCGCACGCGCCGATTTAGGCGGCGGGAGCGCGGTCGGCGCCCTTTATATTAGGGCCCTCCACGAAATCAGCGCCAGCCTTCAGGCCATTCATGAACTGGGTGTTGTCGTCAAAGACATCGATATGGGGCTCTGTGATTTCCCCTTCATGTACGAAGGGCGAGTCGTCTACCTCTGCTGGAAAGTCGGCGAAGATGAGGTGCGCTGGTGGCATGAGGTGTCCTGCGGCTACAAGGACCGCCATCCGGTGGACGGCATGATCGCAGAGGGCACCTCCGGAGGCACGGCATGAAGTTCGTCATCCTGGGATTCGACGGCCCTGATGGCCAAGCCAAACGAAAGATCCACCGGTCCGCTCACCTGGCACGCCTTGAACCCCTCAATAAAGAAGGACGCGTGATCCTAGCCGGGCCCCTCACCGACAAAACCGGCAGCCTCATGGTCATTGAAGCAGCCTCCCTCGACGAAGCCCAGGCCTTTGCGGATGGAGACCCCTACACCCTCCACGGCGTTTTTGCCCGGGTGGAAGTGCATCCGTTCGAGCAAGTTCTGCCTCACCTGCCTGCGCAATCCTAAGCCTACCGATGCTCGCGAACGTGGCGAACTTTGATCGATAGCGCGGCCTGATTTCTGCGCAGAGCGCGGATTGACAAGAAGAAAGATTGCCACCTATAATGCGGGGTTAGGAGCTTTTAGGAAGGCCGGATCCCTTCTAGTTCAAAAGGCCTAACCGGCTTCCCGCCTGCTAGCCCTAAATTTCCCCGCGGTGGGCCTTCTGCTGCCTTGCAGGGGCCGATGAGAAAGCATAGAGTACCGAGACCTTACGCTAATCGAGGGCCTTCTGTTTTCACACGCAACCACCCCAAAAAAGTGAGCATGTTGGAATGACTCAGTATCGCGTACTACCAGGTCCAGAGCACTTCTTGCCGCCCGCTGCCGCCACCATGGGAATTTACCTTCCCAACCCCGGCGAAGCCCATATCAATGGAGTGATCGTTCCGGAGGAGAAAGCCTACGAAGAGGCGGCCAAGCAGTTCTTGATGGCTCAAGTCCCCACGATTTTTCCGGGGCCGCTCGTCCTGTGGGCCTGGAATGAAAAGGCCGCCAAGAAGGCCGCCGCGGTGAGGAAACTTTACGAAACCCTCAAGGAATGTGTGCAGCCCGGCCAGAAACCGATGCTGATCCCCATGCCGGACTACCGCCCCAAGTATCCGAAGATCAACCCTGAAGTCGAAATCAATCCCAACCACCCGAACCTCACGATCTGGCACAATAAGATTGATTGTTGCATGTTCATCGGGGTGCATTGCCACCAAGCGAATCTCTCGTTGAAAATCATTCGCGGCGGCACGTCCTGCTATACGGTCGCGATGTGCGCTCAGGCAGGACATGAAGACGCCATGCTGTCCTTCCGGGATGCGTCGGTGGAAAAAATTATGAAGCTGGCCGACTGGATCCGGAAGCTGAAGGGCACGGTTACACCGCGGCTGGCCAAGAGCGGCGCGTCGAACTGACAGGGAGCAGGCGCCGATAACACGATTGAAAGGAGGCTGAGTCCATGGCTGAATCACCGTCCCATATTGGGAAACAGAATAAAAAGGGCCAGACGTTCACCGACCCCTGGAAGATGCTCCACGAAGCGCCTCGCACCCCGTCTTTCTACACGGGAAGCGAAGTCATCAAGGAAGCGATCCGGCGTGCAAGCTGCGACGTCATGATCGCCTATCCGATCACCCCGCAGAGCGAAGCGGCGGCGTTGATCGGAGAATTGTTTGCCGAAGGCTACATCGGTGACTATTTCCGTGGTGAGAGCGAATTTGCGGTGATGTCGCAATGCGCCGGTGCGGCGTTCGGCGGCGCGCGGGTATTCACTACGACCGCGGGCCCCGGCACCATGCGCGCGATGGAAAACTTTCCCATGTGGGCAGGAGCGCGGCTACCGATCCAAATGATCGTCACCTGCCGCGGCATCAACTCGCCGCTGTCGATTCAGCCGGATACGCTGGAAATCGCCTACTTGCTGAACACCGGCATGTTAGTGTGGCATGCGGAGACGGCGCAGGACTTCTTCGATTGGATCCTCAAGGGTTACATGGTGTCCGAAGAACCGGACGTGCATCTACCTCTCGCCCTATGCTGCGACGGATTCTTCGTGACCCACACGAAGGACGTAGTAAACCTGACGCCGACCGACATGTGCCTGCCACCGTATGATCCCTATCGGTCTCCGGTTCCCTGCATGGATATGGAGTGCCCGCCGGTTCGCATGATGCGCGATCCGTTCGTCATGAAGAGCAACTACATCAGCTATGCCACCCACGCCAGCTGGCAGCAGGAAGTGTGGGCGGCCGTGGAACGGTCACGGAAGCACTCGATCCATTGGTTGAACGGGTTGATCGACACCGAAAATACCGATGCCGAAATCATGATCGTCGCATCCGGCACCGCCGTCTCCCAGGGCCGCGAAGCGATCCGCATCCTGGAAGACGAGGGTGTTCGTTGTGGCCTGGTGAAGGTAAAAACTCTTCGTCCTTGGCCGGGAGAAGAAATCCGCGAAGCGACTAAGAACGCCAAACACATCTTCGTGCCGGAGTTCAACGTGACCGGATGGTTGGCGAAGGAAATCAAGGCTACGATTCCGAACAGCGATCGAGTCCACGCCGGGCCGCATGTGTGCGGCGGGATGACGATGCCGCCGGAAATCATCGTGTCGGAGATCAAGACCGCTCTCGGTATGCGCTCGGAGTCCCTGGCCGGACGCGGCAGCTGAGATCGCACAGCAACTGATGAGATTCACCTGGGCAATAGACGAGCCTTGAGGAGGCATACATGAGCAAAGAGCGAATCAAGATTTCGCCTGACCTATATGACATCATGCCGTCGGATTATCAGGACTTGGTTCAGCATGCCACATACGGCAAAGAGGATCGGGGCTGGAAGGATATCGGAAGTTCGAAGGAATTAATCGAGCAGCATTCGCTGTGCGCGGGCTGCCCCGAATCCATGGCGTTCCGGTACATCCTCGCGTCTCTCCCCAATCCGGAAGACACGGTGATGGTCGGCTCCACGGGCTGCACCAGTTTGGTGTTCCCGATGGTCGCCGTTCACAACATCCACTCTCTGTTCGGCAACCAGAACGCGATCGCATCGGGCCTGAAGCGCGCCCTCTCGGTTCGCTTCCCGAACCGCGTGAAGGACGTCGTGGTGCTCGCCGGCGACGGAGCCACCGTCGACATCGGATTGGACATGACGCTTCAAGCCTGGTTCCGTCAGGAAAAGTTCACCACCATCTGCTTCGACAACGAGCTGTACGCCAACACCGGTGGCCAGGAGAGCGGGCTGATGCAGAAGGGCTTCGTGGCGAAAATGGCGCCGGTCGGCAAGCTGTTCGACAAGGTGCGCCTACCGGAAATCGCGCGTGAGTCTGGCTGTCATTACGTCGTGAATTGCACGGTCAGCAAGCCGTCGTTGGTGGAAAAGGTCATCCGCAATGCCGTGTTGATCGCCCGCGAAATCGGCCCCACCTACCTCCAGCTGTACACCCCCTGCATTCTAGAGATCGGGAAGAACAGCATGGAAGGCCTGCAGGAAATGCGGGATTCGGAAAAGCCGACCGAGCGCTTTGCATACAAGGAATTCGTCAGCGAGCCGGCCAAGCAGTTCTTGGCTGAGTTGGCGGCGAAAGACAAGGAACGGAAAGCCGCTGCCAAGCAGCTGGCCGGTAAAGCCTAAGGAGTTGGAGGTCGCTCATGATTAAGAAGAGACTGAATATCCGCATGTCGGGCCTCGGTGGGCAGGGCGCCGTGACGGCCGCCCACGTGATGGCGATGGCGGCCAACCGCGACGGTAAGTTCTCGATCTCCAACCCGTTCTTCGGTGCGGAGAAACGGATGGCGCCGGCCGAAAGCTATTGCCGCATCGGGATTGAGCGCATTTATGACCGTGGGGAACTGGTATTTCCGGACGTCATCGAAGTGTTCCATCCTCAGGTCATCACGATGGGCAAGAGTTACACGATGCCCTTCTACTCGGGCGTGAAAGAAGGCGGCGTTGTCATCATCAATTCCGCGCAGCAGCTGCTATCCGAGGAAGACATCCAGCGGCTCAAGGACCTGAACGTGGCGGTGTTCTACATCGCAGGCACCGAACTCGCGATCGAGATCGCCGGAACAGAATTGTCCACCAACATGACGATGATCGGGTCGGTCGCCGGCATCACGAAGTGCGTGTCGATGGAGTCCTTGGACGGTGCGCTTCAGGAGCGATTCGGCAAGAAGTTCGTCGCATCCGGTGGTACGGCCTCTCTCGACGAGGCGATCAAGAAGAAGTTCGCCAAGAAAGAGATGCTCCTCCAAAAGAACCTCGCGACCGTCAAACGGGCCTATGAAATCGCGAGCGAATGGGCGGAAAAGAACAAGGTCGAATTGAGAGTCGGCAATCCGGCAGTCGCAGCCTAAGCGGGCAGAAAAGGAATAAAGCCGCATGTATAATGTTGCGCAAGTCATCGATGAAAAGTGCACCGCCAAGAAGGGGTGCCGCCTCTGCATCATGTATTGCCCGGAGGCGAATTGCTTGGATCTCAACAGCGCAAAGATGGTGGCGGAAGTGAACATCGATCGCTGCAAGGGCTGCGAGCTCTGCGTAGTCGTGTGCAACGCCGCCAAACATCAGGCCATCGTCATGCAGGCTGTGAGTGCGACTGGAGAACTCATGAGCCGCAAGGGAGAATCGGCCGCGTTGGGACAAGCATACCAAGGTTAGTCACCCGCTCAACGGGGAGCCATACAAGAAACCCCATGGCGCCAGCGCTATGGGGTTTTTTGTTGGGTAGCAGAAGGGATCTACCATGGAACAGGAAGACAACGTACTCGACGAGCTTCTGCGAGACATCGCCGGCCTACTCCAAGAATACCCGCGGGCGATCGAACGGCGCGCGGCGGCGATCCACGCCGGGGGGAAGGATCCAGAGCTGGCGCAGAAACTCATGAAAGCCGCGGACACGATGCGCGACAGCGGGAACCTCTATCTGACCTGGGCCAAACACTTTGCCGCACTGGCGGAGGGAAACACGGACGCAAGCTCGGACGAGGATGAAACCGAAGATTTCGATGTGTAAAAAAGACTCCCCCTTCTGTCCTCAGTTTTGTTAGAATACCGTCTCTTCTGATCCACTTTCGTTCCCCGGTAGCTCAGTTGGTAGAGCAGCCGGCTGTTAACCGGCTGGTCGCAGGTTCGAGTCCTGCCCGGGGAGCCAACCTTGGCGCTGCTGCGAACTCGTTCCCACCTCAGCCAACTCAAAGATATTAAAGACCAACTTGTCGGGATAGACAAATATATCTCTGATGAGGCATCGGAGGACCTCTACCTGTTCCTTGGGTAGCAAAGCCGCAAAGACCTTCTGAAAGTCCTGAAGATTCCGCAAGACGATTTCCGCATCATATTCTCTGGTAGCCTCTTCTTGGATCTGTCGCTGTATGGCCTGATATTGAGCCTCCAACCCCTGCTGTTCCTTTTGCTGACGAAGCATCTCCTGCTCGAGTCGCTGAACCGATACCGTCCCCTGCCCCACGCCTCGGACTAAACGATCAATTTCCCGTTCTAGCTTGTCGATGCCTGCCCTTAACCGAATGGCTTCTCGCTCCAGGGGACGCACCTTTTCCTTTTGAACTCGATTCAAGTCCTCGACCGTCGTCTTCACCCATGCAGCCTGCTCGTTTAGGCTTGCGAGGTACTCGATCACCTGACGCTCGATATCATTCGCATTGAGATTTTTGACGGTACAGACTGCATTGTTGTGGTGCATGGTCTTGGTGCAGCGGTAATAGGCGATCCGATTGATCGAGTTATCCTTGCGGCGTTTCTGAGTGTAGTGCGGAGTCATGACAGACCGGCAGACACTACATTTAAGCAACCCCTTGAGAAGGAAGGTGCGCTGGATCTTGGTTTCCGCTCGCGTATGCTCGCGTGTGAGGGATTGAACCTTGTGGTACAGGGCCTCTTCGATTAATGCTTCGTGTTCGCCCGTATAGAGTTGCTCATTGAACTGAATTTGCCCGCAATACACCGGATTTCGCAAAATATAATCCAATGACATCTTGCCCCAAGGCTTGCCGGTTCTATTCCTCCACCCTCGGCGTTGGAGCTCGGTACGGAGTCGAGTCAGTGACGGATCTTGAGCGAAGTACTGAAACATGAATTGGACACACCGCGCTTCCTCGGGATGTTTAAGTAGCCGCTTGTCTTCGTTGCAGTAGCCGAACGGAACATTCCCGCCATTCCACAGACCCTTGGTCGCTCTTTGTTGCATTTTGTCTCGAGTTCGATCGGCGGTCATCTCTCGCTCAAATTGGGCGAAGTCGAGCAGAATATTTCGGAGTAATCGTCCCATGGGATGGTGCGTATCCAGGCTCTGAGTAATGGACACAAATTTGGCGCCATGCCGGTCGAACAAATCCATGAGGACGTGGAAGTCCTTCACGCATCTGGTCAAACGGTCAATTTTGTACGCCAGAACACAAGAAATCCGGCCCGTTCGGATGTCGTGCAAGAGTTCCTTTAGGGCCGGTCGGTTCATGGTGTCAGCCGAAAAACCTGCATCTTCATACACTCGATAAATGACGTACTGGTCCTGACTCTTACAGTAGGCTTCGAGCTTCTCTCGCTGAGTTTCCAGTGAACTGTATTCCGTATCAACTTGATTCCGGGTGGAGACTCTGGTGTAGAGGCCACAGATTGTTGGACTGGAACTAGCCGGCATTAGATGGCTCCTTTCACCATAGGAGACAACAGTGTCCGTTCGATCAATTGAGCCAGCATAATTCTCAGGCGATACCCGGAAAAATATAGGATTACGCGCCATGCACGGCGGGTCATGTTCCGATTCGTTATCACGTACTTGATTCCATCGGTCACCACTCGTTCTGGTGGGAGTGATTCCATCATGCACAAAATGGCATAGGTGTCCGCTTCGACATCTACGTCTCCCCCGGGGACATACGACATGAAAACTTCTCGGCCTGTGGCGGCTGTCAAATGAAGCTGGATATGGGCCATTTCGTGAGCTAAGACGAATTGCCGGTTAAACGGGGTTAAGTCTGATCGGAGCAGAATGACCGGTTGGCCGTCCACGTAGGTGGCCATGCCCTCTACACCTGAGTTGAGAGGCATCTCGGCGACCTCAATCCCATAATACAGGGCGAGTTCGTCGAGTTGATTCAACCGTGGCAAGGTTTGGTTAGCAGTGAGCGCTTGGAGTTTGTGAATAAACCGCTGAGGCTTCCTTAGCCAGTGGATGAAAGACAATACGCTCTCACCGAGTCTCCTCATGCGCGCCCCCTCTTGCGTTTCATATTGTGGATGACCGCCTGGAGTTGTTTCATCGCTTCCTTCAGATCGGCGTCTGAAACGGCCTCATGTGCGCTCAATAACGCTGGTAAGAGCATATCCGGAACGCGCTTGGCTTCGACTAACAACCGTTCCGGCGGAGCGATTTGAAGCGCATCTGCCAGCCTCAGAATAAGGGCATCATCAGGAGGCAAGCCACGTTCTCCTGATAACAACCGGGACAGGTAGGCTGGGGACACCCCTACCTCGCTGGCGACGGTTCTGAGGCTCAGGTTGACTCTGTCCATTTGCCTTTTAATGAGGTCACGGAAGCCCTGGGGGACCTGGGGCGCTTCTCGATGTAGATCACGCTTTGTCATGGTGTCGTACGTAACGCAAATGTTGCCCATTTGTCAACATATACTTGCGGGGCATCATTGACCTTTGGGCAACATGCGTATACCTTCCTCGCATGGAGAATACACTGGTCAGCAACCACATCAAGACATGGCGAGCACGCAAGGGCGCTCGTGGAATCAACAGGGCGGCGTTGGCACGCAGAATGGGCGTGAGTCGTTCGTACATCACGAAAATCGAGCAAGGGAAAAATCTTCCCACCTTGGCTCTGGCTTTGCGACTGTCGCGGTACTTCGGGTGCACCGTGAATGACCTCTTTGAGGTTCGCGTGGGCAGCATGACAGAGAAATTATTTTAGTCAAACGTTGCCCAATGGGCATTTTATGATTATCGACATGCAGTTCATCCCTCTGGATTTAGCTTTACGCGAGGAGCGGTGTCAGACCCTTCGCGCCCTTTTGCTCCAGGGTGCCCGACGATCCGCCGAAATATCGGAGGCCTTAATAGTGAGCATCGGACCCAAGGATGCCGGCCTGCCGATGTCCCCACAGGCTACTCCTCTACAGGATCACCATGGATGAACAAAACGTAACCGAATCGCCTGTCCCCTCATCGAAACCAGAATGGTCGCGCAAACAAAAGCGAGGCTATCAGCGGGTCCGTTCACTCCTATGGTTTTGGGAAGCTCATCAGTTTCAAGTGCTGTGGGTGACTTTGTCCACGGCGGAAGGAGGACAAGCGGACAAGTTAACCTATCATCACAAGCAACTGCGGCAACGGATTGAGCGCCAGCTTGGGTATCGAGGATTGGAGTACTACCAAGTGCGCACGGAAGAGGGGCACGGCGTCTTGCATATTTTCTGGGCCTGGCGCGTACCAGATGGTGAGCGCCCCCGTCGGTTCTGGATCTCGCAGGAATGGCTCTCCACGCAATGGAAAGGGCTCCATGGGGCTCCTGTGGTGTGGATCAAGGCCTATAAGGCGGGCCATCGCTCCCGCAATCGACTGAGCCGCTATGTCATCAGCCAGTATGTCCAGGATCAGTCGGGGTACGTCAATATGTGCTGGTCCTGGAAACGCTCGCTCGGGTTTCCGATGAGCGCCGTCTGGGAAGACATGCGCAAACACTGGGCCACTCGTAACGCATTTCGTCGCATCCGTGGCGAACTCGAAATTCCTCGGTTGGTACTTTTAAAGACCTGGGAAGATCTGCTCGCTGGGCAAGCCATCTGGTTGGATGGGTTCATTGTGCAATTGATTCTCGGTAAAGGCCTAATTTTCGATAAGCCATGAGAGATCATCCCTGCATCAGGAAGGCTAACGGAGCGTCGTGTTGCGGACGGCCTGGTCTTGTCTATGATCGAGCCCGGAGGGGCTGGTTGTGCGCTGAACACAGCCAAGATCTGTTATGCGAGTTCTGTCAGGCCGATCGGATGTGGGCGCGGATCTGCTACCAAGGTGAAGGTATTGCGCGCGAGGTCTTACTCTGCCAGTCGTGTGCCGGAATTACCACTCGTCGTTCACGATAAGTCTTCCTCGTTTACCAGTCCCCTGTCGTCCATGTCTATGGTCGAGAGGGGGGTTTTAGTTGTGTTTCTCCCGGTATACCGACGGCGATGCGCCAGGTTGGCCGCCACAGTTCATTTCAGCGCCCGATACTGTCTTCTTGCTTGCTGGAGAGGCATTTTCCCCTTATGATGGCGTTGGTTATGCAGTGCATGAGGCAACAGGAAAGGGGATGTCAATGCGCTATCTCTACTTGCTGATCGTTTGCTCATTGTTCGTGTGTGGGACGCTGGGTCAGGCACAGGCAGAAGCTGACCGCGACAAGCTCTTAAAGGAACCGGGCATCTATGCGACCTTTGCGGTGTACAAGGCTTCGGAACAGTGGTGGCAAATGGACTCGCCGGCGCGAGCGGCGGCGTGCGCAGAGATTAAGAAGATAGTGGAACGATATGCCGATCGTGTAACAGTCGATGTGCATCTCCTGCGCGGGTTATCTGAACGTGCGGATATCCTCTTCCGAGTGCACTCGAAAGAGATGATCCACAACCAAAATTTTCTGTTAGACCTGATGAGTAGTCAGCTTGGAAAGCAGCTGAAAAGTGTGGATACATTCAACGGAATCACGAAAACGCTGAACTACGTGCCTACTTTCCCTGATGAGCTGAAGACCGAACTGAAGACGCCGCCGCCGCAGGCGAGCACCTATGTCATAGTCGTCCCTATTCGCAAGGATGCTAAATGGTGGAACAGCGGGCAGGGTGTGCGATCAGACATGATGAAAGAGCACACCGACGCGACTGTGGCCTACTTGAAGACGGTCAAGCGCAAGCTGTATCACTCTAGCGGCCTCGATGATTGGGACTTCATCACCTATTTTGAAACCTCGAAGCTTGATGATTTCAATAATCTGGTGACAGGATTGCTGAAGGTGAAAGAGAATCAGCACAATCAGGTGTTTGGCGATCCCTTATTGCTTGGAACCATCCGCCCTTTTGACGAGATCTTGGACATCCTTAGTCGCTAGTCAACCTCTTTCAGTCCCTCGTTTTTTTACCCATCACAGCTGTGCCGAGGATGCAAGGCCGATCCGGGCCGAAAGGGCCGGACGGCCTGGGGGCTCGGGGGCGCAGCCCCCGCTTCACTTGATATATATGGTCAGAGTAGCACGGCGGCATAGAGCTTGGGGAAGGTAAGGAGAATACTAACACAAGCGCGAACCACTGGGAGGACACGTTGACAACGCCAGCGTAGAATGCTGGAATTGTGTCGAAGGCATATGGTGAAACAGAAGTTAAGTATCACACGGCATGAATACGACGGAGTATTTCAGCATAGTAAATGAGTTTTTTGGATGGGGAGATCCCGGCTCCCAGGAGACTCCAGGAATTTGGTTCATTGGAATAGAGGAAGGTGGTGCTTGGCCAAATGCCGAACTGCTTAGGGACAAAGGCTTGACGTCGGCAGGCTTGACGCCTGAGGCTACATTAACCTTGTCCCAAAGCCACATCAAAATCTATCAAGCCCGATATGAGGGTAAGGCATTTCTAGAGACAACGCCTGAAATAAAAAATAGATGGAAAAATAGCCGCTGGCAAGGGCCACGACGGATATCAAGGATCGTTTCTGAGCTGAGTCGGCGATTCGAAGAATGTCGTGACCATAACCCCGATGAACCTTGGGAATATTATGAAGTCAATATGCTTTGGGAGAAGGGTAGCTCCGTTTGCCAAGCTAACCTCTATCCCATTGGAAGGCCAAAATTACGAGGTTGGTTTCCGCATTACACACAGCTTTTTGGCCTTCATCAAGAGGAGTGGGAAAGGAACAAAATACAGATCTGTGGCCCGCGGCTTGAAAAACTGAGGGAATTGTGGAGAACTCATCAGCCACAAGCCACAATTTGTTTCGGGCTCTCATATCAACAACATTTCAAGCAGTCCCTGTTCCCACCCCCCGATTTTAAATGGGCACCAGCGGATGGTAATCGTATTCACCGATGCGAGAAAGAGCATATACTAATTGTTCACCATCTCTCGAGAGTAAGTAATAAAGTGCTCAGCTCAGTAAGAGATATTCTCAAAGACTGGCACGTAGTAATACCATGACTAACTATCTGGTTGAGAAGCGTTCCCTCCGTTAGGAGGTCGGTTCTTTTGATTCTTCGTTGGGAACATCGATAGCTGATACCGCTTTGAGCGCCAAGGACGCTCGTTGCAACAGTCTCTTCTGATTGTCTGTTTGTTCAGCAGCACTCGATCCCCACGCGATAAGATACTCTACAGCTTCACGGAGGAGCAAAATATCAAGTCTTTGACTCATACCCGCGTTACAGCAATTCATATGCCTTGCGTTCCATGATTCGGTATAGACAAAGAGGTAGACAATTTATAGACCAAACCGCCTCAATCTCGCTCGTTGGTGTGGCAATTCGGTCAACTAAGTTTGGAGACAAAGGAAGAAGCGAATCCCAGGCGGTTTAAGCCGGCTCACGTTCTCTATTTTTTTTATCCACTCGTCGCTCTCGATATTCGACATTGGTGTGAAGAAGTGGTCGCATATATGAGGCTCAATCGATAGGGAAACGATCAAAATGCTCGAAATAAGTAAGTGCCCGGGCATTGAGGTCCAAAACGGTCTTGCGTTGGCGTGAACGCTTGTAAGCGCCGAGCTTTCATTCGGAAACAGCCAGTTTCGGATCCAACCCCGGTGATGCACTATGGAGAGCATGACAAATGATTGAACATCCAGACGCTACATGGCTGTTCGCAGGCCGTGATCCCTTGGTCACGGATAAGCGGAGTATGTTACGGGAAGGGCAACACTCTGAGCACTGGTGGACCGCTCTGTTCAGCATATTGCTTCTTCACCTCGCGTCGCAGCCCACTCCACCTAAGATCGCCCTGCGGCGCCACATTCCCTTAGAACCAAGATTTCAATATCCTGAGACAGGTAGTTTGGATTATCATGGCATGAGCCTCTCATCTATTCTTGTGGAGGCAAGGCTACTTGAAGCAGTCGCCCTCAAATTATTCAACATTTCAGAGTGGCCCCTCGACTTTCAAACTCTCGAAGTCGACTTGGCTATTTCGCTTCCCGAACGAAATCGCGTTATCCTGATTGAAAACAAGACGGAGCGAAGCCGCACCAACAGCCTAGATCGATACGAGCAAGCGGTGAAATATCTGCGCGGTTTTGGTAAAAATGCGGACCTTTATGTCCTCATCTCCGGTGGTCATTGGAATGATGAGATTTGGGGGGCAATCGCTCGAAACAACCTGGAGATAATCTTATGGGAAGATGTGTTGCGCCTCCTCCACGCGATCCCCCTCTTCCGAGATGTCTTTCATAACGACTTACCTGCTTATTTCGCAGCGTACCCGTAAAACTGGAAACTGGACAAAGGTTACCTATTTAAGCAAAGGGAGTGGGAATCCTGCTCGTCCTGTGCACAGCTGCATCTCAGCCCCCATTGCCCTACTAGAGCCAAAGTTCGCGTTTCGTGCAAATCTTTGGGCAAGTCCGCCTGAGCAAACCTTAAGGGAAACTTATCTGCTATCCAGAGCGAGCCGTAGATTCAAGTGAAATGAGCTGGGTAGAGGTCCAAAACCAAATCGATGATTGCCGTCGGTGCGAACAAGGCCCGGTGCCCTACCTTCATGTGCCGTTGGGAGCCAAGCGACATCCCCTGTATTCGCCCCCTAATCCAACTCAAATCTTGTTTGTTAGCGTGGCTCCGCCTTGGGGTGGCGATTATTTCTGGGATGAAAGTACGGCTGACAAAATGCGTCAAGGTCTCTTCGAGGCTTTGCTTTGCGTCACTGGCAGAAAGTTTACTTCAGTGAGAGACTTCCACTCCGCCGAGTACTTTCTTGTCCCCGCTGCCAAATGTCCGTCGCACAAGGGGAATAAGGATCACGCTCCCCACGGGATGGCTATTGGCAACTGTGCACAGCATCTCAGATCTGAGATACAAATCGCACAGCCTAAACGAATCCTAGCGCTGGGATTATTAGCGATGAAGGCGGTTTCTAAAACTTTCGAATTGAACATCCCATCAAGGATTGAAGAGATTTGTCGACGTGTTTGGTGGGTAAAGACGGAGAGTTCTATGATTCCAATTGCTGGCACATATTTCCCGGGGAACAAAAGACACCAGGGGTTTGACAGAATTCCGGAGTCAATTAGTGAACTTCTTGCACTAGAACCTAAGCAATCGGGTTAGCGTTGTTTGGGGTTAGGTCGTCAACTTGCATGTTCATATACCAAGGTAGGGCAAATGTGGCTGTGAAGGAGCTTATGCACTGCGTGGTAAAGCAAACTTAATGGTCCGACTGGGGTACAGACCGGGGAGCCAACCAATCTCCACATCTCGCTGGAAATCGCCACATAGTTTAGAGCAGCGCACCTGCTTCACGCGTCGTCGCCGCTTCTTCCGACACCGACTCCGCTCTTCAGCACAATCTCGCAGATATGGTCGAGCCGCTCAATGTGCTCATAGGCGGCCCAGGGATCCTGGGCGACGGCACAGACGCCATGGTTGGTCTGACCCACGATGTCGAAGGCCAGCGTCCCGTCCTGACGCAATCCCAAGCACTCGGCCGTGACATCGGCGAGCTCGCGCGACAGAGCCGCCAGGAACGGCACCGTCGGACCGACGCGGGTATAGCGGGAGATCTCCGGAAATTCCCGGCTGATGCGTTGCAAGTCTAGCCCCGCATAGATCGCAGCGACGACATGGGTGGCATGCACATGCACGACGGTACGGGTTTTCGGCGTATGCTGCTGAAGATTCCAATGCATCCAGAGCTCACCCGAAGGCTTCTGCGACTCCCCCACCTTTGGCATCTCGACTCCGGCAACGGGGTCTTGGACGATCTCCAGTCTCACGATGTGCTCGGGATGCACGATGGTTTTCCTCCACCCGGAGGGCGTGATATAGAGGTACTTCCCTCCGCGCTTCCGCATGCTGATATTGCCGTCCCTGGTGGTAATCCACCTGCGTTCGTAGCACCGCCGCATCACGTCACCGATCGCCGTCAGCATGCTGCCTCCCTTTGTGTAGGCCCCCGGTATGTATCGGCCGGTTCGAACCTGTACTTGAGCAGATGTCGCGAACCGCCAATTAGGAGTTCCCGTCAATGAGCGGCATGACTTGCTTCCGAGACTGGTGCCCTCCGACGGGGAAAGCGTATATAGTGCAACCATGATCGATGCGTCCGGCTTCGTTCCCGCCCTTGCACTGAGAAACCGCCATGCGATGACGATACTTCCGAAGTTTTGGCCGCGTGGAGACACGCTCACCGGTGTCCCGACGGAGCGGCGAGTCTTTCAGGTGACGCCCGAGACGGGTATCCTGGGCTACTGCCACTGGCAGGTGATTCGCCGGGATGCGCCGACGATGCTGCTCCTGCACGGCCTCGAGGGATGCAGTGACTCGCACTACATGAAAGGGCTCGCGGCGAAGGGATGGCGGGCGGGATTGAACGTCATCCGCCTCAACCAACGAACCTGCGGGGGCTCCGAGGGCCTTACGCCGACCCTCTACAACAGCGGACTCAGCCAGGATTTTCGACGGGTGGTGGAGGAATTGGCCGTCTCAGACCGGCTTGATCGGCTGTGGTTTGTCGGCTACTCGATGGGAGGAAATCTCGCGCTGAAAATGGCGGGAGAGGTGGGAGCATCCCTGCCGGCACTCTCGGGGGTCATCGCGGTTTGCCCGAATATCGATCCGACGCGATGCGTCGCAGCCCTGGAAGAACCGCAGAATCGGCTGTACCACGACTATTTCCTTACCCGCCTGAAAGCCAGGGTCCGGAGGATGGCCGCCATGGATTCGATGAAATGGGACCTCTCCCCGCTCGATGAGCTCCGCACGATCCGAGCGTTTGATGATGTGTACACCGCGCCGGACGGCGGCTATCGCAATGTGACCGACTACTATGATCGATCGGGCGCGCGCCATGTACTGGCGGACGTCCGCGTACCGACGGTGATCCTGACCGCCCAAGACGACCCTTTCATCCCCTTCGCAATGTTTTCAGCCCCGGCCATAACGGACAATCCTTCGATTTCCGTGAGTGCGCCCAGCTTCGGCGGGCATTGTGGATTTCTTCAGCGAAACCGCCTCGGGGAGGATCGCTTTTGGGCGGAGAATCGGATCGTTGAGCTGATCTCAACCGACTCGCGTTAGCACTACGGGTGTTCACGAGATTGCGCTGAGGGTATTCCCTGTGGGGGCCCCGTCAGCGGGTTTAGGGAATACCCGGCTTCGTCACAGACCCGGCTTTTCCAAAATCCAGGTCAGGCGCCAACGGCGGTCGACCGAAGAGCCCGGAGGCCGCCAACTTCTGTCCCTCGTCAAACGCCGGCTGGCTCGATTGCCAATCGCTGACCGGGGGATTGGCCGGCAGGTTGACCATAAAGGTGGTGCCATGGCCGATCTCGCTCGACACCTCGATATACCCGCCATGCTCCTGTATGATCTGGTGTGCGATGGTCAACCCGAGCCCCGTGCCTTCTCGCTCGCCGCTCTCGTGCTTGGTCGTATAAAAGGGATCGAAGATGTGCTCGAGGTCCCGAGGTGAAATGCCAGGCCCGCTGTCCTCGACCTCAATCTGCACCCAAGGCTCGTTGACCTGCTTCATCAGCTTCCTGGTCTTGACCGTCAATCGGCCGCCTTGATCCCCCATCGCCTCCATAGCGTTGATGAAGAGGTTGAGCAGGACTTGTTTGATCTGTTGCCGGTCCAATCGGACGTACGACAAATCCGGCGCCAGGTCTTTCTGAATCGTGATCGCCTTGCTGCTGGCCTTCACATCGATGAAGTAGAGGCAGGAGGCCACGACATCGTTGAGGTTCTCCTGGGTAAGTTTAGGGGTCATGTAGCGGGCATAGTCGAGAATCTCATGGACCAACCGCTCGATCCGTTCGACGTCTTCGCACACCACTTGACTGAACTGTTCCATGAACTCCGCATCATCTCGTCGGTCGGGCGCCAGCTGCACGAATGTCTTGATGGAAGTCAGCGGATTTCTGATTTCATGCGCAAACCCGCCGGCCATGGTTTCCAGCGAGCGGAGCCGGTCGGTGCGGCGCATGAGGAGTTGCGATCGCCGGAGATCCTCATACAGCAAGGCGTTGTCGATGGCAATCGCCGCGTGCTGCGCCAGCGTCTTGAGCAAGCCCAGCTCCTCAGTGGAATACATGCCTTGGTTCGTCCGGCGACCCAGATTGCAGAACCCCACCAACCGTTCCTTGCTGACGAGAGGAATGCAGACCTCTGACTCCAGACTCTGCAACCGATCCAGCAGGCGAAGGTACTCGTCGTCCACCTTTTCGTATTCGATTTCCTCACGCACCAGGGCCGTATCCATCCGGATCAGCGCCTTCGGGAGTTCGCTGTCCATCTTGATGGAGGAAACCAAACGGTCCCTGGAATTGAACCCATAGGATGCCGCCAAGGCATAAATCCCCTGCTCTTTATCGAGCACATAGACCGAGGCGGTCCTGATGTTCATGACACGGGCCAGCGTCTGGACGATTTCCTTCGTAAGTGATTTCAGTTCGAGGATCGAAACGAGCGACTTGGAGAACTGCACGAGCGTATCGTAGGCATCATAGCGTTCCCGAAACAGCGTTTGCCCGATGGCGCGTTCGACTCCCTTCTGCAAGTTCGCCAATCCGCCGGCCACGATCACGAACAGCGCGAAGAGCACGCCGGCCAGCAGGTAGTACAACGTCCCCGTGAACATCTTGATCGTCAGCAGGATCACCAAATAGGCCGGAATCAACCCAAGAAGCTTGATCGACAGCATCACCTTGGGCCGATTCGGAACGAAAGAGACGTCCATCAATTCATACTTGGCGATCGTATAGGCCACGACCGTGACGGACAGGCCGGCCATGAGGTAACCGAGGGGGTAGATGCCGACCCCGTAATGCTGCAGAAAATCGACTGAGGCGGTAAACCCGAGAGACAGCGCGGCCAAGGTGTATTTCAGTTGCGCCGCCAGGAGCGGTGATGTCCCGGTATATAACCGATAGCCCTCGTAGAGACGGTAGAGCGTCAGCGCGCCGCTTCCCAGGAGATACGCCACAAACACCGGGTGCAGTACCCCGGCCTTGGGGTAACGGCCCCAGTAGTAGACGTAGTGGCCGTCAACCAGCAGGTCCGTCATCGCCAACCCGAAAAACACCAAGCCAATCGCATAGTGCCAGCGCACCAGTCGATCCTGTCTCGCCATGCCCACGAGGCTCTGGGCAAAGTGATACGCCAGCGCCGGCAGGAAGACGACCCCCGTGTAGACCACTCTGGTCCAGAACTGGGCCTCGTCCTCATGCGACGCCGAGAACAGCATGAAGCAGCCGAAGAGCCAGAGGCAGGACGCCCCGCACAGCACGCTGAACGTCACATTGGGGAGCGCACGAGGATTGTTGCTGAAGACCCACAGGCCGCAGATCAGGAACAGGGTTCCGGCCAGCAGGGGCGGCGTCGAGTGTCCCGTCGCGCGGTTGCTCAGCACTGCACCGATCGAGGTCGCCACCACGATGATGCCCAGCACGATCGCGTAGGCCAGCCCCTTGTTGAGGACCACGCTGATGTCCATCAGCCGGTAGCGCACGATCGCATAGGTCATGATCACCGGGTACAGGACGATTGCGAAGTTCCCATAGGGATAGAGATCCACCGAAAAGATGGGAAGGTAGTCGAGCGCCCCGAAGATGTACCCGATGGAGGTGGCGAGGAGGAAATACGAGACTTGGGTCCGCTTCTGCCCTGTCCGGTGACTCCCGGTCGAGATCAGCAACAGATGGCTGTAGGCCACCGTGACGAGCCACCACAGCACGAAATACGGGAACACGTAGCCCGGCGTCGCATAATAGAACGAGAAGACCGGCCGCACGTCGCTGAAAAAGAGGTCAGTGAATGCAAAGGGTACGAACAGCACGCCATGGACGTATGTGGCCGTAAAGAATCTTGTCCGCGGCAGCTCACAAAACGCGTGTACAAAATGCGCGAACAGGACGGGTATCCACACGACTCCGCAAGCAAAGGCGAGCCGCCAGGCCAGCAAGGCATCGGCCGGCGTGCGGGCCAGACCGATCCACATGCTGCCCCATCCCCACACCGCCACCGACAGCGTGAAGTAGAACCAGAGGCGATTGACGGCACGCTCCCGCCCTTTCAAGTACACGAAGTACCCGAAGGCAAGAGAGGTCAGGCCCGTCAGCAGTCCTGACAAGGCAAACGCATTCATGGCTTGAGCCTCAGATCACGAGAAGCTGCAGGGGGTACGTGGACAGCGCAGAGAATGGACGGAGGTTGGAACCGTTTGCCCCTGATCCATGTCCTCCGCGGAAGGACAGCGAGGCCCGTCGCACCTGAAGAAGGACAATACGATGCGCCCAGACGTATCCTCTCAGTCCCCAGAGGGGAACATGGCATGAGCATACTGAAGAGATTGTACGGCTTTTGCACTAAGAACTCAAAGGAAGCCGTAAGTCCCGCCGCCAAGAACGCGAAGCTGGCCCGTGCTCATCCCATTCGTGTACGCGCCTGTGAACGGCTTGCCAGGCCCCCCGGTGCCGGCTCGCCTTGGGAAAAGTGGTCGTAGCAGGCATTCAACGCCAGACAGAGATATTCGAGGCTCCTGCGCGCAGCAAAGATGACACGCTCTTCCAAGTCCCGTGTCGTATAGAGCTTCATCACTTCGAGGGCTTGGAGCGGGTGCACGTCGTCGTAATGCGCATGGTTCTCCATCCACGCATATGCCCGCTTGTCCAGGTTGATACCGGGCATCTCCGCATAGCGAGGGAATCCCTGCACGGTCAGTTTGGCGATCCCCTGCGTCACACCCTCGATGGCATAATTTGTCGCGGCCACCGCCTCTGCCAGCGATCCCTGGGTATTAATCGACCAGAGCCAATGGGTCAACGCTTCGACTTCTAGAAGCGGCTCGACGGTGAATATCTCAGCTTCCGGAACGCCGAACCCCTGTGCCATATGAACCCACTGTGCGGCATGACGCTTCTCGATGCGGATATTGTCGATCATGAAGGCGCGCGTTTTGTGGTCCGACGCCCGAGCGATCGTCAGCGCAATCCACTTGGGGAAGGTCTCGATGAACGGATAGAGCTGAAGCAACCATCCCTTCATTTGCGGGAGCGAGAGCGTCGCCGTCGAGGCTTCCTGGACCAAGCGTGTCTCCAGCACCGCCTCCCAATAGGGCTTGAGTTCCCGCTTCATCTCCATGACCCACACCGGGTCCGGCCCGCTTTCGGTGGCCCGCACTTTCAGCGACATTTCACGCCGGAGAGGGGCATGCGTCACGGTCGTCTGTTCCAGTAGCCGGGTCGCCTCTTCCGCCAGACTGTCGTGGGTGCCGTGGATCGTCAATAGCGCATCCTTCTTCATCATGGCATCCTGGAGCACCTCGTCCAAAGCGGATTGCAGCATCCGCCGCTCGAACTCTCGCACCGCCGCCAATTGAATTTCGACCAGATACTTGTGCGTATGGTCCGTCTCGGCCGGGATGCATGAAATGACCTGCCCCGACACGTTGAGGTAGCACACCCCGGTCCCGACGCGGAACTGGAGTGATAAAGGCACGCCCGACCGCATGACGTAGTTCGTGGCGAACCGAATCCGCTCGGGGCTGACCGAAATGGTGAGGCCGTCGAACTCGGGCGCGCTGCCTTGGACCCGGACGACGACCGGAATCCCGATCGAGACCGCGCTCGACGCGGCCGATTCGTCGCGTACGTCGGTTTGCACCTCTCCGACCTTGGCTTTTGGATAGATCGCGTTTCCCTTTTTGGGCATGGCGCCTCTCCTTCGGTGAGAACCGGCAGCCTCACGAGCGGTGGCGGATCTACAACCACTGACGAACGTCGTGGTCTACGCCGGCACGTTGAACATGAGTCCGATTGATGAAGACGACCCGTTTACGGGCCTGCCCCGCTGTGCGAAGAGGATGAGGTCAGAGGCCCGCACTGCTGAGTCCGCAATGAATGTTTGCGCGAGATACGTTCAGCACGGTCAAGCACGTCGCGCGATTGGCTGTACGAAAGTCGTGGTGACCATGGAACTGGCCCACACAGGGATGACGCACCGTCCGAGATACGATGCCATTACTTAATCGAATCCGATTTGATTGTCAACGAACGAACGGCCCTATTCGATGAAAATACAACTTTCTCCCGCGGGAAAACACCTAGAGCACGACGGCAGGGGTCCCCCCAAGCCGATCGGCTCTAGCGACACTACGCATCGCTCCATTGGGTCACGGAAATCCATCGACCTACGTAGCTCCGCCGGGCAGGGTTGTGTTTCCCCTGAACGCTATGCTAACGAACTCCGCATGCTGCTCGAGCGTCCGCACGCCTCACCGACCGCCGGTTCAAGGCTCATCCTGTTCGGGCTGACGTCCGCGCTCGTACTCTGGCTTAGCGGCTGCGCCGGTGTCCCTCCGGTGACGGAGGGTTATCCCAGTCAATCTGCAATGCCCGGCAAGACCAAAGCGCAGCTGCTCGCTTGTGCCGGTCCTCCGACTCGTCAGGGAAGCGATGGCGCCCTCACACTCCTACGGTACTATCGGGAAGCCCCTATGCTCGAAGAATCAGTGGTTGGCTCGAAGAGCAGCCATGCCGGCCTCCACCACGGCTGCTGGGCCACCGTGGTCTTGCGGGGCGATCGCATTGAAGCGGTGCACTACCGATTCGTGCCCGACTCCGTCGACGCATCCGACGATTGCGAAGAGATATTTGCCGATTGCCAATAGCCGGAAGGTGGGGTACCGCCCGTCATGGTGCGAACCGACAGCCTTACTCCGAGAGATAGGGACCACCAAACGGATCCGGCCCGCGCTGCCCTACACTACCCGGCCGATGGCCCCATGCGCGCGTGGTTGCTGGCGCTGAGTTGTCTGATCATGGGAGCCATGCCCCTCCTGCCGGGCTTGGCCTTTGGATTGGAAAAGTACGGCCGACCGCTTCCTTCCATGGAAGAGGTCGACCATGAGGAGCGGGAGGAAGAGGAAAGCCTCTTCGCCGGATATCTCCTGACCGCCGCGTTCGTCAGAAACCCGACTTTCGCCGCCAGACCCGACAATTCGGGGCTCGTGGGCATGCGTCACATGCTGCACTTGGAAACCGACCTTTACAAGCAGTACCTGACCTTTTATACCGACCAGAATTTTTTCTCGGACCGGACGAAGGGCTGGATCAGGCTGTCCGAATGGGACGGCACCTATGCCTTCACCGGCATGCTCGACCGCTTCTCATGGCGCCTCCAATACGAACGCGACGCCCCGCTCGATCGCAGCGGGATCACGCAAGCCTATGCCGATGCCTTGGTGACGGCGCGGTTCCAAGCCGTGCACGACTCCTCCTGGTGGCGAAAAACCTTTCCCCATCAAAATCTCACCGCCTATGCCGGGGCCGGCTGGCTGTTCCATAACAGCAGTTACTTTGCACGCCCCAACAACACCGGACGCGCCCTCTTCCGCTATGTCGCTCACGCGGACCTCGACCTGTACAAGAACAAGGTTGTGCTGTACGGCGACATGAACTTCTTCACGGATCGGGACGCGAGCAGTGCGGTCAACCCGTCGGAGTTGGATTGGATCGTGGGAATCGCGGTACGCTGGAGGGAGATGGAATTGGCGTTCTACCGGGAGGAAGACCGTCCCATCGATCAGTCAGGGCTGGTCCAAAAGTATTTAGCGCTGCAGCTGCGCTTCTCGTTCGACGTGCCGAAGAGCGCGCTCGAGCGGATCGGGCTCAGGCGCTAGTCGGTTGGGATCTCCCCACATATCGACGCACTTCCTGCACATAGGTCTTGAACGGGTCCGGCATGAAAAACGGGGGAGCCCCCCGGAGCCGGAAATTCGACCAATTAATGACATAGTCGCAAGGCATCTCATCCTCATCACCGGCCGACGGCTCGAATCCCGTCGCATGGCCGGTGCCCAACAGGTGTCGAATGAGTTCTCCGCGTCCGAAGGCCCGCGTGTTTCGAGGTGGATGGTCCTCGGCCATCGTGATCACCCGATCGGTCGTGAGTCGAAGCCCGCGCCCTTCTTCTTCCAACCCGTAGTAGAGGCCTTTGGCTGCATGGAGGTTGTGGTATTCCAGGTCCAAACTCTTCAGCACCGGGTCGTCCCACTCCGCGCCTTCGGCTTCCCGGTAGGTTTCGAGCAGCCATAATTTCGACGCCCAATCCACCCGCCCCACCAGTGTTTGGTAGTCACCGCGCAACCCGGCCAGGACCGAGCCCCATTGCTCCAACACCCAATCCGTTTCCTCATCCTGTCCGCGGCAATGGCGATCGGCCGCAGCCCAGAACTGCTCTTGAATATCGATGGCTGAAATGGATTGGCCGGTTTCCAATCGTACGATCCACGTGCGATCGGGGTCCCGCGAGATCTCCTGCAAGGCATCGACCGGATCGCTGATGACGAGGCCCTCCGGCGCCTGACCCGCTTCAATCAACTGAAGGACCAGCCCGGTCGTTCCCATCTTCAAGGCCGTCGCGTATTCGGCCATGTTGGAATCGCCGCAGAGCAGATGAATCCGTCGGTATTGGTTCGGATCCGCCAGCGGTTCGTCACGCGTATTGACGATCGCCCGGTTGTGCTGCACCCACTCGAAGAAGTCATTGACGATGAAATCGGCTCGCTGTGAAATCTGGTACGGCAAGAGCAGGCGGTTCCGAGCGTCACGCAGGCCAGGGCGATGCAGCAGCAGGCCGCCGATCTGCACCCATTCGTTGGGATCGCTGGCGCACCCGACCCGACCCGCTCCCGTAAAGATTTGACGCGTCACCAAGAACGTCACCAGCGGGGCGAGCCCGCGGCGGGAGAAGGGAAACCGCCTGGAGACCAGATAGTTTTCGTGGGAGCCGAAGGTTGCATCGGTCTCGTGGTCGATGTTGTTTTTAATGATGGAGACAGTCTCTTCCAGCCCCAACTCGGCCACTGCGCCTTGGATAATCCGGTCGCCGGCCCGGTCCGACGCGACCAAATCCGTCAGCGTCGTGCATTCGGGTGAGGCATATTCGAGATGCCCCATGTCGAGATACACACGCCCCGCATTGGTCAGGAATCCGCCGTTTCCCGGGGGTTCGTCATGGCCGCGGTGGTGAAGGTCCAAAATCCCCCGCCGCCGACCCTGGAAAATATGGTCCCGGATGCGCTGCGCCACCCATGAGGGCGAATGGTCCGGCCGGTCCTGATTGACCAGCAGACCATATTCCGTTTCGAGACCGAAGATTCGGTTCAGCATCGGTAACGAAGACCCCGATGTCGGCTAAGACCCCGATTTGAGTACGGCCGGCAGCATTGCGCCTAACTCTTCCACACCGAGGGTGCGATAGCGAGACGCCCCACGCCCGCTCCGCTCGAGGACGATGCATTCCACCGACTTTTCCGCCACAGTCCGTCGCATGTGCGACAACAGCGCAGCCTTATCGGGAAGAGTCGTCGCAGCGCCATCCGAAGAAGACGCCTCGGCGCCGGTTTCGCCCGTCACAGCCTGAGCGAGCGAGCCGACGGACCAGGCACACACGGCGATTTCCACTGCTTGCGCCAACGTGGCCCGTTCGAATTCCGTCTGCTGGTCGAGATAGCGGCCGATGTCCCGTTGCACCGCCGCCGTGGCACCCAACGCGGCCCAACGGCGGGTTTCTTCGAACGTTCCGTCGTAATTGATCGTCAGGAAGACGTCACGCTCCGGTTTCTGTCCCAGCTCAGCCAACAGAACCTTCACGATGAAGGGCGCCTTGTAGATCTCTTCGAAGGCCTGCTTGATGGCCGGAGCCAGGCCGTATTTCATCAACCTGGTTCCCGTCACATCTGACGGCGACCGATTGAAGCCCTCGACATGAGCCATCTCGAGAAGGGAGAAACGCAGCTTTTCCAGATCGGCGGGATGTCCCATCCCCCCTAGTGCGATACGGTCGTAGATTTCATACAGCTTCGGCGTCCCGCGGCTCACCGTCACGAGGACGATGCCGTCGCCATAGGTCAGCCCCACCACGGGAGCTCCCTGCTTGAATTGCTCGTCGAGGTACTGCCGGCGATTGCCGACCGCCTCGACCCACCGGTAGGGTTCGTCATACATGGCGTGCCACCTTCGTTTCGAACAGGGCTTTCAGTTGTTGATCCTCCACCGGTCTCACCCCGGCCGCAGTAATCAGCTTGACCACCGGATAGAGGTTGGACTCCCGATTCACACCTCCGGTCGCGCTGTCGAACTCCGCCGCACTGGTCAGCAAGCGCAGCGCCTGAATCGTCGCCTGTTCCTCACCCAGCCTGGCCAAAGGGGCTTCCCAGGTATTCATGTAATGCAAAATGCCCCGGATCGTCGGGGAACCGGACCCCGACACGGCATACTCCACACCTTCGAATTCGGCGCCCAAAATGTCATAGAAATAAATCTTCGCCGCGCCCTGATCATGGTCGTATCCCGCAAAAATCGGGGCCACGGCACCAGTTCCCGCCAGCGCCGCCGCCACGTTTTCCTTGAGCAGCTTGGACACCGCGCGCAATTTTCCCTCGAAGCTGAGTTCCTGCAATTGCGTCCGCCGGTAATACTTGAACGAATGCTCCAATACACGGACCATTTCATAGGCCGTGGCCGGGACACCCGCGATCGCCATCACGCTGTAGCGGTCGATTTCCAGGACTTTGTCCGTCCGGTCGTACATCACCATGTTGCCGGCCGTGGCCCGTCGATCACCGGCCACCAGCACGCCGTCGCGATAGCGCAGCGCCAAAATTGTGGTGGCCTGGGTCACGTCCGCACCGGCCGCCTTGACCGCAGCAGGATTCCCGAACCGGTACCCCTGTTCCTTCAAGAGCTGAAAGAAATCCCCTTGCATCCCCATCTCCCACCTCGCTCCCACCTCGTAAGGCGTAAAACGGGAGACGCAAAACGCAAACCCACGATCGTCTTACGTCTCACATCTCACCTTCTTCCTCTATTGGCCTGTCCGTTGCCGGTATCGCTCCGCCTGCTTGGGATCGACCTTGCGCATCCGCTTGAGCAAATTGTCCTTATCCGGCGACCCCGTCTCCGGCCGCCTCGGCCCCCCACCTTCTTCAGACGGCGAGGGAGACTTCGGCATAGGGTCCACGGGACCTTCCCGACGTTCCGGCATCATGCTGTATCTCATCGTGGCTCATCCTTTCGTGCAGTCCAACGGGACACGGCGTCGGCCCCGGAATCGGCCGATTCCAGCACCTCGGCGCAGGCCCGTACGGCATCAGGATCGAACAGATCCCCCATCTCCAGCGTCCGCGTGCGGAGACCGCCCGCGAACCGAATCTTCTCCCACTGCATCCCTTTGATCTCGCCGCCGAAGCGTCGCACGCACAGCCCGCGCAGACCGCCACGGGTATCCGAGGGACCGCTCGCCATGGCTTCGGTTACCTCACGCTCCGTCGTCAGTCGCCAGGCCTTCCCCTCGCTTTCCAAGCCGAGGAAGAGACCGCGGTCCGGGTTCACATTGTGATACTCCAAATCCAGGCTTGCCAGCCAGGGATCATCCCAACCGATTCGCTCTTCCCGCATGAACGTCTCCAACAGCCAGAGCTTCGTGACCCAATCCAGCTTGCCGACGAGCGAGGACCGATCGTCCGCCAACGCGCGCAACGCCTGCGCCCATTCCGCCAGAACCCAGGTCGCATCGGCATCGCCGTCCCAGTTCATCCGGACGGCGGCATTGAGATACTCCTCCTGCAGTTCGAGCGCGGAGCGTGCTCGGCCGTTCTTCAGACGAACCCTCGCCTTGAGATCCGGATCCCGCGACAGGCTCTTCACCGCCGCCACCGGCTGGTCCAACTCGATCACAGGAGCCTTGTCTTCACGGATCAGGTCGAGCACGACCCGCGTCGTCCCGATTTTCAGCGCAGTCGCATACTCACACATGTTGGCGTCGCCGATGATGAGATGCAGGCGACGGTACTTGGCCCGATCGGCATGGGGTTCATCCCGCGTATTGAGGATCGGGCGATCATGCATGGTATCGACCCCCAACTCCGTCTCCATGAAATCGGCCCGCTGGGACAGTTGAAATCCGACGGGCTGGAACCCCGACTCCTGCGCCTCGACCCCGACCTTCCCCGCTCCGACCAGCACCTGTCGACTCACCAGGAAGGGCAGGAGCCCTGCGACCAGTCGGTCGAAGGGGAGCGAACGTGGGACGAGATAGTTGTCGTGACAGCCGTAACTATGGCCATGAAAATCGCTGTTATTCTTGTACAGCTGGACGTGCGGACCGCCGAGTTGACGATTCCGCCGGTCCGCCGCCCGTTGGATGATCCGTTCGCCGGCCCGATCATGGGCCACCAGATCCTTCAGCGTACGGCACTCCGGCGTGGAGTACTCGGGATGGGTATGGTCGTTGTAGAACCGAGCGCCGTTCGGCAGCACCAAATCACTCTTCATCTCGTGGAATGAAAAGGGCCGGTGCGCGTCGACCTTGGCGAACTCATCCTCTTCCTTGTCCTGCTGGAGGCCCGAGACCCGAAATCCTCTGGCATCCTCGTGCGGATCCTCGCCTGCATAGTCCCAGCGGCGCTGAAAACCCTCCTCCAAATGCGCCCGCACCAGCGCCATGGATTCCTCGACCGGATCCACCGCGTCGAGATCCTCACGCGTAATACCGTACTCGGTTTCAATGCCGAAGAGACGCATGGGTTCAGATGATCTGGTTCACCAGCCGCTCTTCCGTTTGGCGGCCGCGCCTGAACGACGACACCCCCACCACTTGTTCCGGATGGTGGTCCAGGAGTTTCAGCCACTCCTCCGCCGCATCATCGGGCGGGAGCATCTCGCCTTCCCGGTATTCCTGGTCCACCGCATCAAGCAGGTCCTGCAGCCTCAGCCCATTGTCCGCCGCATCCGCCTGCTGCTCGATGGCCCGTTCGACGGCCTTTTCCTTGGCCCGTTGGACGATCGAAGACAAGATCGCACCGCTGACCAAGTCTCCCCGATACAACACCTTATTCTGGCCATTGCGCAGTCGGATCGACAAGACTCGATTCTGGTCGGATCTTGCAAAGAGGCGTTCGACGATCTCCTCGATTACGGCCTTGCGGGCAGCGGTGGCATCGGAGCCATGCTCGTCGAGCAGTGCCAATTCCAGCGGCAAGGCAGCCGTCAGGTACACACCCAGAATTTCCGTGGCCGCAGCCCGGTCCGGGCGAGCCACCTTGATCTTGCGATCGATGCGCCCCGGTCTGAGCACAGCCGGGTCGATGAGATCCGGTCGATTCGATGCGAGGATGATGACCACATCCTGCAGCGATTCGATTCCGTCCATTTCGGCACAGAACATCGGCACGAGCGTGTTGTTGATGTTGAACGAACGCATGGAGCGACGCGTCCCCAGCACCGACTCGGCTTCGTCGATGAAGATGAACGGCAACGCGCCCTCTTTGCGTCTGGCCCTGGCCTTGGCGAACAAATCCCGCACGATCCGCTCCGATTCGCCCAACCACATATTAAGGATCTCCGGCCCCTTGATATGGAGGAAGGCACCGCCGGTCACCGGCGGTCGCCTCGACGCTACTACTCCTGCGTCTGCACCGGTCGATTCCCCGACCAATTTCGACAGGCTCGCCGCCGATGCTTGACCGATGAGAGTCTTGCCGCAACCAGGCGGCCCATAGAGCAGAAATCCCTTCGGCTGCGTGAACTGGTACCGGTTGAACGTTTCGGCATGGAGCAAGGGGTACTCGATGGCCTTGCGAATTGCTTCGATCGCTTGGCGTTGTCCGCCGATGTGTTCCCAGGTAATCGCCGGGACCTCGTCCAATACGTGACTCTTGGCCTGCCGCCCTTCAAACCGCTCGATGGCAATACGGTGGGTGGGGTCGATCCGCACCTCATCCCCCGGCTTCAGCTCAACTCCGGCGAGATCGCTCGAGCGCTGGAGGATGAGGGCCTGCCGCCCCATATCCTGCTCAAATCTGATCCGTCCGTCCGGCAGCGCCTCGGCCACCTTGAGGACCGGTCCATTGCGGTCGTATCCCAGCGTCTTGATGACCGTGTAGGCCTCGTTGACGAGAATCTGTGTGCCGACCTTCAGGTCGCCCACAGCAATCCGCGGATCGATGTTCGCGTAGTACTCGGCCCCGCCGACCAGGATCCTGCCGACGCCTTCCCCAGGCACCTCGACCAAGAGCCCCACGCGGTTGGCCGGCGCCGTCAGCTTGGCGACCACCTCGCTGAGTTTCTTGAATTCCGTTTCGCGCTGCTCCTGCGTGACTGATTGGGCCATGATCAGGTGGCGCAGCTTATACAGCAGCTTCTGGCGTGGATCCTGGTCGGGAAACGACGCCAGACATTCGTCTATCAGCTCGAGGGGATCCACCGACGCGGAGGCGCGTCCGGCCGGCTGATCCGACCGTTCGCGATGCTCCGGCCCGACATCCCCGGATTGGCGATGGTCACTCATAACGATTCCTCCTCGTGCTCCGAATTCCAGTCATCCTAACATAGAGGCAGCAAGCTACGCCCCCGGAGACAAGCGACGTCAGTTCACCGGTTGGAGCGTGACAACCACTTGCTGTCGTCGGTTGCCGCGCATGAAATCCACGGTGACCTGATCGCCGACCTTGTGCTGCTCCATCACATCCATCAGATCGTCGATGGTCTCGACCGATCGGCCATCCACCCCGACGATCACGTCTCCGAGTTCGATACGCCCACCCAACGTTTCACGCGCCCCACGCAGCCCGACCCGTTCCGCCGCACTGCCACGCCCCACCTTGCCGATCACCAACCCCTGTACCCCCCATCGACGGGCCATGGCGTCAGGAACGAGCGAAACGCCGAGCCCCGGCCTGATCAGTTTGCCGTGCTTGATCAGCTCGGGCACGATGCGCGCCACCGTATCCACCGGCACCGCGAAACCGATACCAGCGAAAGCGCCGCTTGGGCTCACGATCTGGGTATTGACTCCGATCAGCCGGCCGACACTATCCAACAAGGGTCCGCCGGAATTTCCGGGATTGATGGCGGCGTCCGTCTGAATGACCCCTTCGATGGTCCGATTGCTCATGGATTTGATGGTACGGCCCAAGGCACTCACCACGCCGGTGGTCAGCGTATGGTCCAAGCCGAAGGGATTGCCGATCGCGAGGACCTTTTGGCCGACCCGCAGGTTCTGAGAGCTGCCGATCGAAATGGGCTGCAGCGAAGGATCAGGCGCCTGAATTTGGAGCACGGCCACGTCATGATCCGGATCCGCACCGACCAGCTTGGCCTTGTATTCGGTTCGATCGGCCAATGTCACCGTGATGGCGTCGGCGCCGTAGACGACGTGGAAGTTCGTCACGATATGGCCTTGCTTGCTCCAGATGAATCCGGTTCCCGAGCCTTGCGGCACTTCGAACAGATTGAAGGACCAGGGGTCTCGCTGCATGGCCGTGTTGGCGATAAACACGACGGACCTCGTCGCCCGCTCGAACACCGAGATCGTCGCCTGTTCTTCCGGACTCAGGTCCGACGACGCAGCCGGTTGCAGCCTGAGGGGGCCGTCCACTCCATCAAATGCCTCGACGACGGGAGAGGCAGCACTCAACATGAGCCATGCGGCCAGCACAACCGACCAGGTCCCGACGACGCTCGTCCGTGGTGCCTCGTTTGTCGCGTTACTCACCGATCACCTGTACGATGACCTCGCGGGTCCTGGCTCGCGTATCGAAATCCAATACTGCAAGTTGTTGCCAGGTCCCGAGGAGCAGCTCGCCATCCGAAAAGGGAATCGTGACGGACTGCCCCTGGAGTTGCCCACGCAGGTGGCTGTGCCCATTGTCCTCCCCGGCATTGCGCGTATTGTGTTGCCATGTGGGGTCTGGTGGAATGAGGCGGTTCCAAATGTCTACCGTGTCGGCGCGGATGCCCGGTTCGTCTTCGATGATGAGCACCGACGCCGTGGTGTGCCGGATGAAGACCGTCACGATGCCGGCTCGCAGCGCACTGCCGGACAGCGCCTGTTGCACAGGTTGCGTGATGTTTTCACACTGCGTGCCTCCTTGCATGGAAACCCGCAAGGGGATCGTCTTGACCGGCATCCTCCTACCCCTTCCTCAGCCGCCGCAACAACTGCCGCTCTCCGCTCGTGATGGCGCGGCCGCGCGCTTCCGCTAAGACCTCATCGAATGCTCCCTCGGCCGTCAGGTCGCGGAGGCCCCCGACGACCGCGGCGCTCAAGATCCCCTCGCGCTGAAGTGAATCCAGATAGGCAAACGCGTCCGACAGCTTTTCTTTCTTGCGCACATAGTAGTCACGCCCGCGTTGTTGGTTACTATAGGCTTCGAATTGCTCGCAGGCGACCAAGACTTCCCCGAGTTGCTTGACCCAGGGACGGGCCCGCTCCAGCCTTTCCGGGTAGTAGTAGTACAGCATGACTGTGCCCATCCAGCCGGACCAGGGCACCCCAAGCCGCTTCAGCACGGGTTTGACGGTTCGCAAGCGACGGGCCAAGCGACGGGCATAACCCAGACGCATCTCCACCTGCTCGCAACTCCAGCGATCCATCGGAATGCCCTCCGCCTCGAGATCTGCCTTATGGAGACGGAGAAAGGCTTCGGTCTCACGGCCATAGGTCGTGTTCGGATGCCGGGCCCTCCATTCGCGCGGCCTCGTGGGGATGCCATGCGAGCGCGCCCAGGACCAGATGCGGCCGAAGAGCCGACGATCCAGTCCCGCCCTCCCCAAATCGTGCAGGAGGCACGCGATCTGATACTGGCGAAGACGCTCTGGCCCATGCCCCAGTCGCTCAGCGACGGCCGCGCACATCCGGGCCGTCCGCAGCGCATGGGGACAGTCGTACCCGCGAATCACTCGGCCCGGGTGCTGGGGATGAGGATAGTCGTAGAGGCGGAGCAACCTCGTCGCGAGCGTACGTGGAACCAGCAAGGGTGCGCGCTTGGCCTGAGGCTTCGGCATGGAGGGTCGACGATGCGTAGATGGATCAGTGCGGCGGCCAGAATATCGTCCGCCAAAAGAGGGTGTCAAGGTCGCGCAGGCGCCGGTTCCGCTCGCACTGACTGCGAGGTTTTGCTATGCTTCGTAAGGGACCAGCCGGTCACGGAGGCACCATATGAACGGGACGCACCGCGCGGGATTCTTCGCCTGGACGGCCACGGCCGTCCTTTTCGGCTTGGCAACCGACGGGGCGGCAAGCTCCGTGGATCAGCTGACCGACCTCACCGGCAAGGCCAGCGCCGTCGTGACCCTCATGAGTCGGGACAACTTCTCCAGCGAATATCGCTACAACGTGAGCGTGCGCAACACCTCCGGGGAAGCCTTCGTCGCGGACTCGCTGGTGATCGTGTTGGACCGCATCACGAACATCGCCGGCGAGGAGCGCGAGCCGCTGAAAAACGAATCCCTGCTCGCGCGGATGGAAATTCTCGGGCAGGACGGCGAAACGGATGACGGCAAGCCGTACTTTAAAATTCCGGCCGGTGGTCGCCCGGACCTCACGCCCTACACCGAGAGCCCCCCTGTGGCGGTCCGGATCCGCAATCGGGACTACGTGGCCGTCTTCACCCCATCGTTCCGGGTACTCGGGTTGAAACGCGAGCCACCGAAGCCGAAAGGCGGCGAGGCAGCGGCCGGCGCCACCCAACAGAAAACCAGCACGGATAAACTCATTCAGCTCCTGCTCAAAAAGGGACTCATCACGGAGGAAGAAGCGCGTACCCTGCGGTAACCATGGTCACGCCGGATTGCAAAGCCTGTCAGGGCACTTGGCCCTCCGCCGAGCGGTTCATCACCGAGTGCGGCATGACTCGCGCCTACCTCCATGACGATCAGTTCTTTCCCGGTTGGACCGTGCTCGTGCTGCAGCGGCACGCGACCGAACTCTTTCACCTGTCCGCCGCCGAGCGCGCCCGGTTGATCGAGGAAGTGTCCGCCATGGCGAGGCTCCTGTCAGACACCTTCCGGGCAACCAAGATCAATTACGAACTCCTGGGCAACCAGTTGCCGCACATTCACTGGCATCTGATTCCCCGCTTGCCCACTGATCCGGCTCCGCTGGAACCGGTGTGGCGCGTGCCGCACCCCCCGCAGGTGCTGGATCCAGGCGCTGAAGCCTCCCTTCTTACACGCCTCCGCACCGCGTGGGGTGCACAGAATCAACGTGGATAGCCGCCCTGCCGCCCCCGCTCATGCCGAGTCGGATCAACCGACGCACCGCTCCGTCAGCGCCTTGCCCCGCAGCTTCCTCCGCTCGCTGATCTGGGCCTTGCCTATTCACGCCATCTCGGCAGCGATCATCATGGTCGGGGCCGCGTTGTTTTACACTTGGTCCATCGCCGAACACGGGCTTTGGAGCCAAGTCGGAGGCTGGTCGCTGACCGCCCTCTATGCGCTGCTGGGCGCCGGCGGGGGCGCAGTCGCAGGTTTTCTCGATGCCGCCGCCTCGACGGTGGAACAGCTCGAACAGACCTTGCGCACCTGGCTGCATACACTTCCCGCCATCACAGGGTTCGACCAGAGACCGGGCGAGTCGATTCCGAAGATCCGCGCTCAATACCGGGCGCTGTTGGACAAATGGTTGGGGAAGATTCTCGACCGCATCTGGATGCCGGGCTGGCTGGATGCGTTCATCCGGGCCTCGGTACGCGAAGCCATCGTGGATCGCTTCATCGCTTCATGCGAGCAACGGGGGGTGGCAATGGTCGGTCCGCAGGAGTTCAGAAACTGGCTGCTGGCGGAAGGAGTCAGCCTGGGCTTCCTCCCCCTGCACAACCAACTGTTCTGGTGGCGCTATCTGATTCTCGGATTACTCGGCATCTTGGCCCTGCTGGTCTTGATCCTTGGGTGTTGGTCCTCCTGAACCGGCCGCTGGGCGGACGCACCTGCTATCGAGTCCTACCGCCGGGCCTCAACTCATCGACCAACCGATCCGCCATCCTGATCGCCAGCGCCACCACGGTCAATGCCGGTGGGCCTGCACCGGCGGTGGGGAACACGGAACCACCCGCGACATATAGATTCCGCATGCCATGGACAAGCCCATGGCGGTCGACGACCCCTGCCCGCGGCGAATCGTGCATCCGCGTGGTACCCATCTGGTGTTGGTTCGCGATGAATTCGATCTGGCTCTGCCAATCCTTCCCTTCAAGCCTGGGACCGAGCGCTACCTTGGCGACGCCGGCCCGCTCCAACTCCTCGGCAAAGATCGCATAGGTGCGATCCAATGTCCGCTGCGCCAACGCATCCAGACGCCAACGCACCCGAACCCGGGCGGTTCCCAATTCGTCCTGTTCATCCGAAAGCATGACTCGACTCTCGGGGTCGGGAACAGGCTCGACCAGGGCGTGCAGCCTCACACTGCTGACCATCTGCCTGACTCGAAACCATCGGGCAACAAGCAGTTGCAGCGACTCCTTGGGATGAGCCGCCAAGCGGGCCAACAACTCGGTTACGCGCTCCCGCGGTCCCTCCCGATCCACAACCCGTCGCCTCAAGCCCTCAAGGGCGGTGGTCACAGCCGGATGTTCCCCCGCATACACCGAAGAAAACCAGATGCGCGAATTCAACAGTCGTTCCTGCTGCTGTACGCCGGTCGTCAAACGGTAATGTCCGGCGAAGCTCACTCCCCGCACCGCCACCTCGGGATCGCACCGATTCAACCGCTCATCGTACAGTCGGTTGCTTTTCCAACCGTCGACGAACCGCACTTCCCCGGCGAGCACGGAGGGATGGTCCATGAAGTACCGCCCGACGAGGTCATACATGTTGCCGAGACCCGAACGCCGGGTCTTGTTCGAGGCGAGCAGGATTCTGGCGTTCTCGATCGCGCCTGCAGCCAGCACGAAGATCCTGGCCGTCACGGTCATCTTGCGCCCCCTCAGGGAAAAGACAACCGCCCGCCGCGCCGCAACAGCCGCGGGATCGGTTTCGATCTCGACGACGGTGGCATACAGGAATACGCGGAGATGCGCGGCCCGATCCAACGCTTTGTGATAGAGCGATCCGAAAGACTCCGGTAAGCTGAACTGCGACAGACTGTCCGTAACCCGGTCCGGCGCCAGAGGCAACCGGCGCACGTCGGCTCGTGCCAATTGATCGACCCAGTATCGGGGATCGTATGAATTGGGGCCCAGCCCCAGGACCGTGTGTGCCTGATCATAGTATGACCTGAGGTCGTCAGGCCCGATCGGCCATCCGCTGTTCGGAACCCAATCCCGGATTCGAAAATCGTGATCATCGAGCGGCTGGCACCAGCCGTCCCAAGCGTTGGTCCCCCCGCCCAGATACCGACTATGCGACCCTTCCGCGACGTTGTGGGGAACGCCCAGATTCTCGCCGCGCGAAAGATCGCGCGTGGCGCGGTCGGGAGACATCCCGCCGCTTTCCAACAGACAGGTCTCGATGCCTCGCCGATCGAGATCCCGGGCGAGCGTCAGCCCGGCAATCCCACCTCCGACGATACAAACTTCACTCTTGATGACGGCGCCGAATTCGACTTCCCTGGCATCAACAAACATGGAGGCTGTCCAACCGGTGCGAGACCCCGCCACGGCCGGCGCCTACACCTCCGGCGGCCACTTGAATCTGGAAAGGAAACGGGGTAGAGCCGCGCACGCGCTCACAAGTCACCCGGAGGTCCGGCCACATGACGGTCGACCGGACGTGCGGAGACCCAACGTCAGTCCTAAGAATAATTACGCGTATGCTTCACCATTCAGCCATAATACGTATCTTGCGGTCGCAATGCAACCGGACAGTTCCCGGCCGGAGGTCTTGAGACGGGATGCGCAGCCGGGGAAATGGCCGCCCCCGTGACAGCCCAAACAGAGCGGTGAACTTCTTCCGCCCTGGCCCGATCGGGGCGAAAAACCAGGAGTTGTCGTCGTTTATCCGTATGGTATATAAAAGGATATTTAGGCACCGGAGACGGTTTCCGATACCATGATCCCCCTACGATCGATTGCATCCGCCGGCGTATGGTTCCTGACTTCGGCGTGGTGCCTGACCTCTTCGTCCGTGATGGCCCAGGACGCCCCGGCTGCGCCGGAGCCGAACCTGATTCAAGAAGAACGGCTCCCGTCTGAACCTCACGAAGCGGCGATCCCCGTCGGGCCGCCTCCGACTCCGGCTGCTCCTCCGCCTCCTGCGCCCGTGACAGTACCGGTGCCAGCAGATTCCACGTCAGCACCGGCGGCCGCCATGCCGCCTAGTCCGCCGTCACCGCCTGCTGCCGCGATCGCGCCGCCTCCGCCGCCTCCCGCGACGGAAGCACCAGCGGCTGCACCCGTACCAGTCCAGCCCCCCGCACCGCTGGAGGTCGTGACTCATTCCCGGAAATTGTTGCAACTCGAACCCGATGCCCTCGAACCGAGATTGAAGCTGGCCAACGCGCTCTTCCAGCTCGGTGAAACCGACGGGGCCATCGACGAATACCGAACGGCGCTGCGCTTCCACCCGACCGCCGCCCAGGCCCACGCAGAGCTGGGGACGGCACTCATGGCGAAGCAGGATTGGCGTGGCGCCGTCAGCGAACTGCAGGAAGCCATCAAGCTCGATCCCTCCCTCACCCAGGCGCACTATAGCCTCGGCACGATCCACTACACGCGCGGCAATGTGCAATCGGCGATCCAAGCCTACCAGGAAGCCTTACGTCGAAAACCGGATTTCGCCGAAGCCCACTATCGACTGGGCCTGGTACTGAAACTCGCGGGTAAGGAAAAGGATGCGATCCAGGAGCTGGAGGCCGCCGCCCTGGCCGGGTTGGCCAAGGCCCAGTATTTCCTCGGTAACGCTTACCGATCGGGCCAAGGTGTGGAGAAGAACCAAGTCATGGCCATCACCTGGTGGTCTCGTGCTTTCGAGCAGGGCTTGCCTGAGGCAGCCCAGGCCCTGACCCAACTGCGGCGACTGGCTGCAGTGAAAGGTTCGTTGCAAACGAAGCAATCTAAAGCGGCCGCGGATGCCTTTCGCGACTATTGCGAACAGATCTGGCTGGACTTTCCAGACCTCGATCGCGACCACAACGGAGCTACCGTCGGCACGACTCTGCTGAAACTCGGCCGCACGGCTGACGCGCTCCCTGTTCTGCTCAGGGAAGCCTATGCCCTCAACGAGGCGGCGCACGACGCCCTGGTCCAGCTCTACGAACGGGGCCTCGACGGGCAATTACCTCCCCATGGCCAATGGATCCTGACCTTCCTCGACAACACGGCAGGCGATGGCGTCGTCCCATCAAAGGTGGCGCTCGCCCGTATCTACGGCAAGGGCCAGGGCATCCCGGTCGATCTTCCCAAAGCCAAAGGATACCTCAAGGGCTTGCCGCGCGATGAGGCCAAGCGGATCCTTGACGAGTTAAGCGCCGATAGCACCAAGCCATAACGGGCGTTTGCGATGCGCCAGGCGACACGAGTGTTCTTCAGCACCCTCTGGCTGCAGGCGGTGGCGACGGGCCTCGTCGCGACCATGCTGGCAGCCCTGGTCTGGTCTTGGGCCCCGGCCCTGTATTACGCCCTCGACTGGGCCCCTTACGATACCTGGATCAAGCTCCGCCGCTCGCCAGAGGCCAGCCCCGACATTCTGCTCATTCTCCGAGACCAAGCCGCCGACCAGCAGTTCGGCGCCGGCCTCTGGGACCGCAGCCTGATCGCCCGGAGCATCACGTCGTTACACGACGCCGACGCCGCCAGGATCGGTATCGATCTTCCGATCGATCGCCCCAGCCCGCCGAACCTCGGCGGAGCGGTCAGCGACGCCCTCCTGATCGAGGCCATCAAGTCAGCCGGTGTGGTGGTCTATCCGCTCTATCCGCAGTCTTGGGTCGGCAGCGATCCGACACTCGAACCGTCGGGCAAAGGCACGCTTCCCCCGGAAGCCGCCTCCATCTTGCCGGAAGCCGATCCGGATCGGGTCGTGCGGCGGCTGGCGCTATCGAACCGAGTCGGCTCCTTCGAGCTTCCCGCCTTTGGCCTTCTGCTGGCCACCGGGTCGGATTCGGGACGCCCAAACCTCAAGAGGGTTCCGAGCGGCAACCAAGCCAGCGTTCTGCTGAATGTGGTGCAACAAGACAGCGCCGCTTCGTTCCACTCGATCGGCTTTGCCGAATTCGTGAGGCTATCGGACGGGAAACACGACGACGAGCTCGATCATCTGATCAAGGGCAAGATTGTCGTGCTATTGTTGCAGCCCAGGCAGGCTCCTGCCTACCTCCTTCCGTCCGGACAGGAAGCCGCCGATGGCCTCCTCCACGTGCATCTGCTGAATACACTCCTGACCCGCAGTTGGATCCATGCCCTCCCGACCGGTGCTCGATTCCTGGTGACGCTCTTGCTCACGATCGCCATTGCCCACGCCGCCCTGCGACGCGCGGACTCCGAGGGCTGGCTTCTCGGGGTAGCCGTCTTGGCCGCCTATACACTCGTACTGTTTGCCTCCCTGTGGATGGTGCAGGTGGTGTTGCCGGTCGTGCTGCCGCTTACAGCCGCAGGGTTGGTGCTGCTGACCACCGGCCTGCTGGGGCATGTCATGGCAGCGCGGAGAATGGTGCTCTTGGAGCAAGACATGCTGCACGTTCAGCAGGACCTCAGCGCCGCGCGCGAGGCCTTGGTCTGCCGAGAGAATGCCGTGGAGTCGCTGGAAGAGGATCTGGAGTCGGCCCGCGTGCAGGCTTCGCAGTCCGCCTCGAAGGAAGCCGAACTGCTGAAGACCTCCGCCGACCTCCACCATCAGATGCTCGAGGCGCAACAACAGGAAGAAGCCGCACGCCGCCGCATCGACGACCTGGAACGACAACTGGGCAGCCTCCGAACTGCGGCCGGGAGCGGCGGCCCGCCGGGCGATGCCGAACAGGACCAGCTCCGCCGGGAGTGCGAGCGGTTCGGGATCATCACCCGGCATCCGCATATGCTCGCGATGTTTCGTGATCTCAAAAAGGGTGCGCGGTCGGCGGTCACGGTGCTGATTCTGGGAGAGCCCGGCACGGGAAAGGAACTCTTCGCCCGGGCGGTCCACCGCTTGAGTCCCCGTGCCGCCAAGCCCTTTGTCGCCGTGAACATGGCCGCCATCTCTCCCGAACTCTTCGAGAGCGAGCTGTTTGGCCACGTTCGAGGCAGCTTCACCGGAGCCCTCTCGGATAGAAAAGGTTACTTCGAACTGGCCCACCAGGGCACGATTTTCCTCGACGAGATCGGCGACCTCCGGCTCGACCACCAAAGCAAGCTGCTGCGGGTCCTTCAAGACCGAACGTTTTATCGGGTCGGCGCAACGACTCCCACGACCGTGGATGTGCGCATCGTAGCCGCCACCAATAAGGACCTTCAGCGTGGTGTCTCCGAAGGCTGGTTCCGGGAAGATTTGTATTTTCGGCTGAAGGGGCTGGTGTTGACACTCCCGCCCTTGCGCGACCGTCTGGACGACATCGGCCCCTTGGCGGATCGCTGTCTCGACGACCTGGCTCACGAAAGCGGCCGAAAGCCGCTGAACCTGTCGGAAGAGGCCTTGGCGGCCCTGACACAACAGCCCTGGAAAGGCAACGTGCGTGAACTGCGGCAATGCCTCGAGCAAGCAGCCGCCTTGAGTGAACAGCCGATCCTGACCGCTCGTGACCTGCGGCTCGAGGCAGCCACGATGTCGGGAACGAGGACTCCGGCCGCGACCACGCTGCTTCCGGATGCCAGTGGCGACGCCGCCGTGTTGGCACTGCTACGCCAACATGGGTTCGACATGCAGGCAACGGCCAAGGTGCTGGGATGGGACCGCAGCACTGTTACCCAGCGATTGAAGGGACTGTGTTTCCAAGCCCTCGTGCAGAGTCAGGGAGACAAGGCCCAAGCGGCCGCCTCACTGGCGGGCGATTCCTCCCTCACAAGAACGGTCGAACTCAAACTCCTCGATTACCACAAACACCTGCTTGAAACGATCCGGCCGTTCACCGGAGCGGAGGAGGCTCTCGTCTACTGCAAACGCCGGTTCAAGAATCTCCCCGACCGCCACTTCAAATCCGTCGAGACCCTCGTCCGCGAACACTTTCGCCAGACCACCCCTGCTCGAAAGACCTGACGAGCAAGCAGCGTCCGGAGGACAATCCACTACCGGGACTGGCCGGAGGTGGCCCGCTCGGCGCGGGATTTCGAGGCCTCGATCTCGGGTAACGGCTGCCCGACCAGCCCCTGCAGATAAACCCTGTCGATCGCATCAAACAGTGCCTGGCGCGCGGCGCCCTCCGGCCCGTCAACCACGAGCACGACATTATGCACCGCCAACCCGGCGCTCCGATGCGCGCTCGGAGCCCCCGCCGTGGCGGTCACATTGTTGAGCTCTGGGAACCGCTCTACGTTCATCCCCACTCGAACCGTGATCTCTTGGGGAAAGGTCTCCAATTTCTTGGCCTGCGCGCGAAGCTGATCGGCCTGGGCCCTGACACTGGCCTTGTGTTCGGCGACAACCTTGTTCGACGCTTCCTCAAGCTTGCGTCCTTCCGCATTCGCCCGCTCCACCTGGGCCTGTTGCTCCGCCGTGAAGAGTGGGTCCTTCCGGCTTCTCCGAGGCGCGGCATCGTAGGCAGCGCGCATCTGCGACAACAGCGCCTTGTATTGCGCCTCTTTCTCCGGCGGAAGCTGTTCCAAATCGTCGATCTGCTTCTCGACGGCCTTGCGTTCGGCGTACAGCCGGTCGGCCTCAGCCTTGGGAAACTTGTACAGGTAGCCGCCGGCCATGACCGGCGAGAATGCCCCCTCCCGGTCGCCTTTACAGAAAGACAGGCGCGGTTGGCGTGAAAAGTCATACGGGGCCCCGCGGCGCTCGCTGCCGACAATGGGGGCAGGGAGCACGGCAGCCAGCGCTGCCTCCGCGCGGGCGGCGAACGTCAGCTCAGCCGGCGTCGCCTCCCTGACCCCATCCACACAATCGGCCCAGACCGTCCCGGCCGTCATGAGCAAACCCCCGACCGCAGAAACCGTGAACAGGAAACGACGACGTGTTCGAATCATCTTCCTCCTCCAACCATCGCGAAGAATACCCCCGCGGAGGGTCAATGCCGTCGGCGAGGGTTTCCAGGCCTGCACCGCCCTGTTCCGTGAGAGCCCCTCCGTAGAATTGTCCAGTCACGCCAAAGTCTACCGAAATGCCATCAACAGAACCACCCTGATTTCCTATCGACTGCCCCCTGCGTCACTGCCGCCCCCGCTGTCTTCCACCCCACCACTGCCGGTTCCATGCGGGGCTATCCCCGCGTCCCCTGAGGCTCCCCGCATCGCGACTTCATCCCCTCACGAAGCACACACCTCCAACTAATTGATTTCACAACATAATCAGGCAATCTCTCTGCCTCCGCATCTGGTCCCGCGCTTGCTCTAGCCTCCGGCAAACGCGGCGGCCGGAAAGGAGGTGACCCGGCGGCAGCGCCGATCGCGAGCGGAGAGGCAAGCCCCATCACGCACAACGCATCACACAGCGGAATCATCCGGCTGTACATCACAAGGAGGCAGTCATCATGCAGAAAGCACCGACCGCAACCGTCAGCTCGGGCTCCGTCGCCCCGACCATCGTCGGTCCGGACAAGGACGTGAAGGAAATCTATGTCCTGGCAGGGCTCGTGTTCTTCCTCGCTTCCGTCGTCGCCGGCTTCTGGTACTACTCTCAGGCCGACGAGGCGGCCCATAGCAACCGACAAGCAGAGAGCCTCAACTCTGCGCAGGTTTCTCAGGTACTGAAAACCCCGCCGGACTCCGTCACCCCGGTTTCCTCTTCCCTCTCCACCTCGTTCGAAGCGTCTCCGGTAGCCAGCCGCGTCAACGATATACTTCACGACGACATCTTCTTTGAGATTGGCCGCAAGGGACTCACCGACGATGGCAAGGCAGCGCTCCAGAGGCACGCAGAGTTTCTGAAACAGGAAGCAGATTGGGGAGTGCTCGTGCAGGGCTATACCGATCAACAGGGCTCGGCGCAGTACAACAAGATCCTCGGCCAGAAGCGCGCCGACAGCGTCAAGCAGCAACTGATCGCGCTGGGTGTGCCGGAAACCGCCATCCGGACCGTCAGTTTGGGTGAGGAAGGGGCCCTGTGCGTCGACCAGAGCGATGCCTGTCGGCGAATGAACCGGCGGGTACACCTCGAACTGCGCAAGATCGGCCTGGAGCATATGGTGATCCCGGCCGTGGCAACTCCCGTGGTCATCGACAACCAGCCTGGCGACGCCGACCAACCCCTCATGAGCGAGGACACAGCCGTCACCGCCGACACCCTGCTGTCCTCGACGCCGTCTGCCTCCGAGATTGTCACGCCTCCGTCGGGCGCTCCCGAGGCCGAGTCCACCCACTGACCGATACCCGCCGCCGCTCCTGCGTGAGGGGACAGCCCCTCACGCGGCCTTGCGGAAGTCACTCCACCACCCTCAACCCTACGATCGAGGTCACCATGGCAACCATGCATCACGCAACAGGTCCCTGGTTCAAGTCGGCACGTCCCATCCCCATCCTTTTCTCCCTCCTACTCAGCATCGTCACCAGCACTTCCGCACCGACGCAGTCCCGAGCCGAGGAGCAAATCACGACGCATAGTGTATCGACGATCGGTCTCCAGGAAGTCCGGCACGGATCGCTGCTCTTCCGTACGGATCAAGCGGGCCGCTTTCTGCCGGCGCCGATCCTCAAGACGGACGTCGAGATCACCGTGACGGGCCTCATCGCACGCGCGACCGTCCGGCAGGAGTTCCGCAACCCCAGCCGCGAGAAAGACGCCTGGGTTGAGGGCATCTACGTCTTCCCTCTGCCGGAAACCGCTGCGGTCGATCACCTCCGGATGCATGTGGGCGACCGGGTGATCGAAGGGCAAATCAAGGAACGAGGCGAGGCCAAGCAGACCTATGAACGGGCCAAGAAGGAAGGCAAACGTACGAGCCTGATCGAGCAGGAACGGCCCAACATGTTTACGACCTCGGTCGCGAATATCGGTCCAGGCGAGACCATCACGGTCGAAATCCAATACCAGGAGACCGTCCGCTATGATCAGGGACGTTTCTCTCTGCGCTTTCCCATGGTCGTGGGCCATCGCTATATTCCCGGTACGCCGGTGCTCGTGGAAGGGCAGGGGCCTTTGGGCACAGGCGTTACTCTCGACACGGACCGGGTACCGGACGCCTCGCGGATCACACCGCCGGTCCATGCTCCCGGCCATGGGCCGATGAACCCCGTGACTCTGTCCGTGACATTGGCTCCGGGATTTCCAATCGACAAGGTCGAGTCGCCGTACCATCCGATCATCGTGTTGCCGGACCCGGACGGGCGCCGACTGGTCACGCTACGGGAAGAGGCCGTGCCGGCTGAGCGTGATTTCGAACTGGCTTGGTCCTCCGCCGCAACCACCGGTCCTTCCGCAACCCTGTTCACGGAACAGCGGGCCGGAGAGACCTACGCGCTCCTGATGTTGATGCCTCCGACCCAGCCGGAGGCACCGGTTTCGCGATCGCCCCGTGACCTGACGTTCATCATCGACACGTCGGGCTCCATGGCCGGCACTTCGATCGAACAGGCCAAGGCCTCCCTGTCGTTGGCGCTCTCCCGGCTGACCACACAGGATCGATTCAACGTCATTCAGTTCAACAACGTCGTTCGATCGCTCTTCCCAGGCCTGGAACCGGTGACACCGGACTCGATGAAGAAAGCCGTCCGGTATGCAGAGCACCTCGTCGCCGACGGAGGCACCGAAATCCTGCCGGCCGTCCGCCAAGCCCTGAAGAGCCACCAGGACCCGGCGCGCCTCCAGCAAATCGTCCTCCTCACGGACGGCCAAGTCGGCAATGAAGACGAACTCTTCGACCTGTTGCGGCAGAAGCTGGGAACCAGACGCTTCTTCACGATCGGGATCGGCTCGGCGCCGAACAGCCATCTGATGCGCAAGGCGGCGGAGTTGGGCCGCGGCACGTTCACCTATGTGGGCAATGTGGACGAAGTCAAAGACAAGATGGACGGGCTGTTTCGCAAACTGGAGCGGCCGGTCCTGCACAATGTGAAATTGGATGCAACCGGCTGGACCGACGTCCAGACTTATCCCTCAACCATCGGCGACCTCTACGAAGGAGAGCCGGTCGTCTTCGCTGTTCGCGCCGGCGCCGTCCCATCCCACGCAACCCTCCAGGGACAACTGGGGGCACGAGCCTGGTCGACGCCGGTCCCCATCGCGGACGCATCCTTTCGGAGCGGGCTGTCGGTGTATTGGGCGAGAAAGAAGATTACCGCCCTGATGGATGGAGCCTTCACCGGTTCACCCGAGGAGGAGATTCGGAAGGCGGTGGTGGAGGTGGCCCTTGGCCATCACTTAGTCAGCAAGTACACGAGCCTCGTGGCCGTCGATGTGACTCCGGCGCGGCCGACCGACAAGCCGCTGCAGGAACGGACACTCGGTACCAATGTGGCGCATGGGCAAGACTACCAAGCGATCATGGGCCTGCCGGCGACGGCAACACCGGCCCCACTGCATATCTTGATCGGAGCCGGGAGCCTCATGCTGGCCTGGTGTCTCTGGCTGACAAGGCGGCGCAGACCCGACTGGAACGCGTACCGATGCCCCCACATATCCTGACGCTCCTCCTCGCCGGACTGCTCTGCCTCGGCTGCTGGCAGCTGAGCGAGGGCGCCTGGATCTATGCGAAGGCCGGGCTCGCGCAGCTGTTGCTGCAGCGGGCCTGGTCCCGCGCGCTCCAGGGTGAGGCCGATCCCAAACCCTGGCCTTGGGCGGATACGAGTCCCGTTGCGCGCCTGCGCGCACCTGGCTCAGGCGTGGATATGATCGTGCTCTCCGGGGCTTACGGAAGAACCCTGGCATTCGGGCCTGGACACCTGGCCTCCAGTGCCCTTCCGCACCAACCGGGCACGATGGTCGTGACCGGGCATCGCGATACCCATTTCCGCTTTCTTCGCGATCTCAAGCGGAACGATCGGTTGGAGATCACGGGAACGGACGGTCGCACCAGACGCTATGCGGTCACGGAATCCCGGGTAATGGACTCCCGGCGAGACAGTTTTCTCCTGGCCGATACCGGGCACGAACTCATCCTGGTGACCTGCTATCCGTTCGACGCAGTCCGGCCAGGCGGTCCCTTACGCTACGTCGTGCGGGCTGAGGAAGCAGGCTGACTTAGCGCTGAGCATGCTCGCCGACATGCGCGCCGTGAGAAGCCTCAGGCAGATGGGGCACGCCGCGCAGCCGGTGCAGCACCTGGTACATAACCGGCAGCACGATCAGAATCAGCGCCGCGGAGGTCAGCATGCCTCCGACCACGACACGAGCCAGCGGTTGCTGTGACTGGGCGCCGATCCCGCTGGCGATCGCGGCGGGCAGCAGCCCGATCGCCGCAGCGAGCGAAGTCATCAGCACCGGCCTCATCCGTACCTCGGCGGCCTTCATGATCGCATCGCGGATATCGTGCCCTTCGTCGAGGAGATCCTGCATCCGGCTCACGAGGATCAAAGCTCCCTGCACCGCGACGCCGAACAACGAGATGAACCCGACCGCGGCCGAAATACTGAAGTGAGTGCCGGTCACGAGCAGGGCCAGCACGCCGCCCACCAAAGAAAACGGCACGGCCGCCAACACCAACAAGGCGTCACGCAACGAGTTGAGGACGAAGTACACGAGGAACAGAATCAGAATGAGCGTGACGGGCACGATCCTCGCCAGCCGGCTTTTCTCGTCTTGAAGCTGATCGAATTCGCCGTGCCACTCGATCCGATAACCTTCCGGAAACTGCACCGTGTCCGCGATCCGTGTCTGAGCCTCGCCCACGGCCCCCTCCAGATCCCTGCCGCGCACGCTGAATTTGATCGGGATATACCGTTCGCTGTTTTCCCGATAGACGATGAAGGCTCCGGTCTGTTCGGTGATGGTCGACAGTTGCTTCAGCGGAATCCGCGCGCCCTCGGGGGTGCTCACGACGATATTGCCGATCGAGTCGATATCGCGGCGAAACTCCGGCATGAAGCGCACGACCAAATCGAACCACCGTTCCCCTTCATAGACCTGCGTCACGGCCTCCCCGCCCACGGCGGCTTGGATCACGTCGTTGACGTCGCCGACCTTCAATCCGTACCGCGCACATTCCTCCCGATTGACCTCGATCACGAGGTTGGGCTGTCCCAAGAGATGAAGCACGCCCAGATCCTTCACGCCCTCGACGCCTTTCATGACCTGCTCAATCTGCTTCGACAGCGATTCCAGCGTCTTGAGGTCGCTCCCGAATAATTTGATCGCGTTCTCCCCCTTCACGCCCGACATGGCCTCCTGCACGTTGTCCTGGATGGCCTGGGAAAAGTTGAACGTCACGCCTGGGATCACCGACAGGCGCTGTTCGATTGCATCGATGAGCGCCTTCTTGTCCGGCATCTCCGGCCGCCACTGTTTGAAGGGCTTCAGGGTCACGAGGAACTCGGCGTTGAAGAAGCTCGTGGGATCGGTGCCGTCGTCCGGCCGTCCCAGTTGTGACGCCGCGCTGATAACCTCGGGAAACTGTCGGAATACGCTCCGGATTTGCGTCACCAAATGCCCGGCCTCTTCGAAGGAGATGTCCACCGGGAACGTGGTCCGCATCCAAATGTTGCCTTCCTCCAGGGCCGGCATGAACTCACCGCCCACGAACGGCACCGCCGCCATTGCCACGACCAAAGACAAGACCGCCATTCCGATCACGATCATTTCGTGACGCAATCCCCACCCCAACACCGCCAGGTACCAACGCTTGAGGATCTCGACGATCTTGGTGTCACGCTCCTGCACTGACGTCGTCAGCAGCAGCGAACAAAGGGCCGGCGCCAGGGTAAAGGCCATCAGCAACGCGCCGGACAACGCGAACCCGTAGGTCAGCGACATCGGCGCGAAGACCTTGCCCGGCACCCCGGTCATGGTGAAGAGGGGTAAAAATGCGATGACGATGATCGTGGTGGCAAAGAAGATCGGCCGGCCCACCTCTCGCGCCGCCCGCATCACGTGCATCGGCACCGTGAGGCCGTGCGACCGCTTGTGGGACAGATGGTAGAAAATGCTTTCCACCATAATGAGAGTGGAGTCCACGATGATCCCGAAGTCCACCGCCCCCAGCGAGATCAAATTGGCCGATTGCTTGTTCAGCACCATCATGCCGAAGGTGAACAGGAGCGCGATCGGTACGGTCAAGGCGACGATCATGGCCGTTCGGAAATGCCCGAGAAAGATGTAAAGGATCACGGAGACCAGCACGATACCCGCGATCAAGATGTCCACGACGGTTTCGATGGTCGTATGGATCAGCACGGTGCGGTCGTAGAAGGTCTTGATCTTGACGCCCTGGGACAGCTTGCGCGTGTTCAAGTCCGCCACCTTCGCGTGCACCTTTTCCAGCACGGGCAAGGCCTGGGCCCCGCGCTGCAACAGCACGACGCCTTCCACCACGTCATCGCGGTCGTCGATGCCGACTTTGCCCAGCCTCACGCGATACCCGAGACTGGTCTTCCCGAGATTGCGGATGAAGACGGGTGTCCCTTCCTTTTCCGTCACCACGGTATTGGCGATGTCGTCGATTTTCTTGATGAGGCCCATCCCGCGGATGTTGAAGCTTTGGGCCCCCATCGTGAGGTAGTTCCCGCCCACGTCGGTATTGCTCTTGGCCAACCCCTCCATGACCTGGTCGAGCGTCACGTTGTAACTCATCAATTGCCCCGGATCGAGCTCGACGTGGTATTCCTTGGTCGTGCCTCCGAAGGTCGACACATCGATGACGCCGGGCACACGCTTGAACTCGCGGCGAATCTGCCAGTCCTGAATGGTTTTCAAATCCGTCAGGCTGCTCTGCTCCCCGACCAGCTCATAGCGATAGATCTCGGCAATGGCGGACCAGGGAGAAATGGTCGGCTGGATGTTTTGCGGGAGCGTGACCTGCTGAAGCCGGTTCAAGACCTCCTGACGGTCCCGGAAGTAGTCGCTCGCAAAGTCAAAATAGACCTTGATGTCGCTGAGCCCGAAAATCGACAGCGAGCGGATGTCCGTCAGCCCCGGCATACCCTGCAGGGCGATCTCGATCGGCAGGGTGATCGCCCGTTCCATCTGCTCACCCGACCACCCCGGATACTGGGTGATGACTTCGATCATCGGCGGCGAGGGATCGGGGTAGGCCACGACATCCAGGATGTGGAAGGCGTACAACCCTCCAAACAGAAGGGCCAATCCCAAGATACACACGAACAGGCGCTGGGTCAGGGCGAATTGGACGATGCGTTCGATCATGCCGCCATCCTCGTTGGAACTTTCCGCGGGACCGGCTCCGGCACACCGAAGCGGGCCTCGCGACACGCACCACAGTGCCGTCGAAACTCGACGGCCTAGACTGCAGGCCGTTCCGAGCCGACGGAGACACAGAGCATGCGAGTGCGGGTGATTTAGAGTCGATAGACGGAGAGCCTGGCGTGCCGAGGTCTAGCGTGGACCTGCGCATCTTCCCAGCCGGCAGCCCGCGCGAAAGCGGGCGCAGCCCGTGAGGGCAAGTGCATCTCGATCGACGAGTCCAGGACCGCCACCGCAAGCACGGCAGTGCCGCGCAACTCGTCGGACTCGGCTTCCATGACTGGCTGCAGTTCAGCCACGGGCCGAACCAGGTCATCGTGGAGATCGAGGAGGTCGAACCAGGCCAACGTGCCGGCAAGGATCCAGATGAGCAACACCAGGAAGATGCGACAATGTCTCAGCGGTTGCCAGATTCGCGACATGAACGGGCTCGGCCTGACGGGAAAGCGCCGGCCCGTAAGGGGTGAGCCGACGACCCGAATCCTAGCACAGTGGATCGACAGCGACAAGAAAGCTTGGGAAGGCAACCACTGCGAAGGACAATCCACTGCTCCAGTGCCGAGCGGGACGGGGGGCTCAATGGGTCTGATTCAACTCTCTTGGCAAACCAGTAGCGATCGTCTGATCCAAGGAAGTCACGCGGGGCTTCAGGCTCTTGAGCTCGAGATGGTCGGCGATGTGTTCTGCGAGAAAACGGTGAAACGTGGGACTATAGTGGAGTTCATCGATGATGGCCTTCTTATCCTTCCCCCAGCGTTCGAACAGCCCGGTAAGATTGATGAATCCCGACTCAGCTTCCAGTCGTGGATAGACACGCTGTACCTGTCCGGCCCAGACGATGGCATCATGCGGCAGGGGCCTCCGATAGAGGCCAGGGGCGTAGTTGTACAAGGCATGGGGTTGGAGAAAGAAGTAGGGTGCTATGCCGTACGACCGGCAGATGGCGCTGGCGAGAACGCGGTTCTGACCGAAGCTATTCACAATATGGTCGACGCTGATCTCCCCCTCCGCCGCAACCTGTTGAGCCACGCTCCGCTGTGCCGGAGGCGCCAACCGGCGCGCGATCGCCTGGGCAAGCCGGATCATCGGGATCTTGTCGCCCACGGACCCGACGACCTGAGGCCAATTCACTCCCTCGGCAAACTGCAACCGGCGGAACTGCTGCTCCGCCCGCCGATACAAGTTAGGAATGTCCCCGCTCTCCCCCCAATTCACCCCATCCAAAAACAGCACCGCACTGGGCCGGTGACCGGCGCGAATGAGATCGAGCAGTAGCACGGTTTCCTGACTGGGGTAGTAGTACCCTCTCCCGTAATTCAGAACAGTCACGTGAATGTTGAGGTTCGACTGGCGGGCCCGTTCATTAAGGATCGCGGCCAAGTAGCTCGGCCATGTCTGTTCATCCGACACGTTGTAGCCGAACGTGGTGCTCCCGCCCAAGACCAGGATCGTGATCTCCGGGAAGCCGCGGGGATTCGGCAGGTTGACCGTCCGGCGCCGTGGGAAACCTTGGGGATCGACCTCAACCGTCACACGTCGGCCGTGAAACGGCGGCTCTGAAAACAGGACCCAGGGCTGATAGGCCATGCCCTCGAACGTGAGTTCGTAGAACTCGTCGAGGACTTCCGAGGCAAGCCGCTGATCGTCGAGGCCATACCCGCTGAAGTCAAACCACTCCAACTGATAGGCCGAGCGCTTCCCATTGTCGACCGGAGATCCATCGGCATTGAACAGTGCGCCACCGAAGGTGGTCTGCGCCGCCCGAGATGAGCGCGGAATGTCGCCGATTGTGTCGATGATCCAAAACAAGCCGGCGAGACAAACATTGAAGAGCAGCAGCCCAACGATCGTGTTGAGCAGCAAGAGAGCTGAGGACCGGTACACTGGGGTAATTCGAAGAATCACACCCAACTCCGCAGGACACGAACCGACCTCATGCACAGAACGGCTCGGCGAGCCCGCAAGAGGGATAGACCTGCCCCATCCGGGCGTCCCGGCACAAACCTGACACCCGATGCAGGATACCCGATACCCGTCCGCCCTACAAGCGGAAGGAATGCGGATCTACGTTACTTGACCCTGATCACCGACAGGGTATAACCATCCTCAGAAATCTTGGCCTCAACCCGGTCGCCCGGATTGACCCGGCTCTCGACTTTCGTATGGTCGGTAAGTTCGAGCCGGACGGTTTCGCCAGCCTGATTCGTGATGAAATAGGAGCGGTCGAATATATCCAGAATGTCTTGGCCCTGAGAATTCTTGGCCATGTGAAATTCGCCCACGACCGAAGATACTTCCCCCTTCACAGTGTGGAGAACCGGCAAATCTGCAAGAGATTGAGCCCAGATGGTCGTCGCGCCGCCCGATACCTGCAACAGAATCGCGCTGATGGCCGCCATGGCAGCCATGCCGGTTGTAGGGCTCTTCATCGTGACCTCCCTTCGGGGAGAACATCAGCAACTTTCCATTCCGACCTCCCCCCTGTCTGACATACATGGCTCCCGCATTGCCGTTTGACTCACAACCATTTGGAGTTGGATGAAAGCAAGCTTCAATCCCCTGTGCGACCTTCGGCGATACCCCGCAACCGTCAGGAATTGCTCACTTCCGACGTCATGGCGTTCTCAGTCCTGATGGGCAGGCGCTGTTCCTGGTCGCCTACGCACCGTGCGCGCTGCGCGTATTCGCACATGATTGGATCGAACCATTGTGTGAGCTTCCCCAGGAACGACGGTAGATCAAAGCGAGGGTCGTATGACGGCTTCGAAGTCATCCTCGCCGAATAGGAATCCCCCAGCGAGGCGATCGACATTTTCCGGAGAGTAGCCCGTCCACTCCTTCCGCCTGGTCCAATGGACAGTTGGGTAGGCTGGTGGGCATGCAATCCCGGCAGACTACTGGCCGCGAGATCCTTAGGCACGTGGATCACTGAAGTCACTCCAGTGCAACCATGCCGGCCTCCAAGTGACTAGACAGAACATGACTGTCCTTCGTGGCAGGTCCCACCCGTCCGGAGTATTTGACGGCATGATTCCCGCCGGTTTCTACGTCTGTGATCCATGCCTGTTAACCCTCAAACTCGGGTTTCCGAGAGGTGCTGGTTTCCGGTTCTCTCTGTATACACATCAGAAATGACTGAGACTTAAGAAGGAACCATGCCGAAAGAGTTTCAACAACGTGAGCGCCGGACCGAGCGTCTGTTTCGGTGGGTGGCACTGCTAGCCTTCGTCTTCCTCATCACGGTTTGGATCTTCGGCATCGCGAAACTGTGAGAGACAAGAGAGTAGGCTCCCGCCTCAGGGCGAGCGAAGAAACGGAAGGAACTGACCGAATGGATTGGTCCGCCCGCAATCATGTTACGATACTGCAATGAAGAACGGCTGGGTTACAGGACGGATACTTATGTTACCGGAGGTGTTGGATGCCCCCATGCACATTTGGCGCGCGGGGTCGGGAAAGCGAGGGAAAGAACGTAAACCGCCGAAGGGCTTATCCCGTCGCCGTGAGCCGATTCAGGGGCAACGGGTTGGGGCAAGCATGGTATGGAGGCGGCGACTAGAATCGAACCAGGACATTTTTCCACAGCAACGAGCGGCTATTGTGGCGAGCCGATCGTTCCAACCTCGGCCTGCGGAGGACGGGCTTAGCAGTCTAGTCTCTCGAATTATGCTTTCTCCGCCGCATTAACCATCCCGTCAGGAATAAAATTCCCGGTGTTAACCCAGCAAGGACATACAGCACCTGCCACGCGACGCCCTCGAATCGGCCGATATGGAGTGGATAGAGCAGGTTCTCGATACGTCTCCCCACAGAAGCATGCAAGGCATTCTCTACGGCGAGGACCTTACCGCTATATTGATCCAACCTGACGAAACTTCTTCCATTCGGATGCCACTCCTCGGCGAAGCGCCTTCGCACTGTGACAACCCCGGTGGGCTCGCGTGGGAATAGGATCCATGTCGTGATGGCACCGGGTAGTGCGGCATCGGCTGCCTGAATAATTAAATCGATAGATGGTCGGGAGGCAGGCTGTGAAAGAGACTGCGGCAGCGGTTCGCGAAGCCTATCGCCCGTTACCGTACTCACGACCAGTTGAAAAGTCGAGTAGAAGACCAGTGCCGCACCGGTCAATACCAGCAGCCCGAGTGGGATGACAGCGGCGATGCCCATCACTGTGTGTAGGCCATAGAGCATGGCCGTACGGTTGTGGTGGCGAATCGTTACCGCCGCGCGAAAGGCGCGTGTACTGGGCCGCCACAGCAAGGCTCCCGTGAGTACCAGTCCCAACGAGCCAAGACCTACCACACCATTGAGTGATTCGCCGGCCTCCCCAGCCAAAAGACTCGTATGGAGCGCAAATAGAAAGCCGGTGAAGGTTTCTTTAGGGTCACGCGCGTCGAGCACTCGGCCGGAATATGGGTCCAGGTAAACCCTGAGGCCATGCTCGTCGTTCATCCAAGCCACCAGGGCTTCGCCCCGCTCTCTTGGCATTCGAAGCGCAAACAGGCGATCCTCTGGAAAGATCTGCTCCAACCTTGCCAGCATGTCATGTAGTGGAAGAGCCGCGCTTTGCTGGGGGACTTGCCACAGATTTGGGGACAGCGACCGCTCGATAGCCTCACGAAACACAAGCAAGCTGCCTGTAAGGCCGATAACCAACAGAACGGCTCCAAGCACGAGCCCCATCACACTGTGCAGCCGAACTAGCATTCTCCGCATCTCGTTCTCTATTCCGTAACTGGAGCCTGTGCAGCCTGCCACGGAGAGCACTGAACGAGCGCATTCGCCACATGCCCATGGTGAACTGCGTGCGGGCGTTCGCCGTCATCCTCATATCCATATCGGAACAAGCGATTCCGGTTGAGACAGAGTTTTGGAAAGCGGGGGCTAAACAGATCAAATAGACGATATCGTGCTTGGAGCTGCGGAAATCGCCTTTGGTAGCGGACAATCGCCTCGCCTACACCTTTCCAAAAGGAGGTTTCGGGATAGCCCCAATGCTGATCCACAATATCGGCCAAGTACCGAAAATGGCAGATGAACAGGCTGGTCCAAATGAATTGACACAGCCCTTCGGGCGGCTCACTTCGCAGAACTTCTCTCAGGTCTTGGGGGATCGCGGTGAGTTCGGGGAGGGGATGCTGGCTGAAATTGACATCGTCGACGAAATCCTTCATCGCCAAACGATGCGGAACCGCGCCCTTGAGTATTAAGATGGCGTTTTCGCCGTGCGGGGAAAAGACCACCCCATATTGGTAGAGGTAGTGCAGCAGAGGCGGTAGAACCACATCAAAGAGTCGTTCCAGCCATACTTCCAAAGTCAACCCCGATCGTCTTAGAAGTTGGCCAATGAATGGGCGCCCCACGCCATCCACGTGCAGCAAAGAGGCCATCGTGACCGGGCACTCCCCTGCTGCAACTTGATCAGTCAAGCTCTGGCGCCAGATGCAGCCCAACATTTCTCCGTATTGATAGGGTGCCTCGGGCAATTGCGCATAATATGCATGCTCGACATTGATGCTGGCCACCTCTCCCAACAGAACCAAGCGGCATTCATCCCGCAAAAAGGCATCGCGATCTCGTATGGACAGGATCCAGGCCGTCACACGAGGTGCGATCACGGTTCTTTCACCCGGAAGGCCGCGATAGACGAGGGTATTGAGAATGCTCATGGGGAGTTTGACGTGATACTTCTTCGGCGCTGTGAGGTTGGTGAAGGTTCGGATGGACTGTTGCGGCACATACCTATCGGGGCCCTGCCCTAACGGGACGATCATTTTTCGGGCAATGCCCCCCCCGAATAATGGGACGATCACGTTCGTCCACTGCCATTCATGCACCGGGAGCCAATGATATTGATCGGGATCCAGTTGCTGACGGGTGAGGACGTCACGGAATCGTTCCACGACCTCGCAACCTAGCTCCTGGTGTAGCAGGCGGTGTTCATCGAGTTGGTCTACCGCCTGATAGGTCGACCGCGACCTGTGGACGGCCAGCCAAGAAAGCGATACCGACTGCCCCTGCTCCGGGGCATAGTGCAGGTAGTCGTCGTAATCAAATCCCAGCCGACCTTTATTGAAAACGATCCACGGGTGTCCGTCCATTTCACGCTCGAGGTCATGGTAGGGCCGACCGAGCAAATCGGTTTCCTGTCCTTGCGTACGAGCACGGATATGGGCATCGGCCAGCAGCGTGTGGCTTAATTCTTTCAGAAAGTGGCCGGATATTGCCGGCTTCAGTCCCACCTTGTCACGTATGTCGAGAATGAACTGAAGCGGATCACAAGCTTCGCTCCATTGTCCTTTCACGCCGCGCCTCATTGAACCAGGGATCACGCGAAAGCCGTCGAAAAGCCGCTTCCTCGCGAGAAATTGATATTCGACGCCACCGCTGAGGTCCAGTCGAAACGTGTCGGTATCCCCGTTGGCTGCCCCGCACGAGACTGCCTCCGGGACAATGATCTCTTCGTACATGAACTCCGAGAGCATCTTGGCAAGCAATGCACGCTCGGAGGCCTGCCAAATCTGTGGTTGTGCGGCACGCATGAGTGCGGACAAATCATTCATGAGTTAATCCTTTCTATATGCAGGAGTTGCTGAACGCGCGGAGGACGAAGGAGGTCGGACGATCACCACGCCGGCCAGCGTGAGGTTGAAGAGGCATAGGAGTGCGGCCGCGGACAAGGGGGCCGCTAAGCCCGACATGCCGACCACGGAGGTCGCGAGCAGAGGGGCGCACAAGAGGGCGACACTCTGTGCGGACGCAGCCCAAGTGTAAGCGGCAGGAATATTCTGCTGATGGCTCCCCATGAAGAGACGGACATCCAATGCCGCTTGCCCCATGACAATTACGAACCCATAGAGCATGCGACTCGCGATCAGCAGGACGATGTTGTCGGCCCACGTCTGAAGGAACAAGCCGACGGCGGCGAGCGCGGTCGCGCTCTGGTAGACGAGAGAAAGTCTCTGCTCTATGCACAAGACTCGAATGAAGGGCATGGCGACGAGCGCCATCAGGCTGGGAATAAGAAACACCACCCCACTCGTGGTCAGCGAAAGAGCAGGAGCTGGAGAGGCCATGAGATACGCCGTAAAGTATGGTCGTATCACGTTGACGGCTAAATGAAACGTGACGAGCACGAGACCGAACGCCGCGATCACAGCCGTCCCGCCAGGACTCTGCAATAGAGGAGCGGATATTCTGGATTGCGGAGAGGTCTGCACCCCCTTGAGCACAGATGCACAAAGGATGAATTGCAGGAATTCGGCGGCAGCCATAAAGTAGAACACCTGTAGCGGCGCCGCGAGCGCAACCATCCAGGCGCCCAACAATGTCGACACGATGATCGCCCCATGAAACACGCCCTGGTATCGAGCGGCCAGGGCGGGACTCTGCTCCTGCCCCACCAACTGGACCAACAAGGGATAGAGCAACAAATAGCTGGATTTGACGGCGACCAGGAGGATGGAGAGCACGAGGAACTCCGATGCAGTAGCCGCATCGGCAAGCCGCACGGTCACGAGCCCGGCGCTCATCTGGCCGACAAAGAGGAGATGCCTGATCTGGACGTGCCGAGCCGCAAATCCCCACAGCGGCGCACAAACCAGGACCGTTAATCGGCAGAAAAAAATGTATCGCCCTGTATATTCCCAATCCTGAATCCCGAATACCTTCCGAAAGAACTGGGGGTAAAACGGCGACAACAGCGTTTCGGTCGCGACGTACAGAAAAATGCAACAGAACAGCGTTCGACGGACGAGGCGGGACCGCGCGCTCATGCGTCATTTCACGCCGAATTGCTGGAACACGTTACGATGGCGAACCTGATACACCTCACGTCCAGCCAGGGAATTGATAATGACGGCATTGCGGTGTGCCCCTAATCCAAGATCCGGTGCGCCGACCCCATGCGTGTGAGTTTCCGCATTCTGAACAAAGATGCGATTGGAGATCGGCGCTGTGAGCTGCAAGCGGTAATCTTGCTGGATTTGATACCGTCCCCGGTCATCCCACCGAACCAAGGAATGAATCCCGCGTAAAGCCGTCGGAATCACTGTTCGATAGCCTGTCGCAAGAACGACACATTGACTGTCGTGAGTGAAGGTGATGTCTTGATGCCGATGCCGGCACACAAGTCGATATCCGCTCTCGTCTGCCATTGCGACCACATCTTCGATTTCGACCAGAGCCAGTAGGTGAGCATCCGGGGTCCGACCGCCGATTGAATGCTCGTACAGGAGGTCATAGATATCGGCAATGGTCTTGACGCTGATGCCCTTGTACAGCAAATCCTGGCCAGCCAAGACACGATCCCGCTGCACCTGCGAGAGGCTGTAGAAATAATGCCCGTAGTCCGGTGAAAAGTGTTCCAGGCCCAGCTTGGAGTACTCCATCGGGAAGAATCCCGCCGACCGTGTGAACCAGGTGAGCCGATATCCGTAGCGGTCTTGTTCCTTCAGGAGAGCCAGAAACACCTCGGCGCCGCTTTGACCGGATCCCACTACAGTAACGTGCGGGGATCGCCGGCACCGCTCGCGCCGGAACAGAAACTCTCCCGCATGGAAGATGTTCTCGCCGCAGAGTCGCGCGAAACAGGTCGGCATAGACGGCACGGTGCCGACGCCCAAAACAAGATCGCGGGCCAACCACCGGTTCAGGTGATCCGATGCCATATCTCGGGCGACCACTTCGAAACATTGTTCATGTTGATCCCATGAAATAGACTCCACCCGCTGGCCGAACCGACAGCACGAGAGTTGGCCCGCGACCCATTGGCAATAGTGGTTGTACTCCCGACGAGGAATATGGAACCGCTCCAGGAAATAAAACCGATACAACCGTCCTTGTTTGTGCAAATACTGAAGATAGCTGAATGGACTGGCGGGATCGGCCATCGAAACGAGATCGGCCAAGAACGGCACCTGTATGGTCACTTCATCCAGGAGCAACCCCGGGTGCCACTCAAAGCAGGCCTTTTGATCCAAAAATACGGCGTCGATGTCAGGGCAACGCGAAAGCATGGCAGCGAGGCTTAGATTAAACGGACCGATGCCGATGCCGACTACGTCATATATCTTCTGCGTCGATCGCATCATCTCCCCTCGCCGATGTTTCGGCACCGCGTTCGGTCGCACATCATGAGGAGGGCCCTCTTCTCCGGCAAGTCGATCAGACCCGCCGGCTCGAAGCCGCAGCGCATGAAGACGTGAATCATTGCAGCGTTGCGACTGTCCGGCTCGGCGATGACCCGTTGCGTTCGCGGAAAGCGGAACAGTCCCCGAACCACCGCTTGAAGCAAGGGCAACGCCAGGCCCTTGTGCAGATACTGCAGAGGACCGATGAGAAGATGCACACCCTGGTCGTCTTGCTGAGCAGAATAATATCGACCAATCACATCATCCGCCGCCCAATAACATTCCCAATAGCTCATCGGCACGCCGTCCAGCAGGCCCAGATAGAGAGCCTGATGAGGGGCCCGCAATGCCTTCTCCAGATGTTGCCGAAATGCCTCACGAGGCAGATTCAGATTCCAGAATGGAACGACGTGAGGCGCTTGCATCCAGCCATGGATCAGCTCGAGGTCTCGTGTGAGCTCGACGGGCCGAAACGTCAGGCTGCTGTCCTGGCCTTCCTTGGCCACCACAGCGACTTCGGAGTCACGCGGAAGCGACGGGCGATTCCTGATCATGCCAACGCTCAACGAATAGAGGGTTCTCGATTGCCACGTACACCGATTGGGATTCCAGCGGCCCGACCAGTTCGTCCAGATCCTCGAAGCGAGTCAACAGATTCGCCTTACAGCGGAGACGGGAAGCCGAGGTCAGCTCGCGAATGAATTCAGACGCGCCGGGCAACGCGCGTGCCAACTCGTCGAGTCGCTCACGGAGCAGGCCCAACAATGACCGTTCTTCAATTAGGCCGGAGGCGCCGAATGCGTGGATCAACCCGAACAGATTGTTGATCACAAAATAGTACCGGAGCCGTTCGTCGGCGATTGCGTCGTCGCAGACCGTTTGACTGTGCTCATTGATGTTGGGCAAATAGCGCCGTAATCGCTCGTGAAACGAAGCTCGATAGTAATAGCCCTGGTTATCCCGATAGAAGAAGCCTGCGGGATATCCGTCATCCAGTTTCACCACGGCGTTCTGCTGATGAGCTTCTACCGCAATCCCATAGGTGACATAGAGCCACAGAATGGGTTCCAGGGAGAGAGCAAGGTAGCGGCTGAACCAATCACGGCTGATCTCTGTTGAGGAACGTCCCTCCCGCTCGGCGATAACTCGGATCAGCCGGGCTAGTCGACAGTGTCCGTCCCCCAGCCGGTCTTGACAGAGGGCCGCGACGAGCGAGATATCCTCGTCGGAGCCTGTCCGAAACACATTCTCCCGAAAAACCACCTCGAAGCCGGTTTCTTCTTCGCTCCCGATCGCCAGTGTGAGAAAGGCGGGATCCCGGACGATCATGAAATGGGGATATCGCTCTTCAAGCGCCCTCCCGACTTCCGTATCCAGGAGCCGTGCCATTTCCACGCCCCGCGCCAATTCCTTCCGCTTATTGACGCGCACCGAGTTCGTGATTTTGACGTTCAGCGACAATTTCAACATGTAGGTGGCATCGGGGTGATACACAGTGCGCACCGAGGCGGTGGCGAAGTAAGGTCGGCCCACCGGTCCCAGGGACTGCAAGGCTCCCTCGGTGAGGAGGCGCTGGACTCGGCTCTGTCGGAGGAGGTATCCAGCTTGCCAAGGATGGCAGGGGATCAGCGACCAGCCGTCGTCCTGACAATAGGCAAGCCTGAAGGCCTCGTCGACGTGAGGATCTCGGCGGAGCTCTTCCTTTACCAAGTCGGTCGCGGTGCATGCGAAACTGGAATCTTCGACCACGATGGAACGACGGGCGCGGAAGTAGTGCAACGGAAACGACGCTTTCAATTCCGGCGAATAGCGGTCGATCTCCCACGGGGTGATGTCTTGCCGACTTTTCGGGGTGGGATGAAGGGGATGTCCGAACACCAACGATTGCTCCGCATCCAAAAAGCTGGTAGAGAGCGGGCTGGGCCCTGAGCAGTCATGCCGCCGTCCACGCACGAATCTGGCGACGTTTCGACAACTATCGATGACTCGGAGCACGAGTTCGTCCTGATGCCCCGACCTCCCTGTCTCCAGACTCAGCTCTTTCGCGAGCAGCGCGGTTAAGGTCACATAATCCAATTCTTTTCGCGCCGTACCCCCAATGGGTCTGTAGTAGAGTGGAAAACGAAACAGATGGCGGCCGGTTATCGACCAATAGCGTAGCGGCGCCAGCACCTCAAGCCCTTGGTGGGCGAGCGGACAACGAAGTAAGGGAGGAGGACCCGAGGCCGTCTCTGGTGCTGAACTGGGCCACAGGAGGTGTCCGATACCGGTATCACGAAGATAACAGTTCAACAGGTTCTGCATTGTCATGTGCTCGGCGATGGTCTGATGGTGCTTCATGTCAGGTGTATTCATGAGGTCCTTCCGTTTTCGGTTTCGAGTATGGCCCCCACTTCCTTGATGCGAGCCAGAACGGCGGTAAGATGTGGGAGCGTCGTCCGGGGGTTGATCAGCGTCATCTTGAGATAGGTCTTGCCGGACTGCTTCGTCTCGGCGAGCATGGCCGTACCGTCCTCGCGCAGCTTGCGTCGAATCAGGCGGTTTACCTGATTGATGCGCGTTTCGCCTTCCTGGCTTTTGGCTTGCCCCCCACTGCCGGCGGCCGTGCGATAGCGGAACAGCACGGCGCTCAGCATGGGCCGATGGGCGAGTTCAAAGGAAGGGTCTTCGCTGATCAGATCAGCGACTTGTGAGGCCAGATCGATCGGCCTTTGAATGAGCTCCGCCAAGCCCTTACGTCCCAAGGTCCGAAGAGACACGAGCAACTTGAGCGCATCGAAACGCCTCGTGGTCTGCACGGATTTCGTGACGAGATTCGGGACTCCTTCACTCTCGTCTTCACGTGGATTTAAATAGTCCGCGTGGCGCCGCATCAGATCGAAGCACCGCGCGTGCTTCACGAGAAACGCACCGCAACTGATCGGTTGATACAGGAGTTTGTGAAAATCGACGGCGATGGAATCGGCGGCTTCGATTCCGGCCAAGAGCGGCCGGTATCGGGGCGACAGCACAACCGCGCCGCCGTATGCGGCGTCCACATGAAACCAGAGGCGCTCCCGAGCGGCCAGCGACCCCATTTGGGGAAGCGGATCAATGCTTCCCGTGTCGGTCGTGCCAGCCGTCGCGACCAAGGCGATCGGTACCAAATCGGCGCGACGGAGGAGGCTGAGCCGAGCCTCCAACGCCCGAAGATTCACTCGGTACGAATCATCCGTCGGGATCGCCACGACGGCCTCCTCGCCCAAGCCCAACAACGCTGCGGCCTGCTTGATCGTAAAATGAGCGGCCGCCGAGGTCACAATGCGCCATCGTACTGCATCAGACGGCAACCCGCGTTGTTGAACGTCCCATCCCAGCCGCTCCCGGGCGTACTGATCCCGAGCGAGCATCAAGCCCATGAAGTTGGACAAGGTGCCGCCACTCGTGAAAATACCGTCACACTCCCGGCCAAAGCCGAACTCCCCGCCGAGCCATCGCACCACGCGTTGCTCGACCGGCGTGGCCGCCGGGCTTTGATCCCAGGAGTCCATCGACTGGTTGGTCGCGCTCACCAAGAGTTCGGCCGCCAAGGCGGGAATCACGGGTGGACAGTGGAGGTGAGCAATACAGTAGGGATGAGACACTACTACGGAATGGGCCAATACCGCCTGTTCGATATCGGACAACACCGCCTCCAGCGGAGTGCCTTCATCCGGGCAGATATCCATCGATTGAAGCCTGCGTGCGATATGCTCGGGCGAAAGACCGCTATAGGGACCGGACCGTTCCAAGGTACAACGCATCAGGCTCTCCGTGGCGGCCTGTATGGCAGCCCGGTATGCTGCCTGGGCGCTCGAAGAGTGGCTCACAAACATGCGATCTGCGAGATCGTCTGATTCGCAATCCGACGAGATTGCGAGGTGTGAGGCTTCGGCCCTCATGCGCAGACTCCCGCCGTCACCCGGGTTCCATGAAGATTCTCGGCAGCCTTGATCGCGCACTCAAAAATCCCAGCGACCGCGTCGATGTCTTCCGGCATGACGATCAACGGGGGCAGAAACCGAACGACGCTTCCGTGCCGCCCGCCGATTTCGAGGATCAGCCCTCGGTGGAGGCATTGGGCTTGGATCAAGCGGGCTAGCGTCGGATGAGCCGGATAACTTCCCAAGGCATCGGGGACCTTATCGGTGTCCACGATTTCGACACCGATCATGAGCCCACGGCCACGCACTTCCCCTATCGAACGGGTGCGTCGCTGAATCTCCCGCAGATGAGACATCAACCGCTGCCCCATCGTTTCGGCATGAACCGGGAGATCACTCTCTCTGATATGCCTCAAGGTCGCCAGCCCGGCAGCCATGGCCATTTGATTGCCTCGAAACGTCCCGGCATGGGCGCCGGGCAGCCATCGATCAAGCGACGAGTCATACACCACGACCGCCAACGGAAGGCCGCCGCCGATCGCCTTGGACAACAGCAGCACATCCGGCACAATGCCGGCGTGCTGAAACGCGTAGAGTCGACCGGTACGACCCAGGCCCGACTGTACCTCGTCCACAATGAGAGGAATGTGCTGCTCGCGTGTAATACGACGAAGTTCGCGGACCCAAACATCCGGAGAAGGAATCACGCCGCCTTCACCTTGTACCAACTCCACGATCATTCCCGCCGGTGGCGCGATCCCGCTTTCCGGGTCACGAATCAGGTGCTCAATGAATCGACTCGACGTCTTCTGACCGGCCTCGCCTCCCAGGCCGAAGGGGCATCGATAGCTATAGGGATAGGGCAGGAAATGCACATCGGGCATCAGGCCGGCAACCGCCGTCTTTGGCGCTACGTTCCCGGTGAGCCCCAACGCTCCGTGCGACATGCCGTGGTACGCGCCATGGAAGGCCAACAAGCTGCGGCGATTCGTAGCGGTCTTGACGAGCTTCACCGCCGCCTCCACGGCGTCCGCGCCGGATGGGCTACAAAACTGAATGCGCGCTCGTTCTGCGAATTCCGTCGGTAGGCTCTCGAACAGTTCGCTCACGAATTCGTCCTTGAGCGGAGTGCTAAGATCCAGGGTGTGGAGCGGCCGATGATCCTTCAACAAGGCCTGTATGGCCTCTGTCACGACGGGATGGTTATGCCCGAGAGCGAGCGTTCCGGCTCCCGCAAGACAGTCATAGTAGACCAATCCGTTCGCATCCCGAACGTAGACGCCTTTCGCTTCGCTCAAGACAAGAGGAAGGTGGCGAGGATAGGTGCGTGCACTGGACTCCCGTCTAGCTTGCCGTTCCAATATCGAGTGACTGCTCACGTGCCCGAACGATGGACCGGATTCCCGAAAGCGAGGTGCGGCACAGCCGGCATTCGCTGGTCCCGTGTGGACCATGTGTTTGTTTCCTTGTGGACTATCCAGATCCCGTCTCTCCGCGTGATGCACATCCATAGTTACCTCCCCAGGCGAAAGCCGCCTCCCATGCGTCTTGCACGAGGCAGCGTGATGCTTAGTCATACGTCGGATATGGAGGCCAAGGAATGTTTATCCTCCTGGTGGTCCATGCGATTTCTCCGTGGGAATTGTGGAACTAAGGTGAAGGTCGCGCACGAGAGCCACCAGGCCCCTCATGCGCGACCGGTGACGATCAGTAGGAGATGGAATACCCAAGGCTCACGAGCATGCCGCGTCCCATGGTATAGGCACTATCCAAATTTTGGAGTTGGGAGACCACGGGAAAGTATTCGGCCTGTAAGAGATTTTCGATTCCGAACCGTAACGTTCCCGGGCCCGCTTTCACGCTGCTGATCAGATCGACGACCGCATAACCTTCAACCGGGAGGCGTCCGAAGGCGGTGCTGTTGCTGAATCGATCGCGATAGCCGACGTACAGAACCTGGAGGCGGTTCCGCCACTGATGGGCAGGCCATGTTTCGTGCTCGATGTAGCCGGTCAGTTTAAGTGGTGGAATACGAAAACCGTCGAGCCACGTATAGTTGCCGTTGTTGTTAAGGTCCAGCTTGCCTTCCACATAACTCACGGTGCCGCCGACACGCCATGAGTCGGTAGGCTGCACATCGAGCGTAGCTTCGATGCCCTCTGTCCACTCCGGTGCGAACTGAATGGTGAGATCAGGCGCAAAACTGGAGTTGAGCTCCGATCGGGTATAGAAATAGGCAAGAGAAGCCTGGACTCTCTCCCAGTCCCCCCGGACACCCACCTCATAGTTGTCGACCGTCTGCGGTCTGAATCCTGCTGTCGAGAAGGCAGTTCCCGCACCAGCCGTCCGTAACACGCGACTGATGTCCGGAATCGAAAACCCTTGAGAGAAGCTGCCGTACACGTTGATGGCCTCGGTGATGGTCAGAACGGCGCCGGCATTAAACACCGTATTATTGAATTCTTTGTTGCCGCCGCGAATGAAATTGTTACCCAATGTGGTGAAATCATCGAGCGAGATCCCCACGCGCTCATGACGGACGCCCGCGCGCAAGAGCAAGCGCTCGACGGCCTGCCATTCGAACTGGGCGAAGAGCCCGATGTTACGCTGCGTCAGCGGAGGGGAGAACGGGCGATCAGCCGTCTTGCGAAAAACCAAACCGCCACTATTGACGAACGCGGTCGTATCCATAATGGAGACGGGTTGCTCGGATCGTTCCTGGTTAAGGTCCAAGCCCCATAAGACTCTTGGCGCATGGCGCACCGGGGCAGGGATAGGTGTCTCGATTTCCAAACGGGCACCGATGCGTTGGGATTCAAGGTGGGATTGGCTGATGCTGTTGCCGAAGCTGGGTAACGACCGCCCATCGAAGGGGAAAAACCGCGTGAAGAAGTTTCGATAGTAGGCCTGGGCGTGGATCCGACTTCCAAGAACATCACGATGATTGTAGTCGAGGTTTACCACTGTATTGCGCGTACCTTGGTCTTCATCAAGTTGGAGACCTCTGAGCGCCCGAGCTGCCTGACGCCCCGGCAAAGCATTTACCCTCGGATCGGTCGTATAATCCGTATCCTGATTGATACGGTAATGGTTGACCGTGAGCTGGAGTCGTTGATCGCCAAAGGTACGCCCTACCTTGGCGAACAGATTGCCCGCATTGGAATCGGCCAATCCACCCTGGCCATTCGGATCAGGAGGAATACGACTGCCATTGGGCGAGAAGAATCCTCCAAATCGCTCGTATGACCCACTGATGGAATAGTCGAAAGCGCCTGTCTTCCCGGAAGCCGACTGGTACACCCGCCCACCGACACTGGCCAGAGGGTTGGTGGGTTGCGTATTGACGACCGTTTCCGTCGTGAAAGTCGGTTTACCATCTCCCGGTTTCTTCGTGATGATATTGATGATGCCTCCGGTGGCACCGTCCCCGTAAATGGCCGTAGCGCCGCGTACCACTTCAATGCGTTCGATGGCGTAGGGGTCGATGGCCATCAATTCTCGAAACACATTGCGACTCGTCGACTGCGGAACACCGTCTATTAAGATCTGAGCATTCCGCCCACGGATGCCCTGCCCAAATGTGCTTAAGGACTGTGTCGACGGTGCGATGCCGGGAACCAATTGGGACAACATATCGACCAATCCACGCGACGCATATCGCTGCTGTTCGATATCATCCCGCGTGATGACGGTTACGGCCCCGGGAATTGCCGCCAGGGACCGCTCGCTCCGCGTCGCTGTGACAGCCACTTCCGGTACGCGAACCACCCCCTGATCTTCTTTGTCATCCAACTCGTCACGGTTGGAATCCTGAACAGGCCCTGATCGGACCGATGGCTCTTGAATCGGAGCAGCCGATGGTCGAGATTCCTCTGAACGACTCTGTGCAGGAAATAGAATGAGGACCGCCGAAACCGTAGTGAAAAGCAAACCCCTAAGACCTAACACGTCTATCCCTCCTGTGAAACGAGCATATGGCCGGAAGTCGCGTACCACTTCTCCGCGCTACATCAGCTGCCATGGATGAAAGTGGAAGGCAGAGCGGTTATACGATTCGTCGGGTGTAGGGAGGAATGTTCGGTCTCTGGAAAAGATGTTCAGTGTCCAGAACGGAAGCACCCAGGTCGATCCCGGCTGAATCGCAATACTTCGCCCCTGGACATTGGCAGGCGGTCGCCAATGTGGGTCACCGGCTTGCGGGAGGGAGGTGATCTGAGGCAGACGCACTAGGCCGAAACAGGAAACCGGCAACGCGCGCGAAATTGTCTGGGCGAGCAACCAACGGTCTTCTTGAATGAGTGACTGAACGCGAATTGGTCACTGTATCCAAGTATTTCGGCTACCTGCGCAATAGTATTCTGTTTGGTAAGGAGCAGCTTCGCCTTTTCGATGCGCAGATGTTTTAAGTATTTCGAAAATGAAATCCCCATCTTGGCTCGAAACAAATCCGAGCAATACTTTTCCGAATAGCCGAGATGATCGGCCAAGTTCTTAAGCGTTGGCCCATGATTGAGCCGAGTGATCATGAAGTGGTGCATTTCGCGCGCAAGCCCCTCTCGGTCGCTTTCCTTATCGAGAAGATCGCTGATGAGTCGCAAGTCGTCTGACAAACGCGATATGAGATGCTCGCATTGGTCCCTGGAGCTGGGCCCGACAAGTTTTTCGACGAGATTCAGAGACCCTGATCTTACGTGCTCAATCAAGCTGTGTAGTTCCGCTGCGTGGTCTTGAATCAACGTTTGAATCAACATCGCGTTGTACTCCAAAACAAAAGAGCCCAAGGCTCTTATTCAAGCCTTGGGCTCTAGACTCAGTGTCTTGGGCCTCTTCTCACGTGGAGTGGCTGGCTCTACCCAAGCATATTTCGATGCATCTTCTCCTATCAGGACCAATTAATCGACGGAGCCGCTGATTTCCTTATTGATACCTATTATCACTATCAAATCTGCGTCGCCTGTGCAATCCTAGGAACGTCCCGTAATCCAATCTCCTTCAATGGGCAGCCATGCGTGCACGTCGCACCTTCGGCATCCGGACCAAGACGGGAGAGAGTTCACTGGAGGTACTGGAGTCCCCACGTAGACTTGGGGCGCGGGGTCGGGAAAGCGAGGGAAAGAACGTAAACCGCCGAAGGGCTTATCCCGTCGCCGTGAGCCGATTCAGGGGCAACGGGTTGGGGCAAGCATGGTATGGAGCCGGCGACTGGAATCGAACCAGCGACCTGCGGTTTACGAATCGACTAAGTACACTTACTAACAAGCTCGGTGTTTCAAAGGTTTCCCCGTTTTTTCTTTCCCAGCGCGGAGTTGCGATGATTCCATCCTTTCGACTGCTTCCAGGGAATCCTGCCGGTTTTGAAAAGTTTTAGCACAAATTTAGCACAGGTAACTTCTGGCGAAGCCGGGATTCCTTGGCGGATTTTCTAGACCACACGGCTGGCCCAGTATTCACAGCGTTTTCTGTGAAAATAGCTCTGAATGGGCCTGCTATTGGAACATCTTACAAGCGCTATTTCGGCCGCCGTTGTTCGCTTTTCGTTAGTCGTAATCGCTATTATTGGCCGTCTTTCTGCCTGTGGAAACGCCACAAGACATTCAAAAGGAGAAATCTCATGAAAACCGATCAACCATCTAGCCTCATCATCTCGACGTTGGCTGGCTCTCTAGGCGCCACTGTCGTCCTATGCTTGTTCTATGCGTTTCCGGTTATTGCCCAAGAGAAGCAGAAAGTATCGGCCCATGAATTCGTTTTACTAAATCAAAGGAATGAACCCGTGGGTCGTTGGGCAACTCATCATGTGGAAGGACTTCCATTTTTAGTTCTCGAGAGCGTAGAGAAAGAAGGAAACGACCCTAAAAAGAGTGGGTCAATTTTGATTGGTTTTCATGATGGTACTCCTCAAATTCGTGTGCATGGTTGGGATCGGAAGAGCGGGGTCGTCGTTTGGGTCGACAACGATTCAGGAAAGGTTGCAATAGGAGGAAAGGGAGAGGGTGAGGCATTGCGTTTTGATCCAGGTCAGGCCCGAACCTGGAACGACCTCACAACAAGAACCTCGCCTTAACATTTCGGAAATAATCTTGGTTGATTTTGAGTACGGCGTGTCTGAGCCGTGAGAGTCTGAACCGTGAGATTTTTCTAGCGGCTTGATGTCGCGAAGGTTTGTCAAGCCTCATGCGACGAGACCACTCGCCCTAGCCAACGATTCGCCGCACGTCTTTCAGGAGAATGAAAAGATGGAAGGGATCGCTCGGTGAAGGAATAAAATCGAAATGGGTATAGAACGCTCTTGCCTTTTCGTCCTTGGCATGGACGGTGAGTGCTCGGATGCCGGCAATGTCAGCTGCATTGAGCGTCCGTAACATCGCATCCTTCAGCAAACCAGCCCCAATCCCATGCCCCTGCCACGCCCGATCCACCGCTAAACGCGCCAGCAACATGATTGGGATGGGATGCCGGCTTAAGCCTTTCGTCACCCGCGCCGGTGCGTGTTCATGCAGAACTTGCCCGAAGGCGAGCGAATGATAGCCTACGACTGTTTGATCGACCAGGCCGACGTAGGTCTGCGACGATCCGCTCTGTTGATTGATCAGCGCAAAGCGCTGAAGAAAGTGATTCAGTTCCGGCACGCCGCAGTCGAACGCTTCCACGGCGTGTTCGCGCCTGAGCTTTTCGACGCGGCGCTCAGCGCTGTTTGGTGGGACCGTCAAAGAACCCTGGTTCCGTCATCAGACGTTGAACGCGTGGGAGGTTGCGCGGCGGCGCATCGAGGGCCGTGACAAAGGCTTGCCAGGTGTCGGCGTCGAGCACGAAGGCGCGACGATCCGCCAGAGTCTCATCGGCTCTGGCCAGAGCGCTCTCGAGGACAAATGCACTCACTGTCCGGTTAGTGAGGGACGCGGCGGCTTCCAGCGTCCGTTTGGCAGACCGGGTAAGCCGAAGATCGAGTTTTTCACTGCGGGTGGTACGCGTGGCCATGAATCACTCTGTCTTGTTGATAAGCTTAATCCTACGTGATGCAGATGTCAAGACAATGTCATGACAGCCATACGACGGCTGGTGTCAGAACTGTCGCAGCATAGGTGCACTCGACGAGTGCTAAAACCGATGCCCCCTGCTTCCCACATTTGTTGAGTGATCACATCCACCACGTGCACGCTAATACCGAGTCTTGAATGTTCTGTTCGCTACGAATCTCTCCATGCACGGTTTCCGTCGTACCGAATTCATTAAAGCCTCATAGCAGAACCTTCCGAACTCATGTGATATCCCCTCCGGGAATTTGAACGAGTACTTAATTGGATCGAGGGAATCCGGAACCTTGGCTCTAAGGTATTCTGGCATTAGATAGTCGTGGATTCCCCAGCGAACATTGTTGAGCAGCTCAGCAATAACAGTCGATTGGTAGTTCAAAATGTCATCATGGAAACGGCCGTAGAAATCATCTAAGACCCGTAGACCCTTGTCACTGTCTGTGGGAACGCCATGCCGAGTAAGGATTGCAGCAATTTGCTTTGCAACCCCGGTCAATCTCGCAAGATTGTGCTTTGAGATGTTACCACAAATGTAAATGCTTTCTCGGCGCTGGATTGTCAACTCAAGCTGCTGGTCTATGGATGGCAGCCATACATCAACTGTTATTTCGGCATTATGAGATGGCTCCGCTTCTTTGGACAGAATCTTTCAGTTCATAAGTGGTGCCGGGCGGTGTACGCCTACGCGGCCGTAGGCCGTGCAGGCACGCTCTCCCAGTACACGCGATCGGGCGTGCGTCCGTC